>ERZ761607.2865-NODE-2865-length-17698-cov-350.580740_pt1 | contig 17698 bp, 16 predicted proteins | sample MGYA00511164_ERZ761607 | MGnify/ENA primary metagenome ERZ761607 (study PRJEB28899, sample SAMN02445080) | bioreactor sludge metagenome | biome: EBPR sludge | place: Australia: Brisbane, Thorneside Wastewater Treatment Plant | collected 2011-06-22 ...
AGATCGAGGCGCTGCTCTCGCAGGGCCTCGCCGATACGCCGATGGCGAACAGCACCATTCGCGTCGTCGGCGGCAACTTCATCACGGCTCGGCCGGTCGGCATCGTCGACGGCGTCGACCTGCAGTACTCGGGGCAGGTACGCAAGATCGACGCCGAGGGAATCCGCGCCCAGCTCAGTCTGGGCAACATCGTCCTTCTCTCCTGCATCGGATCGAGCCCGACCGGAGAGATCTTCAACCTGGCGATGGAGGAGGTGGCCGAAGCGGTCGCCACCTCGCTGCTGGCAGACAAGCTGATCTTCCTCACCGACAGTCCCGGTGCGACCGACATCGATGGCGCCCTGCTCGACGAGCTGACGGTCGAAGCGGCGGAACGGTTGATCAGTCTCGGTGACTGGCTGTCGGCAGACCTGCGGCGCTACCTGCCGTGCGCGGCGCGCAGCAGTCGTGCCGGCGTTGGCCGCGTGCACCTGATCGGGTACGATGAGGACGGAACCCTGCTGCGCGAATTGTTCACCCATGACGGAGTCGGCACGGTGATCACGCGCGAATCGCTCGAGCAGTTGCGCGACGCGCGCGCCGACGACATCGGTGGACTGGTGGCACTGATCGGGCCACTGGAGGAAGACGGGACCCTCGTTCGCCGCTCACGGGAGATGCTCGAGCGCGAGATCACGCGTTTCTCGATCGTCGAGCACGACGGCGTGATCGTCGCCTGCGCGGCACTCTATCCCTACGGCGAGGGGCAGGCGGAACTCGCCTGCCTGGCCGTGCATCCGCATTATCGCCGCTGGGGCTACGGCGCGCTGCTGATGAAGCGCATTGAGGCACGGGCACGATCGTCCGGCGTCAGTCGTCTGTTCGTACTGACGACAGTGACCGCCCACTGGTTCAAGGAGCGTGGCTTCACGGCGCGCCAGATCGATGATTTGCCGGCCGAGAAACGGCTGGTTTACAACCTGCAGCGTCGTTCGCGCGTGCTGATGAAGGAGCTGTGAGCGGCACCTGCCGCACCGGCTCGATCGAAAGCCGCCGATGCCCGACGGAGCAGGGCCCACGAGAACAAGCAAGGAGCTGAACAGATGGCAAGAATGGTGCAGTGTGTCAAGCTCGGCCGCGAGGCCGAGGGTCTTGATTTTCCCCCCTATCCCGGAGAGTTGGGAAAGCGGATCTTTGAAGCCGTGTCGAAGGAGGCATGGCAGCAGTGGATTCGCATGCAGACGATGATCATCAACGAGAATCGCCTCAACCTTGCCGATGCGGCGCACCGGAAATACCTCGCCGAGCAGATGGAGCGCCATTTCTTCGGCAGCGGCGCCGACCGGGTGCAGGGCTACGTGCCGCCAGCCCACTGAGCGACAGACGCTCAGCCACGCTCCTGGTCGGTTGCAGCAGCGGTTGAGCGCTTCAGCCAGCGATCTTCGTCTGTACGCCGGCGGCCGTTGCCAACAGGCAGACGTCTGCCGGGCGGCGGGCGAAGAGACCATTGGTGACGACGCCGACGATCTGGTTGATGCCGCTTTCCAGAGCAGCGGCGTCGGCAATCTCGAGCCCGTGCACATCGATGATCAGATTGCCGTTGTCGGTGGTGCAGCGGTCGCGCACGATCGGCTCACCGCCGAATCGTGCCAGCTCCCGCCGGACATGATTCACGGCCATCGGAATCACCTCGACCGGCAGCGGGAAGTGACCGAGCACCGCTACCAGCTTCGACTGGTCGGCGATGCAGACGAACTTCTCAGCCACCGCGGCGACGATCTTTTCGCGGGTCAGGGCACCACCACCGCCCTTGATCATCTGCAGCGACGGATTGATCTCGTCGGCGCCATCGACGTAGACCGGCAGCCGGTCCACCTCGTTGAGATCGAGAACTCTGATCCCGTGGCCTTCGAGGCGTCTTCTGGTCGCTTCGGAGCTGGCCACGGCGCCGCGGATCCGCTGCCCGAGCAGCGCCAGTTCATCGATGAAAAAGTTGGCCGTCGACCCGGTACCGACGCCGACAACCTGTCCTTCGACAATGTGTGCAATGGCCGCGCGCGCCACCGCCTGCTTCATTTCGTCCTGGGTCATCGCGTGCTGGCGGCTCCTGTCCGCTTGAGATGCTTCGTGGGTCGCCATTGTAGCGAAGGGGCGTGGTCGATGACAGCGCGGCGTCCACCACCGCTCACCTGCCGACGCTGCCGACTGCTTGCGGCAGCGCGCGCCGACTCGCCATACTCGCGCGCATGCGGCTACTGCAAGGGGAAGGAAGATGGCTGAAGAAAGCCCGTTCAAGGGCCAGACCGGACTGCGGCGCCTGTGGAACGCGCTCGGCTACTCGCGTGCCGGCCTGCGAGCCGCTTACGAGGCCGAAGACGCGTTTCGCCAGGAGGTTCTGCTGGCAGTGCTGCTGATTCCGCTCGCCTTCGTCCTGGCGGCGGGAGGAATCGAGCGTGCCCTGCTCATCGGCAGCGTGCTCTTGGTACTGATCGTCGAACTCATCAACTCGGCGATTGAGGCCGTCGTCGACCGCGTCTCTCTCGAGCGCCACCCGCTGGCCGGTCGGGCCAAGGACATCGGCAGCGCGGCCGTCTTCCTCGCCCTGCTCAATGTACTCGTCGTCTGGTCCAGCGTCCTGCTGGGCTGAGTTCCGGCGCCGCCGGCCGCCGCTCGCGGCAGCTGCGGGGGAGCTGCCGCAGCCCTCAGGCGAAGCGCCGCAGGTGGATCAACACCGAGATCTTCGCACCCAGCCAGCCGAGGGTGGCGCCGATCGCCGCCAGCGCGGCAACATGCAGCGCCAGCAAGCCCTGCAGCGCAAAGTTGGCACCGTAGAGCTGCGCCAGTTCGGCCACCAGCGGCGTCAGCAGATGGAAACCGATTCCCACCAGCAGCGCCGCGCAGAGCCCGCCGAGGGCGCCCTGCAGCATGCCGAAGTAGTGCAGCGGGCGCTGGATATAGCTGTCGGTGGCGCCGATCAGCCGCGCCACCTCGATCTCTGCCGCCTGGGCAAGGATCTGCAGGCGGATGGTGTTGAAGGTGATGGTGACCAGCGCGCCAGCGAAAAGGACCCCGAGTAGCATGACGATCAGGTGGCCGAGGCGAAGCAGCGCATCGAAGCGCTTGACCCAGGCCGAGTCGAGCTGCACGTGCGCCACCTTGGGCCAGCCGGAGAAGCTCTTCGCCAGCCGCTCGAGCTCTGCCGGTTGCGAATCGGCGGGAGTGACGACAAAGGCATCCGGCAGCGGGTTGCGCGGCAGGCTGGCGACGATGTCCGCCATGCCCTCGGCAGCCTGCAGCCGTTTCAGCGCTTCCTCGCGCGGCACGAAGCGCCACTTGCCAACCTTCCCTGCCTGCAGGCGGGCCTCGATTTCTGCGATCTCCCGCTTGCCGGCCTCGAGGCCGAGGAAGATGCTGATCTGCTGCACCCCGGGCGAGTCGCCGCTCAGTGCGCGCAGGTTGTCGATCATCAGCCAGCCCGCCGTCGGCAGGGTCAGGGCAATGCCGATGACGAGCAGCGACAAGAGCGAATTGAGCGGCGCCGCCGCCAGCCGACGGCAGGCATCGCGAATCGCTGCCAGATGCTGCGCCAGCCAGACGCTCATGCCAGAACGCCGGCAACGGCGGCATCGGACGTGGGCGGCAGCTCGGTCATTTCGCCATGGTCGAGGCGCAGGACACGCGGCCGCTGCGCGGGCAGGCTCGCCGGATCGTGGGTGGCGATCAGCACGGTGACGCCGACCTGCTGGAAAGCGTGGAAGATCTCCAGGATCTCGCGGGCAGACGCGGCGTCGAGGTTGGCTGTCGGTTCGTCGGCAAGAATGATTGCGGGCCGGTTGACCACCGCCCGCGCAATCGCCAGGCGTTGCTGCTCACCGCCGGACAGGGCGATCGGCAGCGTCCGCTCGCGATTCGGCAGGCCGACCTTGGCCAGGGCTGCTTGCGCCCGCCGCAGGGCGTCGCGTGGCGGATGACCGACGATCGCCAGCGGCAGCAGGACGTTGTCGAGGACCGTGCGATCGAAGAGCAGCTTGCGATCCTGAAACAGCAGCCCGAGCTTGCGCCGCAGGTAAGGAACGGCACTCCGGCTCAACGCCGCCAGGTTCTGGCCGCTGATGACGATACTGCCTGAAGTGGGTCGTTCGATCGCCGCCAGCAGCTTGAACAAAGTCGACTTGCCGGCCCCCGAGTGGCCAGTCAGGAAAACCATCTCGCCGGCGGTAATCTCGAAGCTGACATGGCGCAGCGCCTCGCGGCCTTCCGGGTAGCGCTTCGTCACATCACTCGCGGTAATCACTCGAACAGCGCGTCCACGAAGTCACGCGCCGTGAACGGCCGCAGATCGTCGATCCCTTCGCCAACGCCGATAAAGCGGACCGGCTTCGGACACTGGCGAGCGATCGCCGCGACAACGCCACCCTTGGCCGAGCCGTCGAGTTTCGTCAGGATCAGTCCGCTGACCTGGATTGCCTTGTCGAAGGCCATGACCTGCTGCACGGCGTTCTGCCCGAAGGTGGCGTCGAGCACCAGCAGGGTTTCGTGCGGTCCGGTCGGCTCGGCCTTCTGGATGACGCGGCGGACCTTGGCGATCTCGTCCATCAGGTGCAGTTGCGTCGGCAGGCGGCCCGCGGTGTCAGCGAGGACGATGTCTATGCCGCGCGCCCTGGCGGCAGCGATCGCGTCGAAGATCACCGCCGCCGGATCGCCGGACTGCTGCGCGATGACGCTCACGTTGTTGCGCTCGCCCCAGGTCTGCAGCTGCTCGCGAGCGGCGGCGCGAAAGGTATCGCCAGCAGCCAGCAGGACGGATAGCCCCTGCGCCTGGAAATGCTTTGCCAACTTGCCGATCGAGGTCGTCTTGCCGGCACCGTTGACGCCCGCCAGCATGATGATGAACGGACGATGGCGGCGCGGGTCGAGCGCCTCCTCGAGCGGTTGCAGCAGCTCGCAGAGGATTTCCGACAGCGCCCGCTGGATCGCGTCCGGACTGTCGAGGCGGTCGCGTCGGGCGCGCTGCCGGAGATGGTAGAGCAGATGCTGCGTTGCATCGAGACCGACATCGCTGCCCAGCAGGAGGGTCTCGAGTTCCTCGAGCAGCTCGTCGTCGACCTTGCCCCGGGCGAAGAGGTGCTTCAGCTTGCCGCCAAACTGGGCACGGGTCCGTGCCAACCCGGCCTTGAGCCGCAGCCGCCACGGCGCCTGGCTGCTGGCGTCGGTGTTCTCGACGGCGCTTGCAGTCGCCGCGGTGGCGGCCTGATCAGGGGACTTCTTGCGGAAACCAAACATGGGGCGTGGCTGTCTCAAAGGCGCTCAGCGGCGCAGGCGGTGGTAAGATGCCGGCCGTTTCCCGACACGCGGAAATTCTATCAGAAGCGAACCATGCCGATGCGCTACGCACCACCGATTGCCCTGCTGCTGGCCCTGGCGACCACCGCCGCATGGGCAAACCCGCACGAGCGGTTACTGGCGAACGGCCTGCGGGTCATCGTCAGGGAGGATCACCGCGCACCGACGGTGGCGCACATGGTCTGGTATCGCGCCGGCAGCATGGACGAAACCAGCGGCAGAACGGGCGTCGCGCACGTCCTCGAGCACATGATGTTCAAGGGAACGCCGACCGCCGGTCCCGGCGAGTTCAATCGCCGTGTCGCAGCCGCCGGCGGGCGCGACAACGCCTTCACCAGCCGCGACTATACCGCCTATTTTCAACAGGTGCCGAAGCAGAAGCTGCCGGAGATGATGCAGCTCGAGGCCGACCGCATGCGCCACCTGAGTCTTGATGAGAAGGAGTTCGCACAGGAGATCAAGGTCGTGATGGAGGAGCGTCGACTGCGAACCGACGATCAGCCGCAGGCGTTGCTCTACGAAAAGCTCAATGCCGTCGCCTTTCAGGTGCATCCGTATCGCGTGCCGATCATCGGCTGGATGACCGATTTGCAGAACATGACGGTCACCGACGCCCGCGCGTGGTACGAGGACTGGTATGCGCCCAACAACGCTTATGTCGTCGTTGTCGGCGACGTCGATCATCAGGAAGTCTTTCGCCTGGCTGAACAGCATTATGGAGCGCTGCCGGCGCGTACGCTGCCGGTCAGAAAGCCGCAGGACGAACCGTCCCAGGCCGGCACTCGCCGCCTGACGGTTAAGGCACCGGCGGACCTGCCGGTGGTGATGATGGCGTACAAGGTACCGGTGATACGCAACGTCGAGCAGGACGTCGACCCCTATGCGCTGGAGATGCTGGCTGCGGTGCTCGCCGGTCATGACGCCGCGCGGCTCACCCGCCATCTGGTCCGCGAGCAACGACTGGCGGTGAGTGCGGGCGCCAGTTACGATTCCACGGCCCGTGGTCCCGGGATCTTCCATCTGCACGGGGCGCCGACCGTCGGCAGGAGCCGCGCCGAACTCGAAGCCGGTCTGCGCGCCGAGCTGGTGCGGGTACAGGAACAGGGAGTGAGCGCCGAGGAACTGGCGCGAGCCAAGGCACAACTGATCGCCAGCCAGATCTACAAGCTTGATTCGATCTTTGCACAAGCGATGGAAATCGGACAACTGGAGGCCGCGGGCATTCCCCACACGATGAACCGGCGAATCATCGACAAGCTGCAGGAGGTCAGCAGCGAACAGGTGCAGGCGGTCGCCAGGAAGTACTTCAGCGATGAGGCCTTGACGGTGGCCGAGCTCGATCCGCAGCCCTTGCCGCAGACGCCGCGCCCGCGGTCGCCGTTCGTCCCCCGTCACTGATGAGCGCTTACCGATGACACCCTGCAAGTTTCTTCTCGGCTTCTGCCTTCTCCTTTGTGCCCAACTCGTGCAGGCCGGGCCGAAGATCGAACGCTGGCAGACGGCGGCCGGCACACGGGTCCTGTTCGTCGAGGACCACAGCCTGCCGATCGTCGATATCCAGGTTGACTTCGCCGCCGGAGCGGCACGCGAGCCGGCGGGCAAGGAAGGTGTGGCGGGTCTGACGCGCTCGCTGATCGACCTTGGCGCCGACGGCATGGACGAGACGCAGATTGCCAGCCGGCTGGCGGATCTCGGTGCCCGGCTGTCGGGTGGCGTCGATCTGGATCGGACGTCGGTGACCCTGCGCACGCTGTCGATGGCCGACAAGCGTGCGCCGGCGTTCGAGTTGCTGCGCGCCATCCTGAATGGCCCGACTTTCCCCGCAGAGGCCTTCGAGCGGGAAAGGGCGCGCTCGCTGGCCGCCCTCCGGGAGGCGCTGACGCGCCCCGACGCGATCGCCAGCAAGACCTTCTGGGCGGCGATGTACCCGGCTCATCCCTATGGGCGGCAGGCGACACCGGAATCGGTGGCGGCGCTGCTGCGCGCCGACATCCTCGCCTTTCATTCTGCCAACTACGGCGCACGCTCGGCGACCGTCGCCATCGTCGGCGATCTCTCGCGGGCCGAGGCCGAGGCGCTGGCCGAGCGGCTGAGCAGCGGGTTGCCGGCGGCTTCGGCGGACACCGGGCTGCCAGTTCCACAACTGCCCGTCGGCGGTGAGCAGCGGATTGCGCATCCAGCGGCCCAGGCGCACCTGCTGATCGGGCTGCCGGCACTGAAACGGGGCGATCCCGATTTCTTTCCGCTGGCGGTCGGCAACTACTCGCTGGGCGGCGGCGGCTTCGTCTCGCGCCTGGTGAAGGAAGTGCGCGACAAGCGTGGGCTGGCTTACAGTGTGCACAGCTATTTCCTGCCGCTGCAGCAGCTCGGACCGTTTCAGATTGGTCTGCAGACGCGCAAGGGGCAGGCTGATGAAGCCCTGCGGTTGACGCGTTCGGTCCTCGCTGCCTTCCTCGAGCAGGGGCCGAGCGAAGCCGAGCTGCAGGCGGCGAAGCAGAACCTGATCGGCAGCTTTCCGCTGCGTCTCGACAGCAATCGCAAGATTCTGGAAAATGTGGCGATGATCGCCTTCTACGACCTGCCGCTCGATTATCTCGATCGCTATCCCGAAAACATCGAGCGGGTAACGGTGGCCGAGATTCAGGCCGCGTTTGCGCGGCGGCTGCCGGTAGAGCATCTGGTCACCGTCGTCGTTGCCGGAGACTAGCACCCTGAACTCGGTGCGCATCATCGGCGGCGAGTGGCGACGGCGGCTGCTGCGTTTTCCCGCTGCGCCGGATTTGCGGCCGACGCCGGATCGTGTCCGGGAGACCCTGTTCAACTGGCTCGGGCAGGATCTCTCCGGAGCGGTGTGCCTCGATCTCTTCGCCGGCAGCGGCGCCCTCGGTTTCGAGGCGGCTTCGCGTGGCGCCCGCCGGGTGGTGATGGTCGAGCATTCGTTGGCAGCGCTGCAGGCGCTCGAGAGCAACGCCCGGATGCTGGGTAGCGACGAGCGCCTGCAGATCGTTCGTGCCGATGCGCGACGATTCCTTGCCGCAGTCGATGCGCCTTTTGATTTGCTGTTTCTCGACCCGCCCTTCCACCAGGGGTGGATCGAACGGCTGGCACCAATGCTCGGAGGCGTGCTGAGCGACAGCGGGGCAATCTACGCCGAGGCAGAGCGATTCCTGCCGGGTTGCGGTGGCTGGCGAACAGTGCGCCATGGCCACGCAGGCCGGGTCTTCTATCACTTGATGCAGCGAGGCGATCTGGATGACGCTGAATAATCGGCTGGCAATCTATGCCGGAACCTTCGATCCGATGACACGTGGTCACGAGGATCTCGTGCGGCGTGCGTCCTGCCTCTTCGACAGGGTGATCGTCGCCATCGCGGCGAACCAGCCGAAGCGGCCGTTCTTCTCGCTTGCCGAGCGGGTTGAGCTGGCACGGGAGGTACTGGCGCGCTACCCGAATGCCGAGGTCTGCGGCTTTGATGGGCTACTGATGGACTTTCTGCACGCCAAGGGAGCGAAAGTGATCATCCGTGGCCTGCGCGCAGTATCCGACTTCGACTACGAGTTCCAGCTCGCGGGAATGAACCGCAACCTGTACCCGGAAGTCGAAACCGTATTCCTGACGCCGAGCGAGCAGTACCTGTTCATCTCGGCGACCATGGTGCGTGAGATCGCCGTTCTCGGCGGTGATGTCAGCAAGTTTGTCCAGCCGGCAGTCCGCGAGCGGCTGGCCAAGCGTGTCCGAGAAATTTCAACGACCTGAAGGAACAGCAAGCATGGCCCTGATTATTACCGACGAATGCATCAACTGCGACGTGTGCGAGCCGGAGTGCCCGAACGAAGCAATCTACCAGGGCGCCGAGATCTACGAGATCGACCCGAAAAAGTGCACCGAGTGTGTCGGCCATTACGATACGCCGCAATGCGTCGAGGTATGTCCGGTCGATTGCATCCCGAAGGATCCGGCGCACCAGGAGAGCGAGGAGCAGTTGTGGGTCAAGTACGAGCAACTTACCGGCAACCCGGCGCGCCGCTGATCGCCACCGGGGCGTCTTCGGACACCCGCGACAGCCGCCCATCCGGGCGGCTTCGTTTTCGTGTCGCGACCGCGAAAGGTGCTACTCGATCGTCGCCAGGGTGATCTGGCCGGCAAGCTCGAGCTGCGCCTGCAGTGCCAGCCGCGAGGCCATGAAGCGCGCCCGCTGCACGCCATCGAGAGGCGTCGCCGTCGGCAGCGCGAGCGCCTGCGGATCGACCTGTTCGTCGTTGACGCGAAACTCATAGTGCAGGTGCGGGCCGCTGGCCAGTCCGGTCTGACCGACGTAGCCGATGGTGTCGCCTTGCTGCACGCGCACACCCTTGCGGATACCGGCGGCGAAATCGTTGAGGTGGCCGTAGGCTGTCGAGTAGGCGCCCTGATGCCGCAGGACGATCAGCTTGCCGTAGCCCCCCTGGTAGTCGGCCGAGTCGACGACGCCATCGGCGACGGCAAACACGCGCGTCCCGACCGGCGCCGCGTAGTCCACCCCCTTGTGTGCGCGCAGCGTCTGCAGGATCGGATGCATGCGGGCGTCGGAAAAGCCTGAAGTCAGACGCGAGAACTCGATCGGGGTCAGCAGGAAAGTGTTGCGCACACTTCTGCCGTCGGCGGTGTAGTAGGCTCCTTCGTGCGCTCCGGTATCGAACCAGAAGGCCTGCAGCGTCTTCTGCCGCGTCGTGACGGTGGCGGCCAGGATGCGGCCGCTGCCCAGCGTCTGCCCGCGATGAGCGAGCGTTTCGTAGACCAGCGAGAAGCTGTCACCGCGGCGCAGCCCGCGGTGGAAGTCGATCTCGCTGCCGAAGATCTCGACCAGCTGCCTGGTGATCGCGTCCGGAACGTCTGCCGCATCGCTGGCGGCAAAGAACGAACTGCGGATCTCGCTCGAGGCGATCCGGTGCTGGACATCGAACTGCAGCTCAGTGTCGAGCGCAACAAGACCCTGCGCGCGACGTTCGATCAGCAGCAGGCGCTTGCTGGCGGGCACCGCCACATGCAGGGCGAGCAACTCGCCGGCCGCCCCGGAGCGGGCGCTCACCGTGATGCCGGGGCGCAGCTCGTGCACGAGCTTGCGCGCCGTCCGGTCGTTGCGCAGAAAATGGAGCACCTGTCGGTCACTGATTCCGAGCCGGTTCAGCAGACTGGCAACGGTGTCGCTGCGCAACATCCGCTCCTCGCGCAGGAAAGCCTCGCTGCCACCGTCGAGGACACGCGTGGCAGGCGCCGGCAGCGCCTCGACGACCATCGGCAGATCGGCGACCGGCGGCTTGGCCGAGGGGGCGATGGCGAAAGCGGCGACCATGCTGAGCAGGGAGACAGCACTGACCGCGAGCGCGGCCCAGCGATGGCGTCGCAGTCGGTCGATAGCTGGAAGGGAATGCGTTAGAATCCGGCGCTTCACGTGATCCATGGGCTCTCGGCAGCAGGGCCGGGCAGTCTAGCACAGAAAACCCCTCTCACCAGAAGCAATCCAGACACACGAGGACCGCATGCGCGCAGTCGAAGATCAACTCAGGCAGATCAGACGGGGCTCGGAAGAGTTGCTGATCGAGGCAGAACTGCTGGAGAAGCTGAAGAGCGGACGCCCATTGCGCATCAAGGCCGGCTTCGACCCGACGGCACCCGACCTGCACCTCGGGCACACCGTACTGATCAACAAGCTGCGGCACTTTCAGGACTTGGGCCATCATGTGATGTTCCTGATCGGCGATTTCACCGGCATGATCGGCGACCCGACCGGCAAGAACGTCACCCGGCCGCCGCTTTCACGCGAGCAGATCCTCGACAACGCCAGGACCTACGAGGAGCAGGTATTCAGGATCCTCGACCCGCAGAAGACCGAGATCTGCTTCAACTCGGTCTGGTTCGAACCCTTCGGCGCTGCGGGAATGATTCGCCTGGCGGCGCTGCACACCGTTGCCCGCATGCTGGAGCGCGACGACTTCGCCAAGCGCTATCGCAACGGTCAGCCGATCGCCATTCATGAACTCCTTTACCCGCTCTGCCAGGGTTACGACTCGGTGGCGATGAACGCCGACGTCGAACTGGGCGGCACCGACCAGAAGTTCAACCTGCTCGTCGGGCGGGAATTGCAGAAGCACTACGGGCAGGCACCGCAGTGCATCCTGACCATGCCGCTGCTGGAAGGACTCGATGGCGTCAACAAGATGTCGAAGTCGCTCGGCAACTACGTCGGCATCAATGAGGCGCCCGCGGAGATGTTCGGCAAGCTGATGTCGATTTCGGACGAGCTGATGTGGCGCTACTTCGAACTGCTGTCTTTCCGCAGCAGCGAGGCCATCGCCGCCCTGCAGCAGGAGGTCGTCGGCGGTCGCAACCCGCGTGACGTCAAGGTGCTGCTGGCCGGAGAGATCGTCGACCGCTTCCATGGCGCGACCACTGCCGCCCGCGCGCTGGCCGACTTTGACGCCCGCTTCCGGCACGGCGCCATTCCGGATGACATCGCCGAAGTGAGCCTGCAGCATGGCGCCGAGCCATTGACCATCAGCCAGGTTCTCAAGCAGGCGGGCCTCACCGCCAGCACCTCGGAAGCGATGCGGATGATCGAGCAGGGCGGCGTCCGGATGGACGGCAACCGGGTCGATGACAAGCATTTCGTATTCCCTGCCGCCGGCACCTTCGTCCTGCAGGTGGGCAAGCGCCGGCATGCCCGGATCCGCGTCGGCTGATCTCGGCACCGAGTCCGCGCAGGCCCGAAGGCCAAGCGCCACTGCCACCTCCGGGTGCGGATCTTCTGGTCGGCGCAGATCCCCGGGGTGCCGCAGGACGGGAAACGACAGAATGGCGGCAAAGGCAGCGACAAAGTCTCGGCACAGCCGGTTGCGCATTCGTCCGCACGAGGAGTTTAGTATACTGTCCCCGAATTACGCCGCAAGAAAACGCCCCGGCGCGAAGCGGGGCGTTGCGGGGACGGAGCAGCGTCCTACTTGTCGAAAGGCGTCGGCCGCGGAGTGTTGTCTGCGGATGGTGGCAACAGGGGCATCCTGAAGCTGGGCTGATCGCCGGTCAGCGTCTTCAGGAAAGCGACGATCTTCGCGTTCTCCTCGGGAGTGAACTTCTTGCCGAGTTGAACACGGCCCATTGTGTCTACCGCCTCCGACAGGGTGTCGGCAGCGCCGTCGTGGAAGTAGGGATAGGTCAACTCGACGTTGCGCAAGGTTGGAACCTTGAAGTTGAAACGATCGGCATCCTTGCCGGTGACGGCAACGCGCCCCTCGGCCGGACTCGAAGCCTTGTACGGTTCGACCACACCCATCTTCTGGAACGAGTTGCCGCCCACCGCCGGGCCATTGTGGCAGGCAACGCAGCCGCTGTCCTTGAACAGCTGGTAGCCTTCAAGTTCGGTCTTCGTCAGGGCCTTCTTGTTGCCCTTCAGCCACTGGTCGAAACGCGAATTGGGTGTGGCCAGTGTTTCCTCGAAGGCCGCGATGGCCTGGGTGATACGGTCCAGGTCGACCTTGTCTGAACCAAAGACCTTCTTGAACTCCGCGGTATAGCCCGGGATCGACTGCAGCAGACTGACCGCCAGTTCGTGCGTGAAGGCCATTTCGCCAGGATTGGCGATCGGACCCGCAGCCTGTGCCTTCAGATCCTTCGCGCGCCCGTCCCAGAACTGGGCGACATTGAGGCTCGAATTGAGCACTGTCGGCGAATTGATCGGACCCTTCTGCCAGTTATGGCCTATCGAGGTCTTCAGGTTGTCCGAGCCCCCCATTGAGAGGTTGTGGCAGGAGTTGCAGGAGATGAAACCCGACTTCGACAGGCGGGGGTCGAAGTAGAGCTTCTTGCCCAGTTCCACCAACGCCGGATTGGTGACCTTTACTGCCCGGATCGGCTGAATCGGCTCGTTGGTCGCGCTCCAGGCCACGGAACTCCCAACCATCGCCAGGCAGGCGACGAGGATACCCATTTTCATGATGACTCCCTGACTGAGTGACAACAATAGCGGGTGGAACCGCTTCGACACGGCCGGTATCGACGCAGTCCGACCCCCATGGAAGTGGCGCTGGTCGCCACCGCGCCAATATATCCATGCCCAAAGCAATGAGTTTGACGTATGTCAATGAACCCGCGGAATGAACTTCCCCTGGCTCTGCGACCTCGACGAATCGGCGCGGCAAAAGTGGCCCGGATCGCGCAGGCGGTCGACGGTCAGCGCCCGGAGACGGGTGACGATTCCGGAAACGGCGGTTGCGGCGGCCAACGGCGCGCACATCCGGCCATCGGCCAGAGGCGGCCACTGCCCTTCGCTGTCAGCACTTGCGAACGACGACGCTGCCGATCGAGTAGCCAGCACCGAAGGAGCAGATGACACCGAGGTCGCCGCTGGCGAGGTCGGCGCTGTGGCGGTGAAAACTGATGATCGAGCCGGCGGAGGCGGTGTTGGCGAACTCGTCGAGGATCACCGGTGCTTCGTCGGCAGTCGCCTCGCGGCCGAGCAGGCGGCGGCCGATCAGCTGGTTCATCGCCAGGTTCGCCTGGTGCAGCCAGAAGCGGCGTACTTGCGACGGCTTCAGGTCGAGGCTCGCGAGATGGCGGATGATGTGTTCGGCCGCCATCGGGCATACCTCCTTGAACACCTTGCGACCTTCCTGGACAAAGAGCTGGTCGCGATCACCGGGGTCGCGGTCCTCGCAGCGCGACATGAAACCGGCGTTGTTGCGAATGTTGTTGGAAAAACTCGTCGCCAGCCTGCTGCCGAGAACTTCCCACGAATTCGCCGGGGCATCCGCCGGCGGATCCGCCGCCAGACGGTCGACGACGATTGCCGTGCAGACGTCGCCAAAGATGAAGTGGCAGTCGCGGTCCTGCCAAGCGAGATGCGCCGAGCAGATTTCCGGGTTGACGACCAGCACGCTGCGCGCCGTGTTGCAGCGCACCGCGTTGACCGCGATGTCGAGGGCAAAGGTCGCCGACGAGCAGGCGACGTTCATGTCGAAGCCGTAGCCCTGGCTGATGCCGAGCGCACGCTGGATTTCGACGGCCATCGCCGGGTACGGGCGCTGCATGTTCGAAGCGGCGCAGATGACGGCATCGATGTCGGCGGCGCTGCGGCCGGCCGCCACCAGCGCCTGTCTGCTCGCGGCGACGCCGATTTCCGCCTGCAGCGAAAGCTCATCGTTGCGCCGCGGAAGAAAGCGTGGACGCATGCGCTGCGGGTCGAGAACGCCTTCCTTGTCCATTACGTAGCGACGGCTGATGCCGGAGGCTTTCGCGATGAAGTCGACGCTCGACTCCGCGAGCGCCGCCAGCTCGCCAGACGCGATTCTTTCGCCGTTGGCTGCGTTGAACTGCCTGGCAAAGGCATTGTAGGACGCGACCAGTTCCTCGTTGCTGATGGTGTGGGGGGCGGTATACAGGCCACTGGCACTGATCACGACGCGCTGCATGGAGATTCTCCCAGGGTTGTCACGGTAGGCGTTGCACTCACAGATGCTGGCTGATCAGCAACCCCCCCAGCAGGACAGCGATCAGCGCCAGCAGACGCCGCTGCTGGCGCTGCGCTCGTGCCAGTTCGACCAGCAGCGGTGCCAGGTCAGGCTCGCGGCGTTCGGCCAGCGCCTGATAGACCAGGCGCGGCAATTGCGGGAGCGTGCGCGCCCAGTACGGGGCCTCCTGTTGCACGCCGCGGTGAAAGGCTCGTCGCCCGAGCTGTTCGCTCATCCAGCGCTCGAGGAAGGGCTTGGCGGTCTTCCAGAGGTCGAGGTTGGGATCGAGCTGGCGGCCGAGACCCTCGATGTTGAGCAGGGTCTTCTGCAGCATCACCAGTTGCGGCTGGATCTCGACGTTGAAGCGGCGCGAGGTCTGGAACAGGCGCAAGAGGACGCGGCCGAACGAGATCTCGTGCAGCGGCCGGTCGAAGATCGGTTCGCAGACGGCGCGGATCGCCGCCTCGAACTCGTCCGCCCGTGTCTCGGGCGGTGCCCAGCCGGCCTCGATGTGCGCCGTCGCGACGCGCTTGTAGTCGCGCTGGAAGAAGGCGAGAAAGTTCTGCGCCAGATAGTTCTTGTCGGTGTCGGTGAGGGTGCCGACTATTCCAAAGTCGAGCGCGATGTAGCTGCCGTGATGGGCTGCATCGGTGGCGATGAAGATGTTGCCCGGATGCATGTCGGCGTGAAAGAATCCATCGCGGAAGACCTGCGTGAAGAAGATCTCGACGCCGGCGCGCGACAGTGCGGCAAGATCGATTCCTGCGGCGATCAACGCTCCGGTCTGGCTGATCGGGATGCCGCGCATCCGTTCCATGACCATCACCGTCGTCGTGCACTGGTCCCAATAGACCTCGGGAACCTGCAGCAACCGCGAACCGCTGAAGTTGCGGCGCAACTGCGAGCAATTGGCTGCCTCGCGCATCAGATCGAGTTCGTCGTAGAGGTACTTGGCGAACTCGCCGACCACTTCCCGGGGCTTCAGCCGCTTGCCGTCGGGCCAGGCCTTTTCCAGTACGGCAGCGAGTGTCTCGAGCAGTGCCAAGTCGTTGGCAATGACCGCGTGCATTGCCGGTCGCAGCACCTTGACGGCGACCTCGTGCCCGCCGTCCTCCGGTCGCAGGCGAGCGAAGTGTACCTGCGCGATCGATGCACTGGCGACTGGTGTCGCGTCGAACTCGGCAAAAACCTCGCTGGCCGGTCTGCCATAGGCCTTCTCGATCTCGGCCAACGCCAGCTCGGAAGGAAACGGCGGCACCCTGTCCTGCAGTTTCGCCAGTTCGTCGGCAATGTCGGGTCGCAGCAGGTCGCGCCGGGTCGACAGCACCTGGCCGAACTTGACGAAGATCGGGCCTAGCGGCTCGCAATGCTGAGGATTTTGGCGAGGCGAAGGAGTCGCACGGCGGGCAGGAGCTGGTCGGTCGGCAAACGCGGAGTTTACACACAAACGGTCGCGGCTGTGGATTCGCCGGCACCGTCGACAGCGCCACGGTGGCCCGCTGGCCAGGCCGGCGTCGTATAATCAGGCGCTTGACCCGATTCCCGAACCAAGACACTGTGATGAGTTCCGACCTGAAGTTACAGCTTGCCGAGCTGATGCGCGTCGCGCTGCGGAGTGTGGCGCCCGGCGAGGGCAACTGTGAGATTCACATCGAGCGCCCGAAGCAGGCATCGCACGGCGACTATTCGTGCAACCTGGCACTGCAACTGGCGCGTTCCCTAAAACGCAACCCGCGCCAACTGGCCCAGCTGCTGGCTTCGGAATTGCCGTCCTCGTCATTGCTCGACCGGACCGAAGTCGCCGGTGCGGGCTTCATCAACTTCCATCTGGCACCGGCTGCACGCCGCCAGGTGGTGCGCGGCATCCTGCAGCAGGGAGCGAGCTTCGGCCGTGCGACGAGCGGCGGCGGCAGGACGGTCCTTGTCGAGTTCGTTTCCGCCAATCCGACCGGCCCGCTGCATGTCGGCCACGGCAGGGGAGCGGCTTACGGCGACAGTCTGGCGAGGCTGCTCGCTTTCGCCGGCTGGAGCGTGACCAGCGAGTACTACGTCAACGACGCGGGTCGGCAAATGGACATCCTGGCTCTGTCGACCTGGCTGCGCTACCTTGAACTCGGCGGCGGGCAGTCGGCAGAGCCCGTGACCTTCCCGCCGAACGCGTACCAGGGCGACTACGTGCGCGACATGGCGCGGCAGATGCGGCTGGCACACGGGAGCCGCTATGAGCGGAGTCTCGCCCAGATCGCTGCCGGCACTCCCGGCCTGCCAGACGCCACGCGCACCGATGCCGAGGCTGGCCGGCAGCGAGAGACCCAGCTCGACGCGCTGATCGCCAACGCTCGTCTGCTGCTCGGCGAGGACTGGCGATACGTGCACGACTTCGTGCTCGCCGAGCAACTGGCCGATTGCCGCAACGACCTCGAGGAAACCGGCGTGCATTTCGACGTGTGGTTTTCCGAACAGTCGTTGTTCGCCACCGGGCTCGTGGCGCGCTGCGTCGAACGACTGGCCAAGGCCGGTCATGTCTATCTGCAGGACGGTGCCCGCTGGTTCCGCTCGACGGCCTTCGGCGACGAGAAGGACCGCGTCGTGCAACGCGAAAACGGTCTCTACACCTACTTCGCGTCCGACATTGCCTACCATGTGAACAAGTGTGAAAGGGGTTTCGCGCGGCTGATCAACGTCTGGGGCGCCGACCATCACGGCTACATTCCACGCGTCCGCGGAGCGCTCACTGCAATCGGCGTCGACGCGTCGATCCTCGAGGTCGCACTGGTGCAGTTCGCCGTACTCTATCGTTCCGGCTGGAAGGCGCAGATGTCCACCCGTGCGGGGGATTTCGTCACTCTACGGACACTGCGCGACGATGTCGGCCGCGACGCCTGCCGTTTCTTCTA
>ERZ761607.2869-NODE-2869-length-17681-cov-5.405254_pt1 | contig 17681 bp, 18 predicted proteins | sample MGYA00511164_ERZ761607 | MGnify/ENA primary metagenome ERZ761607 (study PRJEB28899, sample SAMN02445080) | bioreactor sludge metagenome | biome: EBPR sludge | place: Australia: Brisbane, Thorneside Wastewater Treatment Plant | collected 2011-06-22 ...
GCCTATTCCGTGCTCGACGAAGAAGAAAAGAACTCCATCCTGGAAGACGTCGAGCACGCCTTCGGGATCCTCGGCAACCCGGCCAAGCGCCGCGAGTACGATCTCGCGATGGGCTTCGAATCCTCGCCTTCGGGCGCGCTCGATCCGGTCGCGGGCAGCCCCGGTTTCGAGCACGAGCCCGTGGTGATCCGCGACAAGAAGGGCAGCTCGTCGATCCTCGAAGAGATCCAGAAGCGCGCCTCCGCCCCGGCCTCGGCGACGCCCGAAGCGGGCGAAGAAGTCCGTCCGTCGAACGTCACGCCGATCCGCAAGGTCGTCGAGGAACGCAAGATGCCGCACTACGAGCCGAACCCGGAGTTCGAAGAGAAGATCCGGGCCTGCGAATCCGTGGACGGCGCCTTCCTGCGCGCCGTGCGGATCTACCGCCGCATGGAAGTCGAAGAGCTCGCGCAGATGTGCCGGCTTTCGCCCTCCCACGTGTCCTGCCTCGAGGACGAGGACGGCGCGAGCTTCCACCAGCCGGTTTACCTGCGCGGGCATGTCCTGCTGGTTTGCCGGACTTTGGAGCTGCCGAACCCCGAAAAATTGGCCCGGAGCTACCTGGATCGGATGCGGGCCCAGGGCAAGATCGCCAAAGCGCCCTTCTAAGGGTAGACCGCTTTTCCTATGTCCAAGACGCTTGATCCGGCCGAGATTTTTCCCTGGTCCGTTCCCGAAGACGCCGCCGGCGCCCGTCTGGACCAGTTGCTCGTGCAAGCCTTTCCCGAAATCTCGCGCAGCCAATGGGCGAAGCGGGTCGAGGAAGGTCGGGTCCTCGTGGATGCGCAGGTCTCGGCCCCCAGTTTCAAGCCCAAGGCCGGTCAGGTCCTGAGCTGGTCTCCGGCCGAAGCCGTGGCCGCGCCGGCCGATTCGATGAAGTTCGAAGGCGAAGAGCCCGAAGTGCTCTTTGAAGACGACGACATCGTCGTCGTGAACAAGCCCGAAGGCCTCACGGTGCACGCCGGCGCGGGCGTGCCGACCTCGCGCACGCTCGTGGGTTGGCTCCTCGCCTCGGGCCGCGTTCGTTCGGACGACGGCCTCGATCCGGAGCGTCCGGGCATCGTGCACCGTCTCGACCGCGGGACTTCCGGCGTCATGGTCGTCGCCAAGCACGCGAGCGCCCACGCCGCGCTCGCGCGCCAATTCGAAAGCCGCCAGGCCGGTCGCCTTTATTGGGCCGTGGTCGAGGGACGCGTCCAGGCCCTCTTCCAAAAACGCCCGGTGCGTCTGGAAAAACTCCTCCACCGCGATCCGCCGAGCTGCGCGCTTCGACTCATCGAAGACGGCATCGCGAGCTTCACGAGCCTGCTCTCGCGCGATTCGGCCGACCGCACGCGCTTCCGCGTGAGCCATGACCAGGGCAAGCGGGCCCTCACGCATTTTCTCGAAGTCGCGCGCAACCAGCAGTTTTCGTTGCTCGAGCTCAAGCTCGGCACGGGCCGCACGCACCAGATCCGCGTCCACCTGTCCTTCCTCGGGTTCCCGATCGTGGGCGACGGCGCTTACGGCGGGCGCGGCCATCCGCGTATCCTGCTTCACGCCCACACGCTTCAACTCCGTCACCCGCGTAGCGAGGAAGCCATGGAATTCCACGCTCCCTGGCCCGCCTCGGCGGCGGCTTGGTTGACAGCCGAAGGCTTGGGCGCCCAAACTCGGAGTCCGCTATGGGACACGCTGGAGGCAGACTCGAGTTCGGATTCGAACAAGGATGGGCTCGAGGACTGACGCTCGTCTTCGGTACGCGCGAGGAAAGCGCGACGCTCGATCGCGAGAATTTCTTCTACGTCGATCAGTTTCACGGCCGCGATATCCTGGAGATCGGCCCGTCGGCCGCCGCGAAGGCGGGGGCGCAAGGCCGCGCCGACGGCGTCATGGCCGTGGGGGACCTCGCCAAGGGTCTCGCGCGCCCCTTGCTGATCCGCACCGCCGACTGCGGCCCCATCGCCTACGTCGACCGCGCGAGCGAGCGCATCGCGCTCGTGCACGCGGGTTGGCGGGGCCTCGCGGCGGGCATCCATCGTCGCCCCTTCGAGGATCTCGGCTTCGATCCCGCGACGACGTGGGTTTGGGTGGGGCCTTGCCTAAACGGCCGCAACTTCGAGGTTGGCGAGGATATGTGGTCCCAGTTCGGCCGCGCGGCCGCGGATCCCAAGTTCTTCTCGCCCGTCGCGGGGCGCGCCGACAAACGTCACTTCCAGTCTTGGGCCTACCTCGAGGCCGAGTTTTCGCGGCTGAGGGCCGAGGTTTTCTACAACGTCGAGGTCGACACCTTCGAGAACGAGGAGTTCGCGTCTTACCGCCGGGCGAAGGCGCGCGGGGAGACGCTCGGGCAGCAGAATTTCACCCGCCTGGGTTTTGGATCCTAAAAGTTAATGATCGGCCCTCGAAAGTTGCTTTAGGCAACGGGGCCCTTCGGGCAGCTTCTCCCTCGTCCCGCCGCCCGGGACCGAGAGGTGAATCATGTCCGATGCGTTCCATCCTTCCATCCCCGCCGAAGCCCGCCCGGTCTTGGCGCGACTGCGCGCCCACCGCTCGATCCGTCGCTTTCGCCCCGATCCTGTCCCGGCCGAGTACCTGGCCGAGATCCTCGAGGCCGCGCGACGGGCTTCGAGTTCGGGCAACATGCAGTCCTACTCGATCATCGTGACCCGCGACGCGCTCCGGCGCCGCGAGCTGCACGCCCTTCACTTCGAGCAGGACCTCGTGCTCGAGGCGCCCGTGTTCCTGACCTTCTGCGCGGATTTTCGGCGCATGCGCCGCTGGCTCGCGCTCTCCGAGGCGGCCGATAACTTCGACAACGAGTTCAGTTTTGGCGTGGGCGCCATCGACGCGATCCTCGCGTCGCAACACGCGGCGACGGCCGCCGAAGCGCTGGGGCTCGGAATCTGTTACTTGGGAACGACGCTCGCGCAAACGGGACTCATCGCGAAGGCGCTCCGTTGCCCGCCGGGCGTCGTGCCGGTCGTCGGTTTCGCGCTCGGTCGTCCGGCCGAGCATCCCGCGCTTCGCGATCGGCTGCCCCTCGAGTCTCTCGTGCACGAAGAAGACTACCGAGACCCGAGCGACGAAGACGTACGTCGGGCCTACGCGGAGCGCGAGCGCGCCGGTTGGAAGCGCTACGCCGAAAACCCCGAGCTCGCCGAGCGGATGCGCGAAAGCGGCGTGAAGAACCTGGCCCAGGTCTACACGACGCTCAAATACACGCGCGAGTCGCACCTCGGCTACTCGCGCCATCTCCTCGAGACGCTGCGGGCGCAGGACTTCACACCGAAGCCAAAGTCCTAGGGGCGACCGGCGTTACAGACGGGCGTGAGACGGATTTCGCTTTGGCAGGTTTTGCGGGCTTCGGCGAGCTGCGCTTCGCTGAAGAGGCCGCCCGTGCCACCGCGGTTAAACGCTTCGCCGCTGCGCAGAGTTTTAATGGTCTTGGAAGCGGCCGTGATCGGGTCGAACTCGATGTACTGGATTCGCCAAGTGATCTTGCTGTCGTAGTAGCCGCCGTAGACTTCGCACTCGCAATAGTAGCGCTTCGGACTGGGGGCGTTCGCGCCGTCCGAACAGCTCACCGTCATCGTGTCGCCCGCGACGAGGGTGACCTGGGAGCCGGGTTGAAGACTGACGGTGGAAGCGGCGAACGAGGTGGCGGTGAAGGCCACGACGAGGCCCAGAGCGAAGAACCGGATCGAGTTCATAGAGGTCTCCTTTGCGTTTCAACCCCTTCCGAACCCCGCCCGAAATCTACCTAAAATCGGGCCGCGCGGGTAGCCGCGAAACCCTGACTTTCTGACTTCGATCTTGGGGAATTTCGTGGCCTTGGCAAAAGAACTTAACTTTCGAGTCGCATGGGCTGGGTGCGGACCTCGCTGCCGCCGATGTTGCGCTTGATCGAAGGGCCGCTCTCGCGAAAGCCGAAGCGCCGATAGAAGCCTTGGGCCGTGAGCGTCGAGGTCAGCTGGACGTCGGTCACCCCGCGCGCTTTGATTTCGGCGAGCATCTTTTCCATGAGGCCGCGCCCGCAGTCCCGGCCGACGGCTTCGGGGGCCAGGTAGAGCCCCCTGATTTCGGCGCTCGGCTTGCCGTCGAGCTCGGCGAAGGCGAGGTGGGCGAAACCCAGGATCTTTTCGTTTTCCTCGACGACCCAGACGAAGTCTTTCGTCATGTTGGCGATGCGGATTTCGTCGCGGTAGGGGCGGTTTCCCCATCCCGCGATTTCCTCGGGCGTGTGGTCGCGCGAGCAGACCTCGCGGATGGAGCGCATGTGGGCGTCGTGGATGCCGCGGGCGTCCTCGGGCCGGGCGCGTCGGATCGTCGTCATGCCGACATCGTAACGCGAGCTCGCGCGGCGATCAAAAGATCGCGTTCCAATCCGTGTCGGTGCGGGGAACGTGGATCCAGGCGCTCGTCTTGGGGAAGCCCCGCGGAGGCTTTTCGGTCAGCTCGAGCGCGGCGAGATGCACGGTGAGCGCCGAGACGAAGGCGTGAAAGTGGTTCAGGTGCAGGATCATCGCTTCGAGGTCGTGGTCATAGAGGAAGAGCTGCGGCAGACGTTTGTTCACGTGCGTGAAGAAAGCCTCGCGCGCGGCCACGCCCTTCTCGAGGTCGGTGTACTGCGCGGGAATCGTCTTGGGCATCGTGAGCGACTTCGCGATCCGCAGGACCGAGGCGCGCGGATGGACCTCGAAGCGCGGTTCCGGCAGGACGTGCTTGAGGTGCTGGAGCCGCGCGGTGAGCGGCGCCGCGTTCGCGCCGAGCGCGTCGGTCGAGAGGAACTTCTCGGGCGTCAGGTAACGGAGCCAAACCTCGCAGGCGCGTTGCAGGTAGGGCGCAAAGGCCCGTGGCTTGGGCCGCAGCGATTCCCAGGTCTTGTGCATCCAGCGCGACTCGGCGTCGGCGGCGCGCCCCACTTCGCGTTCGCTTTTCGGGCCGTCGAGAAAGCCCACGGGCAGGCTCAGCGGACCGCTCACGCCGAGGCCGCGGAACTCCGCGCAATCGGCGGCGAGCTGACGGAGTTCCGTCACGAGCACTTCGTCCTGCGAAAGGTCCATGCGGCGCTGGGTCTTGGAGGGCAGGAGTTCCGAAAGGATGAGCTTACGGGACTTCGGGTAGACGTCCAAAACGGCGACGATCGTGCGGCCGCCTTTCCCGCCGGGGAGTTCCAGGCCGATCGAGCGTTGGCTTTCGCGTAGCATCCATCTTATGATAACGGTCGTGGGGGACCTTGGACGAGAGGGCCGGGTGAAAGTTTTCGGCGTGACGGGGCTCGCCGGATCGGGCAAGTCCCGCGTCCTGCGCTTGCTCGAGGCGCGCGGGCTTCCCGTGCTCGACACGGACCAGGTGTCCCGCTGGGTCGTCGATCCCGCGCGTCCCGAAGGCCAGCGCGGCCTTTGGGATCTCGTTTCCGCCTTCGGCCAAGATATCCTGACGCCGGCCGGTCAGTTGGACCGCGCGAAATTACGCCACCTCATGGTGGCGAACCCCGAGGTCCGCGCCAAGCTCGAGAGTCTGCTGCACCCCCGCATCTTGGAAGCGGTCGCGCGGGTCGCCGAAGGGTGGGCGCGCGACGGCGCCAAGGCGGGTTTCGTTGAGGGCACGCGTCTCGTGGAATCGGGCTTCGCGGCCCATCTCGACGGGCTCCTGCTCGTCACGGCGCCCGACGAAGTCCGGCGCGAGCGTCTCATGGCGCGCGACAAGCTCGGCGCCGAGGAAGCCACCGCGCTCCTGAGTATCCAGGACGAGGGGGCCATGCGCCGTTTCGCGACGGCGACCCTCGAGAACGACGGCGACGAAACGGCCCTCGGCGTGAAGGTGGGCGCTTGGTTGCGTCGCGAGGAGCTCGCTTGAAGCGCGCGCGCGGAGGCCTGGCGCTTGCGCTCCTCGCGTTCGGCGCGTCGGCTTCGGCGCGCGAGTACCCCGACCTGTTTCCGACCCCGCGCGGTCTCACGATGGGCGGGGCGCTCACGGCCACGGCGACGGGTTTCGACGCCCTTTCGTACAACGCGGCCGGGCTCGCGCTCAACGAGTCGAGTGACTTCATGGCGCCCGAGCTTTTCTCGGCGATGGGATCGCCGGCCATCCGCGACATCATGACGACGCTGGGGAGTGCGGACAAATCACAGCCCGTCGCGCAGCAGTTGCGCGCCTTCGACGGGCGCTCGGCCTCGGCCGGCGTATCCCTGCTGTCCATGCGATGGTCCAAGCGACGCTTCGCGCTCGCCTTCGAAAACTGGACCCAGGCTTCGCTCCGCATCCGCACGCCTTCGCTGCTCTTCGCGAAGGTCGATTCGCGCCTCACCTCGGACATCGGCGTTTCGGCCGGCTACGCCCACGCCTTCTACGGCGGCAAGGTGCGCGCCGGCTTCGTCTTCCGCCCGGCGCTTATCCGCGCCGGTTTCGATCGGCGTCTCGAATCGCGCGAGATCCTCGATCTCGGCTCGCCGACCGTCATCCAGACCCTCGGCGGCGTGGGTTGGGGCGTTGATTTCGATCTGGGCGCGCAGGGGCATCTCGACGTTTGGAAGATCCTCGGCACCGAGATCAAACCTTCGTGGGGCATAGCCCTCCAGAACGTCTTCGAGAGCCGCTTCCCTTTTCGTATGCTCAAGGACAGCTTCGGCGGCGATCCGCCCGCGCTCGAACGTCGCGTGAACGCCGGCGTCGCGCTCAGCGCCGAGAACACGGGCGCGTTCAAGCCCACGCTCGCCGTCGACGTGCGCAATCTCTTGATCGAAGCCGAGGAATTCACGGAGCGCTTGGCGGTCGGCCTCGAGTTCCTCTTCGCGCCCCGTCCCTTCTTCCGCACGACGTTCCGCGGCCACCTGAGCGGCGGCAACTTGGGCGGCGGCATCGGGCTTGGCTTCGGTCCGACCGAGCTCGAGCTCGGCTCTTACGCCGTGAATCTCGGACGCGGCATGGGCGTCGGCGTGGATCGTCGACTCTACGGGCGTTTCGCGCTCGTTTGGTAGGACGCTACTTCGCGCTCCACAGGGCGTCTTTCTCGAGGGACTTGTCGACGCAGTTCATGAGGGTGGTCAAGTTGCCCCCGGTCGAGTTCCCGATCGGTCCGAAGTGCATGTACTCCGCTTTGAAGAGCGGAACGCAAGCCGGCGGCCGGTCGTGGGTGGCATGGTTGCGCCAAAGGGCGCCCGGCGCCGGCGCGACGCCGTTGTCGTCCATGCTCTGCACGGTCAGGGACTGAAGGATCTTGTTCACGCCGCAGTAGCTGGCGAAGGTTTGGTAGGGACTACGGAGTTCGGCTTCCAGTTTTTCCTTGTCGGGCGTCATGAGGCAGCCGTGCAAGACTTTCGCCACGACGTCGCCTTCTTGGGGTTTGCTGAAGCGCTCGCGACTGGCCTTAACGTTCGCGTCGGGCGCTTCGCTGTCGAAGCTCGTGTAGGCGTTCCAGGCGTCCACGCAAGGGAGCATGTTCGCGGGCTCCCGGGGCTTGAATTGGTAGATCGAAAGATCGCCCACGTTGTTCATCTGGGTGAGCGAGGCGGGCGATCGCAAGCTCTCGACGTAAGCCAGGCACGTCATGAAAGTTTTCCAAAGGTGGCCCAGCTGCGCGTGTTCCGGAACCGACTTGTAGAGCCGGTAACCCGAAGACGGCTTCTCCAAGACCGTCGCGTTGGCTTCGTAGATTCGCTTCGAGAGGGAAGTGTGGAGTTCGTTAAAGCGGGCGATGCTCTTGATCGTGGCGTTGGTCTGCTTGGCGCTCGCGCTTAGGGGATTGCGAAGGCCGCTGCCTTTTTTCGCCGTGAGATCTCCCGGAGGGCAAAGGGGAAAGTGCCAAAGGGCGTAGGGCTCCGTGCCCGTCGGTCGGATCGTTTTTGAACCGAGTGTTTTGAGCCGGACCGGCATGCCGTCGCCGGCGGCCGCGTTCACGAAGGTGTTCAGGCGATCGCCGATCGTCGCGCCCTGGTTGTCGTAACCGATGGGGCCGCAACCATCCACCGGCGAGGCGCCCCACTTCTTGATCTGCTCGGCGGGATAGCTCGGATCGTTCAGGACCCGGCGGGCTTCGCCGCCGAGAATCGCGTGGGCCCGACCGGGGTAATCATAGAAAAACCCCGACGAGCGATCGCCCTGTCCGTAGGGGATAGGGAGGGCATGACCCGCGAGCGGGGCGGCCTCGGGGACGACGGGCGCGCCGGGGCCGGCGATCGTCGCGAGCATCCAGAGGGCCCCGAAGGAGGAGCCGAATCGGAAACTTCTCATTTCGAATCAGTCTAACTCAGGCCGAGGAAATCCGCAGGATCAAGTTTACGTCGCGAGGAGCGCGGCCAGGCCCAGGAGCGCCGGCACGGATTGCACGACAAAGATCTTGGGGTTCACCGTGCGGCCGCCGTAGACGCCCGCGACCGCGACGCATCCCAAAAAGAAGAGCGCGATCTGGCGGCCGAAGGCGGCGTCGGGGTGCAGGAGCGACCAGGCGAGTCCGGCCGCGAGGAAGCCGTTGTAGAGGCCTTGGTTCGCGGCCAGGACCGCCGTCGCTTGGGCGCGCTCGAGCGTCTGTCCGAAGACGCGCAACCCGCGAGGCTTCGTCCAAAGGAGCATCTCGAGCACCATGAAGTAAACGTGCAAGAGGGCGACGACGCAAACGAGGACCTTGGCGGCGAGACTCATGCCCTCATGATGAGGGCAGATCGGGACGTTGTCCACGCAGGAGGGCCTGCATTCCTTCCTCTCCCACGACGAGCACGCCCAGGTCCTGGGCCTTCTTGAGTTTGGACCCTGCCTTTTCGCCGGCCACGAGCACGGAGGTCTTCTTGGAAACCGAATCCGTGACCGTGCCGCCAAGGGCCTTGAGCGCGTCGCGGATCTCGTCGCGTCCCTTCGAGAGCGTGCCCGTGATGACGAAGGTGAGCCCGCTCAGGGGGCCCGTGCTTTCGCCCGCGGCCTTGACCTCGTGGACCGCGAAGGGGCCCGTGAGTCCGAGTCGCCGGAAGTCCTCTAGCTCGGCGCGGAAGTCGGGCCGGGCCGCCGCGCGCGCGAGCGAAGCCGCCGTCTCGGGCCCCACGTTCGGGAGCTCGACGAGCTCGGCTTCGCCCAGCGCGAAGAGACGGTCCACGCCGCCCGTCGCCGCGACGAGCTCCTCGGCCGTCGTCTCGCCGATGAGGTCGATGCCGAGGCCGAAGAGAAAACGAGCCGGCGTTTGCGCCTTGCTGTCTTCGATGGCCTTGAGGAGCTTGAGCACGGATTTTTCGCCGAGGCCCTCGGTGTTGAGCAGCTCTTCGCGACGCTCGGGCAAGCGGTAGATGTCGGGCAGGGTGCGGATCCATTCCTTCGCGAAGAAGGTCTCGAGCCACTGGTCGCCGAGCCCGCGGATATCCATCGCGCGTCGCGAGGCAAAGTGGCGCAGACGTTCGACGACCTTGGCCGGGCACGAGGTCGACGGGCACACGATGGCGCTCTTCTCGCGCACGACGGGCGTGCCGCAAGCGGGGCAGCGTTCGGGCAAGCGGTAAGGCGGGGGATCGCCTTGGCGCAAGGAGGCGTCCACGCGCACGACTTCGGGGATGACGTCGCCCGCGCGACGGATCCACACGGTGTCGCCTTCGCGCACGTCCTTCAGGTCGATCTGATCCTGGTTGTGCAGGGTCGCGCGCGAGACCGTGACGCCGGCCACGTTCACGGGGCGCAGGTGGGCGACGGGCGTGAGCGCCCCCGTGCGGCCGACCTGCACGTCGATGCGTTCGACCACGGTGAGCGCCTCGAGCGCGGGAAGCTTGTAGGCGAGGGCCCAGCGCGGCGAGTTCGCGATGGCGCCGAGCCGTCGGCGGAGCTCGGGGTCGTCCACCTTGAGCACGAGGCCGTCGATGTCGTAGCCCCGTTCGTTCGTCTGCCGGATGCGGACGTAGTCGTCGCAAAGCTTCGCGAAGTCCGCGAGGCTCGCGACTTCGAAGCGCTTCGCGTTCACGCGGAAGCCGAGGCGTTCGAGCGCGGCGAGCGTCTCGGACTGGCTTCGCTCGACGCCGTTTTCGGCGAGGATCTGGTAGGCCGCGAAGCGCAGCGGACGCTTGGCGGTCACGCGCGAGTCGAGCAGGCGCACGGTTCCCGCGGCGGCGTTGCGCGGGTTCGCGAAGGGCTTTTCGCCGGCTGCTTCGAGCTCGCGGTTCACGCGCGCGAAGCCGCGATGGTCCATGTAGACCTCGCCGCGCACTTCCATCGTGGCGCGCTCGTCGATCTCGAGGGGAACGTCGTGCAGCGTGCGCACGTTCTCGGTCACGATCTCGCCGACCTCGCCGTCGCCGCGGGTCGTGGCGATCTCGAGGCGCCCGTCGCGGTAAGTGAGGGACATGGCGAGTCCGTCGAGCTTCTCTTCGACGACGCTCGGGTAGATCTCGTCGCCGCCGGCTTTGAGCGCGGCGAGTTTTTCGTCGTCGCCCAGCAGCCGCGCGGCGCGTTCGAAGAAGTCGCGGACTTCTTCGAGAGAGAAGGCGTTCGCGAGCGAAAGCATGGGCCGCAGGTGACGGTGTTTTGACGTCGAGGCCCGCGGCGGCGCGCCCACCCGCTGCGTCGGGCTTTTGGCGGAGCGGAGCTCGGGATGCGCGTCCTCGAGCGCCCGTAGCTCTCGAAACGCTTCGTCGTAGACGGAATCGGGCACGGCCGGATCGTCGTTCTCGTAGTAGGCGCGCGCCCACGCGTTCAGTTTTTCGACGAGCTCGCGGATTCTCGCTTCCGGCTTGTGCGGCATAGCATCAATTCGATACAATGGCTTAGGGGGGTTGCCAATGGCCGTATCGGCGATCGTTGAGTTGCGGGACGTTGACAAGGAATTTACGCGAGGTGCCGAGAAGCATCATGCTTTGGCGCGCGTCACGATGCGGCTGGGCGAGGGCGAGTTCGTCTTTTTGACGGGAGCCTCGGGCGCCGGAAAGACGACGCTCATGCGCATGGTCCTGGGATTGGACCGACCGACCCGGGGCGAAGTCTTCGCGCTCGGGCGTTCCATCGCGGGACTCTCGGAGTCCCAGCGTCGCGCCCTGCGCCGCGAGATCGGCATCATCTTCCAAGATCACCGTCTCATCGCTTCGCTCGACGTCTTCCAGAACGTCGAGCTGCCGCTCACCTTCATGGGGCTCAGCCGACCCGAACGCGAGAAGCGCGTGTTCGAGATTCTCGAGACCGTGCAGATGCGCGACCACGCCCGCAGTCCCGTGGACATCCTGAGCGCCGGGGAACGGCAGCGCATCGGCGTCGCCCGGGCGCTCGTGCATTGTCCCAAGCTCCTCGTGGCCGACGAACCCACGGGCAACCTGGACCCCGTCACGGCCCGCCAGCTCATTCGCATGCTGCGCGAGCTCAAGGGTTACGGCACGACGGTCTTCATCGCGACGCACGATATGGGGCTCGTGCGGGATTTCGGCGGCCGCGTCCTCGAGCTCGTGGGGGGCACGCTCCCGACGGTCGAGGCCCAAACCAAGGGCAAGGCCTACCGCGTGCCGACCTTCTGGAACGGAGCGAACGTATGAACTTCCGCATGGCCCTCAAGCATCTCCTCTCGCGTCCCTTCTCGACGGCGCTCACGATCCTGGGCGTCGCGCTCGGGCTGAGCGTGCTCGGGTCCTTCTGGATGGTCGTGGAGAATCTCGAGCGCGTCCGTTCGGCCCGCTCGAACCGCCCCACGGTCGAGTCCGGCCTCACGGTCTTCCTGGACTCCAAACTTTCCGCGGTCGAAGTGGACGGCCTCAAGAATCGCCTTTCGGCCGACGGCCGCTTCCAGACCGTGACGGTGGTTCCGCCCGACCAGGCCCTCCGCAGCCTCGAAGCCCAGTTCGGCGAGGCGCTCACGAAGATCTTCGAAGGCAGCGAGTTGCCGGTCACGCTCAAGCTCGTCTTCAACGGCACGAGCCTGCGTCGCGACGAGTTCCTCACGCTCCAGAACCAACTGCGTTCGATCCCCGGGGTCCTCGACGTGGACGACGGCACGGGCCTCATGCCGAGCGACCAGACGGCCTTGCCCACGCGCATCCTGAGCTGGGCGACGGCCCTGCTCGTGTTCGTCTTCGCGGGCGTCGCGCTCCTCGTGAGCCACCTTATCCGCCTCGCGTTCGAGTCCTTGCGCGGCGAGATCGAGACGATGAAGGTGCTCGGCGCCTCGGCGTTCTGGATCCTGCGCCCGCTCCTCGCGGAAGGATTGCTGCTCGGCCTCTGCGGGGCCGCGCTCGCCGTGGGCTTCGTGAGTTTCGGCGTGCAGGTCGCGATCCCCAAGTTTTCGGCTTTCCTTCTGCCGAAGGACGTCGTCATCAATATGCTTTCGACGAACTCGCTCTTGCAGCTCGTCGGGTTGGCGCTGGCCGCTTCCTTCGTGGGGGCGCTCGCGACGTGGCCGCTCGTGGCCCGTCCCCCGCAGGTGAAATGAGGTCGACGTGAAGCGAAAGATCTGGCTCGGCTTTTTCCTGGCTCCCTTCGTCGCGACGGCGGCGCCGACCGCCGTCGACCCGGACGCGCTCCAGTGGGCCGAGAAGGAGCAGGAGATCCGCGCCCGCGCGCTCGGCGAGCGCATCGGCCGTCTCAAGGAACAGATCCGTGAGAAGGGACTTCGCTTTCACGCCCTCGACCAGGGGCCGCGCGCCGTGCTCCACGTCTGGGAAGACGACGACGCGGACCAGGGCACGCGCCAGAAGGTCAAGCGACTCATCCGTCTCTCGGTACGCTCGCAGCTGAGCGAGCTCTCCCTGCTGAGTCGTCGTTTGAGCGAGGTCGAGTCCGAGCGCGAGTGGATCCGCGCGCAGATCCACGGGCTCCCGGCCGCGATGCTCGCCGCGAACGCGGCTCCCGCGGCTTCGACGGGCGCGTCGGCGCCCTTCGCGTGCGCGGGCTTCCCCGTCGCTTCGGGCGAGTCGGGCGAGGCGCCCAAGATCCTGCAGGACTACGGGCGTCGACGCGACCCCGAGACCGGCATCGAGTGGCGCTCGACGGGGTGGTGGCTTTCGCCCGGCAGCGAGCGCTTCGTGAAAGCCTGTGCGCCCGGCAAGGTCATCTACTCGGGCCTCGTGCCCGGCCGCCGCCGCGTCGTCATGCTCGAGCACCGCTCGGGCGCGATCACCGTCTACGCGAACCTGCGCGAGGACGTGGGCCCGGCGACGGGCGCCGTGGTGCGCGCCGGCGACTCGCTCGGGGAGATCGTCGAACGTCTTTACTTCGAAGTCCGCGCGAAGGGCGCGGCCGTCGACCCGCGCGAAGCCTTCTCGGGCGCGCAGCTCGCCTCGCTCTTCTCGCGTCCGGCCGGCTAAGTCGCGCGCATGGGAAAGCTCGGGCTCGTCGTCTTCTGCCTGCTCGCGGGCGTGCTCGCGCGCCGCTTCCGCGTTTTTCCGGACTCCGCCGCGAGCGCGCTCAACCGCTTCGTCATCTACTTCTCGTTGCCCGCGATCACGCTGCGACAGATCCATCGCCTCGACTTCGGCGGCGCGGAGAATCTCGCGCCCATCGGGCTCGCTTGGTTGCTCTTCGCGGCGGCCGCGCTCGTCGTCTATCCGCTCGCCCGGGCCCAGGGTTGGAGCCGCGAAACGGCCGGTGCCTTGCTCCTGACCGCGGGGCTGGGGAACACGTCCTTCGTCGGCTTCGCGCTGCTCGAGGCCCTGCACGGGGGCGCGGCGCTGCCGCTCGGCGTGCTCGTCGACCAACCCGGCACCTTCCTCGCGATGGCCACGCTCGGGGTCGGCGCGGCGACCTGGCTTTCGGGTCGTCGCTTAACGCCGCTCGCCATGCTCGGCCGGGTGCTCCGCTTTCCTCCCTTCGTCGCCCTCGTGCTCGCGTTTTTGCTTCGGCCCTTCGCGATGCCGCCCGCCGTGGACGAAGCCCTGGAGCGTTTGGGCTTCACGCTCGTGCCGCTCGCCCTGACGGCCGTCGGTCTCGAGCTGCGCCTTTCGCGCGGGGCGCTCCGGCGCGAGGCCCGGCCGCTCCTGCTCGGCCTCGGTTTCAAGCTCGTCCTCGCGCCGCTGCTCGCCTACGCCGTGTACGCGCCGTTCCTCGCGAAGGACGGTCTCCCGTTCCGCGTCATCGTCCTCGAGGCGGCCATGGCCCCCATGATCACGGCCGGGATCGTGGCTTCCGAGCACGGGCTCCGCCCCGATCTCGCGTCGCTCATGGTCGGAGTGGGGATCCCGCTTTCCATCGCGTGGGTGCCCTTCGTGGACTTCCTCCTCGGCCGTCTCGCGGCGTAGGTCCGCGTCAGAATTTCGGTTCGCCCGCGTTGTGGCCCGGCGGGGGGCCCCGTAAACTAGGTTCCCTATGAAACAACTCTTGCGCGTCTTCCTCGCGATCGCCCTGCTCGCCGGTATCTCCTTCGGCCTCTTTATGATGGTGCAGTTCCGCGAGAACGCGACGGCCGACAAGGCGGCCTACCGGGAGCTCGAGAAGTTCTCGAAGGTGCTGCAGTACATCGAAGCGAACTACGTCGAAGAGATCAACCCGACGAAGGTCGTCGAGGGCGCGATCCAGGGTATGCTCTCGAGCCTCGATCCGCACTCGGCCTACCTCGATCCCGAGGTCTACCGGGAGATGAAGACCGAAACGAGCGGCAAGTTCGGCGGCCTCGGCATCGAGGTCAGCACCGTCGACGGTTACCTTACCGTCGTCTCGCCGATCGACGAAACTCCGGCCCAACGCGCGGGCATCAAGGCGGGCGACCGCATCCTCAAGATCAACGGCCAATCGACGAAGCTGCTCGGCGTGCCGGCCGCGGTGCAGATGATGCGCGGCAAAGTCGGCGAGCCCGTCAAGCTCCAGATCGGCCGCGCGGGCGAGCCGCCGATGGACCTCACGCTCACGCGCGAAAGCATCCGCATGCAGTCCGTGCGCTGGGCGCGCGTCGAGGGCGACATCGGCTACGTGCGCGTGTCTTCCTTCATGGAGACGACGTCGGAAGAGGTCGCGCGCGCCCTCGACAAGCTCCTCGCGGCGCCCGCCGTGAAGGGCTTCGTGCTCGATCTCCGCGGCAACCCGGGTGGTCTGCTCGACCAAGCCGTGCGCCTTTCCAACCTTTTCATCGACGAAGGCCCGGTCGTCTACACGATCGGCCGCGACCGCACGAAGAAGGAAGTCGAACACGCGCAGAAGGGCCGCATGAAGACGGATCTCCCGCTCGTCGTGCTCATCGACGCGGGCTCGGCCTCGGCCAGCGAGATCGTCGCGGGTTGCCTGCAGGACTACCGCCGCGCCGTCATCGCGGGCGTGAAGAGCTTCGGCAAGGGCTCCGTGCAGACCATCGTCCCGCTCGGCGACACGGCCGGACTCAAGCTCACGATCGCGCGCTACTACACGCCCTCGGGCCGCTCGATCCAGGCGAAGGGCATCGAGCCCGACGTGCCGCTCGAGGTCATCGACCCGAAGGCCGTCGAGGAGGCGCTCGCCCGTTCGAAGCGCCGCCTCGTGAGCGAGGCCGATCTCGAGGGCCACTTCGACAACGAGGACGGCGCCGACGCGGAAGAAGCTCCGCTGCCGTCCGTGAGCCCGTCGCCGCTGCCGAGCGTGGCGGTGAAGGGTCCGCTGCCCAAGTCGCTCGAGGAGCGCCTAAAGTCCGACTACATGGTGTTGCAGGCCTCGCGGATCCTCAAGACGATGGCCGTGACCCGCGCGGGCCTCGCGAAGCCGGAGTTCAAGGAGTAGGCGCCCTCCCAAAACCGGGAATCCAAAGGGTTTCTTTCGGGAAAAGCTTTTTTCGGGAACCGTTGAAGGGGGTGGGGGGCTATGTTACAAGCTCCCCATTGCCTGGTTTTAGAGTCGGCGCGTAGCGCAGCCTGGTAGCGCACTTGTCTCGGGTGCAAGGGGTCGTGGGTTCAAATCCCGCCGCGCCGACCATTTTTCTGAAGAGCCTTCCCCTCAAAACCAACTAACCATCGAAAAACCAAAAGCAATGGCTTCAAGGGTTTATCGATGTCGCTCCCTTGAACCCGTCACTCAGAATCAGTCACCGTCAGCGCGGTGAACTGAGTTTTGGCTGAGTGCTGGCTGAGCGGGGACGCGGCTTTTCTTTAGGAATCACTACCTCCATTGATACTGACAAACGATGCGTCCATCGGTAGAAGTACATGAAAATTATTGAGGTAGTATGTCGGACGATAAAGATCTGAAAAACGAAATTGACGCCATTCAATCAATTGTTTCAGTGCTGAAACCATTGAACGAGTTCACACGACAAAGAGTCTTAGACTACGCTCTAGCGCATCTCGGCCTAGCAAGAGGAGCAATCCAGCAAGAGCTTAAGTCGAGCTCTATCTCCGAAAGCCAGCCTGCTTCCCTCGTTTCTATGGGGCTAAATGACATTCGCTCACTAAAGAACGAAAAACAGCCTCGCACGGCAAACGAGATGGCCTGTCTAGTTGGGTACTACCTTTCGGAGCTCGCCCCCTCGGACGAAAGGAAAAACTCGATCAATCTTCAGGACGTGAGGAAGTATTTCAAACAGGCTCCTTATCCTCTTCCTAAGAGGGCTGACATGACGCTGCCAAATGCTGCTGCTGCCGGCTATTTTGACTCCGCAGGTAAGGGGGAGTTTAGACTCAACGCTGTCGGTTACAATTTGGTAGCGCACTCTTTGCCAACCCAGGGAAACGAACAGAAAATCAAGAATGGTAAGCGTAAAGCGGGACCAAAGAAGAAAGCACGTAAGTAATCGGGTGAAGGAACAGCATGTCCAGAAAACCCGATACACTCTGGACGGAGTTCGCGTTTGAACTTGAGTCCTTCAGCGGGCTAATTTCCCGCGCAAAGACCGTAAGGATTTCTAACTCCACCGCTAAAGATGGAGCTCGAAACCTTGTTCAGACTTATTTCAGAACTACCCGACCTCATCTATCCGCGCTTCAGTGTACCCCTCAAGTAATTGCAAGCCTTGATAGCGACATGCAGGCGTTGCTCAGCCAAATTGATGCAAACGCTCGAAAAACAAGTATTCAGGGGATTTTAAAGCGCATTAAGCGTTTCAAGAGTCAGCTCGAAACGGAGCGGGAGCTAAAACTGGGCCAGCTGTCTGGTCCGATTACCCAGACTATTGTACTGACGACCATAGAAACCAGCATTCTTGAAACTCTAAGGAAGCTACTTCCTTCCGCGGCATTATCTTATGAGCAAGCCGTACGAGATCTTAGCTCAAAAGACAGGCTCTCCTTCAGAGGAACAGCAAACGAACTTAGAGAAGCCCTGAGAGAGCTTCTTGATCATCTCGCACCTGATGCCAAGGTCAGTGCTATGCCAGGCTTTAAACTGGAAAATGACGCTCGAAAGCCAACACAAAAACAGAAAGTAAAATTCATTTTATCTGCTCGTGGGCTAGCAAAAAATGCAATCAATGCTCCTGCTGATTCAGTTTTGTTAGTAGAAAATATGACCGCTGCTTTGGCGCGTTCTAGCTATGAGCGAAGCAATATTTCGGCCCATGTAAGCTCGGCACAACAAGAAGTTCGACAGATGAAGATGTACGTGGATAGCGTCCTTGCAGAGCTACTTGAGATTCATAAGCGCATCTGAGTTGTGCTTTGATTCCTATCCTGAACCTCCCTCACCAGCCTGGCGGCGTTGGGCGAAGGGAGGTTCATTCTATGAACCAAAACACGAACTCGATGCTCTCAATCGATCTCAAGATCCGCTGGGCTTATCCCCAAAAGTTGGATGTTCTGTGACCTCGCACTTTGCTAGCTAGG
>ERZ761607.2870-NODE-2870-length-17679-cov-3.783534_pt1 | contig 17679 bp, 7 predicted proteins | sample MGYA00511164_ERZ761607 | MGnify/ENA primary metagenome ERZ761607 (study PRJEB28899, sample SAMN02445080) | bioreactor sludge metagenome | biome: EBPR sludge | place: Australia: Brisbane, Thorneside Wastewater Treatment Plant | collected 2011-06-22 ...
TGACGAGCCATCCTCCGCCGCCAAGCCACATCCTGCCGGAAAGACAACAAGCGGTTCAACAGGTCATACCGGGGGGCAATCCGGTCAAACATGTGCCAGACCTTCTGGCGGGATGGTTCATCAGGGAGACCGGTTTGATGCTGGTAATCGGACGTCATAGTGCCCAACAGTAATTCCTGACCGTCCATCTGTCATCCCGATTTGACGCTTTTTCTTCCCTTGGGGGCATTTATGAACGAATATGGTCCCTTGTCGTCAAAACAGGCTAGCAGGAACTGAATATGCAATTAACAAAATCCGGTTCGATCGTGCGTTGGTTCAGGGCGGGAATCATGGCCGTGTTGTTGCTGCCAGGATCGGCCCCGGCGGCGAGTATTACCGCGTTGAACCTGGAGTGGTTTCCCGGTCGCCGCCCCCAACCGACGGCTGAAGAGGTGGCCAATCATCTGGCCATTACCACGTCCAGTTTTGCCGATGTTGCCGCCGATATCATGTTGATGACGGAAGTCTGCGATGAGGCGGCGCTACGCGGCGTCGTCGCGGCCTCCATTCCCGATGCGGAACTGCATGTGATTTCGAATTTTACCGATGTCGACGAAGGTGCGGACCGCCGGAACCAGCAGATTGCCATCATCTCCCGGTTACCTGCCGTGGCCGCCTGGGCCGAAGCCTGGGTTCCCACGGCGGAGCAACACCGTCGCGGGTTCGCCTTTGCTGCGTTGAAGAATCCCGCCACCGATGGCCTGATCATGGTCTATGCCCTTCACCTGAAAAGCAACCGGGGAAACACCCCCGAGGAAGCCCAGATCAACTACGACATCCGTGATGCCTCGACGCGTCAACTGATCGACCACATGAAGGCCATGGAGGAGCGCTTCAGCGATGCAACCATCGAAGGCTGGGTCGTGGGCGGCGATATCAATACCAACCACGATGGGCATTTCGGGGATAACGTCATCGCCCTGTTGGAAGAAGCCGGATTCTGGAATTCGTGGAAAAACACCCCGCCGGAGGCCCGCCCGACCTGGAAGGGCAACGACCGGTTCCGGCCCGGCACCTTGGATTACGTCCTGACCCGTGGCTTCGGTGAACCGGAAGCAACCCTGATCGCCGTGCCACGCGAGGTCAGCGACCACAATGCCGTGTTCGTGACCATACCCCTCGCCGCGCCTGCGGACGCGCCTTGACCATCTGCCGGCACGGTCACACGCCGTGCGGCTGTCCGTCCTCGATGACCACCTTGTGGCCATTTGGTCGGCCTGGATCCGAGGTGTCATAGACCACGAACTTGATGTGCGGGAACTCCTTCTTGAGTTCCTCGGCGATGAACTCCTGTACCGCCTGCACATTCTTCCGGTCGTCATCGGAAAATCCAATACTGATCGGTTCCCGCACACCCGTCCCGCGGATCAGGGCGATCACGTGTTGAACGAAATCCTTGATGGCCACCTGCTTGGCGTGTTCCGGACTTTCCGATCCACCGACCTTGCGGCCCATTTTCTTCTCGAACTCGGGTGAGGTGACTCCGTGGTACCGGTTCAAGCTCAGGTAGTTTGCGATGACTTCCTCGTCCGACATCGTGGCCGGACGCCCATCGAACCGTTCAATATAGGCGCGCAGGTTCGCCACCATCGTCGCCCGTTCCGCAGCTGACAGGACGTGCTGAATGAAATACTCCACGCCCTTGCGAATGCCCCGCGAACTGTGGGAGCGGGCCGTAATGATCGCAAACAGCCGCCCCTCGATCAGTGCTTGCCGGAACGACTCGAAACTAGGGGCTCCCTGCTCATGCCCAGCGATTACCGGGGCCAGGGCGATCATGGTATCTTCAAGAAAAACATCCTCACCGCGTACACCCACATCGTAGAAGTCGATGAACGCCTTGTCCCAATCACCTTCCCGGGGCCGGTAATTGACCGTATCACGGCGAATCCGGGCGAACTCGGCGGTGGATACATCGTAGGGCTCCCATCCTTCACCCACCTTCCGCTCGAGATGGATCCGGGTCGGCATGTGCAGGATGTTGTCATCCCAATCGAACATGTAGTACTTGAGTTCGAGTTTGATGTCCGACGGTGACTTGATCCCCGCAGGATCCGACGATTTACCGGTCATGGTGTTACCCTTTGCGATTGTCGGGATAAGCGTACATAATTCATGATCCCCTTGGCAATGCCGCGTGCAACTTCCTCCCGGTAAGACTCCTGCAAAAACCGCCGCTCTTCCTCGGCATGGGATAAAAACCCGCACTCAACCAGCACCGCCGCGCACGGGGCATTTCGTAAAACGATAAACCTGGCCCGTTTGATACCGCGATCGACCACCCCGGGTATCTCCACCAAGGCCCGCTGGATCTGGAATCCGAGTTGTGCACTGGCGGGACCATGTTGATTCCCCGGCTGCGCCCCGCTCTTCGATCCACCCGCCGTGGAGGAGAAGCCTGGTGCGGCAAGGACAAAAGTTTCAACCCCTTGGGCCATGGTGCTCGCCGCCGAGTTGAGATGAATGCTGACCAGGAGATCAGCACCGGCTCGTTTGGCGATGCGGGCCCGCTCTTCCAGTTCGACGAACCGGTCGCCCTCCCGGGTCATGTGCACGGTGAGCCCAGCTGCCTGTAGATGGGCCCGGACCCTTCGGGCGATGTCGAGTACCGCCCGCTTCTCCTCGACCCCGCGTTTGCCTTTGGCACCGGTATCCTGACCACCATGGCCAGGATCCAGCATGATGACCCGTGAACCCGCGCGCCTCAAGTATTCACCCGGGCGAACGATTGGATCCACCACGAACAAGGCATCGCCCTCACGGATCGCCCAATGCCCCCGAACCCTGGTCATCGGTTCATGCAACCACACCATGACATTGGCGACCCGCAACTCCCGGCTGTCCGGACGGAACAACAGATCGGCGAAGGCGTTCTTGACCCATATCCCCCCGTTGGGCACCGGTTCCATCACTCCGCCATAAAACGTGGCAAGCTCCTCCAGCCGGACATAACGCACGCCCTCATGCACGAAAGGCTTGATGCCTGCGTTGGCCGCCGTGGAGCAGCACCATAGACCCAGGAGGGCCAAGGCGTAACGCATGCTTTTGATTACGGGCGATAATGTCATGGTGATGGTGCCCGGGGCGGGGCTCGAACCCGCACGACCTTGCGGTCAAAGGATTTTAAGTCCTTTGTGTCTGCCATTTCACCACCCGGGCGAAGAGGCGGCTGCTACAGTAGGGCGCAGCGGTCCGGGTGAAAAGGATTTTCCCGCACGACGCGTCGTTACCACCCCCGGCTGCGTTTCCCGGCCCGCTGCAACTGATCCCGCTCGCGAGGCGTCAAGGTGTGGATGCCTTCGCGGGAAATCTTGTCGAGAATTCGATCGATCTCTTCCGAACTCGGGCTGTCCGCCGCAAACATGGAACGACGCTGCACATCATAGCGCATGGCGGTACGTGGCCGCATCGCCAAACGCGCAAAGACATACCCGGCGATGCCACCAGCCAGGTGGGCGGCATACGCTATACCCGATGGCCCGGGATCAAAGAGGTAAGCCAACTGAACCAAACCGAACAAAGCCCCCATCAACCAGGCCGGCATGGTCACCGGCAAGACAAAGAAGACAAGCAAGGTGATCTGCCGTCGCGGGAAGAATCCGGCAAACGCTCCGATCAACCCGAAGATACCTCCGGAAGCCCCGACACACACCCCCTCGGTCGGATACATCATGGCCAGCCACCCCAGCCCACCGAGGACCACGCAACATCCGAACATGACCAGAAACGCCGGGAAACCCATGTGCCGCTCCAGCTCGGGACCAAGGAAATACAGCCCGAGCATGTTCAGGAGGATATGCAGCAGGTTTCCATGCAACAACCCGTACGTCATGACCTGCCACCACCAGCCTTGCTTGATCCCATCCACGCTGAGACCAAACAATCGTACGAATTCATTCTCCATCGCCGTCGGAAGGATCACCTGCAACGCAAACACGCCGCCACACGCCCCGAGCAGCAAGGCTACACCCCGGGTCAACTGACCGGCCTGGAAGATTCCATGGTTGAATCGCATACGGTGGCTAGTATAGGTTTGAGAAAGGTTTTTGACAAACGTTGATCTGTTTAATAGCTTTGAACGCTCTTGTTTTCCTCGCTGCCGGGCCGGTAGCTCAGTTGGTAGAGCACGAGACTTTTAATCTTGTGGTCGCGGGTTCGAGCCCCGCCCGGCTCACCACCATCGGTAGCGTTCCCCCATGAACCGACGTTATCCCATACGCGCCCGCGCGGAAACCGCGTTGACCCGTCTCGGGTTCCGGATCATACCCCACCTGCCCCGGCGAGGCGTGGTCGCCCTCGCCAACGTGTTCGGCACGCTTGGCTACCGGTTCAGTCGCACGGTGCGCCGTATCGGCGAAACCAATCTCGACCTCGCGTTCGGCACCAGCAAAACCCGCGCGGAAAAACAACGGATCCTGCGTTCCTCGTTCCGCTCGTTTTCCCTCGTACTGCTGGATGCCTTCTGGTTTTCGCACCGGACCGAGGAGCGCATCGCACGCTGGGTTACCTTTGACCAATCCTTTGATGTGCTGTTCAACCCGCGGCCGCACATCTGCGTAACCGCCCACTACGGAAACTGGGAGGTGCTCGGTATGGCCGTGACGGCCCGGGGGTACCCGCTGCATAGCGTGGCCAAGCCGCTTAAAAACCCCGAAGTGGACGCAATGTTCATCGAGGCACGCCACAAGAACGGACAGAAGATTGTGCGGCGCGAAGGAGCGGTCCGTACCCTGCTGCGCATCCTCCAGCAACAAGGGAAGATCGCCCTGGTGCTCGACCAGAACACCAAACTCGCCGAGGGCGGAATCTTCACGCCGTTCTTCGGTCTGCCCGTTCCGGTTTCAACCGCTCCGGCCGGCCTGGCACTGAAAACCGGCGCGAACATCTTTATAGGCATGTTGACCCCGCAACCCGATGGCTCCTATATCGGGGAGCATGGTTTGGAGTTGGACATCACGCCGTACCAGACCGGAGACACCTCGGTCGCCGTGCGCACGCTTACCGAACGGATCACGGCGGAACTGGAATCCATTCTGCGTGTCAAGCCGGACCACTGGCTCTGGACCTACAAGCGTTGGAAATACGTTCCGCCGGGCGATGACCCGGCCCGCTTCCCGTATTACCGCCGCAACGCGATTTGACCCGAATTCAGGAAATCTAACCGCTCATTGCGCGGATGTACGCGGATCAATATGCGCGGCACGGTATCGTCCACGGATCTTTTATACACCAACCTTGATGTGCAGATACTTCATAACGCCCGCGAATCAGCGGAATCGACGTTATCCGCGGTTCCAATGACCGTATCCGGGTTCTTTCCGCAGGTTCCGTCATCGAACTCCGCAAGCACCCCTTTCGCGAACGTCGCGTCTTTCGTAGTCGCCACTCCCTCCGTGTACTCGGTATTCCCCGCGGTTCACTTCTTTTCCGTACGGTTCCCGGTTCACGACCCAGCCCTTGTCTCCCTCCGGCGAATATCGCCGGAGCTACAGACAATGCCTGGTGCCTGCCACAGTCTTCCACCATGCATACATTTACCTGCGGATGGCTTGGGGTTGCGGGAAGAACGATCTCGACCATCCGGAACGGCAGATACGTCGCAACGCCTCCCCATCCGCGACATCTGCGGTTCCAACTTCTGAATTCGTCGTCGATCAACCCGCCGTCGTCGGATCAGACCTTGGTGCCGGATGGAATCACGGCGTTTTTCGGGACGACGATCACCCCATCCTGTACGGTGTAAAAGTCGGTGGTGGTACCGTCCTTTTTACCATCGGGTGAGAGGTACACCCCATCGCCGATGCGCGCGTTCTTGTCGATGATCGCGTTCTTGATGTAGCAATCCTTGCCGATGCCGATCCGCGGGGTGCCCGGCGGCGGCTCGCCCTGTTCATAGAAATCAGCGCCCATGATCACCGAGTGCTCGATCACTGTACCATCGCCGATGATCGCTCGGATACCGACGACCGAATGCAGCAGGCGGTGTCCCGAGACGATGCAGCCTTCCGACAGCAGGCAGCGGTTCAGGTCGCACCGGTTGATCTTCGACGGCGGCAGGTAGCGCATGTCGGTGTAGATCGGCGCACGCGGATCGTAGAAGCTGAACTCCGGTACGACGTCGGTCAGACCCAGGTTGGCCTCCCAGAACGAATGCAACGTTCCGATGTCCTTCCAGTAGCCCTCGTAGATGTAGCTGAAGACATTCTTGTTCTTGATCGATCCGGGAATGATGTGCTTGCCGAAGTCCACCTCGTTGCCGGCCAGCAATTCGCGCAGCACCGACGTGTTGAACACGTAGATGCCCATGCTGGCGAGGTAGCGTTCCTGCGGATACTGCGGTGCGCGCAATTCATCGAGCACCGGCGTGTTTCCCGGTTTTTCGACGAAGCGCACGATCCGCTGCTGCTCATCGGTCTTCATGATGCCGAGCGCATAGGATTCCTTGCGGTCCACCGGCTTCGTGCAGATGGTGACATCGGCCTTGTTGGCCACGTGCTGCTGGATCACCTCGGCGAAGTCCATGCGGTATAACTGGTCGCCCGACAGGATGACCACATACTCCGGTGCATCCTCGAGGAAGAACCGCATGCTCTGACGTACCGCATCGGCCGTGCCCTGGAACCACGACTCGGAGCTCGGGGTCTGCTGGGCGGCGAGGATGCGTACGAAGCCCTGCGAAAAATTATCGAAGGTATAGGTGCTGTGGATGTGGCGGTGCAGCGACTCGCTGTTGAACTGGGTCAGCACATAGATGCGTCGGATCGAGCTATTGATGCAGTTCGAGACAGGGACATCGATCAAACGGTACTTGCCGGCGATCGGTACGGCCGGCTTGGAACGGTCGCGCGTCAAGGGAAGCAACCGGGTACCCTGACCGCCACCGAGGATGACGGCAACGGCGTTTTTCGCATGCAACTGGCTCATAGTAGCGACCTCATGGATTGCTTCGCACGATACTCCAGAGTATGCAGGTAAAAAAAGTGAAAAACGAATACCGGCCGAGGTTAGACGTTTTACAAGCTCGTTAACGCGTCCGGAGGCCGATGCGAGTCGTTCCAATGAAAAAGGCCGGGCTAAGTGCCCGGCCTTTCATCGCACAACCCGTATTTCCTTACGGTGTAGGCGTCGGTGTCGGTGTCGTCGTCGTTTCCGACGTTTGAATGGTACCCGAAGAGCCGGGCGAACGGGCCTTCACCGGCGAGGTGAAGCCACCCTGTTCGATCCAGGTGCCTTCAAGGCGGTACTGGGTATTCGCCTCGGTGATCTGGAAGTCCGTGAAGGTTCGCACGGTCGAAGAGGAGGAGCGGTTGTTGGAGGAGCCTGAACCCGAACCCTGGCTACGGGTCGTCGTGACATTGCGGCTGATCTCCTGGCCGGTCTGATTGTCGGTCACAATGGTCTCGGTGCGGGTGATCACGGTATCGCCCTCGTTGACGGTGGTAACGGTCACGCGTTCCGTTGTCGTGCCGTTGTTCGTTGTACGCGTCGTTGTGTTCTGCGTGCCCGACGACGAACCGCTGTTGTTGAAGTTGGTGCTTCCGGAACCCGAACCGCTGCTTTCGATCTTCTCGGTGGTCTTGCCCTGAATGTCGCGTACCGACACGGCATGGAGGATCCCCACAAACTCGATGTCGCGGGCGGATACACCGTCCTTGCCGGAGAAGCTGATCTGGCTCTGGACGAATTCCGCACCGGCGGGAATGGTTCCGTCCGGGAGGGCCAGCAGGCCGGGAGCGCCGACCGAACCGCGGTAGGTCGAGCCCTGGTTGTCCACCACGGTTACGCTGTTGCCGACCATGGAAATGGTCAGGGTCTGGATATTGCCGCCCGAGGTCTTCTCGACGGCCCGGCCACCGTTCAATTCGCCGCGGTACACACCGGAGAAATTCAGGGATACACCAGCGCCTTGGGACGTATTGAATGCATTGGTACCCCCACCGCTGGACCAGTCACAACCGGCATTTGTCAGAAGCACCAGACCGGCGACCGAACCGGCCAACATTGCGGACGCAAACTTGTTCATTCAATTCTCCTCTGCGGATAAACGTCTAACTCGTAACACCATAAAAAAACCGACTTCCCTGCGTCAATGCCTATATCCGGTCAAATTACGGGCCAGCCGGGAGCTTCCGGCCGGCCCGACCGGCATCAGGGTTGATTCAGCAGCAATACCCGGTAGAAGCGCATCAGGGGTATCGGGCCGGGGTCAACAATCGATTCGGTCGCGCTGGCTGCCGTCACCGGGGCTCCGAGATCCGTCCAGGGCCCGAACAACGTATCGTTGTACTGCACCTGGTAATCCTCCCCGACGATGGCATCCCAGGTCACGGTATTCGCATTGACCGTAAAGTTGACCAGGTTGAACACCACCGCCACCCCGATGTTGGCACCGGCGTTGTAGGAGCCGGGGCCGAGCACGATCGGATTGACCACACCGGACCCCGAAACGACCTGGTACTGGCCAAGCGGCAGCAAGCCGAACATGTACAGCCCGTTGGCATCGCTCATCGTATTGGTGAGTGCGATGTCGCTGTTCACGCCCAGCAGGGTCACCATTTCCCCACCCAACAGGTTGGTGCCGACAATTTCGGCACCCTGGAGGATGGCGATATCGTCGAGGTACCAGCCACCGGCTACACCCTGGTTATCAGATTGCAACGTGAACCGGATGTACAGGTTCGTCTCGTTGCCGACGATGTTCAAAGGAACGATTACCCGGCGCCAATCACCGGTAGTGTTGTGGCTGTTATTGCGGCTAGGAACCAGGGTAAGCGTCTGCTTGTCCTGTCCGGTTACCCGGGTGTTGATGTCGGCCGGAGTGCTTGGGCGGATCACTTCGACACGGACCACGTCATTCGGATCGGCCAGGTTCAGCCACTCATGGAAGACGAGGAAGAAGCTGTTCGCGTTATCGTTGGTAAACGCCTCGGTGACCGGAAGGGTCAGATCGAACTTGGGTGTAAACAACTCCATGCGGGCGTTGTTCGGGTACGAACTGCGCAACCCGGTACCATAGACCCATCGTCCGCTACGGGCATAAGGCGGCGCAGCTTGGGCGCCTTGCGAGCGCGCATCCGGCACACCAAGCTCCCATACATCGCGCTCGTCATTGGGATCCCCTTCGCCGTGGCGGTGATACCACATGTTCACCCAGTCGGGTGACAAGGCGTCGACACCGGTCACGAAGACCACGCGGTCGGTGTACGGCGTCTCGAACGGGATCTGGGTCTCATCGGCGATGATGTAGCTCTGGCCATCCAACGACGTCTCGATCGGCCAGCCTTGCCAGGTAAACAACTGGGAGCGCCAGGCTTCGTTGCGTTCATTGTACGAAACGACTTCGAGGTCGGCCAGGTGCGAGCGGGACAGCCAGGAGATGGCACCCTGGTAGGCGCCGAACTTCTTGATATTGAACGGAACGGTTTCCACGCCATCCGGGTTGACCAGCGCATTCACGCGCGGATCACGGCCGGCAGCCGGCCCGCCGATTTCGTGTTCCATGCCGTCCGGCACCAGGTCCTTGTCGGTATCCGGTCCCTTGGGTAAGGTGCCGGTTCGGCCGCCGAACAAGTAGATGGAAGGATAGGCTTGCGGTTGAGGGAAGCCGGTCGGTTTGCGGGTTGCATAGGTATTGAGACCGGAAGGATCCGGACGCAGCAAACCGTTTTGCGCATACGCCATCACGCCGAACGCGCGCGGACTCGGGCCGATGGATTGTTCGCCACCCGGATCAACCAGCGTCCACCGGTTCCCGGTGACGGCATCCGGAATAATGAAGTTGTTGTAGTCACGATAGAATACCCACGTGTCGTTGTAGTAATTCTTTCCATCGGTACCACCGAAGAGGACAACCCGGCGACGTTTGGCGGACCGGTAGCTATCGCCAGCATTTCGCTTGTAGAACTCACCACCATAGTACGCCATCATGGCACCACCGCGGGGACTTGGGCGCTCGTTGTCCTGGAACGAGACGATTTCCGTCCAGGTATCGTTATCGACATCGTATTCCCACAAGTCATTCAGCGGCTGGTTGTTGACGTCGAAGCCGCCGAACATCAACACGCGGCCGCCGCCGGTGACGGCATTGTCTTCATCGCGTTCACCTTCATAGACCATGGAATGACCCCACCGGGCGGGAGGCGCGCCGACGGTCTGAATCTTGGTCCATGAGATCAAACCGACCAGGCTGCGGGGACCTCCGCTGCCCGTATCAAGATCCTCGCCATCTTCGGAATTTTCATCCTCGGAGCGGATACGAGCTTCGTAGGTGTCTCCAAAAACCTGGTTTCCATTGATGCCGCCAAACAACACGAGGCGGTTTTGCACGTGGGCGTAGGCCAAGCCGAATGACTTGCGCTTACTCGGAATTTCCGCGTTTTCAGTCTGTACGGTACGAGCGCGCCGCCATTGCGGTGGAACCTTGTAGCTCGGCAGCCAATTGGCATGCAGCCGCGACTGATTGTCCCGAATGAGGGCATAATCCGGTGTACCATTTGTTTGAAGAATGATGAAACCAATCGCCTGACCGGACCAATTCCCGTTGGTAATCAGTTCGTTGACGATCGATGTCACATCCAGCTCGAGGATCGATGAGCCGGCATTTGGGGTTATGTTGCCAAGGACGTCCGTGTCGACATAGTTCGTGAACACGGTGTCCAATGGAGCGGAGTTGAATGGCCGATTGAGTCGCGTCCAGGGATGATGGAACTCGACTCTTACGGTGTTCTCGATCAGCAATTCGCCACCATCCGAATATTCACGCGAGGTTCTCGGTACCTCATCGAATTCGGCGATGATGGTGAACACGGTCGCCGCGTCCGGCTTGCGGCTCACATCCAGGCGCAAACCGGCGTATGCGATGATATCGCAATCAGGAACAAACGGGAATTTCGCGAAACGAATTCCGGCTGCCAGGTTGGAAATAACCAAGCTGCGCTCCGTTCTCTCCGGGCCGGGGTTTTCAACCGCTGTATAGGTGCGGGTGTAATTACCCACAGGCACCTGGTCGTCATCTACGGCCAATTGTCCAAACCCGTGAATGCCGCTGCTGACGGTCACCGAGGGAACATTGTTTGAGAACTTGGTCACGGTCAGCCCGTAGGCGGCCGAGAAGGCAGACTGGTCGTCGTTGACATCATTTAATTCTGCGACCGGATCGGGATCATCCGTGGACTTGTAGGTGAGGGTCGCCATCGGCTCGGGCAGGAGGTATTCATTCTGCTCATTCCAACCACCGATGATGTAGGTCTGATCAAAGCTGGAATCCTTGAAACCGTAATTCCACGGCCGGTTCTTCGGTTCACCAAATGCCTCCCCGTCGCAGTTCCAAGGCTGGTTGATGCAATCGCAATCATCCGACTTGGTGTTCAGGTATCCCATGAACAGCACGGCACCAAGATCGCTCACCCCGGAGTGCAATCCCTGGGAATTGGGCCGCACTGCCGCAGGGGTGAGGGTGCTCTGCACGCTGCGACGCCATTCGTTGGACCGGATGCTGAATTCCCAGATGTCGCTGTAGCGATCGACGCCATCTGCACCGCCGATGACCACGAGCTTGCGGTTATCGAGGACAATCGTCGATTCGTAGTTGTAACGATCAACCGAGCCATCCTCACCGTTGAACGAGCGGGCCTTTCGCTCGAATGCAGGATTGTACACCATGGCATGACCCCACCGGGGCGGCGGCGCAATGCTGTTTGTGCTGTACGGAACGGGCACCCAGTAAGGGCGGGATATGGTATCAGCCACCGGCCATACCAACTGCCACATGTCATTGGTGGCCTGGTCGTAATGATTGGTCACGGACGTGGCCGGGAACTCGACCAGGAAATAATCGAAAACGAATAGCTCGTCCGCCACGGCATACCGGCTATCACCGGTCATATAGACGAAATTGATGGCCCCGGTGATGGTGTTGGGCTCATTCGTGGCGAAGTTATGGAACAGGAACGGTTCGCTGGTCGTGGAGAACTCAATGATCCCATCTCCATTCAAGTCGGCAAAACCCAGGGCGATGCTGGTTTCCGAACCGGTCAGCAAGGAAACGGCTTTACTGTATTCCTGGGCATCGGTAATGACTGCCAAATGACCGCGAACACCGGTCTGGACGGGGTGTGTGATCGATTGAGCCAGAGCGAAAGCGGTAAGCCAGGTGCATCCGGTCGGGCATGGAACCAGTTCGAACTCGAATTTCCTTTCCGACATGACCTCGCCGAATTTGCCGGGAACGCCTACGCCATCCATGAGCCGATCCCCGTCGGTGTCCTGGAGGGTCGGATTCCCGAATAGGGAATGGTGTTCGAATCCATCAACCAGGCCATCGCCATCGGTATCTGGATTCCACGGATCCGTACTGGCACCAAAGGCGGAGTTTGTGGAGGCCGATCCATCGAGGGCAAACCGGATCTTGAATTCGCGTTCGTTCCACAAACCGTCGAGATCCAGGTCGCCCGAGGTGCTTAATGGCGGATAGCGGGTCAAGGTGCTGTTGTCACTTAACGGAATCGGATCCATTGGATGAAGACCGAAGTTCACCTCATAGCCATCGGGAATGCCGTCGCCATCGCTATCGGCATTAAACGGGTCGGTATAGTAATCCCACACCGGGAATTCATAGGTGAACGGACGGCCCAGGCTGAAATTCCAGCCGACCGGCGCATAGTTGTACCACATGTTGGTGAACATGCCGTAGCTGGAGGGATGGTTGCCGGTCAGGGCATCGCGGACGAAGTATTCCTGGAGGTTGGTCAGCCCGTCCCCGTCGTAGTCTTCGTCGGCATCAGTCGGATCCAGCGGATTGAGCCGTTGACCAATCGGGCGGAGGTTGCCAAACGCATCGAGCACTTCAAATCCATCGGGCATACCATCGCCGTCGGTGTCGATGGCATTCGGGTTGGTACCCAATTCGATTTCCAGACCATCAAACAGGCCATCGCCGTCGGTGTCCGGATTGGTCGGATCGGTGCCATGAACAAGTACCTCGTCGCCATCCGAGACGCCGTCCGCATCGGTATCGATCAGCAATGGATTCGATCCGACGAGGTACTCGAGGTAGTTGGGCAGGTTGTCAAAGTCGGCATCGAGGAATGCATCCGACGGGTCGACGGGATTGAGCCCGTACTGGTATTCCCACCCATCCGGCATCTGATCGCCATCCGAATCACTGCTGGCCGGATTGGACCAATCCAGGATATCGGCGATGTTGTTGAAGCCGAGGAACTCCCGTTCGTTGCTCAAGCCATCAAAATCGGGATCAAACTCGTTTTCTCCGGCCCCGATCGGATCGAGGATCTGGCTGACCTGGCTGTTGGCGTTGGTCAGGAACCGGAAGGTGAATTCAAAGCCGTCCCACATGCCGTCACCATCCGTATCAACCACGACGGGATCGGTATCGCCAAACACCTTGGCATTCAGCTGGTGCCCGAACGAGATGGAGCGCAAGGCGACATTGGAGTTGATGCCGGAAAGGGTGGTCAACACCTTGTTGGGCGTAGGCACCGGTGGCGCCGAATGGGAAATAGCCGTGGCCACAAAACGGTCGCCATCAATGGAGGCAACAAACTGGGTTGTGCCGGCAAAATTCGCGATACCCTCGAGGTAGCGACCGCGGAAGAAGACATTGATGCTCGGCGCATACTGAACGGCGTTGGTCGCCAGGCGCGATTGGGCGTAAAGGACATGGTCGCCGATCACCAAACCGCCGTCATAGCCAACTTCATCGCCATCACGCATCCCGTCGCCATCGCTATCGCTGGAGAATGGATTCAGCACGAGGCCAAAATTGCGGAATAATTCAAATTCCTGGTAATTGTTTAATCCGTCGTTATCCGGGTCGTCGTTCCGGTTAAACAGGAAGATGTTCGTGTATCCGGATACTTCCGTGGCGTCCCCCACCCGATCAAAGTCCTCATCCGCCTGACGCAGGGCAAATTGCAGGTAACCGACGGTACCGGTGGAGACCGTGAGGTAGCGGGTCGATGACTGGCGGTAGCCTTCCAGGAAGATCGACACCCGGTGAATACCCGGGCGGAGTTCGGTCAGCGTTACCGGAGTTGTGGCCGACGCCCCCACTTCCAGATCATTGGTGGTGATGACCAAGCCGTTCAACACCACATTCGCCCCGGTGATGGCGTTGCCGAACACATCGCGGGCCTCGATCAGGAGACTCGAGGATGCGGTATTGATGGAGAAGACGGAGAAACCGACGTTGGTGCGGCCGCCAACCGGGACCTGAACATACTGGGGCGCGATCTTCTTGTTGTTGGCGGGAACAAGGCTGACCATGTGCTCACCAGCCTGCACCTTCAACAACGCCGGGGCGTTGGAACCGGTGGGAATCCCGTTCAGGTAGATCGGGTGCCGAATCCCATCGAGGGAGGCCACGTACACGAAACCCTGACCGTTGTTGGTCACGATGTTTACTGAGGTGTATTCGCCTTCGCGCACTTCAACCAGCGGACGGGTCAAACGGCTGTTGTTCGTGGTGACGCCGACCTGATGCGGACCGGGGCTGACGGCGGAGAAGTACGTCGGTGCGACCGCGTTGGTAAGCCAGTCGGGGTGGTTGATGGCGATGTTGAAATTGGTTGCGGTCTGGTAGTTGATGAATGCCGGCGTATTGGTTGATCCGTTCCAGATGCGAGCCGTGCGGCCATTCACGTTGACCGGGAACCGGTTCGTTCCGGCTCCGGTATGCGCGACGCCAAGGCTTGAGCGGCTTTCGCCCAATTCAAGCTCGAAGTGAACGTTGGTTGAGCTACCGGCATTGACCAGACTGATGTACCCGTTGGCTCCGACGTCGGCGATACTGAAGACGCCGGCGTTCAGCTGGTTGCCAAAACCGTAGGTGGGCGAGAACAGCACGCCGTTGTAGAACTCGGAGCGGTAGCTCGCCTCGTCCGATTTGACATAGTACGAGCCCATGGGGAGGCCGACCAACTGATAGGATCCATCATTGGCCGAAACCGCCCGGCCAAAGACCTTGCCGGGAGCAACGACACGGTGTCCGTTGATGACATTGGTCACGCCGCCGCGGCCGATGGCGGTAATTTCCGCACCAACAATCGCTTCGCCGTTCACGTTGCGGACCCAGCCGGAGATGGTCACACCCTGGTAAATCACCACATCGTCGATGTACCAGCCGGCAAAGTCGTTGTTGATGCTGTTGGCGGTGAAAAGGAAGCGCACCTGCACGTTGGTGTTGCCAGCAAATGCGGTAAGGTTGGCGGTACGTGCCGACCATCCGTTGTTCAGGCCGCTCACGGCGGTACTGACGACGACCCAGTTGGTCTGCTGGGCGCTGCGGGCCTGGACCGACATGAAGTCCGTGTTCGGCTCGGTGGCATGGAACTCCTTCCACGCCACGAACAGGTTGACGGCTCCTGTTGCATCGATGCGCGGACTGTCGAGGCCGGCGACGATGGGCAATCCACCATTGTAGGTGGCTGCTGGATTGGTCGTCGAGATGTCGTTGGCAAACCTGTAGGCGGTGTTGGTGGAACGATCCGTGATCAGGAAAATGCTGTTGGAGCGGGTGACGGGTTCCGCCGTGGACAGGTGCCAGTAGTTCAACGGCAGGAACGCATTCGGGACCACCTTGGTCCAGTTGGTGCGGGTTGTTGACGTCGGCTCGAAGGTCTCGACGAGCAGGCGTCCAAGATTGGTCACCGCGGCGGCAGGATTGTTGTATCCAAGTTGATACACATCCCCATCGCTCAAGCCGTTGTTGTTGCTATCAGCCAGGCGAGGATTGGAGCCGATGGCGAGTTCAAACGCATCATCCAGGCCGTCGCCATCGCTATCGGCACGGGCCGGGTTGGTCTGGTGGATGTTGACTTCATCCCCATCGGTCAGGCCATCGCCATCGCTATCGGCATTCAGCGGGTCGGTGCCGATTTGGAATTCCTGCAGGTTGGTGAGGCCATCGGCATCCGGATCGGCGCCGGGTGCGGCGCCGGTGATCGAGCCAAAGTGGATGAATTCCCACCAGTCGGGCATGCCATCTCCGTCCGAGTCAACCTGATCGCATTCCACTCCCGACTGTTTGGGCGCGGCATACTGCATGACGGTGTTGGCATCCGCGAACCCGGAAGCGTCCACGGCACGCACGGCATAGCAGCGCAACTGGTAGTTGCTCATGCCGGTCACGGTGAAGGTGGTAACATTGGTGACCGTGGCGATCAGGTTGCCAAAGACATCCGACGTGGAGCACATCGGAATGTCAAAGCAGTTGTAAACGGAGGTGCCACGGTAAATGCGATAGACGATCGAGGTTGAGAAATTATCGATGGCGGGTTGCCAGGCGAGCACCACATTGTTGTTGGTGCCACCGACGGCGGATTGCAGACCGGCAAAACTCGGCGGGCTGATATCCAGCACCTGCTGGTAAACCTGGACTTCCGACAAGCCCGTTTCGTTGTTTTCGAAAACGACGCTGGGAACCCCCTTGGAGCTGAGGGCGAACCCGAGATTGGTCGATGAACCACGCAGGCGGGCGATACCCGGCACGTCTCCGGCGCCCCCTACCCCGGTCCAGCCGCCGGAAAAGTTATGCTGACGGAGCAAAACGGAATGGGCGTTGTTCGTACCAGCCAGCCAGGCCACCACGACGCGTGGTGATGGCTGGGCGGCATAGGCGATCTTGGGGGCGGCTGGACGCGAGACGCCACCGGTGGCCGAGCTGATACCGGGCACGATGGAGGAACCACCCATATCCACCCATGAGCCACCGGTGCGCCGCAAGGCGAAAACCTGCGAGTTGATGTTTGTGCCAAACGGTGCCTGCAACCAGGTCAGGTACAAATCACCGCCAGGTCCGGATGCGAGATCGGGCTGATTGGCTAATGCGGTGCCCTGGTTCCCCAGGTTGACCCAGGTGGCACCATTGTACTGCCAGACATGCACCTGCAGGGAACTGGAGTCCTGCCAGGCGACAACGGGATTTCCCGAACTGTTGATGGTCAAGGTCGGATTGTTGGCATTGATGCCGTTGCCGACACCGTTGGTATGGCTGTTGTCGAGACCGATCCACGCGGAGCCGTTCCACTTGACGACGAACACGCGGGTGGTGCCACCGCCGGTGCTCTGCCGCCAGGCAACGACGGGCAGGCCATCGGAACCGGCACGCACTACCGGCTGCAATGCCGGGCGCAACGACTGACCGCTGATGCCGAGGTTGCGGGCGGAATCACCGAGTTCCACCCACTGTAAACCATCCCACTTCCGCAGATAGATATTGGTTCCGCCGTTTCCGTAATGTTCCCAGGCCACGAAGATGCTATTGCTCGGGCCGACGGCGATCGACGGACGACGAGCGTCCTCGATGGACAAGCTCACACCGGTGTCCGACGCGGAGCGGCGAAGGCCGAACCACTGATCGTCCAGGCGTTTCCATTCGCCGATTTCCGAAAGATCGCCAGCTTCACCCACCCAGCGCTTGACGAAAATCTGCCGGAATCCGGCCTCATCGAGGTCCGAATAAGCGATCACCGGTTGGTCATTGTTGTCGAGCGCGATGGCGGGCGAATCACCTTCGGTGCGGCCCTCGATGCCGATACCCTGCTGGATGACCATGGCGAAGTTCTGCGGACCGACGGGAACCTGGTAGCCGAATACCTGGATGGAATAGGTGCCGGTCGG
>ERZ761607.2871-NODE-2871-length-17663-cov-121.798955_pt1 | contig 17663 bp, 7 predicted proteins | sample MGYA00511164_ERZ761607 | MGnify/ENA primary metagenome ERZ761607 (study PRJEB28899, sample SAMN02445080) | bioreactor sludge metagenome | biome: EBPR sludge | place: Australia: Brisbane, Thorneside Wastewater Treatment Plant | collected 2011-06-22 ...
CTACCACATTAGTACCTCACCTGTGTAGGGCTCATTTTACCGGCGTTGGTTCGGAACAGGTCAAAATCGGTAAGGTTCACATTGCCATCAAGGTTGCAATCGGCATCGGCGTAAACGCTGGTTTGCCCGGCTTGGGTAAAGTAGGCGTTAAAATCTCTGAAACTGATAACCCCGTTTGCAAAACAATCGGCGGCGGCAAGGGCATATTTACCTGCTGCCACCTCTGCCATGGTTTGAGTACCATACAAGGCATTGGCGGAGTTAAAAAAGTTAATACTTGCAGCGCTGTTGGGAAGGGCTATAAGGTTGGCGCTTACAATAGGCAGGTGGTTTCGGGAGCGCACGGTTATGTAATAACTGCCATTGGGCAAGCCGTTAAAAATTACGCCTTGGCTGCCGTCTAAATCCACCAGTACGCCGTCTTGCCGCAAAAAGGCAGCTCTTCGGGCAGCTACGGTGTAGTTAGCATTAAGCGCTTCTACCAGTAGCCAGTCCACCATATTGGCTGCAATGCTACCCACTGCTTCGGTGCCGTTATAGTTCCATGGTGGTCGGTTAAAGGGTTGCGTTAGGCTAATAAGGTTGTTTTGTGCCAGTAACGCATTCATATTTCCGTTAGCATCGTTATAGGGTCCTTGCAACAAGAGTTTAAAAAACACTTCGGCGCCGGGTGTAGTGCAGGTAAAATTGGCGCTAAAACCGCCGCCTACTACCGATTGGTCGGTAGTAAACCTAATGTATAAAGCTCCGCCACTTGATGTAATAGGGGTGGGTATAGCAGTACCCGAAAAACTGCCCAGCAGAGTAGCAGCAGCGCTGTTGCCATCATAAACGTTCACAAAATCGTAACCGGCTTCGGTGTTAAAAGTGGTAAAAGTGAGGGTTAAATTAATTGCGCCGGGCGGGCTAAGTAGCCAGTTGCAAGTCATATTATTGCTGTAATTTGCGTTGCCGCTGCCATCGCTGATGATGCCGTTGCAAGCGGTAACGGTATTGGTGCCTGTGCAGGCTTGCGGCACACAGGCATACGTTGCTTTCCAGCCGCCGGCGGTAACGGAGGCATCGGAGGTAAACACAATAAACATACTGCCCGATGAAGCCGCCAATGCTGAGGGTAAAGTATTGCCCGAAAATGTACCCAATAGCGGCGCAAAAGCATTCACCCCATTGTAAATGCTCACAAAATCAGCGCCGGCTTGGGTGTTAAACTCGGTAAAGGTGAGCAGTACGGGCAATCCGTCTAAGGGCGAAATAAGCCAACTGCAATTCATATTATTGGCATAATTGCCAGAGCCGCTACCATCACTCATAGCGCCGCTGCAACTGTTGAGCGTTACACTACCGGTGCAGGGGCTGGGCAAGGTGCAGTTAAAGGAGGCATCAAAACCTGTTGAGGTAAGCGCTTGGTCAGAGGTGAAGGTAACAAACAAGGTTCCGCCCGATGAGGTTATGGGAGGCGGTAAATTAGAGCCCGAAAACTCGCCCAGCAGCGCTGCCGATGCACTGCTGCCGTCATAAACCCTTACAAAATCGTAACCGGCTTCGGTGCTGAAAGCGGTAAAGGTAAGCAAAATACTCTCGGCATCGGGCGGGGCAATGAGCCAACTGCACGATTGGTTGTTGTTGTAGTTTTGCCCGGCGCTGCCATCGGTTATGGTTCCGTTGCAGTTATCAAGGGTTGTGCTGCCGCTGCATGGGCTAAATGCCTGCACGGTAATGTTTTGGGTAGTGGTGTTCTGAAGGTTGGGCGTTACACAGTTGTTAATAGCTGTAAGCGTAACGGTGTAAGTGCCGGCGGCCGTATAGGTGTGCGATGGGTTTTTGAGCGTAGAAGTATTGCTGCTGCCCGATGTGGGGTCACCAAAATTCCAACTGTAAGCTATGGCATTAGCAGAGGTATTATTAAAGGTGGTGTTTACCCCTGTTGAGCCGTAGGTAAATGCCGCTGTAGGCGTGCCGCTTACTACTTCTACGGTTATGGCGTTTGATAGAGAGGAGCAACTTTGCGGATTAACAATGTTTACCGTATATACGCCTGACAAAGTGGCATTATAGGTAGCTGAAGTAGCTCCCGATATATTGGTACTGTTTCGTTTCCACTGATAAGTATAACCGGCGCCGGTAGGTGTAGCCGATAATTGCACCGAACTACCCGAACAAATGCTGGTGCTTGCAGTAGTTGTGGCAACGGCAAAATCGGCAGTAAGGCAGGTAGCGCCGGTTACCTCAGTGCGTATTTTATTGCCCGGTTGCGTGCCAAAACCGTTGTTAAAATTAACGCCTGCGCCCGATAAATGGCAGTAACTCATGATAGTGCCGCCACCCGAAGGGGCAGGACCGGGCGAGCAGCTTCCCTCTACGTCATAACAATTATCAAGAGCGCCGCCACTCCAGCCGCACCAGTGTGTATGGCGCGAGCCAAGGTTGTGCCCCATTTCATGCGTTACACAATTTATTGACCATGAGTAGGTAGGGAAATTTTGGTAGGTAGTGCTGATATTGCTGTAAGCGTGGCGGCTGTTGCTGCACAGCACATCTAACCAAGCTATACCGCCCAAATTGTTGTTGTTGGTAGAAAAAAGGTGTGCCAAATCGCCGTTAAAAGTGTTGCCCACCTGTGAGGAAAAAGCGTCTAATGCAGCCGATGAAGAGTTGTCGGGATAGGCATCGGGCACTGTCCACACAAAAATTTGCGATAGTTGGGTAGAAATGGTTTCGTTGGCATAAATGGTGGCTACCACATTGTATAAACCGGTGGTGTGGTTAGTTACGTTTACCGTGCTGCTGCTGAAATCCTGATACATATCGTAATCGCACTCTACATATACTTTAACCACTTTTGGGCAAACCGATTGCATGGTTTCATAGCCTTCATCGGGCAGGGTTTGGGGCAGTAGTTTATTGAGTTGGTGGTGGTGTGGGGGCATTTGGTGTTTAAAGTCGGGCACATCATCGGGCACGGCACAGGTAAACGGGTTTGGCACGGTAACCAGGTTATCGTTGTAAACCACATAATCGGTTGTTTTGCCGGTTAGTTTACCTATCACAAAATTGCCTTGGTTGTTTGAGATAACCGCTATTACTTCGTCATTAAACAAACTTACGGCGGCTAAGGAGTGCGGATTGTTTTGAATAATGCCCCTGTAGTATAAACCGGCGCAGTAGGGCAGGTGGTTTTGCTGTTGGTTTTTGCCGGCTTCGGTAACAAAAAAATCATCGGTTAAAATGGGCGCTTGGGTAAGTTCTACCTGTATGGTTTGGTTTGGGCTAATAGGTATAGCAAGCCGTATGTGGGGGTAGTTGGCTGCTACGGCTTGGGCTAACCGGCTACGGTTAAGGGTAAGCAATTGGGCATCGGGAGCAAAGCGGTAAATGGGGTCATCGGGGTTTACCGCCTGTTGAACGGTAAAGAGTGAAGTGGGTTCAAATTGGGCATTTTGGCTTTTCAGTTCCGATATTTGACGGGCTACGGGTTTTAGGTTTTGGGCAAAAACATGGGAAACAAACCCGCCCCAAAGCATCGTAAAAAGCAATAAATATACAGGTAAAAAACACCTTTGCATGTGGTTAAATTTGGCAGTTGAAAAATGGTTGATTAAAAACTCAACAAAAATACAAAACCCCTCCAAGCATTTAGCCGGGAGGGGTTTTTTTTATGACGAAATTGGTAAAAAGTCTTTTACCAACGGTAGGGGTATTACATCATGCCGCCCATTCCGCCGCCGCCGTGTTGGTGCGGAGCAGCCGATTCTTCTTGGGGTTTGTCAACAATAAGGCACTCAGTAGTAAGCAACATACTGGCAATAGAAGCGGCATTTTCAAGGGCTACACGGCTTACCTTAGTGGGGTCTATTACGCCTTGCTCCATTAGGTCGCCGTATTCTTCGGTGTGGGCGTTAAAGCCTTGAGCGCCTTTGCTGCTTTTAATGCGCTGTACAATAATAGAGCCTTCTAAGCCGGCATTAGCGGCAATTTGGCGAAGGGGTTCTTCAAGGGCGCGCTTAACAATTTCAATGCCGGTTCTTTCATCATCGTTGTTGCCTTTAAGGTTGGTAAGCGATGAAATAGAACGGATATAAGCTACACCGCCGCCGGGAATAATGCCTTCTTCTACGGCAGCGCGGGTAGCGTGCAGGGCATCGTCAACGCGGTCTTTCTTTTCTTTCATTTCCACTTCGGTAGGAGCGCCTACGTATAATACTGCTACGCCGCCGGCAAGTTTGGCAAGGCGTTCTTGCAGTTTTTCGCGGTCATAATCAGAAGTGGTTGTTTCAATTTGGGCTTTAATTTGGTTAACGCGGGCTTTAATATCTTCGCTTTCGCCGGCGCCGTTAATAATAGTGGTATTGTCTTTGTCTATCACTATTTTTTCGGCACGACCAAGATAGTTTAACGTAGCGTTTTCCAACTTGTAACCACGCTCTTCCGAAATGGCAGTACCACCGGTAAGAATGGCAATATCTTCTAACATGGCTTTGCGGCGGTCGCCAAAACCGGGAGCTTTAACCGCAGCTACGCGGAGGGTGCCCCTAATTTTGTTTACCACCAAAGTAGCTAAGGCTTCGCCATCCACATCTTCGGAAATAATGAGCAAGGGGCGACCGGTTTGTACTACTTTTTCTAAAACAGGCAGCAATTCTTTCATGTTAGAAATCTTTTTATCATAGATGAGGATAAAAGGATTTTCCAACTCGGCTTCCATTTTTTCGGCATTGGTAACAAAGTAGGGCGACAGGTAACCGCGGTCAAACTGCATACCTTCTACCACATCTACATAGGTATCGGTGCCTTTTGACTCTTCAACGGTAATTACGCCTTCTTTTTTTACTCTTTCCATTGCTTGGGCAATCAGTTTACCAATTTCGGTATCGTTGTTGGCAGAAATGGTAGCTACTTGCTCAATTTTTTTGTTTTCGTCGCCTACTTGTACCGACATAGATTTGAGGGTTTCTACCACTTTGGCAACGGCTTTGTCAATACCGCGTTTCAAATCCATGGGGTTAGCGCCGGCGGCAAGGCTTTTTAAACCGGCAGTTACAATAGCTTGTGCCAAAACGGTAGCCGTAGTGGTGCCATCGCCGGCAATATCGGAAGTTTTAGAAGCTACTTCTTTGAGCATTTGTGCGCCAAGATTTTCCATAGGGTCTTCCAGCTCAATTTCTTTAGCTACCGTAACACCGTCTTTGGTAATGGCAGGAGCGCCAAATTTCTTTTCAATAACCACGTTTCTGCCCTTAGGACCCAGCGTTACTTTTACCGCATTTGCTAAGGCATCTACGCCTTTTTTGAGTTTTTCTCTTGCGTCTGCTTCGTACTGAATTAACTTAGCCATAATGTTTAGCTTTATTTAGATTTTTGTTTTGAAAAATGAAAGGAAAATAAAAAATGTGGTTATACCACCGCAAAAATGTCTGATTCACGCATAATGAGGTAATCCTCACCCTCAATAGTGAGTTCGGTGCCTGAGTATTTGCCGTACAGTACACTGTCGCCCACTTTAACGGTCATAGGCTCGTCTTTTTTACCGCCGCCTACGGCTACTACGGTGCCGCGTTGGGGTTTTTCTTTAGCTGAATCGGGAATAATGATACCGCCTTTAGTAGTAGTTTCGGCTTCGGCAGGTTTAACAACTACTCGGTCTGCTAACGGTTTAATGTTAACGCTCATGATACTTATTGATTTTTAGTGTTTAATGGTGAATTGATTACCTTTTTGCCATTGCACATTCTGTGCCAACCGGCTTTTTATGCCATTTTTTCCGATTTTTATGCAATTTTTTCGGACAAACTTGGTAGTTTTGTCAGAATGTTGTTTTTTTGTTAAACTTTTCCCGACAAAACGGGTCTCCTTACCACCTTTTTGTTTCACCTTAACCTGCCGATTATGAAACGTATCTACTTACCCGGTGTCTGGTCTTAACTAAATTCCTTGTGATAACCACAAAGTTAGCCTACTAATACGCCATGAACCTGCCATTTTCAAAAATCTGTGCAAATCAACCACATCCGCGTTATCCGTGTGCTAATTGCTGCCGTAAATCTTACCAATTTAGTCTGCAAATACACCATAAATTTGAATTGCAGACAGTACCTAAGTAGTTACTATGAAACAACTATCTGCCAACTGGCTAACCGAAGGGCTCATTGATGCCGAGTACAAAAAATACATCTTGCTGGCATACTTGCAAGAGGTAAACCAACATTTTGAAGAGCATAAACTGTATCCGTTTCTATCCGATTTGGTTTACCATTACCGCAGTTTACTTACCCTCAAACAAAACAAGGAGCAAGTTAGCGGTCATTTTCCGAAAAGGATTGAAAAAATAGACCTCGAAAAATTTACCATAGCATACGAGCGCATTATGCACGATGACCGCTATATGGAAGAAATACAAGCAATTGTAGATTTTGCTATACCCAAAATTCAGGAGCAACTCAATACCGGTGCCGAAATGTATGAATATGTTTCGCAAAAAATAGCCATTGCTCCCATTGGCATTATTCCGCTTCAAACCGATGAGGGTTATTTGCTTATTTGCAATGGTAATGTAACACATACCGATGCGTACCTTTATAGAGTTACCGTTTTTACCGATGCTACCGAAAAGTACCGCGCCATAAAAACCTGCTTTTTGCAAACTTATACCCGCAGCATAACCACCACCTACGAGAGCATTAAACACGATTTGATACAAAATAACAGAGAGTTACCCAATCCGGCAACTTTTGCGGTGCATAGCAATTACACTTTCCCGATGCACGAAACGCTGCTGCCCGTAGCCAAAAGAAACCTGATGCGTTTTTTGGGGGCATTGTAAGATGCCAATATAAAGTTACTGCTGTAAGGTGGGCTCAATTTTCCCGATATTACTCAGATGAAATGATTTGCGCCTACTACTTTAACGTGAGGTTGGAGTTGTAAGCTTGCGCAAATACTTGCCGCAAAAGGATTTTAAACAGGTGGGGTGATATATTACGGTGCGCTGCACCTTTGCAAAATAAGTGCGCCAATTTATGTTGGTAACACACAAGGGGCAGCGCCCCGTAATCTTGGTAGCACAGATGCGTATTTTGTTTATTATCAGGTGCAGCGCACCGTAACGTGTTGCCCATTTTAACGAGTGTACCTAAACCTTATGCAGATTTTACCCCCTATCGGGCATTCATTTTAATTCCAACCTCACGTTACTTTAAACCCACAGCACCCACCTATTGTCCTTGACACCACACCATTAACCGGCGCAGTTCGGCATCGGGAGTAGTGGCAAGGTCTATCACTTCGCCGGTTGCCCGGTCATAATCAAACACTGCCCGTTCAAAAATCAAATTACCTGCAATAGGTAAAGAACCATAGGAACGGGTAGTGGTGTAAACCCCATAAAATCGCCTGCCAATGGCTTCATCAGAAAGGGTAAGCCCATCAATTTTGAGCTGTATAACAAAATCTTCATCTACATAGTTTTCGCCGTCGTCAATGGTTTCCATATATATCCACAATACCGGGTTTTTAAATTTCCACTCGCCAATATAATTTTGTTCAATTCGGGGGTGTTTCATGCGTACCACACCGTTTTTAATTAAAATGGGCAATTTGAATACTTTTTGTTCGCTTTCGTTTCGGCAGAAATATAAATTGAAACAGCCATCGTGGTGGTGTTTGCTGAATTTTTTCAGTGTTTGGTCGCTTTCTACAAAATCAAAGGTAAAAACCGGAAAAGCATAAAGTAAGCCTATTTGCTGTGCCGTTAATTGAATTGGCAGGGTATGGAGTTGTTGTTCTGTAAAGTTGTCCCTGAACACAAAATTTTTCAAGTTATCTACCGAAATCGGCAGGCATAAACCCACGCCATGCCGGGCAGAGAGTTTGTGAGCTCGGGCATACATAATGGTAACGGTAAGCGTATCAATGGTTTCTGTATTAGGACGCGGTTTTGTAAATAATATCTCAAAGTATTTGCTGGTGGGTTTGGCGCTTGCTAACGTAGCGGCCACACTTGCCCCCCGCACCCTCAAAGTTCCGGTTAAGAGGAGGTCATTGTAACGACTCAGCTCTATATGATAGCCGTTAGAAATGGTTAGCGGCGCTACCCTAAAACTGTAGCTCTCTTTGTTGCAATAAAACAAGAGGTAGTTTCCGTCAAAAATAGATAAATTCTCACTTGGCTCTTCGGGTGTATGTTTAGTTGCCCATTCAAAGGGCTTTTCTTGAAGCATCGCGTTGATATAATTTCTTATGTCGGCTTTTTGTTCGCCCGATAACTCCCAGAAACATTTTGTAGCATCAATTAATGCCAAATCGGTTGGTATGGGGTATTTGCGGGTAAAGGCATGTGCATCTGAACAACCCTTAACCAATCGGGCAATGGCATTTAGGGTGGTAGTCCTGAAATTATTAGGTTGGGCTTGTAGATTTTCGAGTGTCCTAACCGTATTCATCAGTTTATAGTAAGTATCGTTGTTAAGTCCGGTAGCCCGAAGTATCAATTTCCTGACAACTTCGTTGTGGGGGTTATTTTCTATACCGTAACATCGGAACAATTCTGCTATCAGATACTGGTAGTAGGGGTGTATGTGCATATTTTTTTATTTTACCTTTTTTATGCCCTAAAGTATGCAGCAACCACAAATGTGCGCCACAATTTTGTGTAAATACAACACTAAACCGCTTGCCCCTCCTACTTTGTACGGCTAAACCACCGGTTTTTATATTAAACCGAATGTTAGCCGAATGTAACCGAACAGGTTTTGTTACAATAACCTTACTGCCGATGATAAAGTTTTATGCGGTTTTATTCGTTTTGAAAAATATACCGAAAACTTTACAAAAACGTTCTTTTTTGCTTGTCGCCTTGGCAAAATTGGGTTAACTTTATACCGGAAACAGCCAAAAAGGTAGTCAAGCTATAAACTTACTGTATTTGCTTTTCTTACTCGTTTCGTCTTGCAAATAGGCAAGTAATTTTGGTAGTGGTGTTGGAAAAAGGAATTTTTTAAACCTAAAAACATTTCATATGCATTCCCTTAATTGTTTACACCCCAAAACCTAAATTGCCATGAAAAAGTATGATTTCACCACCCGCTGTTGTTGCCCCGGCTGTTCATGCCCATGCAACCCCTGCCGTACTCATGTAGAGCCCGAACCCCCTCCCAAACGCTCTGATTTAATTGTTGCGTTAGTAATGGCTTTTGTGGTTATACTGTCCATTACTACTTGTAGTAAATCTACACATGCCTCCCCGCTACACAGCCCAATTTTATTGACACCTGTTGCACCTGCTAACTGATTGCACTATTTTACTTTACACTAAACCACCCAACGGGGCAGAAAGCCGATAGGTTTTTCTTGCCCCGTTTTGGTTTTGGGCTTTTGCCAAGTTGAAAAGGGAGGAGAGGAGTGCAGATGCCCTCCCTTTGGCATCTTACTGTTGGTTTTTAGTAATTATACTTTTTTAATGGGAATGGTGGTTGTACGGCAAATCACGTTTTTAGAACCCACTACCAAAATACAAAACTGCAAAGCCCGGCATTTTTGCATGTATGGCTATGGCATGTCATTTTTTGATAGCGGAGATGTTGTGTTTTTCGCTAAAATACTGTCAAATTTCTGTAAAATTTTCAAAAAACAAAAAATGCCATAAAAAGCTAAAACATATTGAAATAGCCCTAAAACAAAGCGTTTTAGGGCTATTTAGTGCATTGTGCTTGCACAAATTTTTGTTTTGTTCACAAATTTGCGTTAAATAAAGGTCAAATTTTGTGAAAAAGTGGTTATTTTTGGGCGGAAAGAATAGTGTACGCATCGGAAATTTGGAATATTCCAAATTGTTTCTTTGAATTTTTTGAGCTTATTTGATGAAAGTATTGCTATTTTTTTCTCATAAATTCGGAAAAATTTCTCTCTTTGAACTGTTAAGCAAATATCCATTAAAAAGTAAAATTGTTGAAAATGAATAAGGTGCAAGTAAATCTAAAAAATTGTTTTGCAGGCTTTGGTATAAGCAGGCTTCTTGTTTTGCTTTTTGCATGGTCGTTTTTATTGCCCGTTGGGGTATTGGCTCAAACTTTTTACATAGTGGGTAGTGGTACAACAAGTAATACTAATACTGTATATCCTGCCCCCTACGGACAATATTACTGGGGTGCAAGGCATCAGTTTTTAGTTACTGCTGCGCAGTTAACGGCGGCAGGTATTCCTGCAAATAGTACTATTTCTCAGCTTGGGTTTAATGTTACTGCTCTTAATTCTACCGGTTCTCATACCGGGTTTCAAGTGAGGGTATATACTACTACCTCTGCTAACCCTATATCTACAGCATATCTTACTACTGGTTTGGTGGCACAAACCAATGCGATTAATTATACCCCTACCACGGGTTGGAATATGCACACATTTACCGCTCCGTTTACTTGGAACGGTACAGCCAATTTGGTTATTGAAACATGTTTTAATAATTCTGGTTATACGAATAATGCCTCCACCCAATGGACTACAAACCTTTCCGGTGCCACATATTCACTATATTTCCGTGCAGATGCTTCCGGTGTATGTTCCAGTACTTCCACATCAGCATCAAGCACTACTACTCGACCCAATATTAGGTTTGGTGTGGCTAGTACTCCGGCTTACCGTGCCTCTATAACTTCTGCAAATTTTGGTTCATCTACTTGGTGTGCAGGAGAAACACGTACTGTATCCGTTACCATACAAAACACAGGAACTGCTACATGGACTAACGCCAGCCCCGATGTAAATATAGGGGTGAAATGGAACACCAACGGTGCCAACTGGTCAGACTACCATGTGCGTACCGATGCCAATAACCTGGCATCCGGTCAAACCGCTACTTATAATCTTACCATAACTGCCAGCAATGCTACGGCAGGTCCGGTTTATAGTACCTTTTTATCGCCCGGTACAAATAACCTGACTTTTGATGTAGTAGTGGAAGGCAACTGCTGGTTTGGTAACAACAATGGTTCTTGCGGTCCGGGTAATACCGTATTTACAACCGGTGCTATCACCATTGCAAATTGCGGGTGTACCAATACCAGTCTATTCCCGAGTGCTTTTAATGCGCCTGCACAGGGGTCAAGTTCTACAATTTCTACTATCCAATACCAATCTGAATACAATCAAATGAACAATGTAACTGCGGGGCATAATTTTACCTCTACTGCCGGTATTGCCGGCACTTACATTACCGTTCGGTCTGGTACTTTTAATGGCACATTAGTAGCCCAAGGCACTACCCCCTTAAATTGGACTGCTCCCTCATCGGGCACTTATTTTATCCATTACAATACCAATTCTTCCTGTGGAACCGCCTCAACCAGCATGATCACCTCCATCTCCAATAATTTGCAGGCTTGTACTAATACTTCTATGTGGCCGTCAAGTGCTGTTACAGCTCCCTCAGCCGGCACTACCTTAACAATTTCAACCTGCAACTACCATACTGAATATAATCAGGTGAATAGTGTAGTTGGAGGCAACACTTTTGTGTCTAATTCAAGTACTGCCGGTACATATATTACCGTTCGGTCAGGCACTTTCAATGGTACAGTAGTTGCCGCAGGTACGTCACCTTTATCATGGACTGCCCCTTCATCGGGTACTTATTTTATTCATTACAACATTAACTCCTCTTGTGGTACTGCTACATCATGTATGACTACTACATTACAAAATACAACTACTGTACCGCCTCCCTCGTGCACTACCTACATAGCCCCAGCCAACGGAGCTACCGGCTTAAACCCGGGCGCTATAACCCTTAGCTGGAATGCCGCCTCGGGAGCTACCAGTTACGATGTGTACTTGGGTACTTCCTCACCACCTACTACATTATTAGGTAATTATGTAACTACTTCTGCCGCTGTTACCGGTTTTGCTACCGGGCAGGTGAATTATTGGCAGGTGATACCTAAAAATGCCAGTGGCGCTGCATCGGGTTGTTCCATTTTTAGTTTTACTCCCGGTACAGTTATCAACATGCCGCCTTTTAATAATGGAGCAGTAACAACCTGTTCTGCAACATTCTTTGATACAGGAGGTAGTGGAGGGAATTATTTTGATGGTGAAAATTACACCCTTACCATTTATCCTGCTACTGTGGGTCAGAATGTCCGGCTGTCGTTTACTTCTTTTTCTACAGAATCAGGGTATGATTTTATGTATATTTACAATGGCATCAATACTTCTGCACCATTGCTGTATTCCGGTAGCGGCACAGCTCTACCCTTAGGTGGTACAGTTACAGCAAATAATGCTGCGGGGGCGCTGACTATTGTATTTACTTCTGATGGCATTATTAATTTTAGCGGCTGGGCGGCTAATGTGAGTTGTGTAGCATCGTATAATCCTTGTGCATCTACTCCTACACTTACTTGTGGCACAGCTACAACTGCTACTTTTGCGGCGGGTAGTGGGGCAGGGTGGAATTTAACATCATGTTATTTTGCTGGTACCCCCGGCGAAGAAAAAATCTTTTTATTCACCGCACCCAGTACCGGTACCTACACCTTAAATCAAACTGCCTCATCGGGATTCGTGGATTACTTCTTCAAGGCGGTTTCCGGCGGTTGCAGTTCCACCGGATGGACGTGTATTGATGACCTTAGTGGGCCTATATCTGCTTCCTTTTTTTTAACCGGTGGCGTACAGTATTATATTTTGGCAGACCCGGAATTTAGTACAGGTGGTTCGGCTACGTTCAGCATTGGACAAAGCCCCGTAGATGGCACCCTCAGCCCCAGTACTGCCACCACCGTTTGTTTGGGGCAACCCATAGGCGTAACTTCTTCGGGCGGAACCGGCACGGTGCGTTATTGGGCGCAAACTCCCGCAGGCGGAGGCAGTTGGAACGTATTTGAAAATCAGCCTTCCAATGCCGCAGGCAATGGATACACCTTTACCCCTTCTGCCGCCGGCACCTACCGCATACATGCCCGATGGTTTACCGAGTGCGGCTTTTGTTGGGATGTAGGTAGTTGTCCGCTATTCCCCGCTGTTGATTTTACAGTAGTTGCACCGTCCGCAGTAGGCGCTGTTTCGGCAAATCAAGCCATCTGCCCCAATACACAGCCTGCCAACATGACAATCGCCAGCGCTACCGGAACCATACAATGGCAAATGTCGCCGGTATCTGATTTCACATCGGGGGTTACCAATGTGGGTACAAATTCTACTACTCTTACAAGCGCGCAAGTAGGCAATTTATCCGCTACCCGATATTTCAGGGCAGTAGTAACTAATTCCCCCTGTGGCAGTGTAACATCTAATGTGATTACTGTAACCGTTACCGATACTACCTTTCCTTCAATTACTTGTCCCTCCAATATCAATGTAAACAATGCCGCCAATACTTGTGCCGCAACCGTAACCTACACAGCACCGGTGGGCACCGATAACTGCCCGGGTCCGGTTACCACACAAATAGCAGGTTTGGCAAGCGGCAGCAGTTTTCCGGTGGGCACAACTACCAATACTTTCCGGGTTACCGATGGCTCGGGCAATACGGCACAGTGCAGTTTTACTGTAACCGTTACCGATAATCAGTTGCCTACCATTACCTGCCCCACCAACATTGGTGTAAATACGGCATCGGGTCAGTGCCATGCGGTGGTTACCTATACCGCTCCGGTAGGCTCCGATAACTGTTCGGGCGCTACTACTACCCGCACCGCCGGACCGGCAAGCGGCTCAACTTTTTCGGTAGGCGTTACCACCATTACCCATACTGTAACGGCGGCTAACGGGCAAACGGCAACATGCAGTTTCACTGTAACTGTTACCGATAACCAGCCGCCTACGGCAAACTGTCAAAACATTGCGGTTACTGTTGGGGCGGGAGGCACGGTGAACATTACACCCACCCAAATCAACAACGGCTCTTCCGATAACTGTACTACCACGCCAAATTTATTATTATCGGTTGTACCGAATAGTTTTACTTGCAGCAATACCGGCGCCAATACCGTTACGCTAACGGTAAACGATGGTAATGGCAATACCAACACATGTACTGCCACCGTTACCGTAAATGGTCAGCCCGATGATAAAACGCCTGCTTTGTTAGCTTCGCCTATATGCAGCGGCACGGCAGCTACCATACAAATACCCGCCTCCCAATCGGGCGTGAGCTACCAACTCCGCCTCAATGCCGACAACAGCTCGGTAGGCACTCCGGTATCGGGCACCGGCGGCGCCATTAACCTTTCTACCGGCACACTCACTTTTGCTACGCCTACCTCCATAAACTACAATGTGCTGGCTACCAATACCGCCAATGGTTGTACGCGGCAGCTCACCGGGGTTATTACGGTGCAGGTAATACCCAACCCCAGTGGCGGCTCTATCACTGCGCAGTCGTTCTGTGCCGGGCAGTCGGTTTTGTTAACTGTTAACAGCGTGAGCAATGCCTCTGCTGAAGCTTACCAGTGGAGTTTGCCGTCGGGTATAACTGCTGTATCACCCTCCACCACAGCATCTATCAGCGTACAGGGCATTACAGCCGGCACTTATACGGTAACGGTTACACCCCAAAACGTATCGGGCGCTACTACTTGCAACGGTGCGCCCGTTACCGGCACTGTTACCGTTAAACCCCTTCCTACTGCCACACTCACCAATAACGCCCCTGCCATTTGCTCGGGCAATACCACCAATATCAGCATCAGTGCAGCCCCCGCCAATGTATCGGGCACTACTTATAGCTGGTCAAGAAACAACACCGGCGATGTAAGCGGCACAGCAAGCGGTTCGGGTAGCTCCATTTCAGTTGCCCTTACCAACAATACCAATGCTCCGCAAACCGTAGAGTTTACTGTTACCCCCACTGCCGATGGCTGCAATGGCACGCCGGTTACTACTTCGGTAGTGGTTAATCCTACCCCTTCGGTTACCATCAACAACCTTACTGGCACCGTTTGCAGCGGCGGAACTACCAATATCGGGCTGAGTTCCAATGTATCGGGCGCTACTTTTAACTGGACTATCACCAGTGTTAATGAGGTAGTTGCTTCTTCGTCAAGCGCCACCGGCGTATCAGTACCCATATCCGTTACGCTTACCAATCCGGCTACTGCCACCCGTACAGTGGTATTCCAAATTACCCCCGTAGCCAATGGCTGCCCGGGAATACCACAAAATGCCTTTGTACAGGTGATACCGCAACTCAATACTGCCAACAGTGTTTTGGCAACATCGCCGGTTTGTGATAGTGAGGCGGCTACCATTACCATTAGTTCACCGCAAACGCAGGTTGTTTATCAGGCGCGCAAGGCTTCCGATAACACACTGGTTGCCGGCAGCGCCGTAGGCTCAGGCTCTATTACCATACCCGTAGGCATACTCACCTACGCAGGGTCGCCGCATACCTTTAATATAGTGGCTGTATCTAACCTCAACGGCGCTTGTACGGCTACCCTCTCCAACCAGGCGGTAATTAGTGTTTTAGAAAAACCCACTCCGCCCACAGCAGTTACCGCCAATGGGCAAACAGCCCTTACGGTATGCCCCGGCACCACCGGCAACCTTACCTTAGCAGCATCGGGCGGCTACCTGCCATCGGGCGCTACTATCCGTTGGTATGCGCCTTTCTGCGGTACGCCCATTGGCACAGGCAGCCCGTTGGTTATTCCTATGCCTTCTGCTACTACTACTTATTATGTGGCTTACGACAACGGTAGTTCTTGCTCTACGCCCTGTGCAGGGATAACAGTTACCGTAGGCGATTTTATCCCGCCCAATGCCGTATGTCAAGGGGCAATCGTTCAACTCAATTCGGGCGGAACGGCAAGCATCACCCCCGTACAAATCAACAACAACTCTACCGATAACTGTGTTATCGGCGGGTATTCGCTCAGCCAAACCAATTTTACCTGCGCCCATATAGGCAACAATACCGTTACACTCACCGTTACCGATGGCGTTGGCAATCAGGGTTCTTGTACGGCAACTGTTACCGTACAAGACCTAATACAACCCACTATTACCTGCCCCACCTCGCCCATTACTTTGTACGGTTGTAGCGGTGTTATGCCCAATCTCACCCAAACATCGGGCATAACGCTGGCAAACAGCAGCGCCGATTTTTCGGGCATACAGGGCAATAAAAACTGGTATTACGGAGAGTACTCCGCATTTAATACCAACGGCTTTACCCAATTGCCCAATTTTACCGGTTTTGTGTGGAACAAACCCGGCACCAATTTAGACTTCCCACAGTTAGATGCCAATGGCGGACACCCGCAAATTGAAAACCTCAATTGGGCAGTGCGCCGGTGGGAGAGCAACTACACCGGTGCAGTTACCATACAACTGCAATTTTACGACCGCAATACTTCTTGTGGCGATGGCGCTCACGTAAGGCTGTTCCGAAACAATACCGAAGTTTGGCAATACTTGAATATACCCGGCTCTATGCAAACCTTCAATATCCCGATAAATGTAACTGCCGGCGATAAAATAGACCTTGCCATTGACCCGAAATTTGATGCCGGTTGCGACGATACCCACCTTACCGGCATAATCAGCATAACCACCACCCTAAGCGCCTCCGATAATTGCACCGTGAGCAGCATTACCCAGTCGGTAGCATCTGGCGCACCACTTGTGCAAGGAAACAATACCGTTACGCTCACTGCCACCGACCAATCGGGTAATACAGCTACTTGCAATGTAAATGTAATTTTGCAAGACAACGTGCCGCCAACAGCAGTTTGTAACGATTTTATTGTAGTACAGTTAGATGCTGCCGGCAATGCCACTATTACCCCGGCAATGGTAAACAATGGTAGTACAGACAACTGCGGCATTGCCACCATAGTATTAGATGAACCAACTTCTTTTACTTGTGCCGATGCCGGTGGAGTAAACGATATTTTTGCCATACTTAGCGTTACAGATTTTGGTGGAAATACCAGTATTTGTGAAACCTACATTTATGTGGAAGACAGTGTTTCGCCCGATGCGCAGTGTGTTAGCAACCTTACTGTCCAATTAGATAGCAATGGGTATGCGGCTATAGGTGCAGCCGACTTGGATAACGGAAGCGCTGATAACTGCGGTATAGAAGACTATCAGTTAGATATAGCCGAGTTTTCTTGCGATGACATAGCCGCAAGTCCCGTTACGGTTACGCTTACAGTAATTGACTTTTACGCTAACCAAAGCCAGTGCACTACACAAGTAACGGTGCAAGACAATATTGTGCCCGAAATAACCTGTCCGACGAGCCCAATTGTGGTAACTAACGACATTGGCGAGAGCGGAGCAGTGGTTACTTACTCGGTTACTGCCGAAGACAATTGCAGTTACGCTATTAACCAAACCGCCGGTTTGCCAAGCGGCAGTTTCTTTACCATTGGCGCTACAACCAATACCTTTACGGTTACCGATGCCGGCGGCAATGCTGCCTCGTGCAGTTTTACGGTAACGGTGAACGATGCCGAAGCGCCTGTGGTGGCTATCCCCGATGGAAGTACTACCGTTTCTTGTTTGGCTTTGGCAATAACGCCTAATCCGATTCCAACAGCCACCGATAATTACGATACCGGCGTTATTTCGGGCGTTTCGGTAGGTTTTACCGATACGCCCAACCCCATAACCTGCGAGGGAACACGGGTTTACACATACAGTTATACCGATGCAGCAAATAATAC
>ERZ761607.2872-NODE-2872-length-17659-cov-7.634572_pt1 | contig 17659 bp, 16 predicted proteins | sample MGYA00511164_ERZ761607 | MGnify/ENA primary metagenome ERZ761607 (study PRJEB28899, sample SAMN02445080) | bioreactor sludge metagenome | biome: EBPR sludge | place: Australia: Brisbane, Thorneside Wastewater Treatment Plant | collected 2011-06-22 ...
ATCTTGTCCTGCGCCGAATAAGTGTTCGTCCCCCAAAGATGCGCCGCTTTCTTAACCTCGAGCCTGTTGTTTTCGACCCAGAGATATACCGGCGCTGTGGCTTTGCCCGTGATCCACAATCCATCGTAACCAGCGGCTCGTAGTTCAGGTCCCCAGAAGCCGCCCATATTGGATTCTGCCCACAGCCCGGTGGCGGGACTTTTGCCGCATATGACGAAGCGTCCGGTTGTCGGTCCGGAGGTCCCGGTCAGGGGTCCGGTCATGAACAGGAGGGGAGATTCAGGCTCGAGCGGATTCAGAGCCGCGGTAAGGGTGTCGTACAAGATCCGGGCGGCGAGAGAGGCTCCGCCCAGGAAATCCTTTTCCCATTCTTGGGGAACGAGGTATTTGCCGGTCTCGCCGGTGGTGAGGTTGATGGTCAGAATCGGTTGCATGGCTGCGGGCGCAAGATAAATCTTGCGTTACATGATTTCTTTCGTCACTTCCTGTGCACAGCGGACGAAGTCCAGCACAGTGGGTACATTGCGCATCATATACCCCATGCTGCCCCTGACTTTCAGTTTGCTGGTCATCATGGCGGTCATCGGATTCAACTTGCCGGTGAGGACAGCGGTGATATTGTCGTAGGATGCGGTCAGGGTAAAGACCGGGTTTGGATAGGTTTCCGGGCTGGGTTTGTAATCCACCTTGCGGCATTTGCCGTGCCACAAGTCGAGATAGAAGGTGAGCTGTTCTTTCAGGTTGCCTTCCGGCTCGATGTAAAAGAACAGGTCACCCTCCCAGTTCTTCGCGATCTCACTGTAACGTTCGTCCGTATTCAATTTCTCTTCCAACCCTTTCAACCACTCTGCACTCGGGAATATGGCGGTCATTTCGTTTACCTCCGGGGAATTGACTGCACAATTTTACCATCTTGAGTTGCGCTAAAATCCTTGCACAATTGAAAAAAATGGTCTATGCTTAACAACGCGGGAGGAAATCCTTCTGCGGCAGTGATTCCCACTGCCAAACTTTTTATTTCTCTATTGGAGGAGAAAATGAAAAAAATCTTTACACTTGCCAGCCTGCTCGTGGCGGTATCTCTCGTTCTTACCGCGTGTGGAGGCGGGGGAGGCGGATCCACCGCTTCGGATCTACTCGGTGCAATCACAGAACGCGGATACATCCTCGTATCCACCGACCCGAACTACGCACCGCAGTCCTTCCTGAACACCGAAGGTTCGCGCCCCTCGGACACCAAGTGCCCGTCCGATGCTCTGACAACAGCTGAAATGCAAGGCTTCGATGTCGATGTGGCGAAAGCCATTGGCGAAGCGCTGGGCGTGGAAACCTGTTTTGCCACCCCATCCTGGGATGCGATCACCGCCGGTTCCTGGGCTGACAAGTGGGATGTGAGCGTTGGTTCGATGACCGTCACCACCGCCCGCCAGACCGTGCTCGACTTCAGCGTTCCCTATTACTACACCCCCGCAGTTGTGGCGGTTGCCGCCGATTCCGGCATCGATTCGGTTGAAGGACTTTCCGGTCAGGCAGTTTGCGCCGGTGCGTCCACCACCTATGAATTCTGGCTGAATGGCGATGTGGAAGGCTTGGGCTTGCCCGAATCCTCCATCTACGCCAGCGTTCCCGCGGATGTGACAGTCGTCCCGCTCGAGACCGATCAGGAATGCGCCCAGGCAATTGCCGCAGGCCGTACTGATTTTGTCGCCTACGTAACGTCTGAAACCGTTGTGGATGCGAATATCGCCGAAGGCATGCCCGTGGTCAAGTTGGACGGCGCAGTGTACTCTGAAGACCTCGCTGCCGCCTTCGACAAGGGCTCCTCACTCGATACGACCTCCCTGCGCGCCAAGGTGGATGAACTCTTCAACGCCATGCACAGTGATGGGCGTCTCTCCGCTCTCTCGAATCAATGGTTCGAGATGGACCTGACCACCGCACCCAATCAATAATTCAGCGTCAATCAGTAAGGGAAGCGGTTCTAGGACCGCTTCCCTTTTCTTTTCAGCTCCATTCACCGGAGGCAGAGAGATGGCATCCACCACTCAGCAGGGAAAGGCGCCGCCTTCACAGGCGGAATTGCTCTATCAGGCACAGCTTCGTAAAGAGAGGTTGTTCCGTACGCATGTCGGTGTATCCTGGGGGGTGCTCTTCCTGATCCTTATATTTCTTTTCAGTGGACAGGAAATCAGGCTCGGTTCGTTCCAGTATCAAACCATTCAACTGGATTCTGAGTTTATTTTGAAGAATCTCAGTTTCATCGCCCAAGGGTTGGGGCAAACCCTTTTGATCTCGGTGCTTTCGATCCTGGTCGCGATGACGCTGGCTTTGCTTGCGGCATTGGGCAGGCTTTCGACCTTCCCGCCAATTTATGCCATTAGCACGTTTTACGTCTCCCTAATTCGGGGAACCCCGCTGTACCTGCAAATCTTTTTCTTTTTTCTGGCACTGCCGCAATTGGGGATCAACCTGTCTGGTGTTGTCGCAGGGGTGACCGCATTGGGTTTGAATTACGGCGCGTACATGTCCGAAACCTTTCGGGCTGGGTTGAGCTCTGTCGGCAAGGGACAAAGAGAAGCCGCCATGGCACTGGGAATGACCCCCGGTCAGACCATGAAGCGCATCGTCCTGCCACAGGCGCTCCGGTTTGCCATCCCGCCTATGGGCAACGATTTCATCTCGATGACGAAAGATTCGGCTCTGGTCTCCGCGACCGGTTTCGTCCATGAATTGATGTGGCGTGCGGTGAAGGTTGGGCGCGCCCAGTTCAATAACCTCGAAGCGCTTATTATGGCGGCGATGTTCTATTGGGTGTTGACCCTGATCTTGACCTACTTCCAGGGCAAACTCGAAGCGCGCCTCGCCAGGGGAGACCGGTGACATGTCCCTGCCCATTGTGAAGATCTCGAATCTCGATAAATATTTCGGGCGCCTGCATGTGCTGAAGAATATCAGCCTTGAAGTACCCGAACGACAGGTTGTCTGTCTCATCGGCAGAAGTGGTTCCGGAAAAAGCACCCTCTTGCGTTGCGTCAATTTTCTCGAAGATCCGTCACACGGTTCCATCGAAGTGGATGGAGTACATGTGGAAGCGGAAGCCAAGGGAAAGGAAAGACGGCAATTAATCCATGATGTTCGCTTGAAGACCGGTATGGTCTTTCAGGAGTTCAATCTCTTCCCGCATATGTCGGTTTTGGAAAATGTGATCGAAGGACCTGTCACTGTCAAAGGTATGGACCGCAATCACGCCATCGAACTTGCCGAGCAGAGCCTCGATAGTGTGGGGATGCTCTGGAAAAAGGATGAATACCCCCTGCGCTTATCCGGCGGACAGAAACAGAGAATTGCCATTGCCCGTGCACTGACAATGGAGCCGCGCGTGATGCTTTTCGATGAGCCCACCTCTGCGCTTGACCCTGAATTGATCGGCGAAGTTTTGAATGTGATGAAGAAGGTCGCTTATGAAGGTATGACCATGATCGTGGTGACGCATGAAATGGGTTTTGCCCGCGAAGTGGCAGACCGTGTGATCGTTATGTCGGAAGGCGAGTTGATCGAAGATGCCACCCCGGACGAACTGTTTGCCCAGCCGAAAGATCAGCGCACCAAGGCATTGATCGACCGCTACCGCACAGGGGAAAGATAGGATCGATAAGGAGGTATGGAATGTCGAAAGTTGATTTCAACTTAACGAGTGAGAGGGTTCTGCGCGATGGGCGTGAGGCTGTGACAGTCATTTGCCTAAAAGGCTGGCTCGATGCTCAGACAGATATGAAATTTATATCTGCGGCGCAGGATGTACATAAACAAGGAGAGCGGAATATTCTGGTCGATCTTGAAGATGTCGATACACTGACCAGTGCCGGGGTCCGTGCTCTGCAGAAGGTCTATATTTTGTTCAACCCTGACAAACATACGGTTCATTCAACGCGTATGCGTTTGTGTAATGCCCAGCCACAGGTGTATCACGTACTTACTTTGACCGGTTTTCTGCAGTCTGCGCCGAATTATGAAACCAGGCAGGCTGCGTTGAACGCCTTCGATTAGTTTATGACCATCGCTGTCACACGCAAGATCAGCCCGCGCTTCAACGAGTGCGAGATCACGCATATCGAACGCACACCCATCGACCTCAATGTTGCCCGCGCGCAGCACGTTACATACGTACATTTGCTTTCAGATTTGGGCTGCCAGGTGATCGAACTGCCCGAAGAGCCGGGTCTTCCCGATTCGGTTTTCGTGGAAGATACAGCCTTTATTCTGCCCGAAGTTGCCGTTATTACCCGTCCCGGCGCAGATTCGCGCAAGCCTGAGATCGAGACCATCATTCCTGCATTAGCTCCATATCGTCCCCTTTTGCATGTCGCATCTCCTGCCACTGTGGATGGCGGCGATGTGCTTGTTGCAGGCAGACAGATTTTTGTCGGGCAATCCACCCGTAGCAATCGAGAGGCTGTGGCACAGCTTAATTCACTGCTCGATGACTACGGTTACAAGGTCTGGGGTGTCGAGATGAAAGACTGCCTGCATTTGAAAACCGCCGTCACCCGTGTGGATGATTCAACCCTGTTGATCAACAAAAACTGGGTGGACCCTTCCAACTTCCCCGGCTTTGACCTCATCGAAGTGGACGCCTCGGAACCCTTCGCCGCAAATTGTTTGCCCGTCCGTGGCAGGATTATCTACCCGACGACTTTTCCCAAGACTCGCAAGCGGCTTGAAGAAAATGGATTTGATGTCGCCCCAATCGACCTCAGTGAACTTGCCAAAGCCGAAGGCGCGGTCACCTGTTGCAGTTTGATCGTCGAGATGTGATGGCATATTCTCTTGAATATGGATTCCGAAGTCTCCAGACTTGGGAGCGGGAGTCCAACGTCGGGAGACGTTGGACTCCATTATTTTTGCGCCGCAAAGAGACGTTAAAAATAAAAACTCCCGAAAGGGAGTTTTTGCTTTTGTGCGCTGGAGAGGACTTGAACCTCCACGCCTTGCGGCACATGGCCCTCAACCATGCCTGTCTGCCAATTCCAGCACCAGCGCGTAAGCAGGGCGTATTATAATCGCGTTACTTTTTCTGTCAAGCAAACCGTAGAACAAGTCTGTAGGCTTGTTCTACACACAATGAGGAGATGCTAATGGCTCGTATCGTAGTGGATGCAATGGGAAGTGACGACCATCCGGTCCCGGATGTGGAAGGCGGCGTGCAGGCGGCGCGCGAATATGGTGCGGAGATCATTTTCGTCGGGGACGAGGCGAAGATAAAACCCGTTCTCGAAAAACAGAACACTCAGGGCTTGAGCATCCGCATCGTCCATGCGCCGGAGATGTTGACGATGGAGGACAAGGGCGAAGCGCTGGTCTTGAAAGCCCGTTCGCGAGAATCAAAGAATTCGATGGCGGTCGGTATGGACCTGGTCAAGAACGGCGAAGCGGACGCCTTTGTGACGGCTGGAAACACCGGGGCAGGCATGGTTACTGCCCTCTTCCGGCTCGGACGCATCCGCGGCGTGGACAGGCCCGCTCTGGCACCCATCTTCCCAACGGCGACCGGTACCTGTATTGTGCTCGATATCGGAGCCAACCCTGATTGCAAACCTGAAAATCTGCTCCAGTTTGGAATCCTCGGCAGTATCTATGCCGAGAAGGTGCGCGGCGTGAAGAATCCCAAAGTGGGATTGGTCTCGAATGGGGAAGAGGAAGGCAAGGGGAATGAACTGGTCAAAGCTGCCACGCCGCTCTTCAAGACCGCAAAGTTGAATTATTCGGGCAATGTGGAAGGAAAGGAAGTGATCGGTGGGGCAGTGGATGTGGCTGTTACCGATGGCTTCACCGGCAATGTCATGTTGAAGACTGCTGAAGCGGTTGGAAAGCTCATTGTGGATTACGTCCGCTCGACGATCAAGAATGGGAATCTCGCCACCAAGATCGGTGGACTGCTCGTAAAACCAGCTTTAAGCTCACTCAAGAAATTGATGGACCCCGGCGAGCAGGGCGCGGCTCCCATGCTCGGCGTGAACGGGCTGGTCTTCATCGGTCACGGCCGCTCCGATTCCTTCGCCATCAAAAACGCCGTCCGCGTGGCAAAAGAAGCCGTGGATGTGAAAGTTTTGGATGCCATGAAGAATGCCATCGAAGAAAGTTTGAAGAAATAAATCAGTGTAGTATCGACTTAAGTCGTTACAGGAAGCGCAACGAGAATCCATCATGAAGATCGTCAAGAACGAGAAACTTATTAAAAGGAACGGAATGTTGGGGAACTGGCTCAGTCTGGGTGCCCTGTTGGTGCTGGGCGTAGGGATGTATATCTCCTTTACACGACCCGACTTGTTCACTTACTCATTGATCTGCCTTGTGTTTGGCTTTACGCTGACTCAGATCGGCATGTATATGGGCAACCGCTGGGGACGGTCGCCTCGCCGCGATGAAAAACTGGACGCTGCGTTGAAGGGATTGCACAGCGAATTCAGCATTTATCATTACTCCGGGCCGGTTTCACATTTGCTCGTTGGACCGGCGGGGGTATTGGTTCTTCTGCCATATCAACAGGCTGGGAACGTGGCATTCGAGAAGAATCGCTGGCGGGTTCGCGGCGGTGGATTCATGGCTGGATACATGCGCATCTTCGGGCAGGAAGGGATTGGTCGTCCCGAGCTTGAAGCGGAAAGCGAAGTGAATGCGGTGAAAAAATTCCTGCTCAAGAAGATGGACGGGAACACCGTCCCGGAGATAAAACCCATTTTGGTGTTCACCCATGACCAGGTCGAGGTCGAGCCGGGCGAATCGCCCATCCCTGCGGTGAAGTTGAAGCATCTCAAGGGATTCGTCCGTGATGAATCGAGAGAACGTAAACTTTCGAGCCTTCAGATTCAGGAAATCAGCCGGGCGTTGGAAACGAATTAAATGCCGGGCTTGATATCGTCTTTGCGTGATTCTCGCGGCTGGATCCTCTCCGGGTCGGTTCTCGCGCTGATCCTTATCGCGTCATTCCTGAGGGTAAAGTTTTACGGCGACCCGGCTATGTCCATCGCCGGTAACGATACGATCACTTATGTCGAAGCGTCGCAGGTCCCGCTCTTTTCGGCGGAGATATTCACCGGGCGGCGGCTGTTGACGACCAACCTCGTTTACAAAATGTTCGAGCCGGAGAGCGGGTATGAAATCCTGATCAACGGCTCGCTCGAAACGACGCGTCGCGGTTTTCAAAACGGATTTGACCGCATCGTTATTTTTCAACTCATCCTGTCGCTGGTCGGTTGGGGCGCGCTTGCCTGGTCCGTTTCGCGGACTCTGCGAAATTCATGGATGCAGGTGATCGGCGCCGCACTCATCCTGGCTTTTGCGTATACCCCGCACATGGCGGATTGGGACAGCATCCTCATGTCTGAGTCGCTGACCTTTTCGCTTTTTGCACTTCAGCTTGCACTGCTCATCAAGATAATATTCGATCTATACCGGGACCCGAACGCGAAGGTCACTGGCTTGATAATGGTCTGGGGGTTCGTCGCTTTCTTTTGGGTTTTTCTGCGCGATACGAACGTCTTCACTGCCTTGATGACCCTGGGCATGATCGCGATTCTGATGGTCTCGCCGAGATACCGGAAGAAGAAAACGCTCCTTGGCACGATGCTCTTTCTTGTTTTTGTCGTGGTGTTAGGGCTGGTCACTGCCCGGGCAAGTGTTCGTACGGTGGTCCAGATCCGGAACATTTATAAAGATGATATCTTCCCGAACCCGGGTGTGGTGACGGTTTTTCAAAAAATGGGCATGCCGGTGGATAGTTTTTTTGCGCCGGAATTCGAACCCTGGCTGCAAACCGAAGGCGCATCGACCCTTTTCCGTTTCATGCTGACGCATCCGGGATATGTCGGCACAAAACTGTGGAACGACTTCCCGGATTCTTTTTACGAGATCAAGCAGACATACTTTACGGCACGCGATCTCAACCCGGCGCGAAATATTCTTTTTGAGGTTGGCAACTCCCTTCACCCTGAGAACCCAACACCGTTCCTGGCCAGCATCCTGCCTTTGATCGGACTGCTTCTGCTCGCTTCGAAAGACATCGGAGACAGCCGCCCCTGGGCGTGGTTGGGGCTCTGGCTTATTTTTACAGCTACCCTCACTCTCATCCCGACCATCCTTGGCGATACCTGGGCATTGAATCGCCACGCCCTTTATTCGACCATGATCTTCCGAATGACGATGTGGCTCTTTCCCATCATCCTCGCAGATACCGCCCTTGAACGCGATTCGAATTTTGCAGCAAGCAAATCATGAGACCGATCAATAAAAATTTTGCTAACTTAATCATCCTGCTTATTTTTGCAGTGGGACTTTACATCCGTGCCTATTGGTACGATGACTTGCGTCTCTCCACTGCGAACGCCGAGACGGATAGTTACATCTCCGCTTCTCACGCTTCGATCTTCTCATGGAAAATATTTGCGGGGCAACGCCTTTTCACGACCAACCTGATCTATAAAATGGCGAATGACTCGGCAAACTGCCTCATCACGTCTTATGGCAAGCCGGGGATTGGGGAAGAAGTTGAAAGGGCAGTGCAGCCCTGTTTTGATAAGATCGCTCTGCTGCAAAACTTCCTTTCGATGTTCGGCTGGTGCTTCCTAGCCTGGATTCTGGCGCGTTGGTTGAAGGATCCTTTCGTCAAAATAGTCGGGGCAACTTCGGTCATGCTGTTCGGATTCACTCCCCAGATCGCCGAATGGGACAGTGTTCTCAGCCCCGAGTCTCTTTCGCTTTCGATGTTCGCCGTCCTGCTTGGTCTTATGCTTGAAGTGGTTTTCCGCGCAGCGGCGGCGGACGAACCGTTCAGGTCTGCCGCCGATAAGATACTTCTGACCGTGCTAACAATTTGGTATCTGCTTTGGGTTTTCGTGCGCGATGTGCATTTGTACGCCATCCCCATCACGATTCTCATGTTGATTCCGCTTTTCTTTATCAAGAAATTCAAAACAGCAAGACCCTTGTATTTTGTGACCGCCATTCTGGCAATCTTTTTTGTGGTCGGCTATCTCTCGGCGCGCGACAGTCTCCGTGCGACCCGCTTCCCGCTGATGAACTCGCTTGATGCGTATATCCTTCCTTATCCTTCCCGGGTGGAATTTTTCAGGCAATACGGTATGCCTGAAAAGGAAGCGCCGAATTACAAGGATGCTCCCATCTACCAAGCCTGGGCGGACGAGAATGCCCCAAAAGCCTACGCCATGTTCCTGCTTACACACCCAGGCTTCGTCTTCACCACGCTGTGGAGTAATCTGGACATGCTGAACGGTGAATACACCCAGCCGTATTTCGTTACAGATCAAATAAAAAACCGCGAGTTTTTACTCGCAGTAGGGGAGATGGCCAACCCGCAGACCGGGTTCGTGTACCTGATAACGCTCGCCATCCTCCTGATTTATTTCTTTCACGCGATTCAATTTCGCACACCGCGGCTCTCTGCCTGGGCATGGCTGGCTTTTCTGGTCTATGGCATAGCCGCCGCGACACTCTTCATCAGCTACTTCGGTGATACAGCCGGGCTTCGCCGTCACATCATGCCTTCGGTGGAAATGCTTCGGTTGTATCTTTGGGTATTCCTGCTGCCGTTCTTCGATCTGTTGTTGGATGGGAAAAGTAAAGCGTAATTCGAAATACGTAACTCTTGTAACACAATTCAAACACGCACCCTTTCACGTTTTACGCATCACTGATCACGCTCCCCGCCCTTCATGGTACACTTGTTCTAATATGGTAACCCTCGTCTCTCTCGACATCGAAACCACAGGCTTGGACGAAGACCGCGATGCGATCATAGAAATTGCCGCGGTTCGATTTAATGGCAAACGCAAGGAAGATGAGTTCAACACCCTCATCAATCCCGGCAAACACATCCCCGATTTCATCACCGGGCTGACCGGCATCGATGATGCAATGGTGCGCCAGGCTCCGCGTTTACGCGACGTCATGCAGGAGCTGACCGCCTTTGTCGGCGATGCGCCCATCATCGGGCATAACGTCAAATTCGATGTCGGCTTCTTGCGTAAGGCGGGACTTTTCGAATACCAACAAACCATCGACACTCTCGAACTCGCATCCGTGCTTTTGCCAACTGCCAGCCGTTACAACCTCGGTGCGCTTGGCAAGCAGCTCGGCATTCCGTTGCCTGCTACGCATCGCGCTCTCGACGATGCGCTTGTCACACATGCGTGCTATCTGCGTTTGCTCGAGATCGCCACGGAACTTCCGCTCGAGACTCTCGAAGAGATCGCTGACCTCGGAAATTTCGTCAACTGGGATTCGGGATGGGTCTTCGAGCAAGCCTTGAAAGCCAAAATGAAGGAAGGCATCAAGCCGAAGCAGACGAAGAGCCGCGCCTCACATCCCAAGACGATATTTGATCCTGCATCCGGGCAGGATGCCCCGCCGATTCAGCGCACCGAGGAACCGATTCCGCTTGACGTGGAAGAAGCCGCTTCGATATTGGAATACGGTGGGTTGTTCTCACAATACTTCGAATCCTACGAACATCGCGTCGAACAAGTGGAAATGCTCAAGGCGGTGGCGAACTCTCTCTCGACCGGCAATCATCTCCTGGTCGAAGCGGGGACCGGGGTCGGAAAGAGCTTTGCATATCTCGTCCCTGCGGCTTTATTCGCTTATCAAAACAATACGCGCGTTGTCGTCTCGACGAATACCATCAACTTGCAAGACCAGCTCATAAAAAAAGATATCCCCGATCTGCAGGCGGCTTTGAACTTGGATATCCGGGCTGCTGTGTTGAAGGGACGCTCGAACTACCTTTGTCCACGGCGCACGCAATACCTGCGCACACATGGACCGTCAACCGCAACCGAAATGCGTGTGCTGGCGAAGATCATCGTCTGGCAGGTGGAGAATACCTCCGGTGACCGCAACGATTTGAATCTGCAGGGTCCGCTGGAGCGCGAGGTGTGGACCAGACTCTCAGCGGAGGACGATGCCTGCACCACAGAAACCTGCCTCGGCCGGATGGGAGGCGCGTGTCCGTTCTTCCGGGCAAAGCAGGCAGCGCAGAATTCCCATCTGCTCATTGTCAACCATGCTTTATTACTCTCTGATGTTTCGACGGGGAGCAAGGTCCTGCCCGAATACGATTATTTGATCGTGGACGAGGCACATCACATGGAAGGCGCGGTGACGAATGCGCTCTCCTTCCGTATGACACAGGGTGACCTTGACCGCATGTTGAAGGAACTCGGCGGGTCATCGTCGGGGCTGCTCGGCACGATCCTGACCGATACGCACGGCTCATTGCGTCCGGCTGAGTTCGGTTTATTCCAGCAAAAATCCAAACGCGCCACAGACCAGGTGTTTCGCGTGGAGCAGCTCTCGAAGGAATTCTTCCTTTACCTGGGTGAGTTCATCGCCGCCCAGCGTCATGGACAGCCGCCTAGCAATTACTCATGGCAGATGCGTATCACCCCTGCGGCGCGGACATTACAGGGCTGGGACGACCTCGAGATGTTGTGGGGTCAGATCAGCGAGACGATGTCGAACCTGTTGAAGACGCTCGACGAGATCTATAAAAATCTCGGCGAACTTTACAACGATGGTCACGACGAAGTGGAAGATGTGATGGGCAGTTTGGCGACGTTGATCCGCCGCATGACTGAAGCCGAGACCGCCGCGTCAGGCTTGATGCACAAGCCGACCAACGACCTGATCTATTGGATCGAAGTCAACCCGCGTGGGGAGAGGCTTTCATTGAACGCGGCTCCCTTGCGAGTCGGTCCCCTCGTTCAGAAACATCTTTGGTACGAAAAAGCCAGTGTGGTGCTGGCATCCGCCACGTTGACCACTCATGGCGAATTCGACTACATCCGTAATACGTTAGACGCGAACGAAGTCGATGTACTCGCTCTCGGCTCCCCGTTCGATTATGAATCCAGCACCCTGCTCTACGTTGCCAATGACATGCCCGAGCCGAACGCCTTCAATTACCAACAAATGCTCGACCGCGCCATCCTCTCAACTGCCAAAGCCACTGGCGGGCGGATGCTGGTGCTGTTCACTTCGTATGCCGCTTTGAAGAAAACCTCGCAAGCCATCACCGGTCCATTGGCGCGTGAAGATATTTACGTTTATGAACAGGGCGAAGGGACATCGCCGACAGCGTTGCTCGAATCGTTCAAGACTACCGACCGGGCGGTTTTGCTCGGAACCCGTTCGTTCTGGGAAGGCGTGGATGTGCCTGGCGACTCGCTTTCAGTCGTCTTCATCACCAAATTACCTTTTGAAGTGCCGTCTGATCCAATCATCTCGGCGCGCTCCGAACTCTATGAAGATTCGTTCAACGAATACTATTTGCCCGAAGCCATCCTCAAATTCCGCCAGGGATTTGGACGTCTGATCCGCACTGCTTCCGACAGGGGCATTGTCGCCATCCTTGACCGGCGTGTGTTGACCAAGCAATATGGCAGGATGTTCCTTGAGTCACTGCCGCCGTGTACTGCAAGGCAGGGTCCGATCGCGAATTTGCCGAAGATGGCAGGTCAGTGGCTGGGGATGTGAGCTATTGATGAATAACAACCGGCGTCAGGACTGCATACCCTCCTGGCTTTGCTGTCAACACCAGTGGACGTTGGACCTCAGTGGGGATTCATTGAAGTAACACAGTGATAAATAAAATAACCCGATAATTCAGACAAATTGGTCATGTTATACTGGGTGAAACTTCTCAAACCCGGCGGTGTTGTATCGAACAAGTCCGCCGGTAAGGTTTTTAACTTGTCGGATCAGGAATATAACGAAGAGCAGGTGCTTGTCCTCGCCTCACAAGGCGACCGGGACGCGTTCGGTCGTTTATACGAGCGATATGCGGAGCGGATCTTCAACTATGTGTACTATCGCACCGGGAATCAGCACGACGCCGAGGATTTGACGGCGCGTGTCTTCCAGCGGGCGATGAACCACATCCGCAATTACACCGACCGGGGTGTGCCGTTTTCGGCGTGGTTGTACCGTATCGCTCACAACCTGGTGGCGAACTGGCACCGCGACAGGAGCCGCAAGCAGGAAATTCCTATCGACGACCTGCCCATCCTGCCGACCAAGGGCGACCATCCCGAAAGAAACCTCGTCCGTTCGCAGGAACAGGACTCTCTGTTGAGGATGATCCGCAAGCTCCCGCCGGAGAGGCAGAACCTGCTCATCCTGAAATTCGTCGAAGATATGTCGAATGCTGAGATCGGCAGGATCATGGGTAGAAGCGAAGGAGCCGTAAAGAGCCTTTATCACCGCACTTTGCTGGCGCTTCGAGATCAATTGGAAGATCAAAACTTAAACCTTGAAGGAGAGTAAACCATGGCAACACGAATAGTGACCGACGGCGCAGTGGACATCCCCGCAGAATGGTATAAGGAATACGATATCCAGCGCATACCCATCAATGTGCATTTTGGGGAAGAGAAGACCTACATTCAGGATGTCGAACTCGACTTGGATGGTTTCTATAAGCTGATCGATGGCAAGAACCTCCCTCACCCCAAGACCTCACAACCTTCCCCGCATCAATTCGTTGAATTCTATAAAAAGATCGCCCAGCCCGGCGATACCATTCTCTCGATCCACATCACCAGCAAGCTCTCCGGCACGTATGCCTCATCTGTTGCGGCTGCGGAGGAATTGAAGGGCACCTATAACGTTGTGCCTATTGATACCCTGTGTGGTTCGATGGGCGTCGCGTTCATGTGCCGTTCGGCTCGCAGAATGGAACGCGCCGGAAAAAGCGTGGAAGAGATCGTCAAGTTCATCGAAGGCGTGCGCAGCAAGGCACACATCATCCTGACGCTCGATACTCTCGAATATGCCAAACGCAGCGGACGTGTCGGTACGCTTTCGGCGGCGATGGCATCGCTTCTCAACGTCAAGCCCATTGCTTTGTTGAAGGACGGTGTGGTGGATATGGTGGACCGCGTCCGCGCGCGCAAGGTTGCCATCGAGCGTGTGATCGAGATCGGCAAACAGGCTGTTGGCGATTCGCCCGTTTCCATGGGGGTAGTCCATGCACGTGACGAAGCCTCCTGCAAGGCTTTGCTTGAAGAGGCAAAGAAACACTTCAATGTGAAAGAAACTTTCATGGCAGATCTTGCCATCTCGCTTGCGATCAACTTTGGACCCGGCACGGTTGGGCTGGTGTTGTATCCTGCTGAATAAGACCATGAACGACGCCCGGACCTTTTCCACCCAGGATGCTGACCTGCATTCCCTCGAAACGCATCTCTCGCGGACCTTGAAGCGGATACCGCCTCCGAGCGGCATGGTCGAACGCCTGAGAAGCCGCATTCAGATGCCGACACGTTCCGAAATTACGCTCAAGCTATCCGACTGGCGCAGGTTGTTTTTCGTTTTTGGCGGTGTGATCTCCGGGATGTTGATCCTTGTTACGATCGCGCGCATGTTCTACTATTTTGCCGCACGGAGTAGAACAAGTCTGTAACCCTGATCTGCAATACAAAGCCCCTGGAAAACTCCAGGGGCTTTGTTGTTTTACCGTCAATTTTTCAACAGCCAATCGCAAAGCATCTTTGACTCCGCGACCAGGTCGGCTTCGATGGGGAGTTTGAACTCCTCGGTGACGCGCAAGGTCAAATGGTCAGCGACCTGTTTCAGGTCCGGGGGAAGAGCCGCGTGCTCCTTGATGAGAGTCAGCAGATCGTGGGCGGAGCGGCTTGGAGGGCGAATCCCCCTGCGGACGAGATAATCCCGAATTGCGATTCCCGCCGCGCGGCGCGCGCAGACCCTTGCCTGGCCTTCGTTGTTGTTTGCCCGCGCTTTTTGCGCCTGGGCGAACTCAGTTTGAATTTCCTCTGTCGGGTTTGTCATGCGGGAGATTATAATGCCCTAAAAGTTTAGAAGGAGGCTGAAGGATGCAGACGAAAAAGTTTTACTTGTTGACCGTGGTTGTGGTCGTTCTGGGTCTTGCGCTCAACGCTTGTGGTGGAGTCAGCCCGATCGCTGGCGGCGAAGAACAATCGACCGAAGAATCTGCCATCGAACAAATCCCAGCGGGTGACGGTCCCAGTGTTGTGACGGGCAAGGTGGAGTACACCAACCTGTTCTTTACCTTGGGAGTGGCGCAGCCAGTGATCATTTTGGAAGACCAGTCCGGTTTTGTAAACCGGGACCGCAAGTTCCTGATGCCGGTCGAGTCGCAGGTGCTGGCACAGATCACCTCGGATTTTTATACGTCGCCGTTTACCTATTCGCTTACTCTTCCGGACGAGCCGAGAGGTGTGCTCAATGATGTGGACCATGATGGCGCGGAAGATACCGGCGTGATGGTCTTTGCGGTGGCGTATTGGACGAATACCTGGGGCGACCCATACCTCGAACGCCGCGATCTTTACGGCGGGGGCTGGTCGGGTGCTTATGCATCGACCCGGGTAAGCAGTGACAGCGATACATATCTGGAAGTATTCGGCGGGCAATACCTCGTTTATGCGCCCGATGGTGAACAGCAATTCCCCTCCGATTTTGGTGCGGATGAAAAACTATTTACGGATGACGATCCGCTCATGGACCTGCCCGCGGGCTGGTCGATGATCGATATGGACCAGTCGCCGTTCGTTATCGACCGTTCGGAGAACCCGACCCTCGACCTGTATGAGCCGGAAGATTCCGCGCTCGACGATTTCACTCAAATGTCCTATACCGAAGCCTTCGATGCGATGCTGGATAAGTTCCGCAGGGAATACTCATTCACTGAATTCAAGAATATCGATTGGGACGAACGTGAGAAGGAATTCCGTCCGCGCTTCGAGGAAGCTGAGAAGGCGGGGGATGCCCACGCCTATGCTTTGGCTCTGCGCGATTTCCTCTGGTCGATCCCTGATACGCACGTTGGCATGGACGACTCAGCGCTCAACGAAGATTTCGCCGCGGATATTGCGGGTGGAATCGGTCTGGCATTGGGTGAGACCACCGACGGTGTGATCGTTGCCCGTTATGTGACCCCGGGCAGCCCTGCGGATGATGCGGGAATCGTTTTCGGCGCGGAGATCGTTTCTTTGGACGGAAAGACTACCGATGAGTTTGTTTCGGCGATCGTGCCGTGGTCTTCCCCTTTCAGCAATCTTGAAAATAAACGATTGCAGCAGTTGCGTTATGCCACGCGCTTCCGACTCGAGAAGGGGCAAGTGGATGTGACCTTCGTCAACCCGGGCGGTGCAGAGAAAACCGCCACACTTCCGATCGTCTCCGAGCGTGACAGTTTCAGCGTGACATCCTTCTACGCAGGTGAGCCGCAGACCTCCCTGCCGGTTGAATTCGAGATCCTGCCGAGCGGATACGGCTATATCAAGATCAGCAGTTTTTCTGAAAATGCCGTTTTATCCATTCAAGCCTGGGAATATGCGATTCAATATTTCAACGACAATGAGATTCCCGGCGTGATCCTCGACATGCGCCATAACAGCGGTGGAGACGGCTGGCTGGCGGACCAGATGGCTGCTTATTTCTTCGAAGAAGAGTTGATCACCGGCATCGGTGCATCCTACGACGAAGTGACGGGCGGGTTCTTTACCGACCCCGATTACGACGCCTTGATGATTCCTCCGCGTGAGGGGTTGCAGTACAAGGGTCCCGTGGTGGTTATGGTGGGACCGGCTTGTGTCAGCGCTTGCGAATTCTTCTCGTATGCCATGACCATCAATGATCGCGCGACGGTCGTCGGTCAGTACCCCTCCTCGGGCGCCGGAGGAGGCGTGGAAGCGTTCATGATGCCGGAAGATACCTATGTGCAGATGACCGTCACTCGCGAGATGGATGCGGATGGGAACATCCACATCGAAGGCAGCGGGGTCGAGCCGGATGTGCGCGTGCCAGTGACGGTCGAATCCTTCCAACGCGAATTGGCGGGTGAGGATGTGATTCTGGAAGCGGCAGAGAAAGTCATCAGCCAGCCGAAGGGGGCAGGTGTGACTCCTTCGGCGCCGCCGAAGTTTGCTTCGCAGGAAGAAGCGGAGAATGCCCTTTCGGGAGGTGCATCATTCCTGGAAGACAAGGCGCGTGAGCAGTATGCGCCAGAAGAAGTGTCTGTGCCGGGTGTGTTCACCTACACAGTTCCACTCGCAAAGTCTGAGACCCTGGTCTGGGGCTACTTCTGGTGTACGACCACGACTGAAATTCTCGACCAGAATTTCAGTCAGATCGACCTGAGTTTCGAGTTGAATGGCGAGGCAGTTCCGCTCGATAAATTTGTGACCGCTGACCTGCCCTCCGGCGATACACAATGCCGTGTGATCTACACGGCTCTCTCGGATTGGAAACCCGGTGAACATCACCTGACGACCGCGGCGACTTTCAAGACTCCCATCAACGATGGGATGGGCGATTACCCGGCAGGGGATTATGTTTCGGAGTATTCGGTGTTTGTGCCGTAGGTTGATTTAGAACAGGGACTCGCCTGAATTTTCGGGCGAGTCCCTGTCAAGATAAAGCGTTGGGGTTTGGGTTAATAAAGCGGGGAATTAATACTCCTGCGACGACTCAGCGATGTTATAAAGGGTAGCGCAGGTCTAGTATAATTAAACTACTGTATACAATGGGTGCAACTCGCCGTGTCATATCAGTAATAGCTTCGTTCTGTTGGACCATAGGAGAATGTCCATGAAAAAAATAT
>ERZ761607.2875-NODE-2875-length-17649-cov-42.035182_pt1 | contig 17649 bp, 15 predicted proteins | sample MGYA00511164_ERZ761607 | MGnify/ENA primary metagenome ERZ761607 (study PRJEB28899, sample SAMN02445080) | bioreactor sludge metagenome | biome: EBPR sludge | place: Australia: Brisbane, Thorneside Wastewater Treatment Plant | collected 2011-06-22 ...
GAGCAAGTACGAGACATGCTGGCCTCGTGGATACTAGGTTAACGCGTATGGGGGCTGGGGGAGAGGGCCGGGGCTGGCCATGATCCGCACCGATGCCTCTGCAGCCACGCGCGCCGGCCGGGGCGGCCGTCTCCGCCGCCCCTCCCCCCGCAGGCGGGGGTGGGGTGAAGCGAGGTGCCGCGGCTCGTCGGGGAGCCGCAGTCGAAGAAGGCCGGGGCCGCTTTGGCAGAGCTTGAAGCGAACCTGGCATCCTCATCCCGGCCGCGACGAACCTAGTGCACCTCTTCCTGCTCGAAGAGGAACAGCCATCGCCGGGAAGCGGCGCAGTTCAACAGGTCGCGGGCGGTGGCCAGGACGCAGAACAGGTACCGCTCGTCGACCTCCTCCGGATCGCCCACTTCGCTCCACCACTGCAGCGTATGGGCGCGCGCCACGGCCGGGCGGACGCTTTCCGGGTGACACTCGATGAGGTCCGCGGCTTCCTGTTGATTGCGCCAGCACCAGGTCATCAGCGCGCCGACCGCGTCCGCGGCAGCGGCGCAGGCATCCGGCTCCAGGAGGGTGTACCAGACCGCGGGGTCGTACTCGTCGGGGTCGACGTCGGGGTAGGCCCTGTCGGGGCAGCTGAACTTCCGCTCGTCCGGCGTTTCGAACAGGAAGCCGAGTCCGTCGATCCCTGCGGCACCGGCGAGTCGCTCGACCAGGGCGCAGAACCAGCCGTTTCGCGAGTAGCCGTGGAACCGCTTGATCCCTTTCTCGAGGTCGGCCACCTGGGCGGGTGGCAGCCCGGCAGGCCGCTCGCCGGTCAGCTTCAGCACGACCTCGGGATCCAGCACCCTGATGCCCAGCAGGCGCGGGTCGAAGGCCGTCATCGAATAGGGTTGGTGTGCGGACATGGGCAGGGCGGTACCGAGTGGCGCCGCTGCAGGCCGCCGCGGCAGGGGTGTCAGGTTCGCTGCGAAGGGCCTGGCCGGCGCGCGGCGCGAGCGCGCAGTCTGCCATCACGGACCGATTGGGGGTCGGGTTCGCGTTCGCCCTGCCGCAGGCGGACCCGGGTCCGTTGCGAACCTGCCCGCCCGCGACCCCGTCCGTAGCCGCCTTGCCCGTCGCGGCAGGTCGTGCCACGGCACCCCGCCTCGCCCCGCCCCCGCGCGAGCGGGCGGGGCGTGGAGCAAGGGCCTCCCCGGCCGGCACCTGCCCTGCTCCGGTCAACCATGACCTCGACCAGAGCGGGAAGAACGGGCGCCAGGTCCGCCTGCGTCCTGCCGGACGCGCACCCGACCCCGGTCCGGTCAGGCCACGGTGACGATCTCGTCGTGGAAGTCCGCCCCGCCGATGGCCTCCGTGGTCTTCAGGGTCGTCCTGTCCTTGAGCGCGTTGACCAGCTTGCCTCTCGGGACTTCGCTGTCGTTGTCGGGGTCTCCATGCTTGCCGTGCAGGGTGGACAGCAGGGAGACCATGCGGCGGGCCGCGTTCGCGCCGTTGCCGGCGTCCGGGAACCAGATCTTCCACAGGGACTTCGGGGTCGCATTGAGGCTGCCGTGGTGGCCCACCTTGTAGACTGAGACCTGCTCCAGGTGCCTCCTGAGCGACGGCTTGTTCAGCGCGTACTCCCAGTTCTCGATCTGGGCGTCGCCCGGGAACAGCAGCTTCTGGTCGCCGCATTCGAACAGCAGGATCAGGCTGGTGTTGTTCATTGCGTTGTCGAGGATCCGCACCAGCTGCAGCAGCTGTCCGGCGTTCTCCGTCTTCATCGCGTTGACCAGCCAGCGCGCGGAAATCGGCGCATGGCGGCCTTCGACCGACGGATAGTCGTGGAAGAGGGCGCCGCCCTTGGCCGGACCGCCCCTGGCACCCATGGCCAGGGAGCGGGCCTGCAGGTGCCAGAACTCGTCCGTGTGCTCGGCCCGCTGCCTGCGGACGCCATCGTGCTGCCGGATGGTCGGCGGACCCAGCACGTGCACACGCACGCCGGGAAGGAAGCGGGTCAGCCGGGTCGTCCGGCCGGCGTGGACGTAGTCGTTCGGGGCCATGGTCATGAGGTTCTCGACCGCCCGGCGGTTCTTTATGTTGTCCCGGCCGATGAAATCCAGCTGGCGGGCGATCGCCCGCACGGCGCCGATCCGGCGAAGGCGCGGCACGTACTGGCGGACGATCTGCTCGGCGACGGCGCCCAGGTCGTCGAGCGTCTTGCGCCGCAGGGCCATGCCACGGCGGGCGGACGGCGCCTCGGCATCGGTGGGCAGGCGGGGATCCTCGGTCCAGGGCTGGACCACGAACCGTGGCTTCAGGGCGGCGATGATCGCGCCGGCGCCCTTGCCATTGGCCCCCGGGTCGAAGCCGGAGACGTGATCGGCGTGGCGGTGGGTGGCGACCACGGCGAACGGATCGTTGCCGACGGTGTCGGCGATGCTGGCGGCGACCCGCCTGATCAGGCCCGAGGGGGAGCCCTGGGGCGAGGCCATCGACCCGCAGTCGATCAGCACGTGGCGCGCCGGTTTCGGCGAGTAGTCGAAGCTGAGGAGGAAACAGTCCCCGAAGCCGACCTGGTACATGCGGATGCGGATGGTCTTCGGCGCGCTCATGTCCGTCCTCCTAGATGCCGCGGGCGCGGGTGAGATGCATGCGCGAGAAGAAGCCGCGGCTGAAGGCGGTTTCGTCCGGATAGTCGAAGAAGCCGCTCTCGGCCAGGTGGTCCAGACGCTTCTGCTGGCGGGCGACGTTGCGCACGCCGTTGCCGACGCTGAACTTGAGTTGCCCGTACTCGTTGAAGACCAGCACCGCGCCCCCGTACAGCCGCACCTGCCGGAAGGTCGGCATCTGCGGAGGCTTGCGCAGCCCCAGGCCGCCCAGCTCGTTGCTGCGCACGGACAGGATCTGCATGAAGTCGACCACGGTCTCGCGCACGATCAGGCCGTCGGGGGCGACCCGGGCGATGGGCCGGACACCGGTGACGTGGGTATAGGCGTCGGTGTCGAGGCGCAGGGCCCCGGCGTTCTGCCAGATGAAGCGGAACGCCTCATCGGCGTTGCGCTGCAGGGACTCGAACCGGATGTTGCCGTGGTCCACGGGCCCGGCGAAGGCCAGCCAGCAGCCGTCCCCGTCGGGATCGCTGGTGGGCCTGATGCCCCAGGCCGCGAAGGACCGGCGCAGGGTGTCGCGATAGCGGTAGCGGGTGTCGTCGGGAACCGTCTCCCGGTCGGCGGTGAGCACGGCGCTGAGGTAGTCGCCGAACTGCAGGTCGGTGGGCGGCGCGTAGTCCAGCGCCCGGATGCACATGGTCAGCAGGTGGGACGCGGCGGTCGCGCCATCCTCGACCACGCGGGCGGCATCGAGATAGCCGCGCTTGATCTCGCCCAGACCCTTGAGGCGGTTTCGCCAGACGTCGATGAAGGCGTTTAGGACCGCCGCGACCAGGATCTCACCGCGGCTGTGGGGCTCGGCGAACGCCGGATCGTCCAGCCACCTGGGGCTGGGGGTGAGCTTGACGGACCGGCGCAGTGCGGCGGCCGACCCGTTGGGCAGGGTTTCGCCCATGCACTCGGCAAGGCCGAGCAGGGCCGAGCGTCGCAGTTCGCGGGCGCCGAGCTGGTCCTTCGCGACCAGCTTCTGGCCGGCGGCCATCACCTTTTCCCGGGTCAGGACCGCCTTGACGATGCGTTCGTCGGACAGGATCGAGAGCAGCGCGACGATGTCGGAGAACCCTTCGTGGAAACCGCCCTGGTCCGGCGAGGACGGATCGATGTAGCGGGGACGCAGGCCATCGAGCAGGGCATGCGCCGTCTCGTGCGCGACGATGTCGTGGGACAGGCAGGTGAACACGGTCCGGTCCCGGTCGTCGGGGAAGTAGCCGAAGCACAGGGAGCGGCTCTCGCGCGAGTAATAGGCGTTGGCCTCGGCGAAGGCGTGCGGGGCGATGTGCAGCTGGTGGCTGTTGAACCCGAAGTTCACCCGCCGGCCCAGGGCGCTCTCGAAGCGGCACAGGACGCGCATCGCGACCGCGTAGGCGTTCTGCTGGTGGAACCTGGGGTCGCGCAGCCGGGCGCTGCCGGAGGTCTGCGCGAACGGGTCGAGGGGTTCGCTGTCGTCCCCGTATCCGCCGGCCAGCGGCAGGAAGCAGCGGTCCTGGCTGGCGTCGTAGTCGACGACCTTGATGCGGGCGCCGCAGGGTCCGGGCAGCAGCGGTTCGCAGGGGAGCTTGACGGTCGACCACAAGGGCTCGCCGTCGACCTGGACGTCGGGGTCCTGGGCGAGGATGGTGAGGTCGCGCCACAGCGTTCGCTCACCCCGGGTCTGCAGGGGAAGCTGCGCCTTGCTTGCGTCGCTCTTTGGTCTGGTCATCGCCGTCCCTGCGGTTCCGGTGCGCTGCTGTGGACCGTCCCCTCACGCCTTCTGGTCGCCGGAGGTGGCCGCCAGATCGAGTCCCCTGGCCCTGGCCCAGTCCTCCAGGTTGCGCGGGCGATAGCCCGGGTCGGTCTGGTACTTGCCGAACACGCTGGCGTCGACGGTTTCGGAGATCGAGGTCGACCAGCCCTTCCTGACCTGGCGGCTGGGGGCCCCGATCGGGCGGTAGTAGCGCTTGCCCAGGCGGAAGAACCGGTACGCGCCCTTCATGAACCGGGCGAACGAATCCACCGGCTTGCCGGCGATGTCGTCGGGGCCGGGCTGGAGGGCCGCGGAGAAGGCGAGTCCGAGGTCGGCGGCCTTGCGCTGCATCCAGGCGAGCGGGATCGTGCAGAGCCGATCGTCCGTGTAGCCGCCACCGACGTTGGAGTGGGCGCCGACGAACCAGCGCTGCTCGATGACGGGCGGCGGGGCATGCGGGTCGCTGGCCGGGTCCTTGCCTTCGGGGGTGAAGCGCGTCCAGAAGGTGGGCTTGTAGGGACCGCGGTGCTCGTCGACCGCCAGGGCGTGGTAGCAATGGTCGTAGATGGTGCTGGGGTTGGTGTTGTGGAAGTAGAACTCCTTCTTCCCGACCAGCGGGACGGCTGTCCAGGGCACGCCCAGGGCGCCGACGGTGTCCCAGACGCCGAGCATGTGGACCCGGACCCGGCGGCTGTCCGCCAGCAGTTGTTTTTCGGCGTCGTCGAGCGCCCGCTCGCCGCTGTTCCGCAGGTATTCGAGGCGATAGATGGGTTCGACCTTCTTTCCGGCCCGGTAGCGTTCGTAGATGTCGTCGGGAGTCAGCGTGGCGCCCTTGCGGAGCAGGCCGCAGTTGACGATGACGCCGCCGAGGCTGCGCGCGGTGTACGCGCCGCGACTGAATCCGAACAGGTAGATCTCGTCGCCGTCGGCATGGTTCTCGGCCAGCCACCGGTAGGCGGCCAGCACGTTCCTGGAAAGGCCCACGCCGAAGGCGCCGCCGCGGATCCGTTCCGACCACTTCGTGCCGACGCCGGTCCGGTAGAAGGTGCGTTGCTCGATGCCGTCGGGCGCGACGCCGGCCACGGTGGCCTGGTGGAGACGGTGGACGCTGGTGGCGCTCTCGGGCGTGTTCCAGGTGCCGTCCAGGAAGACGGCGAGTCGTTTCTTGGTCATGGGATGGGGTTCCGTCGGACTGGCGCTCGCAGGTGCCGGGCGGCGTTCGATGGCCCGCCGGCTAGTCGTCCGGCCGGGTCACCAACGGGCGGACCGGGGTCGTGCGGATCCGTTCGACATCCCGGTCGATCTCCGCGATCCGGGCCGCGCTGGCGTCGAACTGGCCGCGCAACCGGGCCGTGTCGAACCGGTCGAGCTGTTCGATCATCGCCCGGCCTTCCTGGGGACTGACGCGGGACACCTGCGCCTGCAGTGCCTGGCGGATGCGTTCCAGTTCGTCGGCGCGTCGTCGGGCCTCAGCCAGGTCGAGCTGGAGCTTGCGGGTCTCCTCGGCGAACGCCTGCGTGGCCTGCTGGAGTGTGGCCCGGTCCTCGGCGACCTGTTCGGACTGCTGCTCGACCTGGACGCGATTGACGACGGCCTCGGCGCCGGAGATCACCGGGCCCCAGAAGATGCCGCAGGCCAGGCTGAAGGCGATGGCGTGCGCGGTCTGGGCCGGATCGGTCTTGGCGATGAGGTAGACGCCCAGGAAGCCGGCGATGCCGCCCAGGAACATGTAGGCCGGTATGGCCAGCACGGGGCTGTCCAGCAGGGGGCTGGGCCCGACGGCGATCGCCCAGACCCAGGCGCCGAAGCCGCCCACCACGCCGGCGACGACGATGAAGGCGGCCTTTCGTTGCTGGAGCGTTTCGGGCATAGCGGCACTCCCGGTCGTTCTGGATCGGATCCCAAGGGCCCCACCGCCCGCCTGCGGCCGGTTGCCGGCCTGGCAGGGCGAAGCCGCGTTCATGAAGGGATACGCAAAAAGCGGGGGCTGTCTCAGCCCGGAAGCGTTTGGGACGGGAAACCGGCCGGATCCTCCCGGGGGCGGACGCCACGCGTCGGGTGGCCAGGCCGACGGGCGGGCGGCTCACGGGAATGCGAGGAGCTGCGTGTGCCGTACCGCGCGATCGGCACCCGCTGCCTGCAGGAGGGCGACCGGCGGCCATCCCGTTGGCGGGACAGGACACAGGTCGAACGGTGGCGGGAAGGGGGCGGCCAACGGTCCGGGCCGCGCCACCTGCACGTGTCAGCGCATCAGCGGGGCAGCCCCCCCTGCGGCCGTCGCTCGATGCCTTTGGCCGGGTTGGCGGTTATTGGGGGTCGGGTTCGCGTTCGCCGTGGCGGAAGTGAACCTGACCCCGTTTCAGCGCTGATCGCAGGCCTGCAGGCGGGCGATACGCGCTCGCCTTGAGCGGCCGATGGGGGTCGGGTTGGCTTGCGCCCTGCAGGAAGTGAACCTGACCCCGCAGCGGGAAGCGGTCAGGCAGCAACGCGCCGGATGCTCTTGACGGCCGCGCCCAGGGCGCGATGCGCCTCCTCCAGGTCATGGTCCGCCTGCAACCCCAGCCAGAAGCGCTCACTGGTGCCCAGGGCAGCGGCCAGGCGCACGGCGGTGTCGGCCGTGATGCTCCGCTTGCCCAGCACGATCTCGTTGATGCGCCGGGGCGGTACGCCGGCGGCGCGCGCCAGCGCGTTCTGGCTGATGTTCAACGGCAGGAGGAACTCCTCCAGGAGCACTTCGCCGGGGTGGATGTTGGGCAGGGTCTTCATGGCTGCGCTCCGGTTCAGTGGTAGTCGACAATTTCGACGCCGTGGGCATCGCCGTCCTTCCAGCGAAAGCAGATGCGCCATTGGTCGTTGATGCGGATGCTGTGCTGGCCCTTGCGCCCGCCCTTCAATGCCTCCAGGCGGTTGGCCGGCGGGATCCTCAGATCCTCCAGCGAGCTGGCGCTGTTGAGCATGCGCAGCTTGCGACGCGCGACCTGCTGGATATCCGCCGGCAAGCGCCGGGATCGCGTTCCCTGCCAGATGCTCTCGGCTTCACGGTCGGCAAAGTCGCGAATCACGGGGCGATCATAACGCCATGCGTTATATGACGCAAGCCGTCATGACTGGCTTCGGACCGGGCGTCCGGGACCCGGAAGCGCCGCCATTGCCGACAGTCCCGGCCGGAGGGCGCCCTCCGGCATGCGGAACACGTTCGCCTGCGTCCTGCCGGAAGCGGCACCGACTTCGTTTGTCGACGCCAGGGTGGCCGGCGCCCCCATCGACGAAGTCCACGATTGCTGCCATCTTGCCGGCCGTAAACCCCACCCGTACCGGGCTAGAGGATTGGCATGGCCAGCAGCGAAAACCCCATCCAGCCATGCCGCTCCCTGGAGCAGGTCCGCTCACACATCGACCGCATCGACCGGCAATTGGTCGGCCTGCTCGCCGAGCGCGGCGCCTACGTCAAGCAGGCCGCGGTGTTCAAGACGACCACCGCCGACGTCCGGGCACCCCAGCGCGTGGAGCAGGTCGTCGCCCGGGCGGTGGCGCTGGCGCATGAGTTGGGCGCCGACCCCAAGGTCACCGGGCAGGTCTACCGCGCGATGATCGCCGGCTTCATCGAATCGGAGCTGGCCGAGCATGCCGTGCTGCACGCTGCACCGAGCCAGGACTGAGGACCAGGTCGCCCAGCCGTCGAACAGGGCAATGCAGTCCTCGCCTTGCTGGAAGTGAACCTGACCCCGATACCGAGATCGTGTATCGTCCCGAGCACATCGGCGAGGAGTGACGGATCGCCGATATCGAATACGCCGGGGGCGGTTCCATGCGCCGGATCCTGGCCGCCGAGGGACTCCGGGCGTGGCGCCATGGGCCGCACGCCGGCCCGGGCTCGACGGCCGGTCGCCGGCCCCGGACGCGCCCCCCGCGAAGCCCCCCGCAGGAGACTGGACGTGCTGCAACTCCGCCCGAACTGCGAGTGCTGCGACAGGGAACTGCCTCCCGAGGCCGAGGCCTTCATCTGCACCTTCGAATGCACGTTCTGCGCGGCGTGCGCCGCGGACGTGCTCGGGGGGGTGTGTCCCAACTGCGGCGGCAACCTCTGCCGGCGGCCGGTCCGACCACCCCCCCTGCTCGTGCGGTACCCGGCTTCGACGGCCCGGGTCGGCAAGGCGCGCGGCTGTGCGCCCGGCTGAGTCGTCGGACCGCGCCGACCCGACGTCGCCCGCCGGGCCGACCGGCGGCAGGGACGAAACCCTGCTGCGGATCAGCACGGACCGGGCGGAACTGGATCGCAATCTGATCCATCGCTTCCTCAGCGAAGCCTCCTACTGGGCGCGCGGCATCTCGCGTTCACGGGTTGATCGCGCCATCGACAACGCGCTTTGCTTCGGCGGCTTCGTGGGTTCGGACCAGGTGGCTTTTGCGCGCGTCGTCACCGACTACGCCACCTTCGCCAACCTGGTCGATGTGTTCGTGCTGCCGGACCATCGCGGCAAGGGCCACAGCAAGGCGCTCCTGGCCGCCGTGCTCGGCCATCCGCAGTTGCAGGGGCTCCGACGTTTCACGCTGGCCACCTCGGATGCGCATGGGCTGTACGCGCTGTTCGGCTTCGCCCCGCCCCGACGCCCGGAGACGCTCATGGAGCGCTACGACCCGGACGTCTACGCGCCGGACGTCGACGCCTCGGGCTGACCGTCGCCGACCAATGGGGGTCGGGTGCGCCTTCGTCCGGTCGAAGGTGGACCTGGGCCTGTTGCCCTGAAGGGCGGTCGGGCTGGCTTTCGCCCTGGCGGATGTGAACCTCACCCCGTTTCTCCCGCCCGTTTCTCACCGTCTTGCGGGTGACAGTGCTTTGCGTGCTGGCGCGATCGAGACTTGGCGGCGATGATGACTGTTGTGTGCCAGTAGGATGCGGGAGAGAACCGATGAAATCGAAAGCCTGGATGCAGCAACCCTGGATACGGACGAGCCGGGCGTTCACCGTTGTCCTGTCGATCGCGCTGGTGGCATCGATCGCGCCGCTGGCTGCGGCATCGGGTGCGCCGAACGACGAGGCCGAACGGCTGATTGCTCGGCTACAGGCCAGCAACCCGGACTTCCTGATCGAGCGAATGCATGGCAATGCCAGTGCGGATCTGCAGGCGCTGATGAAATTGCGCTTTGCCGCGACGCACTCGGTGATCGCGCACATCGAGCAGTTGGAGGCAACCGAGCCGGACAGCCCGTTGGCCAATGCGTTGCTGCATGCGCTGGGTTTCGTCCTGGACCCGGCCTCGATCCCATGGCTGCGCAAGCGTCTGGAAAATGGCGACCACCAGCGGCTGGCCGAACGCTGGCTGCCGAGCCGGCACTATGCGGACTCCTGGATCGGCGAATCGCCATGGGTGGAAGGCAAGCAACGCTGGTTCGAGTTCTTCGGCGATGCTTATGCCAGCGATCCCGATCCGCAACGGCGCAGGCTCTGGCTGACGCAGTTGCTCAGCTTTACCAGTGCCGAGGCCACCGCCATGGCTCGCCGGCTGCGGGACCGGACCGACGATCCGCACGAGTTCCTGATCATCGAGGCCGCGCTGTCCGAGCGCGGCCTGACGGTGGACTGGTCGCGGGTTGCCTCCGAGGTCGATCGGCTGTCACATGATCCGGAGCAGGCGCCGTTCCTGATCGAGATCGCTCTCAAGCTGCGGCACGAACTGTTCGTCCCGATCCTGATCCGCAACTACGATGCGCGTCCCCGAGGGGTTACTGGTCTAGGGTCGCCACCAGCGCACTACTCGGCGATGCTGATCACTTTGCAGCGCGGTATCAATGGACAAGCGGAGTGGCAGCGTTGGTGGAATGAGAACTCATCGCGCCGCCGCAGCGACTGGATCGCCGAGCAGCAGGCCCAGTTGGATGCCCTGCTCGCACAGGACGAAGCCGAGGCCGTCGCGTACTTTAAAGCCGCGGTGTACGCATGGTGCGATATCGCATTCCTGCCCTACATCGAAGACCGATTGCTCGACCGACCGGCCTTCTACGATCATCTGGCCGGCTGGATCAACCTGACCTACCAGTCAGCATATCGATCGGATCTGGCGCGCGTCGCTCGCCCTCTGCGCGCGCACGCCGACGAGCTGGAGGACTGGGCCAGGCGACTGCTGATCGAACGGAATTTCCTGCCACCGGATCAGTCGCAAACCTGGGAGGATGTCGTCGAGCTTGCCAATATGCGCCTGTGATCTTGAGGACGGAAGGGGGTCAGGTTCACTTTCACCGGGTCGAAGGTGAACCTGGGACTGTTGCTGTGATTGGCGGTCGGGCTGGCTTTCGCCCTGCCGGAAGTGAACCTGACCCCGTTTCTCAGCGCGGCAGGGTGCCGACGTCCGGCAGGCGGTCGATGCCTTCGGCGCGCTTGGCCTCGGCGACCATGCGGCGGACGTCGGCGAGCAGGGCGCGGGCGTCGTAGACGATGCCGTCCTTGATCGTGTAGCGGACGCCGCCGACGCGGACCGGTTCGTTGTCGGCGCTGACGCGCACGGCGCCGGTGCCGTACAGCACCTTGAGGTCGGCCAGCGGGTTCTCGGCGACCACCACCAGGTCGGCCAGCTTGCCGGCCTCGATGGAGCCGATGCGGTCGGAGGCGCCCAGGGCCTCGGCGCCGGACAGGGTGGCGGCGCGGATCACCTCCAGCGGGTGGAAGCCGGCCTCGCGCAGCAGCTCCAGCTCCTCGATGTAGCCGAAGCCGTAGGCCTTGTAGATGTAGCCGGAGTCCGAGCCGACCGTGACCCGGCCGCCGTGGTTCTTGTAGTCCTCGATGAAGGCCATCCACAGCGCGTAGTTGGCGCGCCAGGCGGTCTCCTGCTCGCTGCCCCAGGCGAACCAGAACGAGCCGTGGGCGCGGCGGTTGGGCGCGAAGAAGCGCCACAGCGACGGCAGCGTGTAATCCTGGTGCCACTCGGCGGTGCGCGCGCGCATGAAGTCGCGGGTCGCCTGGTAGATGGTGAAGGTGGGATCGAGGGTGAGGTCCAGGGCGATCAGCTCGTCGCGCACCGCGTTCCACTTCTCGCTGCCCGGCCGCGCCGCCTGCGCCCACAGCCGGCCGGCGTTCTCGAAGCGGTGCTGCTCGTCGCCGTAGTTGTAGTCGGCCGGGTAGTCCTGCACGGTGCGGTCGACGAACAGCGCCTCGGGCAGGCCGTACCAGTGCTCCATGGTGGTCAGGCCCCAGCGCGCGCTGGTCAGCACGTTGACCCGGCGCACGTCCATCTGGGCGTGGTGGGTGGCGGTGCGCAGCCCGCGCTCGCCGGCCTCGCGGATCGCCGCCTCCATGATGTCGGGGCGGTAGCCGAAGAACTTGATGCCCTCGGCGCCACGGCGGGCGACCTCGCGCACCCACTCGCGCGCCTGCTCCGGCGTGGTGAACGGCCCGTCCCGGCCCTGCCCGAAGAACACGTAGGGATGGATCCGCGGCGCGGCGATGGCATTGGCGGCGCTGCGCTCGCGCTCGCGCAGGCACCAGTCCAGGCCGTTGCCGCAGCCCGGGTCGCGCACGCTGGTCACGCCATGCGCCAGCCACAGCCGGTACACGTAGTCCGCCGGCGTGCCCTGCTCGCGCCCGCCGATATGGCCGTGCAGGTCGACGAAGCCCGGCAGCACGTAGTGCCCGGCCAGGTCGATCTCGCGCCCGCCCGCCTCCAGCGTCGGCCGCCGATCGTCGTCGATCGCCACCCCCGGATAACCGACCCCGGCGATGCGCTCGATGCGGTTGCCGCGGATGACGATGTCGACCGGCCCATTGGCCGGCGCCCCGGTGCCGTTGACCACCGTCACCCCGCGCAGGATGAGCTGCGGCCAGGGGCCCTCGCCGGTGTCGCGGTCGGCGCCGGGGGGGATGGCGGCGGGGGTGGGGTGTGTGGGGAGGAGTAGGACGATGAGAAAGGCGAGCAGACGAGGCATTGGAGGGCTGCGAAAGGGCGAATGTCGGGATGCTACATGGCGGCAGGCTGGCGGCCTGGACGCTGGCCGCTTCGCAAGGGCGGAATACCGCAGGGAATTGGGGGAGCAGCGCATCCGGACAGCTGATAATCGTGCCCAGATATGGAGACGCCGGCACGCTGGACGGATGTCTCGGTGAAGCGATGGCCCAAGCACACTAGACGCATTCCCAGAGAAAGGCGCCGGCCTTCTGCCTGACAATCGCGTCCACTTGCTTCAGAGCTCCGGCGATGCGACGATTCCACCACGCCACTTCTAGCAGCCGCGAAAGACGGACAGTTTAAGCGGATTGAGGTACGGGACTGAGAAAGAGTTTGCTCTCCAAGCAAATCTAGCAACCGCATCCCTACTGCGCCCGCTTATGTTAATGCGGCAACTTGCTTTCAATTATTCGATAGCTGCTGATGGGGAGATGGGAGGCCATGAAGATAAAAAGTGTAACTTTGAATCGCTTTCGGGGTTACTCGGAGCCAGTGCATATCGGCCTTGATGATCTTTCGGTGCTGGTTGGTCGAAATGACATCGGAAAGTCCACCATTCTCGAGGCACTGGATGTCTTCTTCAACGAAGGCAAGGGGTGTGTGAAAATCGACAAAGAAGACTTGAACAAGACCTGCTTGGCAAGAGGAGAAGATCAAATTGAGATTAGCGTTGAGTTTGCGGAACTCCCACCCGAGATCGTGATCGACTCCACGAACAGAACAAGTTTGGAATGTGAGTATCTGACCACCCCACAGGGGACATTGCACGTGGTTAAGCGCTTTGCCCCTTCTGGCAAAGAGCGCGTTTTTATCCGCGCCAATCATCCGACCGCCGCCGGCTGTTGCGACCTTCACCAGAAGAAAATAGCCGACCTCCGTAAGGTCGTCGAAGATAATAACATCTTTTGTTCGGATAAGGCACGAAGCGCAGAGCTACGAAAGGCAATCTGGGCGGCTCACGCTGACCTAGCCCTTAGCGAATGTGAGATTGAAATCGCTAAAGAAGATACGAAAGCAATCTGGGATCAACTCAAGGCGAACATGCCGCTGTTCACTCTATTTCAGTCCGACCGAAAGAACGCCGAATCGGATGATGAAGTACAGGATCCAATGCGCGCGGCAGTTCGGGAAATTCTAAGCGATCCAAGTATTCGCACGAGCCTTAATGAAGTCGCGCACAAGGTGCGTGCGCGTTTTGAGGATGTTGCGCGCCGAACCCTCGAAAAACTGCATGAGTTGAACCCTCAACTCGCTGCCTCCCTAGATCCGCAAATACCTGAATCGGACGCACTCAAGTGGGCAGACGTTTTTAAGAGCGTCGGGATATCAGGGGATCAGGGAATCCCAATCAACAAGAGAGGCAGCGGGGTCAAGCGACTTGTATTGATAAGTTTCTTTCGTGCTGAGGCAGAGCGAAGACTAGCCGAAGTGGGCGGACGATACGTCGTCTACGCCATTGAAGAGCCGGAAACGTCGCAGCATCCTGAACACCAGCGGGGCCTAACGGCAGCTCTGAAATCGCTTTCAACGGCACAAGCTACTCAAGTCCTGCTCACCACGCACAGCCCAGAAATTGTAAAGCACCTGACTTTCGACTGCCTCCGACTTGTCTCCAGTGGATCTCCAGAGCGAGTATCGCGGGTTCTGCCCGGTGAATTGCCGTACCCCAGCCTGAACGAAGTTAATTTCTCGGCATTTGGGGAGTCGACGGCTGAGTATCACGACGAGTTGTACGCGCACATCGAGTCGTCTGGCGACCTAGACAAGTTCCGAGATACGAGGCCACTAGTAAAATATATCAGGCTCCTTAGGAATGGTTCAACGAAAACCGAGCAAATATGCAGGGCAGAATTTATCCGCCACCAAATTCACCATCCCGAGAACCCGCACAATCCGCGCTTTACCTCCGCCGAACTCCATGACTCCATTTCGGACATGCGCGACTTTATCAAGGCTCAACGGCTTTCGGTCATCGCTTAAACGCTCAGTCATGCCGACGCCGCTTCGCTGTACGGGTTTAGCTTGATCGTTAGATTTAAGCATTGCCATCGAGGTGCATCGTGAGTACCGAAACCCACCCGGTATGGTCAGTCTATGATCGACTAAGAACGGCGCGACTCAATCACAAGTACTATTGTCGCAGGCTAGAGAGGTACGAAAGACTAAACTTCTGGATTGAGGTTGTTCTTCTCGCCACCGCGCCATCGTCCGCTATCGGGGCACTTTGGTTCTGGGACTCTGCGATTGGGTCCCCCATTTGGAAAGCGCTTGCTACAGTAGCCGCCATTATTGTAATGATAAAGCCCCTATTGCACATACCTAGCCGAATAAAGGATTATGAGAGCATCATTTGTGGCTATAGAGCCTTGGAGTTCGATCTGCAAGAACTCCGGACGTTAATCGAACAAAGGCAAGCGTACGACCATAAGCTACAAACGGAGCTAAGGAAGATACTCAAACGTGAGAAGGCCCTCGTAACGAAGGGTCCTGAGCCGAGAGAACACGCTGCTACGCTCAAGAAGTGCCAGGACGAGGTGCTATCTGAGCTCCCCGTATCGTCATTTTTTGTACCAGAGGACCACATCAATGCCCACTCCAGCCCCACGAGACTTCCCTCTTCCACCACGACCTTCGCCGGAGCCGTCCCGGCCGACGCCTCCTCCAGCGCCGACTCCACAACCCGACCCCCGGCACAACCCTGATACGAAGCACGATATTCCCGGCAATGTAGAGCCCGACCAACCGTGGCCACGCCGATAGTCATGTCACAGTACGGGTTGAACTGGACTGCGGGGGAGAGGCCCTGGCGTTTCCCGAAATCTGGCTTGCCCCCCAGCCGCTTAACGCGACGTTGGAGTTCATAGGAGAGATTGGTGGCGATTAATTTTGAACAGTCTTGTCCGCTATGTGACGAACTTGCGGACTACTGCTGGGTAGATAGAGGGAACGTCAAGTACTTTGACTGCCCGTCCTGCGGCATGTTTCAGATCTCCAGGAGAGCCGAAAGCCTTCTCTTGACCGAGCTGCAAACCCGAAAGCCTAGCTACGCAGCAATGGCCCACGAGACGCCGGACGGCCACCTGTTGTTAATTTGCATGCCGCCCCATGAGTTTCGACAGCAGAGCGGCGACAGACTGCAAGCACGGTTCACCCCTAAGGCTGAGCTTGATCTAACGTGCCAGTGAATCTTGGCAGTTCGTTCAAGCCGAACCCATTTCGCTACACCACCCCGGCGCGCGCGGCTCATCTCAGCTCAGACCGCGGGATTCCTCACCCGCACATGCACCTCCGCCAGTTGCGCATCCGGCACCTGTGAAGGCGCCCCGGTCATCAGGCACTGCGCGGTGGTGGTCTTGGGGAAGGCGATGACGTCGCGGATGGAGTCGGTGCCGGCCAGCAGGGCGGCCATGCGGTCGATGCCGAAGGCGATGCCGCCGTGCGGCGGGGCGCCGTACTTGAGGGCGTCCAGCAGGAAGCCGAACTTGGCCTGGGCCTCGTCGGCGCCGATGCCGAGCAGGTCGAACACGGTGGCCTGCAGGTCGCTGCGGTGGATGCGGATGGAGCCGCCGCCGATCTCGTTGCCGTTGAGCACCATGTCGTAGCCGCGGCTGACCGCGCCGGCGGGGTCGGCGCGCAACTGGGCGATGTCGTCGACTGCGGGCGCGGTGAACGGGTGGTGCAGGGCCACGAAGCGGCCGGCCTCGGCGTCCCATTCGAACATCGGGAAGTCGGTGACCCACAGCGGCGCCCAGGTGTTGGCGACGCGGCCCAGGTCGTGGCCGGCCTTCAGGCGCACCGCGCCCATGAAGTCGCAGACCTGCTGCCAGGGGCCGGCGCCGAACAGCAGCAGGTCGCCGGCCTGGGCGCCGGTGGCGGCGAGGATGGCGGCCAGCACCGGGGCGTCCAGGAACTTGGCGATCGGCGAGTTGACGCCCTCGATGCCCTTGCCGGGGTCCTCGACCTTCATCCAGGCCAGGCCCTTGGCGCCGAACTTCGCGGCATGCGCGGCCAGCTCGTCGATCTGCTTGCGCGACAGGGTGGCGGCGCCGGGCAGGCGCAGGGCGGCGACGCGGCCGCCGGCGTCCTCGCCGGCCCAGTCGGCGAACACCTTGAAGCCGCAGCCGCGCACGGCCTCGGCGATGTCGACCAGTTCCAGGTCGATGCGCAGGTCGGGCTTGTCCGAGCCGAAGCGGCGCATCGCCTCGGCCCAGGGCAGGCGCGGGAACGGCGCGGGCAGCTCGGCGCCGGCGACGGCGCGGAACACGTCGCGCACCATCGCCTCGACGGTGTCCTGGACGTCGCGTTCCTCGACCCAGGCGAACTCGATGTCGAGCTGGGTGAACTCCAGTTGCCGGTCGGCGCGCAGCGCCTCGTCGCGGAAGCAACGGGCGACCTGGTAGTAGCGGTCGAAACCGGCCATCATCAGGATCTGCTTGAACAGTTGCGGCGACTGCGGCAGCGCGTAGAACTCGCCCGGGTGCATGCGCGCCGGCACCAGGAAGTCGCGGGCGCCCTCGGGGGTGGCCTTGGTCAGGATCGGCGTCTCGATGTCCTGGAAGCCGCGGTCGTCCAGCCAGTGGCGCAGCGCCTGCACCAGGCGGATGCGGGTGCGCATCATGCGCTGCATCTCCGGGCGGCGCAGGTCCAGGTAGCGGTAGCGCAGGCGGATCTCCTCGCCGGGGTTCTCGTGGGCGTGGAAGGGCAGCGGCTGCGCCTTGTTGAGGATCTCGATGGATTCGGCGACCAGCTCGACGCGGCCGGTGCGGATGCGCTCGTTGACGCTGTGCCTTGCGCGCACGGTGCCGGTGACGCGCAGGCAGTCCTCGTAGCCGACCTGGGCGGCGGTGGCGAACACCGCCTGGTCGGGCTCGGCCACCACCTGGACCACGCCCTCGTGGTCGCGCAGGTCGATGAAGCAGACGCCGCCCAGGTTGCGGGCGACGTCGGCCCAGCCGCACAGGGTGACGGTCTGGCCGATCAGGGCCTCGTCGACGAGGCCGCACAGGTGGGTACGCATGGAGGACGCGGTTCCGGGTTCGGTGGGACCGGCCATGTTAGCAAGGGCGGGGTGCGGGACTGGGGGGCGGCCTGTGCGGGCGGCCTGCGGCAGTGCGGGTGCGGCCGCGGAATCCGGGAAGCGCAGCGCGCTTTGCTCCCCTCTCCCCCGGGAGTGCGGCCGGGCGAGAGGGCCGGGGCTTGCCATGAGATTCATCGCCGCCGGCCCGGCAACGCGCTGGTCGAAGCGCCCTCTCCCCGCCCCTCCCCCGCCCGCGGGGGAGGGGAGAAGTGCAGTGCCGTCGCAAGGGGACGATCGCATGCACGGCGCCCTGCTTCGCCCGCCCCGGCC
>ERZ761607.2885-NODE-2885-length-17618-cov-5.756989_pt1 | contig 17618 bp, 13 predicted proteins | sample MGYA00511164_ERZ761607 | MGnify/ENA primary metagenome ERZ761607 (study PRJEB28899, sample SAMN02445080) | bioreactor sludge metagenome | biome: EBPR sludge | place: Australia: Brisbane, Thorneside Wastewater Treatment Plant | collected 2011-06-22 ...
CCGACCCCTACAAACCCAACGGACCACCCGGCCAGACCGGAGACCACAACGCCGCACCACTCGGGCGCCGACATCACCGGACCAAAACCCACCTCGGCTACCAATGCCGACAACTCGGCCCAGGCCGCTACCTCTGGCGCACACCCCACGGCCTCTACCGACTCATCGACGCCAGCGGCACCCACCGACTCGACCCGGCGGAGGCGCTCGCACTTACCCACCCCGAAGCACTTCAAGCCGTCGTCGCCCAGATGGAGTCAAACCTGCGCGCTCGGGCGCGGACCGACGGCGCGCGCGGTTAATCATCCTGCGTTGTGCGCCCTCAAGCCGTGACGATCGTGGCGATTGAGTCCTACGTTCGACTGCGATCGACACGGTAGCTGTGTACGCACGCAGACCCAGGGAGGACCGTGTAGCGCTGAGGAGTATCCGTGAAGTGTTGCAGCGGCCCGAGAGCAGTGTGAGGTAGCCGTGGCCACGATCGTCGCTCGAACTGTCGATCGGCTTCGGACTGCTGGTGTGATGGTGGAACCTGGGCTTCACGACTCCGAGTTCGAACGGATCGAGAGTTCTCTTGGCTTCCTGTTCGGAGACGAGCATCGAGCGCTCCTCGCGGAGGTCTTACCTGTCGGCGAGAACTGGCCGCATTGGCGGCGGCTTTCCGTCGCCGAGGCGCAGAAATGGCTCGGCCAGCCAACCGCGGGCATCGTGTTCGACGTACGCGAGAACGATTTCTGGCCAGCCGCGTGGGGGCAGCGACCGTCGGACAGGTCCGTGGCCGAGGACGTCGCCCGCCACCAGCTCGCCCGGGCCCCGCAACTTGTTCCGATCTGGGGGCATCGGTTCGTGCCCGCCGCTCCAGCGCCAGTCCCAAGTCCGGTCTTCTCCGTGTGGGGCACTGACGTCATCTACTACGGCGACAACCTCCTCGACTATGTGGCGTACGAGTTTCGAACTGGTCCGCGCCAGCCGACCAGAGGGGGACCGCGACGAGTCCCCTTCTGGTCGGATCTGGCGGAACGGACCTGAGGTGTGGCCGAGAGTTACTTCTTGGTCGGCAGCCGGTAGGCGATGCCGTCCATCGGGTAGGTCGGCGCGATGCCCATCGCCCGCAGGATGGTCGGCATGATGTCGACCGACCGGAACGGGACCTTGAGGTCCTGACCGGACAGGCCGGCGCCGGCGAAGACGATCGGGATCTGTTGCGAGGCGCGCTGGATGCCGCCGTGGTCGCCGTGGACGCTGTACGTCGTGTCGTCGGGCAACGTCGCGATCACGTCGGGCCCGTAGGCGGCGGCCTCGGTGTCGACCAACTCCTGGGCGTGCTTCCTGAACCAGTTGCGCTCACCCTTGGTCGTCATCCGATCCCAGCGGACCGGCGTGACCCGGTCGTAGTGGTCGCCGTTGCGGCGCCACACCGCGGTGACCGCATCCATGCCCTGGTACGCCGCCACCGCTGCGGCGACACTCGCCTCGGACTGGTCCTTGAGCCAGACCCGCAGCATCGAATCGCTGTAGGAGAGCCCGACGTTGCCGGTGTTCACCAGCGGGAGCAGGGCGTCCTGCGGCAGGTTGTAGAACTTGTCGTTCTCCGGGTCGCCGTAGTACCAGTTGTTGTAGCCGTAGTCGCGCTCCGCGACGTCCTTGCCGTAGAACTGCTTCGCGGCCACCGAGCCGTGGTCGGCGGTGAGCACCACGAGGGTGTTGTCGAGCTCACCCTGCGCCTTGAGTTCGGCCATGATCTTGCCGACCTGCTCGTCAGCGGTCGCGGCCGCCGCGGGCAGGTGGGTCATCGGGTCGCCGTCGGCGCCGGTCGGGCCCGGGTCGGTCACGCCGCCCCACATGTGGGCCGCCTTGTCGACGCCCGGAAGGGTCACGAAGATGCCGTTCCAGTTGGCCTCGTTGCGCATGATCTCGATCGCCGCGTCGGCGGCCCAGACGTCACCACCCTGGTGGGCGGCGTCGTGGCCGGTGACGTAGCGGTCACTGTCGAGCGGGTAGAGGACCGCCGGCAGCTTCGTGGTGTCGTAGGCGTAGTCGGTGTTCACCGCGGGGTCGGCCGGGTAGCCGCTGTGCACCCAGAACCGGCTGCACTCGTCGCCGAGGATGTACGACGGCACGTTGATGCCGCCGGGCTTGCGCCACGCTCCGGGCTGGTTGGTGCAGGTGGCGCTGCTGAACGTGATGATCGAGTCGGTCTTCGCGCTGCCGAACGCGTAGGCGGCGTACCCCTTAGGGCTGATCGTGAAGGTCTTGGCCGTCGGATCGGCGGTCTCGAGGTAGGCGTCGAGCTTCGGATAAGCACCCTGCAACGCGAACATCTGCGAACTGCCGAAGTTGCTGGTGATGTAGATGTTGTCGGGGTTCGCCGGGTCCGGGTCGCCCAGGAGACCGCCCACGTCGCGGTAGCCCTCGTCGGTCCAGCCCATGTGCTTGGGCAGTTGACCCGAGGTGATCACGTTGTGGGTGACCACGGTGACCGAGCCGGTGTGCCCGAGGTAGCCCTTCGGCGTGTCGACGCCGGTCCTCATCAGCTTCTCGACGTTCTTCATGTCGTACTTGTCGACGATCTCCTTGCTGAGCGCATCGACGACGATGATGACGACCTTGGTCGGCTTGGCCGGTGGGGAGTGATGCTTGCCCGCGGCCTGACCCGACGGGGCTCCGGCGGCGGTGGCCGCGGTGACGGCGATCGCGGCGGAAACCGCCGCAACCGCGAGTAGTGGGCGACGACGATCCATGACGGTTCCCTCCCGCCGCGGCTCCGTTGCCGCGGACCCGTGCAGCGCAACCTAGCCTCAGAAGGCCGCCGAGGGCTAGCGTGACCGGACTCCGCGCCGGGACGGCGCGGGCAGACGTCCGGGAAAGGGGCGCCGTGCACCTGCTGCTGGCCGACAAGCTGCCCGAGCAGACCGTGGCCGATCTCGAGGCACGGGGGCACACCTGCGTGCTGGAGCCCGACCTGTCCGCGGACGACCTCCCGGGCCGGATCGCGGGCTTCGACGCACTCGTGGTCCGGAGCACCAAGGTGAAGGCGCCGGTGTTCGAGTCGGCGGATCGGCTGGCCCTGGTCATCCGCGCCGGCGCGGGGACCAACACCATCGACACCGACGCTGCCGCCACTCGCGGGGTGCTGGTCTCCAACGTCCCCGGACGCAACTCCGCCGCAGTGGCGGAGCTGACCATGGGCCTGCTTCTCGCCGTGGACCGCCGGATCGCCGACAACGTCGCCGACCTGCGCAGCGGCCGCTGGGACAAGAAGCGCTACAGCAAGGCCGGCGGGCTGCTCGGCTCGACGATGGGCATCATCGGGCTGGGCTCGATCGGGATGGCCGTGGCCGAGCGGGCCGCCGCCTTCGGGATCCAGGTGCAGTCCGTGGCGCGCGAGGGCCGGACGGAGTACGTCGTGGCCCGCGCCGAGGAGGCGGGCGTGACCTGGTGCGGCTCGCTCGAGGAGCTCGCCAGCTCCTCCGACATCGTGAGCCTGCACGTCCCGTCCACCGCCGCAACCCGTCACCTGGTCGACGCCGACTTCCTGGCTCGGATGAAGCCTGGGGCGATCCTGCTCAACACCTCCCGCGGCGACGTGGTCGACGAGGCAGCCCTGTTGGCGGCGCTCGACGCGGGCGCCGTACGCGCGGGGCTCGACGTGTACGCCGACGAGCCCGGTTCCGGGCACGGCTCTTGGGACTCACCGCTGGCCAAGCACCCCGAGGTCGTGGGCACCCACCACATCGGCGCCTCCACCGAGCAGGCACAGCGGGCCATCGCCGCCGGGGTCACCGAGATCATCGACGCGTTCGTGGTCGGCGAGACACGGCACTGCGTCAACCTCGACGAGCGGACCCTCGGCTCCTTCACGCTCACCATCCGGCACCTCGACCGGGTCGGCGTGCTGGCCGGCGTCCTCGACCGGCTCAGCAGCGCGCATCTCAACGTCGAGCACATGGAGAACCGCATCTTCCGGGGCGGCGAGGCCGCGGTCGCGACCATCGACGTGGGTGGGAAGCCGTCCCAGGAGCTCCTCGACGGGCTCCGTGCGCTGCCGCATGTGCTCAGCGTGTCCGAGGTGACCCTCGGTCCGGAGACTGAGGCTAGTGTCCCGCGCCGGAAGTTCGGTGCGGGGCACTAGGTGAGCGGCGTACGTCCCTTCCCCGCCCTCGTCGTCCGGCCCGAGTGGGCCCGCCGCCTGGTGTCGGGCCTGGCCGAGTTGCCCGAGGACACCGGCACGCTCCCGCCGGTCGCACCACCCGACCCGACGGCGTACGACGAGGCCGCAGCCGCCGTCTACGTCTACCGACAGGGCGACCACGTCGGCATCGTCGGCGAGGTGGAGGTCGCGGCCTTCACGGATGGGCGGGCGCGCGGCCATGAGGCGGTGCAGGCCCAGCGTGTCGAGAGCCTGGTCAAGCACATGGAGACCGATGCGGCACCGGCGCTGGTCGCGCTGCTGCACGACGCCGGACCGACGTACGCCGAGACCGTGGCCGCCGTGTGCGCCACCGAGCCGCTGCTCGACTTCGCCGGCCCCGGCGCGCTACGTCAGCAGGTCTGGCGGTGTGGCGGAGACCAGGGCGCGGCGTTGGCGGAGGAGCTGGGGCGGGCAGTGCTCTACATCGCCGACGGTCACCATCGGGTCGCGGCGGCGGTCGCCTCCTGGCGGGCCGCCGGTGAGCCCGGCGACGCGGGCGTGCTGTGCGTCGTACATGCGATGGACGGCCTGCGGCTCTCGGCGTTCCAGCGCAGACTTCTCGGTCCCGTCGACCAGGCCGGCCTGATGGCACTCCTCGAGCTCGGGTTCGTGGTCCGTCCGGCCGCGTCGGTGACCGCTCCGGCGACCGGCTCGTTCGGGCTCTACGCCGTGGGTCAGTGGTACGACGTCACACCGCGTGAGCCGGGTGCGGGCCTCGACGTCGAAATCCTGCAGGCGCAGGTCCTCGACCGGGTGCCGCAACGCCTGGAGATCGCCCCGGCCCGCACGCCTCTCGACGAGCTCACGCGTCGTTGCGACAGCGATGGGGGAGTGTTGTTCACCCTGGCGCCGCCACCCCTCTCGGCCCTCACCAGGCTGGCCGACGCGGGCGGCGTGATGCCACCCAAGACGACGTACTTCGAGCCGAAGCCCTGCGCCGGCATCTTCCGGAGGCCCTGAGCGGATCAGTACGTGAACGTCCCTGTGCACGTGGTCGGGTCGGAACCGTCCTGGTCGGCGGTGGCGACGAAGGTGAGTTGATCCGCGCCGTCCTGGTCCGGGATCGTCTCGATGACCTCGAAGTGACCGTTGTAGCCCTGGCGGCCGGGGTTGGACACGTACTTCGTCTGGACGGTGCCGTCGGCCACGGTCTCGCCGTTGTCTTCGAACCGGTAGTCCCAGCTTTGGAGGACGACCATGCTGGTGACGCCGCCGTGCACCTCCACGGTGCCAGCGGCCGCCCCGGCGACCGCGTAGAAGCCGAAGCCGGTGTCGTCCGCGTCACCGCAGCTGCCGGAGACGACGTGGTCGCGCGTCGGCCCCACGGGCTGGCCCTCGAGGACCGGCTTGATCGCCTCCGCCGGCACGGTCCCCAGCGTCAGGACCGAGCCGAAGGCCAGCAGGGCAGGCAAGGTGAGCGCGACAGGGCGTGGCCACATGGCCGCCATGCTCCACGGCGTGGTCGTGGGTCAGTGAGGATCTCAGCGCACGATGATCGACCGAGAGTGCACGAAGACGTACGTCAGATCAGCGTGCCCGCCTTGTCGAGCACGACGCGCAGGATCTGCTCCATCTCGTCGAAGTGCTCCTGGGTGCAGATCAGCGGCGGGGAGAGCTGGACGACGGGGTCACCCCGGTCGTCGGCGCGGCAGTAGAGGCCCTCGGCGTAGAGCTGCTTGGAGACGAAGCCGAACAGCAGCCGCTCGCACTCCTCGGCGGTGAAGGTCTCGCGGGTGGCCTTGTCCTTGACCAGCTCGATGCCGTAGAAGTACCCGTCGCCGCGGACGTCGCCGACGATGGGGAGGTCCTTGAGCCGCTCGAGGGTGGCGCGGAAGGCCGCCTCGTTGTTCTTCACGTGGTCGAGGACCTGCTCGTTCTCGAAGGCGTCGAGGTTGGCCAGCGCCACCGCGGTGGAGACGGGGTGGCCGCCGAAGGTGTAGCCGTGGGCGAACATCGCGCCCTCCTCCTGGAACGGCTCCATCAGCTTGTCGCTGGCGATCATCGCGCCGAGCGGGGCGTAGCCGGAGGTGATGCCCTTGGCGCAGGTGATGATGTCGGGCTGGTAGCCGTAGCGCTCGGCGCCGAACATGTGGCCGAGCCGACCGAAGGCGCAGATCACCTCGTCGGAGACCATGAGCACGTCGTACTCGTCGCAGATCTCTCGGACCCGCTGGAAATATCCGGGCGGCGGTGGGAAGCAGCCGCCGGCGTTCTGCACCGGCTCCATGAAGACCGCGGCGACCGTGTCGGGGCCCTCGTTCTCGATCTGGACCGCGACCTGGTCGGCGGCCCAGCGGCCGAACGCCTCGACGTCGTCGGCGACATGCGCGGCGGTCTGCGGGGCGCGGTAGAAGTTGGTGTTGGGCACCCGGAACGTCGAGGGCACCAGCGGCTCGAACTGCTGCTTGAGCCCGGGCAGCCCGGTGATGGACAGCGCGCCCTGCGTGGTGCCGTGGTAGGCGATGGTCCGGGAGAGGACCTTGTGCTTCATCGGCTTGCCGGTGAGCTTGAAGTAGTTCTTCGCGAGCTTCCATGCGCTCTCGACGGCCTCGCCGCCACCGCTGGTGAAGAATACCCGGTTGAGGTCACCCGGAGCGTACGCCGCCACGCGGGCGGCGAGCTCGATCGCGTTGGGGTGCGCGTAGGACCACAGCGGCATGAAGGCCAGCTGCTCGGCCTGCTTGGCCGCCGCTTCGGCAAGGTCGGTCCGGCCGTGGCCGAGCTGGCTCACGAACAGTCCGGCGAGCGCGTCGAGGTAGCGCTTGCCGCTCTGGTCATAGATGTAGGCGCCCTCGCCGCGCACGATCACCGGGACGTCGTTGTCCTTGTAGGAGCCGTGCCGGGTGAAGTGCAGCCACAGGTGGTCCTTGGCGGCCTGCTGGAGCTGTGCGGGGTCGAGTGCCATGGGTCCATGATGCTCTGCCCGGCGCCGAATCTCCACATGGAAACGGCGAACTCGCGACGAAATCAGTCGCGGATCTGCCATTTCGCCACGGAATCACCGTCCGTTCGGGTAGCTGTGCTGGAGCCGGGCGCGCTGGTAGAACCACCCCATGACCCGGTACGGCGCGCAGTTCGGACCCGACATCACCTTCCTCGGCGTCGACCCGGTCGACCTCGCGGACACCGAGGCGCTGGCGACTGCCGACGTGGTGGTGGTCGGCGCCCCGTGGGACGGCGGCACCTCGCACCGACCGGGCACCCGGTTCGGGCCGCAGGCGATCCGCGGGACCGACTACCTGCCCCACGACGGCTCCCGGCCGCACCTCGCGCTGCGGGTCGACGGACTGCAGGACCTGCGCGTCCTCGACGCCGGGGATGTCGAGATGCCGCCGGGTGAGCAGGAGCGATCCCGGCAGGCCCTGGAGGAGGCGGTGTATGCCGTGGCCAGTCAGGGCGCCGTCCCGCTGGTGCTCGGCGGCGACCACTCGATCACGCTTCCCGACGCCACCGGTGTGGCCCGGCACCTCGGCTTCGGACGGGTCTCGATGATCCACTTCGACGCGCACGCCGACACCGGCGACATCGAGTTCGGCTCGCTGTACGGGCACGGCCAGCCGATGCGCCGGCTCATCGAGTCGGGTGCGCTGCGCGGCGACCGGTTCCTCCAGGTGGGGCTGCGCGGCTACTGGCCCGGTCCGGAGACGCTGGGGTGGATGGCCGAGCAGAACATGCGCTCCTTCGAGATGACCGAGATCGGCAAGCGCGGGTTGACCGCCTGTCTCGACGAGGCGTTCGAGATCGCTCTCGACGACTGCGACGCCGTCTTCCTCTCGGTCGACATCGACGTCTGCGATCCCGGCCACGCACCCGGGACCGGTACGCCGGAGCCCGGTGGCCTCTCCTCGCGCGACCTGCTGGACGCCGTACGCCGGATCTGCACCGAGCTCCCGGTGGCCGGCATCGACGTGGTCGAGGTCTCGCCTCCCTACGACCACGCGGAGATCACCGTCTTCCTCGCCAACCGGGTCTGCCTCGAGGCGCTGTCCGGGCTCGCCGTCCGCAAGGTCGGGATCAGCCACGACCCGGCTGGGCCGCTGCTGGAGGGCCGGTGCAGGCAACGCTGTTCCGGGGCGGGACGCTCTTCGACGGGCACCGGTACGTCGGGCGGGCCGACGTGCTGGTCGAGGACGGTCGGGTCGTCGAGCTCCGGCCCGGGGGTTTCGAGACGGTCGGGAGTGCGAGCTCCTCAACCACCGTGGAGGTGGTGGACGTCGAGGGGCTGCTGAGCCCGGGGTTCACCGACGCGCATGTGCACCCGATCCAGGGCGGTCTCGAGCGGCTGCGCTGTGACCTTTCCGAGCTCGCCACCCGTGAGGAATACCTGGCCGCCATCAGGGCGTACGCCGACCGGGTCGACGCGCCATGGATCCTCGGCGGCGGCTGGGCCATGCCGGCCTTCCCGGGCGGCACGCCGCTGGCCGCCGATCTCGACGCGGTGGTCCCCGATAGGCCGGTCTTCCTGCCCAACCGCGACCACCACGGGGCGTGGGTCAACAGCCGCGCACTGGAGCTCGTGGGCATCGACGAACACACCCCGGACCCGCCCGACGGCCGGATCGAGCGGGACGCCGACGGCCGCCCGAGCGGGACCCTGCACGAGGGCGCGACGGCGCTGGTATCCCGGCACCTGCCCCGCACCACCGGGGCCGACTATCGCGCGGCGCTACTGGCCGGGCAGCGCTACCTCCACTCGCTGGGGGTCACAGGCTGGCAGGACGCGATCGTCGGCGCGTACTCCGGGATGGACGACCCCGGCTCGACGTACCGCGATGCGGCGGCGTCGGGTGAGCTGCGGTCCCACGTGGTCGGCGCCCTGTGGTGGGAACGGTCCCGTGGCGTCGAGCAGGTCGCGGAGTTGGTCGAACGGCGCGCGGCCCTGACGGCGGGCCGGTTCCGGGCCACGAGCGTCAAGATCATGCAGGACGGCGTGGCAGAGAACGGCACGGCGGCGCTGCTCGAGCCCTACCTCGACAAGTGCGGACACGCGACGGACAACCGCGGACATTCCTTCATCGACGCCGACGCGCTCCAAGACGCGGTCCGCGCGCTCGATGCGGCCGGCTTCCAGGTGCACGTCCACACGATCGGCGACCGCGCGGTCCGCGAAACGCTCGACGCGATGGTCGGGACCGATCCCGAGCGCCGGCACCACATCGCGCACCTGCAGCTGATCCACCCCGACGACGTGCCTCGGTTCGGCGAGCTCGGCGTCGCCGCGAACATGCAGGCGCTGTGGGCCTGCCACGACGACCAGATGGACGAGCTGACGCTGCCGTTCCTGGGGGAGGAGCGGGCCGGCTGGCAGTACCCGTTCGGCGCCCTCCACCGCAGCGGCGCCCGGATGGTTGCCGGGAGCGACTGGCCGGTGTCCACCCCCGACCCGCTCGCCGCGATCCACACCGCGGTCACGCGCACGGCGTACGGCGAGCCCGGCCGGGCCGGCAGCGAGCCGCTGCTGCCCGATCAGGCGCTCGACCTCACCACGGCGTTCGCGGCGTACACCTCCGGGAGCGCGTGGGTGAACCATCGCGAGGACGCCGGAGTGCTCCGAGCGGGGGCCGTGGCCGACGTCGTCGTGCTCGATCGCGACCCGTTCGCGGGCCCGCCGGAGGAGATCGGCGCCGCCCGCGTGACGTCCACCTGGGTGGACGGAGAGCTCGTCCACCACTGATTCCGCACCATTTCTGCGGATGGGCCTACCGATTCCGTAGGCCAAGGACTTAGGCTCCGGGCCATGTCCGACCAGCGGTTCAAGAACGTCGTCAACGGAGAGCTCGTCGACTCGGTGTCGGGGGAGACCTACGACGTGGTCGACCCGACCACGGGCGAGGTGTACGCCGCGGCCCCGATGTCGGGCCCGGAGGACGTCGACCGCGCGTACGCCGCCGCCGCGGCGGCGTTCGAGACCTGGGGTGACACCACACCGCAGGACCGGGCCACCGCGCTGCTCAAGATCGCCGAGGCGATCGAGGCCCGCTCGGAGGAGATCAACCAGGTCGAGTGCAAGGACACCGGCAAGCCGCTGCACCTGACCCGGTCCGAGGAGATGCCGTACGCCTCCGACCACTTCCGCTTCTTCGCCGGCGCCGCTCGGGTGCTGCAGGGCAGCTCGGCGGGCGAGTACATGGCCGACCACACGTCGTGGATCCGCCGGGAGCCGATCGGCGTCGTCGGCCAGGTGACCCCCTGGAACTACCCGCTGATGATGATGATCTGGAAGATCGCGCCGGCGCTGGCCGCGGGCAACACAATCGTGCTCAAGCCCAGCGACACCACGCCGGCCAGCTCGACCCTGCTGGCCGAGCTCTGCCAGGAGTTCCTCCCGCCCGGCGTGCTCAACGTCGTGTGCGGGGACCGCGACACCGGCCGGGCCCTGGTCTCTCACAAGACCCCGCAGATGGTCGCGATCACCGGGTCCGTCCGCGCCGGGATGCAGGTCGCCGAGGCCGCATCCGCCGACCTCAAGCGGGTCCACCTCGAGCTGGGCGGCAAGGCGCCGGTGATCGTCTTCGACGACGCCGACATCGCGGCGGCGGCCGAGGGCATCGCCGGGGCCGGGCTGTTCAACGCGGGCCAGGACTGCACCGCCGCGACCCGGGTGCTGGCCGGGCCGGGGGTCCACGACGAGTTCGTCGCCGCGCTCACCGAGGCGGCGAAGGGGCTGCCGACCGGCGCACCCGACAGCGAGGACACCTACTTCGGCCCGCTCAACAACCAGAACCAGTACGACCGCGTCTCCGGCATGGTCGACCGGCTGCCCGACCACGCCTCGGTCGAGACCGGCGGCGTCCGGCACGGCGACCGGGGTTACTTCTACGAGCCGACGGTGCTCGCCGGGCTCCGGCAGGACGACGAGCAGATCCAGAACGAGATCTTCGGACCCGTGATGACGGTCCAGAAGTTCACCGACGAGGGCGAGGCGCTGCGCTGGGCCAACGGCGTGGAGTACGGCCTCGCGTCCAGCGTCTGGACCAAGGACCACGCGAGAGCCCTGCGGATGAGCCGCAAGCTCGACTTCGGCGTGGTGTGGATCAACACCCACATCCCCTTCGTCTCGGAGATGCCGCACGGCGGCTTCAAGCACTCGGGCTACGGCAAGGACCTGTCGATGTACGGCCTGGAGGACTACACGCGCATCAAGCACGTGATGTCCTACATCGCGGAGTAGATGATGAGGATCCTGCTTGTCGGCGCCGGCGGCGTCGGCGGTGCGTTCACCGCGATCGCGGCACGGCGCGACTTCTTCGAGGCGCTCGTCATCGCCGACTACGACCAGAGCCGGGCAGAGCGGGCCGCGGCCACCGACGACCGGTACGTCGCTGCCCAGATCGACGCCTCGTCGGCCGACGCGGTCGCGGCGCTGTGCCGCGAGCACGCCATCACGCATGTGATGAACGCCGTCGACCCGGTCTTCAACATGCCGATCTTCGAGGGCGCCTCCGCGGCCGGGGCCGACTACCTCGACATGGCGATGTCGCTCTCCAAGCCGCACCCCGAGGCGCCGTACGAGAAGACCGGCGTCAAGCTCGGCGACGAGCAGTTCGCCGTCGCCGACCAGTGGGAGAGCGCCGACCGGCTCGCCCTCGTCGGGATCGGTGTCGAGCCTGGGCTCTCCGACGTCTTCGCCAGGTATGCCGCCGACCACCTGTTCTCGGAGATCGACGAACTCGGCACCCGCGACGGGGCGAACCTCGTGGTCACCGACGACGACGGCAACGAGATCTTCGCGCCGTCGTTCTCGATGTGGACCACGATCGAGGAGTGCCTCAACCCGCCGGTGATCTGGGCCGGTGACGGGTCCGGGGCCGGCGACTGGCACACCACGCCGCCGTTCAGCGAGCCGGAGGTCTTCGACTTCCCCGAGGGGATCGGCCCGGTCGAGTGCGTGAACGTCGAGCACGAGGAGGTGCTCCTCATGCCCCGCTGGGTGGACTGCAAGCGGGCGACGTTCAAGTACGGCCTGGGCGAGGAGATGATCAACATCCTCCGCGTCCTGCACACGCTGGGCCTCGACTCGACCGAGAAGGTGCGCGTCAAAGGCGTGGAAGTCAGCCCGCGTGACGTTGTGGCCGCGGTGCTGCCCGACCCGGCCACCATCGGGCCGCGGATGACGGGCAAGACCTGCGCCGGTCTCTGGGTGACCGGCAAGGGCAAGGACGGCCAGCCGAGGTCGACCTACCTCTACCACGTGGTCGACAACGAGTGGACCATGCGGGAGTACGGCCACCAGTGCGTCGTCTGGCAGACCGCGATCAACCCGGTCGTCGCCCTCGAACTGCTCGCCCGCGGCACCTGGTCCGGAGCCGGAGTGCTCGGGCCGGAGGCCTTCGACGCCGTCCCCTTCCTGGAGCTGCTGACGGAGTACGGCAGCCCGTGGGGGATGCAGGAAGTCTCGGGATAGACCGGGTCGGCGCGTACAGCCGTGGGGGGATGTGCGCGCCGGCCCGGGTCTCCGCCGGCTCCTTCAAGATTGCTTGAGAAAACTTCACGGATCGGATGTCGAAGGTGGGTGCCGCCGATCGACGTGAGGACGAAAGACACCTTCAAGCAAGCACGAGGAGTGATTGCAATGCCGCGTTTCATGGGATTCGTCAGGATGGAGGAGGGCGTCGGTACGCCGCCCCAAGCCCTCTTCGACGCGATGGACACCTACATCGGCGAACAGGCTGCCAAGGGCGTGTTCCTCGACGGTGGCGGTCTGTTCGGCACTGAGGACGCCGTCAACTTCGTGGTCCGCGAGGGCGAGGTCAGCCGCGTCGATGGACCGTACGCCGAGGCGAAGGAGGTCGTCGGTGGCTGGGCCATCATGCAGTACGACACCCTCGAGGACGCCGTGAAGGACCAGCAGGAGTTCGCCGAGCTGCACGCGAAGTACTGGCCCGAGGTCACCGTGATCTCGACCCTGCGCCAGATCTCGACCGGCCCGGAGGAGCCCAGCGCCTGAGCCCGGGCCCCTGTCTACGGGGCTCATTACGCTGGCGGCGTGCCGGCAGAGACCCGTATCGATGACCCGAGCGAGGCCATCATCGCCGCGTGGCGGGCCGAATCGGCCCGCCTCGTCGGCGCCCTCACCCGGATGACCGGCGACGTGCAGCTGGCCGAGGACCTCGCGCAGGACGCACTCGTCGCTGCCCTCGAGCAGTGGCCAGTCATCGGCGTACCGGCCAATCCGGGTGCGTGGCTGACGACCACGGCCAAGCGCCGCGGGATCGACCACTTCCGGCGCGCTCAGAACCTGCGCCGCAAGGTCGCAGAACTCGAACGCGCCGCCGGGGGAGAGGAGGAGCAGATGCCTGACCTCGAAGCCCAGCTGGATCACATCGAGGACGACGTCCTGCGGCTGATCCTCCTGACCTGCCACCCCTCGCTGACGCCCGAGTCCCGCGCGGCGCTGACGCTCCGACTCGTCGGCGGCCTCACCACCGCCGAGATCGCCCGCGGTTTCCTGGCGACCGAGTCCGCCGTGGGACAGCGGATCTCGCGGGCGAAGAAGACCCTCGCCGACGTACACGCGGAGTTCGAGCTGCCCACCGGGCAGGAGCGGATCCGACGTCTCGACGACGTCATGGCCGTCATCTACCTGATCTTCAACGAGGGCTACACCGCCACCGCCGGCACCGACTGGATGCGCACCGACCTGTCGACCGAGGCGATGCGGCTCGCCCGCATGCTCAGCACCCTCGCGCCCGACGAGCCGGAGGTGCTCGGCCTCCAGGCGCTGCTGGAGCTCCAGGGCTCCCGCATGCCCGCCCGGCTCGACGATTCCGGCGCACCGGTCCTGCTCGAGGCGCAGGATCGGACGCGCTGGGACCAACTCCTGATCCGGCGCGGCCTCGCCGCGCTCCAGCGTGCGGAGGAGCTCGCAGCTCGCGGGACGCCGGTCGGGAAGTACTTCCTCCAAGCGTTGATCGCGGCGCAGCATGCTCGTGCCTCACGTGCTGAGGACACGGACTGGCGCCGGATCGCGAATCTGTACGACGTACTCGCCGACACCGCACCCGGATCGGTGGTCGAGGTCAACAGGGCAGTGGCGTACGGACGGGCTTTCGGCCCCGACGCCGGGTTGAGTGTGCTCGAAGAGTTGGACGACGAGGCTCTCGGCGACTCACCGCTCGTCCCGAGCGTGCGCGGGGATCTCCTGGAGCGGGCAGGGCTGTTTGCGTTGGCTGCTGAGGCCTTTGCCGACGCGGCCGCCCGCTCGAAGAACGAGAGCGAGCGGGCGATCCTGCGGGGCCGGGCCGAGGCGTGCAGGGAGCGGCAACGCAGTTGAGTCAGGGCGGAGGCTAGCTGGCGTCGCTCCAGCGCGCCTCGTCCCAGCCGAGGATCTCGCTGACCTGCTCGCCGAGGGTCATCGGGTCATACGGCTTGGCGATCATGCCGCGGATGTCGTGGCCCTCCCATGGCTGCCGCTCGCCGACCCGGCCCTTGGCGGTGAAGAGGATCACCGGGATGTCGCGGGTGATGGGGTCTGCCTGGAGGTGTTCGAACGTCGTGAGACCGTCCATGTCGGGCATCATCATGTCGAGCAGTACGGCGTCGGGCACGTGCGTGCGGCACATCTCGATGGCCGCGAACCCGCCGTCCGCGGTGACGATGGTCCAGCCGCTGACGGACTCGAGGGCGAGTTGGGTCAACTCACGGATGTCGTCGTCGTCGTCGACCACGAGCACAGTCGGCTGGGACACGGGGGGCCTTTCGTCGAGGGAGACCCACCCAGCCTAGGGGGTCTTGTCCGCCTTGGGGGCTGTTTCGGCAGGTCCGTGGAAGGTCATCGTGTAGTAGTTCTGCCGGTCGATCGGCTCGATCGTGATGTCGGCCAGCGTGCTGAGCAGCCGGCCGGCGCTGCCGCCGAGCCCCGCCTCGTCGTTGGCCAGGCACATGTCGTAGCCGACGATGCCCTGGTTGTCGATCACGGTCTGGCACATCGCCTTGAGCATCGCGTGGAACACGTGCGTGCCGCGGTAGTCGGGGTGCACCAGGGTGAAGCCGAGGTAGTAGACCGCCCCCCGCGCGGTGTGCTCGGGGTAGTGGTGGGCGAAGTACGTCGGGCTCACCCACGGCACGGTCTCGAGGTCGGTGGTCAGCGTGGTCATGCCGATCGCCACGTCCTCGGCGTCCCAGGCGACGTACTTGTGGACCCGCGGGTCGAGCATCTCGGCCAGGAACTCCTGCTCGTGGAGGAGTTGCCGGCCGGCCGCAAGCGTGTCGAGGTCGCCGAAGGTGCGCACGTAGAGCTCGTAGTAGCGCTTCGCGGTGACGTAGTCGACCTCCTTCTCGATGGTCACCCGGTCGACGGGTCCGCCCACGGGCGAGAGCTCGGCGATCTTCTGGGCGATCTCCTCGTCGGAGGTGGAGATCCATTCGTCGATGACCTGCGAGTGGGTGCCGCCCGGCCCTGAGGCCGGCGTCGGTGAGGCTGCGGGTGGTGACGTGACCAGGTGGTCCTCGTGCGGGACGCCGGCGTGCTGCGGCTCGCCGCCGTCGTGCCAGTTGGAGACGCGGTAGGCAGCGAGCACGAGGGCGCACACCGGCTGGTCGACGCACTCCGCGGACGCCAAGGTCATCTGGACCTCGCCGTACCCGCCCCCGCGGTTGCGGTTCATGTCGGCGAGGCTGTCCTCGATCAGCTCGATCACGGCGTCCTCGCTGTGCGCGTGGTGCTCCACGAACAGGCCGCCGCCGGTCTCGTCGACCACCCAGCCCAGCCCGGCCCAAGCCACATCGCCCGGCTGGTCGGCGAAGGCCTCCGCGCGGACGCAGAACAACAGGTCGCCATGGCCACCGGGCAGGGTGCCGTCGACGTGCCGGATCCGACTGGCGGTCGGGATGACCGAGGACAGGGTCACCAGGTTGAAGTCGCCTACGCCGGCACCCAACAGGGCGTGGTCGAAGGCCGAGAGCAGAGTGCGACCCGACCCGACACCGGTCCGGATCGAGATGTTGAGTCCGACGGTGTCTTCACGGGTCTCGGTGCTCTGGGGAGCGGTCGACCCGACGAGGTGGTTCTCAGTCTGTGTCAGAGCCATCTGGCACGTCCTCTCTGATGGTGTCGCTTGCCCCCGTCACAGCCTTCACCAGATCGAGCACTTGATCGCGGAGACCCTCCGGAGTCGTGTGCCCCTTGGTCAGGAAGACGGTGGTACCTAGTTGCAGCTCGTCACGCTTGTCGGCGGCCACTTCTACGACGCTGTAGACGACCACCGGGGTGTGGGCCAGCGACCATCGCTGGCTGAAGGCTGCCACGACATCGCTGCCGCTGCCGTCGGGGAGTCGGATGTCCAGGACGATCACGTCGGGGCGTAGCTCCTCGCCGCGAGTGATGGCCTCGGCGGCCGAGCTCGCGCGGACCACCGTGAACCCCTCATGGGAGAGCAGTGTCTCGACCACTTCGGCCAGGCCGTCGTCGTCCTCGACGAGCAGCACCGACCGAGGCTCCGAGCTGCCGTCGAGCACCACCGAGACGGCCTGCACCAAACGGTCCTCGCTGACCGGCTTGATCAGCCAGCCCTCGGCCGACCGGGCGACGTCCGCGTCGGCCTCCGGACCGAGCCCCGAGATGACCACGATCGGAATGTTCTCGGTCGTGGGCGAACTGCGCAATGCCGAGACCACTTGGGCGCCCGTGGTGCCCGGCATCACGAGGTCGAGCACGACGGCGCTGGGCTTGTGCGTGCCGGCGAGTTCGATGGCCCGGGCGCCGTCGGTGACGCCGATCGGCTGGTAGCCCTGGTCGCGCAGCAGCCCCACGAACTGGTCGACCACGGCCGCGTCGTCGTCGCACACCAGGACGGTCGGTGCGGCTGGGTCGGCCGGCTCGACGGTCTCGGCGCTCTTGCTCAGCCGGACTGCCGCCGGCAGCGTGAAGTGGATCGTGGTGCCGACCCCGAGCTCGCTCTCGGCCCAGATCCGGCCGCCGTGCCGCTCCACGATGCTCTTGCTGATCGCCAGTCCGAGCCCGGTGCCACCCTTCTGCCGAGTGTCGGAGGAGTCGACCTGCTGGAACCGCTCGAAGATCGCCTCGAGCTTGTCGGCCGGGATGCCCCGCCCGTCGTCGCTGACCCGGAAGTGGACCATCTCGTCGTCCTCGAACGCGTCGAGCCGGACGGTCCCGCCCCGCTCGGAGAACTTGATCGCGTTGCCCAGGAGGTTGAGCAGGGTCTGGATGATCTGGTCCTCGTCGGCCAGCACCCGGCCGTCGGCGTCGAGCACGGTGACCTGGACGCCCATCGACGCCCCCATGCCCTCGATCTGGTGCAGCGCCGAGTTGAGCAGGTAGCGGGCGTCGAGCGAGGTGGTCTCCATGGGCCGGGCACCCGACTCCATGCGCTCGATGTCGAGGAGGTCGTTGATCAGCCGGGTCAGCCGCTCGGTGCTCTGCACCGCCACCCGCACCAGCGAGGCCGCCTTCTCCGGCAGTTCGCCT
>ERZ761607.2887-NODE-2887-length-17610-cov-7.525206_pt1 | contig 17610 bp, 20 predicted proteins | sample MGYA00511164_ERZ761607 | MGnify/ENA primary metagenome ERZ761607 (study PRJEB28899, sample SAMN02445080) | bioreactor sludge metagenome | biome: EBPR sludge | place: Australia: Brisbane, Thorneside Wastewater Treatment Plant | collected 2011-06-22 ...
GTCCCTTGGCCGGCAGCCCACCGGTGCTCTCTACCTACCTGCTGCGCCGCCGGGGGGAACCCTCGGAGCCCATGAAGCGGTTCATCGAGCGCGCGAAAGGCGGGCGGGACCGGGCCTGTCGATGATGAGTCAATCCTTTGAGGACGCAGCTCACCTGTCCGTAGCGGCCTGTGGCGTGATGTGCCAGTGGACAGATAGACTTCGGTATGAAATCCGATGCTCTGGCTGTTGATGGATGTGCTTGGCTCGCTTTGGATCACCCGCAACGGCCTGCGTTGACCAGGCCGAAGACTTGAGTCCACAATCGAGTCCATTCCGTGACGCTTGGATCGGAAAAAACGTTCGTAATAAACGAGTTAGCGACCGGGTGCTGTTCCCATCGCCCGCTCCAGACTTCCCCGATAGCATGTTTCGCTGCTCCGGCAAGGTTCGCTGCCCTAGCCGGCGGTGGCGTCGCGTATGGCGCGGCGGATTGACGCAAGACCGGGCGCAGGGCGATCACGCGGCGCCTGTTTCCCGGCCCGAATTCCCATTAGAATCTCCTGCGGCGGGCCGTACCCTGTGCTTGCATGAGAGGTGGTGAGAGCCTTGTTCGACATTTCCGGCTGGTTCGTTCCGATGGCGCAGCGCCTGCTCTATGCCTGGGTGCGGACAACGGTATTCGCCGAGGCGGCCGCCGGCATCGATCCGGCGCAGCCCGTCTGCTACGTGCTGCAGGACCGTCACCTGTCGAACCTGCTGGTCCTCTTCACAGAGTCGCGGCGCGCCGGACTGCCGCCGGCCGAGGCGCCGTTCGCACTCGGCAGTGTCCGGGCGAAGCGCTCGCTGTTCTTCCTCAACCGGCGTAACGACGGTTCCCCGCCGGGAGCGTCCCGCCTGCTCGTCGATCAGTTGCGGGCGGTGGTGGCGGACCCGACCCTCGATGTGCAACTGGTGCCGGTGGTGGTGCTCTGGGGCCGCAGCCCCGACAAGCAGGAGTCGATCCTCAAGGCGCTGCTCGCCGAGACCTGGCGCTCGCCGGGCCGGCTGCGCCAGTTTCTGGCGGTGCTGCTGCACGGGCGGCAGACGCTGGTGCGCTTCAACCGGCCCCTGTCGTTGTGCGAACTGGTCCATGGCGGCGCCACTCCGCTCGACGCCGCGGCGGCGCAGCGCAAGCTGTTGCGCCTGCTGCGCGTGCATTTCCGCCGGCAGCGGGAAATGGCCATCGGTCCGGACCTTTCGCACCGCAACACGCAGATCGCGACGCTGCTGGCCAGTGATCCGGTGCGCCTGGCGATCGGCGAGGAGTCGATCCGGCTGGGAATTCCGCTCGACGAGGCGCAGTCCAAGGCGAACAAATTCGCGCTGGAAATCGTCTCCGACTATTCCTACGGCACGGTGCGGGCTCTGGAGTTGTTCCTGAGCTGGCTCTGGGAAAAGATCTACGACGGCATCGAGGTGCACAACTTCGAAGCGCTGACCGACATAGCGCCGGGCAACGGAATCGTCTATGTACCTTGCCACCGCAGCCATGTCGACTATCTGCTGCTCTCGTACCTGATTCACCGTCATGGCCTGACACCGCCGCATATCGCCGCTGGTGAAAATCTCGACATGCCGCTGGTCGGTTCGCTGCTGCGCCGCGGCGGTGCCTTCTTCCTGCGCCGCAGCTTCAAGGGGGAACCGCTCTACGCGGCGGTGTTTGACGAATACCTGCACCTGATGCTGGCGCGCGGCTTTCCGATCGAGTATTTCATCGAAGGCGGGCGCAGCCGTACCGGCCGCACACTGGCACCGAAGGCCGGGATCCTCGGGATGACCATCCGCAGCTTCGTCCGCAGCCATGGCCGGCCACTGGTCTTTGTCCCGGTCTATATCGGCTACGAACGGCTGATCGAGGGGCAGACCTACGTGCGAGAGTTGTCCGGGCGCCCGAAGCAGGGGGAATCGCTGTGGACCCTGCTGACGAGCGTGCGCAGCATTCGCCACATCTACGGCAACGTGCATGTGAATTTTGGCGAACCGCTGCCGCTGGCCGGATTCCTCGACGCGCAGCGCGGCGACTGGCGAACGGCGCGCGACGATACGGACGGCGAATGGCTGCGCGTGGCGACGCGCGAGGCGGCCAGCGAACTCGCCACGCGGATCAACGCGGCGGCGGTGCTCAATCCGGTCAGCCTGGTCGCGCTGGCGCTGCTGGCGACTCCACGGTGCACCGCCGATGCACTTGGCCTGCGGCGAATGATCGCGCACTTCCAGGCGCTGGATGCGGCGTCACCCTATTCGCCACGACGCATCGCCTGCGTTCTCGATCCGGCGCAGGTCGTTGCGCATGCCGAGCGACTCGGAATCGTCGCGCAGGTTCCGCATCCGTTCGGCAACCTGGTCCGCGTCGTCGATGCGCAGGTCATGCAGCTTGCGTATTTCCGCAACAACGTCCTGCACCTGTTCGCGGTTCCGGCGCTGATCGCCTGCCTGCTCGGCAACAACCGCCGCCTCGACGGTCACCGGTTAACCGACGCTGTCGTCGGAATCTACGCAATCCTGCGTTCGGCCCTCTTCCTGCGCTGGTCGCAAGACGAACTCTTGCGCGAGATCCAGCGCACGATCGACACCTTCGCCGGGCGTGGCCTGCTGCGTCGTGGCGGTATCGACGGCTGGTTGCTGGCCCCGGAAGCGAACAGTCAGGAGTTTCCCGAACTGCAGATGATCGGAGAGACGCTGCGGCCCATGCTGGGTCGCCATTTCCTCGCATTGGCGCTGTTGCAGCAGCGTGGGTCGGGCAAGCTGACGCGCGCGGTGCTGGAGAAGGATTGCGTGCTGCTCGCGCAGCGCCTGGCGCTCCTCCATGGCTTCGGCGAAACCGAGACCGCAGACAAGTCGGATTTCGCCAATCTCGTCGCCAGCCTGCTCGATGCCGAGCTGCTCGTGGAGGACAGGGAGGGCCTGCTGCGCTTCGATGAACATCTGCTCGAGCCGCTGACCTACGCCGAGCTGGTATTGCCCGCCGATGCCCGCCAGTCGATCCGCCGGATCGCCGAGCAGCCGGCCGCCTGAAGGCGGTTGCGGTCAACCCTCCGGCTAGGCCAGAAAACGCGCGGCCAGCCCGAGGCCGGCACAGGCCGCGATGACGAGGATCACGTTGGCCTTGAAACGGAACAGCGCGACGGCGGCGCCCAGCGCGATGACAGCCGCCACGAGATCGGGACCGCCTGAAAATCCCGTTGGCCACAGCACGGGATAGCCGAAGAAGACCGCCAGGTTGGCGATGACGCCGACGACCGCGGCAGTGATTGCGGTCAGCGGCGCGGTGAACTTGAGGTCGCCGTGCGTGCTTTCGACCAGCGGCCCGCCGGCGAAGATGAACAGGAATGAAGGCAGGAAGGTGAACCACGTGACCAGCACGGCCGCCAGCGCACCAGCAAGAAGGAGTGCATCGGGCCCGAACGGCGCCTTGCCCCAGGCGCCGACGAAACCGACGAAGGCGACGACCATGATCAGCGGCCCCGGCGTCGATTCCCCCAGCGCCAGACCGTCCATCATCTGCGAACTGTTCAGCCAGCCGAAGTCGGTGACGGCGCCCTGATAGATGTATGGCAGCACCGCATAGGCGCCGCCGAAGCTGAGCAGGGCCGCCTTGGTGAAGAACCAGCCCATCTGCGTCAGGGTGTGATCCCAGCCCAGGAATCCGGTCAGCAGGCCCATCGGCAGTGCCCACAGCGCCAAGCCGATGGCGGCAACCATCAGCAGGCGCGCGACAGTGAAGCGGGCGTGGGCGGTGGTCGGGGTATCGTCGTCTACGATCGCTGGCCCGGCGGAAGCTGCCGACCCGGCATGCGCGCCGCTGGTGGCAAAGCGACCGGGGGCGAGGCGGCCGCCGATGAAACCGGCGACGGCGGCGCCAAGGACGATGGCCGGGAAGGGCAGGTCGAAGGCGAAGATGGCGACGAAGGCGGCTGCGGCGATCGCCCACAGGACGCCGTTGCGCAGCGTGCGGCTGCCGATACGGTGGGCGGCGTGGACGACGATGGCGGCGACGGCCGGCTTGATCCCGTAGAACAGGCCAGCGACCAGCGGCGTCTGCCCGAAGGTCATGTACAGCCAGGAGAGCGCGATGAGGATGAGCAGCGACGGCAGCACGAACAGCGCGCCAGCGATGATCCCGCCGCGCGTGCGATGCAGCAGCCAGCCGAGATAGGTCGCCAGTTGCTGCGCTTCGGGACCGGGGAGGAGCATGCAGTAGTTGAGGGCATGCAGGAAACGCCTCTCGGAAATCCAGCGCCGCTTGTCGACCAGCTCGTCATGCATCATCGCGATCTGCCCGGCCGGTCCGCCGAAACTGATGAAGCCCAGTTTCAGCCAGAAGCGCATGGCTTCGAGGAGGGTGGGGGCACGGGGGGGAGTGGTCATGATTCAATCGAGCAGCTGGCGCTGGTCGAGAAATTTCTCGAGGATCTCGAGGCGGGAAATCGGGTCTTCGAGTTCCAGCAGCTTCTGCTTGGCCAGGTTCTGCACCGGCAGGATCTCGGTGATGCGGTAACCGACCCACTCGGCATCGTCGTAGCGGTGCGGTTCGGGAATGCGGGCGGGGCCGACGTCGCCGGCGATCCGCCTCAGCAGCGGCAGCAGGCGTTCACGTTCAACGGGAAAGGGCAGCGGACCGTCGTTGGCGATGACTTCGACCCGGGCCCGCCACAGCTTGTCTGGCCCGGCTTCCTTGTCGACGATGCGGAAGCGCTGCTCGCCGCGCGTCGTCACCTGCAGGAGACCCAGTTGCTCCATCTCCCAGTCGACGATGCGGGCCAGCGTGCCGACCGGATGCGGTTCGGCGACGCCGCCGACCTCCTCGCCGGCGGCGATCAGGCAGATGCCGAAGGGGCGCTCTTCCTTCATGCAGGCGGCGGCCATGTCGAGGTAGCGTTGCTCGAAGATCCGCAGCGGCAGGACGCCGCCGGGGAAGAGCACGGTGTTGAGCGGAAACAGCAGGATTTCCATCCGCGACGGAGTTCGGTCGTCGCGGCGGCTTGCGAAGCCCAGCCAGCCCATCATTCGCCCCAGCGCCGCAGCAGCGCGTGCGGAACGGCAAGCTGGTCGAGGACGCGGGCGACGACGAAGTCGACCACGTCGGCAACGGTCTCCGGGTGGTGGTAGAAACCCGGGCTGGGCGGCAGGATGACGGCGCCGGCCCTGGCCAGGCGCAGCATGTTTTCGAGATGGATGACCGAAAGCGGTGTTTCGCGCGGAACCAGGATCAGCTTGCGGCCCTCCTTGAGGACCACGTCGGCGGCGCGCTCGATCAGGTTGTCGGCCAGCCCCTGGGCGATTGCGGCCAGCGTGCCCATCGAGCAGGGGCAGACGACCATCGCATCGGGCGGGTTGGTCCCGGAAGCGACCGGGGCGAACCATTCCTCGCGCCCGAAAACCACCAGTTTTTCCGGGTCGACCGCAACCAACCGGGCGAGCAGGGCGGCCTTGACCTCGGCCGGGCGTGACGGCAGGTCGAGGTCGCTCTCCTGGCGGGCGACGACCTGTGCCGCCTGCGAGTGGAGAAACTGGACGCGGCAGCCGGCAGCAAGCAGGCACTCCAGCAGGCGCAGGCCGTAGGGCATGCCCGAAGCGCCGGTCAGGGCGAGGCAGATGGTCTTGTTCATGAGGCAGGTTCCGCGGCGGGGATTTCCGCCAGAAGTCTGGCCGCGATCAGGCCGTTGATGGTGCCGAACACCAGCGCGGCGGCGGCGAAGACCGGAGTCAGCAGAAATACGCCGTTGTGCGGGATCAGCCACAGGCGGGCGAGCAGCAACTGGCCGCCGATGTGGGCGAAGGCGGCGAGGATGCTCAGGCTGACCGGCCCGAACCAGCGTCCGGGCAGATGGCGGGCGAGGCCGAGCGTGAGCAGGCTGAACGTCGTTCCGATAAGCGCCAGGAAGAAGCCGGGGGCGAGGAAATAGCCGAGCAGCAGGCTGCCGGCGAGTACGCGCAACCCGCTGACCCAGACGGCCGTCGCCCAGCCGTAGCGAATCAGGACGACCAGCGTGACTATGTTGGCGAGGCCCGGCTTGACGCCGGGCAGCGGGCTGGGAATTGCCGCGTCGACCAGCGACAGGGCGACCGCCGCGGTCGCCAGCCAGGCGACGCGCCGGTCCTCGGCGGTGATGGTCAGTTCAGTAACTGAGGCTGTCATAGGCGCGAACGCGTCCGGAGATCTGGACGCTGACGTGGTTGGGCGCGCAGATGGCGATTTCTCCGGGGCGTGCCAGCCAGCCCTGGCGGACACAATACTGTCGCGGTCCGGGGTCGGCGACGACGCGGGCGCGTCCCGGCTCGATCGCCACCAGCGTGGCGCCGAGCGGGCCGGGAACCGCGACTTCACGACGGCTGGCGAGATCGATCTCGGCGAAGATCCGCCCGTCCTGACGGATGATCGCACGCTCGGCAAAGCCGCCCTGCCAGAGCAGGGGAAGGGTGAGGGCGACCACCACCGCGCCGGCGGCGATGACCAGCCAGTCGCCGGGCCGCAGGTAGGCGAGCCAGCGCATCAGCCGCCGGCCAGCGTGCGGTGGCGGATGAGGACGCGGGCCTGGTCGCGGAACTTCCGACCGAGCCATTCCGCGAAATAGACCGAACGGTGCTGGCCGCCGGTGCAGCCGATGGCCACGGTCAGGTAGTTGCGGTTGTCGCGGACGTAGGCGGGCAGCCAGGTGGCGATGAAGCGGGCAATGTCGTCGCGCATGCGGATGACCTCGGCCTCGCCCTCGAGGAAATCGATGACCGGGCGGTCCTTGCCGGTCAGCGGGCGCAGTTCCGGATCGTAGTGCGGGTTGGGCAGGCAGCGCACGTCGAAGACCAGATCGGCATCGAGCGGAATGCCATGCTTGAAGCCGAAGGACTCGAACATCAGCGTCAGTCCGTGTCCCGGCTCGTCGTCGATGAACTGGCGGATCCACTCGCGCAGCGCGTTGGCCTTGAGGCCGCTGGTATCGATGCGGTGCCCGAGCGTCGAGATCGGCTCGAGCAATTCGCGCTCGGCGCGGATCGCTTCGGCCAGGGTCTGGCCGTCGGCGGCACGCGGGTGGCGCCGCCGCGATTCGGAATAGCGCTTGAGCAGGGTCTCGTCGTCGGCATGGAGGAAGAGGAAGTTCTGTTGAGTTCCTTCCTCCTCGAGCATGCGCAGCTTCTGCGGCAGCAGCTCGATGCCGATCCCCGAGCGTGCGTCGATCGCCACCGCCACCTTGTTGATGCCCTCCTCCTTGAGCATGCGGACGAGAACCGTAAGCATGATCACCGGCAGGTTGTCCACGCAGTAATACCCGGCATCTTCGAGAAGATGCAGGGCGACGGACTTGCCCGAACCGGAGAGGCCGCTGATGAGAACGAGTTGCATAACGCGGAGCATAATGAAGGCGGCGTCGACAAGCAACCCGCGGCATAATGGGCGGCAACAAGGAGACGATCATGCGCGCGACCATTCCTCTTCCTGACCTGCCTTTTCTTGCCGAATTGACGGCGCTGCGCCGCGACATACACGCGCATCCTGAACTGGCCTTCGACGAGAAACGCACCGCCGAAGTGGTGGCCCGGGAACTCGAGCGTTACGGTCTCGAGGTTCATTGCGGCATTGCCCGCACCGGGGTCGTCGGCGTCCTGCGCGCCGGGACGTCACCCCGCCTGATTGGCCTGCGCGCCGACATGGATGCCCTGCCGCTGGCCGAGATGAACGAGTTTCCGCACCACTCGCGCTACCACGGAAAGATGCACGCCTGCGGTCATGACGGGCATACCGCGATCCTGCTCGGCGCGGCGCGCCATCTCGCGGGAAAACCGGATTTCGACGGGACGGTCGTGTTCATCTTCCAGCCGGCCGAGGAATCGGAAGGCGGCGCCGCCGTCATGATCGAGGACGGATTGTTCGAGCGCTTTCCGGTCGAGGCGGTGTTCGGCCTGCACAACTGGCCGGGGGTGGCGGTTGGCGAAATGGTGGTGATGCCCGGCCCGGTGATGGCCGGCACCTGCGCCTTCGAGATCAGCGTGCGCGGCCACGGCTGCCACGCGGCGATGCCGCACCAGGGCGTCGATCCGATCGTCGCCGGCGCGCAACTGGTCCAGGCCCTGCAGACCGTGGTCAGCCGCACGCTGCACCCGTGCGATGCCGCGGTGGTCAGCGTCACCCAGTTCCATGGCGGCGAGGCGTGGAACATCATTCCCGAGGAAGTCGTCCTGCGCGGCACCATCCGCAGCTTCAAGCCCGAAATCCAGGAAGCCGTCGAGCGCGCCGTCGAGCGCCTGTGCAGCGGTGTAGCGGCGGCGAACGGGGCGCAGATCGGCGTGCATTTCGACCACCGCTACCCGCCGACGGTCAACAGCGTGGCCGAGACCGAGTTCTGCCGCAGTGTTGCCGCCGAGGTGCTCGGAGCTGAGCGAGTGCTCACTGACGAGCTGCCGTCGATGGGCGCCGAGGACTTCGCCTACATGCTGCGCGAGAAGCCGGGTTGCTACGTCTGGCTCGGCAACGGGCCGGGGACCGGCGGCTGCACCCTGCACAATCCGCATTACGATTTCAACGACGAGATTCTGGCGCCGGGCATTGCCTACTGGACACGACTGGTCCAGCGCGCCCTGCCTGCCGCCTAACCCGCCACCAGGAAGCCGTCTTCGCGGCGCAGGGCATTGACCAGCAACAACTCGTGCTCGATGCGCGCGACGAGCTGATCCAGCGGCAGGTTGAGGTAGCGGATATTGATGCTGCTGGCGAACGGCAGGGCAAGCACGAATGCCGGAAAGTCCGCAGCCGGCAGCCGTTGTCTTTCCAGCACGGCAAATGAAACGAGAACCTTGATGGCATGCCATGCCAGCTTGTCGATGTCGGCGGCGAAGCTGTCGACGCGCCGGAAAGCACGCGCGAAAGCCGCGTCAACCCCGGCGAACGGACTGCCGTGTCCGGGAATCACGATATCGACCGCCAGGCGCGAGAGCATTTCGAGCGTCGCGCGGGTGACGGCGATGCCGTCGGCCTCGCCGAGAAGCTCGGAGAAGATCACGCCGAAGCCGTTCTCCCAGAGGGCGTCGCCCGAGATCAGAATGCGCCGCTCCGGGTTGTAGAAAGCCAGCGCCTCCATGTCGTGTCCGGGAACGGCGAGGGCCTGCCAGCCCAGGCCGCCCATCGCGATCTCATCGCCGGCGCGGATCAGGCTGTCGTGCTGGAAGCGCGCCGCCTGCTGGCCGAGCGGCGAGAGCAGGAGGGCGTTTTCGTCCCACTCCGCGATGGTCGCGTGAAGGCCGGCCGGGACGATGATCTCGCAGCCGAATCTGGCCTGCAGCGCAGCGTTGCCGCCGATATGGTCTGAGTGTGAGTGGGTGTTTATCAGCCGTTTCAGGCATCGACCGCGCACGGCATGGGCGACCAGCTCGACGGTCTGGGCGGCGTGCGTGACGTAGCCGCTATCGACCACCGTGGCATCGCAGCCATCGAAGAAGACGATGCTGTTGGCCGACAGCCAGCCCCGCTCGAGAACGAGCAAAGACTCCGGAAGCTCGACACTCATTCCGGGTTATCCGGGTCGCTGGTTGTCGGTCGTGGGGTTCTCGTCAGGGTGACGACCTCGGCGCACACCTCCGGCGCCTCGAGTGGCGGCCGGCCGCAACCCAGGCAATAGCCCGAATCGGGGTCGGCCATGCAGATGCCGACGCAAAGGTACTGCTCCTCGTTATCCATGCCGCTCGCAGTCGCAGCGCAGGTCGCCTTCCCAGGGGTCGTGTTCCTGCCGACGCTTGGCGACGGCGGCGAGGATGGCCAGGCGACGGGAATCGTCGATTCCCGCCCAGGCGGCGATTTCCTCGATCGTCCGGAAGCAGCCCGAGCACAGGCCGGTCTGGTCGTCCATCTTGCAGACGTTGATGCAGGGCGAGGCGATCATCAGATGATCATGTAGCGGCGGCGCTGGTCCTGCACCAGGTCTACCGCCGCCTGCGCCTCGTCGCGACGGACGCGGGCAAGCATCGCCATGTAGTTGCGCTTGTCGCGCCCGCGGAATTCGGAAAACTTCAGCGTATGCACATTGATGTCGTCACCGGTCTGCTCACTGACGACGCCGAGTCGGTCGACCGTGACGCTGACCGGCGCCCAGCCCAGAGAGGCTTCCGGTTCGCGCAGGTAATCGGCGAGCGCCGCCAGCAACTGGTCGGGCATCAGCGAGGCGGCCCTTTCCCGCAGCCGCGAGTCGAGCTCGGCCAGATGTCGCGTGTGCGTCGCGAATTCCGGCCCCGGCGACTTGCCGCGGAGAACGGTCAGGTGCGCGCGCTGCATCGAGACATCGGCGCGCAACCCGTCGCGCTCGCTGCGCAGCGCCTCGACATGGTCATGGAAGGTGCGCAGCAGGCTTTCGAGTCCACGGCAACGCAGGTTTTCCAGCGTGACCTCAAGGTTGCAATGCGGCTCGACCAGCGTCTGGTCGGAAAAATAGACAACGACCTGCGGCACATCGCTTTGCAGAATGTCACCCTGCTGGCCGATGCCGAGTTGCTTCTTCTGCTGGCGGCGGGCGGCGAACAGCGCGTAGAAGTACTCGCTTTCCCAGCATTGTGGCTCTGCCAGAAAGTCGCGCACCGCCTGGCTGCGTCCGAGCATCTGGTCGATGTCGTCGGCCGTGGCGAACAGCGCATGCACCAGCGGATCCCCCGAGAAAGCCTGACGATTGATGTCGATCGGGCCGGGAAGCGCCTCAATCAGGCCCTCGCAGTAGCCGAGCACGTGCTCGACGGCCGGGGCCAGCTTGCGTTCAAAACCGGAGGCCGACTTGAGCATTGGGTCGACGATTTCGCCAACCCGATCCAGCGCTTTAGACACCTTGGGGGAGGGTGCCGGCGACGGCTTCAGAAAATCGGCGATCGAGGAAATCAGGCTCATTGGACAGTCCTCGCACAGATTGCCCGGCCGGCCTTGGCGCCGTTCGGGCGGTTGATGGCGCCGGAAATCCAGCCGCCGATGGCTGCCAGTTTAGCGAGATCGATGCCGGTTTCAATCCCCAGCCCGTGCATCAGGTAAACGACATCCTCGGTCGCCACGTTGCCGGAGGCCCCCTGGGCATAGGGACAACCGCCCAGGCCGGCGACCGAGCTGTCGAAGGTCGCCATGCCGAGTTGCAGCGAGGCGTAGATGTTGGCGATCGCCATGCCGTAGGTGTCGTGGTAGTGGCCGGCCAGACGGTCGATCGGAATCAGGCTGGCGCACGCCTCGATCATGCGGCAGATGCTGGCCGGGTTACCGACGCCGATGGTGTCGCCGAGCGACACCTCGCAGCAGCCCATGTCGAACAGTGATTTCGCCACGCGGGCTGCCTGTTCCGGCGCGATGGCGCCTTCGTAAGGGCAAGCGACGACGCAGGAAACATAGCCGCGCACCGGAATCTCCAGTGCGCTGGCTGCCGAAAGGATCGGCTCGAAGCGCTTCAGGCTTTCGGCGATCGAGCAGTTGATGTTCTTCAGCGAGAACGCTTCCGAAGCGGCGGCGAAGATCGCGACTTCGCTCGCCCCGGCCTGCACGGCCGCGTCGAATCCCTGCAAATTGGGCGTCAAAACCGGGTAGACCGCAGCAGGGTGCCTCTTGATGCCCTGCATCACGGCTGAGTTGTCGCCCATCTGCGGCACCCATTTCGGCGAGACGAACGAAGTCGCCTCGATGACCCGCAAACCGGCGTCGGCGAGGCGCTCGATCAGCTCGATCTTGGTCGCGGTCGGGACGACCTGCTTCTCGTTCTGCAACCCGTCACGCGGGCCGACTTCGACTATCTTTGCTTGAGAGGGGAGAGGCATTTAGGGATCAACGAGGGAAAGGGGTTAAGAGGCGAAAAGCAAGGCCCGAGGCAGGAAATTCACGATAGCGAAGCGTCCCTTGGAACGCAGTGCTGGGCAATTTTTTTAAGACCAGCGAATCAATAGAGATCGGTGATGACCGACGGGTTCGGTGTCAAGCGGCTTAAGCCTCGAAATTCGATAGGATATAGAGCGATCATCCAAACACCGAATTCTCGCGTGTGAGGAAGTATGGCTGGATGTCTGCCTTCACGATAACGCGAACATCGTTGTCGTTCCCAGTCTGGCTTACCGGTTCGAGCAGGGTGTCGGTTTCCAAGGAAACGTGATGAATGAGTTTGTCGTCTTCGAGAAGGCAGAACATTGGGTGCTCATCATCGTCAGGTGCTTGGTAGCCGCCAAGCTCGTCCTTCGTTTGCGGTACGCGCAAAGCATCAAAGACAGTCTTCAATCGGTTATCTATGTCCCCCGACCGGATGATTTGGCCGGGTGGATCGGGCCGCAGAAGAAGAACGCTTATTGAGCAATTAACCGTAAAAAGGGCAGACACCAGCGGCACGAAGCTGTAGCCATATCGGCTGAACTTCTCGGACAAGTACGGCAAGATCATGTAGTACTGAGCAGGATTGTTCCCATCCTGAAGGCTTACCTTAGCCAAGGCTGGGTGAATTTCCCAAAATCGCTTCAGTTGGCGATGGAAGCACTTTCGGATTTCGTGCTTGTGCTTGGCCCTGGTGTTCTTGCCGTTGGCGCCAAGGAGAGGGCCTTGGTACGTTAGTCTGAGTTGCATCCCAACTCCACCACGAATGAACCAAGGCGCACTACGTTTTCTTCTGCCATTCCCAGGCTAAAGAGGCCAGGCTCATATTTCGCGCAACAATTGACTCAACGCTGGCTGATGTCTTTTACCAAAGCATTGGTGATTTCGGCAGCTGCTTCAGTCACTCCCTTACGCATAGTTCTATCAGCGATTGATCCTGCCTGTCCTCCCCAGCCATTCTCCCAGCTGACTGCCGCCAGTACCTTCCCCGTATGTACGCTGGTGAGCCGGGCAGTACCATTGATGGGCCTACCATCCTTTGCAATGACACCGCGCGCTGTAAAGTAAGCATCGATTCCCTGCGCTTGGAGTTTTGCCATTCCTTGAGGCTTGCTAATGTCTAGTTCGGACATGTTAAGTCGGTCTAGCAATTTGATCATGGAAGAACTATCGATAACCTCAAACCCCTTGTTGCTCAACTCAACAGCGATTGCATCGGTCATGGGGCCACCTTTGGGCGACATCGCAATCGATTTCACTGCATGACTAGACTCCGATGCTGCGGGCAGGGTTGATACTTTGGAGGAAGAGCAGCCGAACAATGTAAGAGCCGCGACAGACAGAATAAATCGACGCTTGTTCATCGAATTCCCTTAAATATGGAGTTCCACGTAGAGAGCAAAAGAGCAAAAGGGGCCTGACTCAGGCACTTGGCATTGCGTCGGGCCGCTCCGGGTTATCCCCGGCAACGCGGGCCTTGATGTAACGATGCACGTCGTCTGCTGCATACCCCAAGCCGCTTTCGAGCATTTCCCGCTCGGCCGCCAGCGCCTCGGCGATGAAGCTGGTGCGTTGCTCGGTGGCAAGCAGCGTCTGTTCGATGGCGTTGACCATGAAAGCGTGCGGCGACAGACCTTGCTGCTGGGCGGCATCGACGGCGCGTCGCTTCAATTCCTCCGGGATTTTCAGCGAAGTGATGCTCATAATTGCTCTCCAATGTGCGGGTGTCACCATGGTAATTCCCGCCCTTCGCTCAGGCAATAGATGGGCCTCTATTTCGAGCTTGGCCCATTTCGGTTGGTAGAAGAGAGACCGATCAGTTCCTCCTCAATCATCTCAAATTCTTTCCGAAGTAAACGCTGACATGCCCGGAGAGCAGTCCGAGTTGCCGCGGTCTATTGTCGTTGCCAAGGCTTTGATTCGGGGCGTTGAGGCTTTCCTCCCGCAATGCGTCGGCGATAAAAGCGTCCCGATTTTGGCTTGCTCCCGACTGCTTGGCCATCAGCCTTCCCCGTCGAACTCCACCAGCGCCGCCCCGTCGCCGACCTGCTCGCCGGCCGCGTAGCAGAAGGCCCTGACGGTGCCGGCGGCGGGGGCGGTGATGGTGTGTTCCATCTTCATTGCCTCGAGGATCAGCAGCGGAGCGCCCTTCTCCACCTTCTGGCCGGGCTGGGCGAGCAGGGCGACAACCTTGCCCGGCATCGGCGCGGTCAGGCCGCCGCCGTGGGCGCCGCCGGCCTCGACCAGATGCAGCGGATCGTCACGCAGAAGTGAGTACGTGCTTCCCTGCAAAAAGATGCTTCTCTTGCCGTCGACCGCGACGACGCTGGCGATCAGCCGGCGGTCGTCGAATTCGACGGCGATGCGGTCGCCTTCGAGCTTGCTGCCGCGGGCGAGTGCCGTCCGGCCGTTGATGGTGACCTGCCATTGCTCGCGCTGATAGCGGACCTCTGCCTCGACCAGGCTTTCGCCATCGCGGAAACCGATGATGCGGGCGGCCGAGAGGTTCATCCGCCAGCCGTCGCGCGCGTGCCAGGGCGACCACGGGTCGCCGCTGCTCTTCGCGGCCAGCCGCGCCTTGTGCTGCTCCCAGAGCAGTTCGCCGACGGTGGCGACGAGCAGCGCGTCGTACGGCACGGCCTGGGTCGCCGGCAAGAGGAAGCTTCTCTGGCGCTCGATCAGCCCGGTATCCAGATCGGCGCCGGCGAAGGCCGGGCAGGCGACGAGGCGCGACAGGAAGTCGATGTTGGTCGTCAGCCCAGCCACCTGATAGTCGGCGAGGGCCCTGCGCATGCGGGCGAGCGCGCCGTCGCGGTCTTCGTCCCAGACGATCAGCTTGGCGATCATCGGGTCGTAGAAGGGGGTGATTTCATCGCCTTCCTCGACGCCGGTATCGACGCGCACGTTCAGGCTCTCGGCGGGTGGCGACAGGCGGGCCAATCTGCCGGTCGCGGGCAGGAAGCCCTTGCTGGCGTCCTCGGCGTAGATGCGCGCTTCCAGCGCATGGCCGCGAATCTGCAATTGTTCCTGGGCGAGCGGCAAAGGCTGGCCGGCGGCGACGCGCAACTGCCACTCGACCAGATCCTGGCCGGTGATCATCTCGCTGACCGGGTGCTCGACCTGCAGGCGCGTATTCATCTCCATGAAGTAGAACGAGCCGTCCTTGTCGAAGGTGCTGGTCGCGATGAACTCGACCGTGCCGGCGCCGACGTAACCGACGGCCCTGGCGGCGGCGACGGCAGCTTCGCCCATCTGGCGGCGCCGTTCCGGAGTCATGCCGGGGGCGGGAGCCTCTTCCAGCACTTTCTGGTGGCGGCGCTGCACCGAACAGTCGCGCTCGAACAGGTAGACGCAGCTGCCGAGCGTGTCGGCGAAGACCTGGATTTCGATGTGGCGTGGGCGGGTGATGTACTTCTCGATCAGCACCTGGTCGTTGCCGAAGCTGGACACGGCCTCGCGCTTGCACGAGGCTAGCGCGTCGGAGAAATCCGCGCTGCTGTCGACAAGGCGCATGCCCTTGCCGCCGCCGCCGGCAGCGGCCTTGATCAGCACCGGGTAACCGATGGCGTCGGCTTCTTTGTGCAGCAGGGCAGGGGTCTGGTCGTCGCCGTGGTAGCCCGGGGTCAGCGGCACGTTGGCGGCGCCCATGAGTTTCTTTGCTTCCGACTTCGAGCCCATGGCGCGGATCGCCGCCGCCGGCGGGCCGATGAAGGCGATGCCGCTTGCCGCCAGCGTCTCGGCGAAGTCGGCGTTCTCGGACAGGAAACCGTACCCGGGATGCACGGCCTGGGCGCCGGTGCGCTGGCAGGCCTCGATGATTCTGGCGGCAACCAGGTAGGACTCGCGGGCGGCGGCCGGGCCGAGCAGGACGGCCTCGTCGGCCAGGCGGACGTGCCGGGCGTTCACGTCGGCCTCGGAATAGACGGCGACGGTGCGGATGCCCATGCGCCGGGCGGTCTTGATGACTCGGCAGGCGATTTCTCCGCGGTTGGCAATGAGAATCTTGGTAAACATGCTCATTCCCCGAAAGGGGAAACCCAGTCCGCATTCCGCTTCTCGAGGAAAGCGGTGATCCCTTCCTGTGCTTCCGGCGTGGCGCGCAGGTGGGCGATGCGGTGGGCCGTATCCTCGACGAGATTGTCGTTGATCGGCTGATTGTTGACGGCACGGATCAGGCTCTTCGCGGCCGCCTGCGCCAGCGGACCGCCCTGCAGCAGCGCGCCGACTATTTCCCGCACCCTGGCATCGAGTTGCTCGGGGTCGACGGCCTCATGGACGAGGCCGATCTCGCGGGCGCGGGCGGCGTCAATGCGCTCGGCCGACTGGAAGTAACGGTAGGCCTGGCGGGCGCCGATGGCACGCAGCACATACGGCGAGATGGCCGACGGGATGATGCCGAACCTGACTTCGGACGTGGCGAAGACGGCCTTCGTCGACGCGACGGCGATGTCGCAGGCGGCAGCCAGCCCCATGCCGCCGCCGAGCGCCGCCCCCTGCACGCGGGCGATGGTCGGCTTCCCCATCTCGGCCAGCGTGCGCAGCATGCCGGCCAGGGCGCGGGCATCGTCGAGGTTGTCGGCGACGCCATTGTCGGCGGCGCGCTTCATCCAGTTGAGATCGGCGCCGGCCGAGAAGCTCTTCCCGCGGCCGGCGAGGATGACGACGCGGACATCGTCGTCGCCATCGAGCACCTTGCAGGCGGCGGTCAGTTCGGCGATCAGGTCTTCGTCGAAGGCGTTGTGCAGGTCGGGCCGGTTCATCCAGATTGTGGCGACCGGGCCGTCCAGTTCGATTTCCAGGTGCATGAACATGGCGGGCTCCTCCTATTGTTGTTGGTGCTGGCGGATCAGTTCGCCTATCGGCGTGCCGGCGAGCGCCGTGATCAGGCTGGCCTGATTGGCCGGCGGCTGGTTCTGGCTGACCTTCCACTTGCCGAGCAGGCGGGTGATGGTGATCTCGATGCCGACGATGGCACCGAGCATTTTTTCGACGTAGTTGGCCGGCGCGTCGGTGACCGCCCAAGGCTGCGGCAGCGCGGCTTCGTTCGCTGCGGTCAACGCGGAGATCTGGGCAAGAATCCAGTCGCGGTCGTCGATTGCCCGCAGTCCGCCATAGGCATGCACGGCGACGTAGTTCCAGGTCGGGACGACCTTGCCGTGCTCGGCCTTGGTCGCGTAACCGGAGGGGCTGATGTAGCACTCGTCTCCCTGGAAGACAACGAGTACTTCGCCGGCCACGCTGCCCGGCTTCCACAACGGGTTGGCGCGGGCGACGTGGCCCTGAAGCTTGCTGCGGGGTTCGCCGTCGACGAGCAGCAGCGGGATGTGGTTGGCGTCGAGGCCGTCCGGGCCATGACTGACCAGCGTGGCGAGCGGGTTGGCACGCATCAGGGCGTGCATCTCGGCGACATCGTCTTCGGCGAAGTGCTTGGGCAGGTACATGGCCTTACATCCGGAAGATGCCGAACTTCGTCTCTTCGGCCGGTGCGTTCATCGCGGCGGAAAGGCCGAGGCCGACCACGCGACGGGTATCAGCCGGGTCGATGATGCCGTCGTCCCACAGCCGTGCCGAGGCATAGTAGGGGTGGCCTTGCGTCTCGTACTGCTCGCGGATCGGTGCCTTGAAGGCAGCTTCCTCCTCGGCGCTCCAGGTCTTGCCGGCGGCTTCGATGCCGTCGCGCTTGACCGTGGCCAGCACGCCGGCCGCCTGCTCGCCGCCCATCACCGAGATGCGGGCGTTCGGCCACATCCACAGGAAGCGCGGCGAGTAGGCGCGGCCGCACATGC
>ERZ761607.2888-NODE-2888-length-17603-cov-20.886996_pt1 | contig 17603 bp, 16 predicted proteins | sample MGYA00511164_ERZ761607 | MGnify/ENA primary metagenome ERZ761607 (study PRJEB28899, sample SAMN02445080) | bioreactor sludge metagenome | biome: EBPR sludge | place: Australia: Brisbane, Thorneside Wastewater Treatment Plant | collected 2011-06-22 ...
TGATGGAGTATCTACGTGATTTAGGCTTACCGCACTAAAAGGTACAAGTCAGGAGAGATAAACCACAGTAAATCACATGAAAAAAAGTCCGGGTAATTTTGCCCGGACTTTTTTTTATCATTTTTTCAACAAGTCTCTGATTTCTGTAAGTAACTGTTCAGCAGTTGGCCCGGCAGGTGCAGCGGGTTCTTCTTTTTTCTTAAGAGCATTGGAAGCTTTAATTAAGATGAAAAGTACAAAACCTACTATCAGAAAATCAAGTATAAATTTCACAAATGCACCCCATTTGATGGCGACCTCTTCAATTACGGTTCCGTCAGCAGCTACACCAGCTTCCTGGAGTACGATTTTAAGGCCTGGAAAATCTACATTGCCCAATAACAAACCGATCGGAGGTAACAAAATGTCATTGGTAAATGATGTGACAATTGCTCCAAATGCTGCACCGATGATCACAGCAACGGCCAGATCAAGAACATTCCCGCGCATAATGAATGCTTTGAATTCTTTTAGCATAATCATTGATTTTTAGTTAAAAAAAGTAATGAACCAATTGACTATCTGCAATTAATTCTGAAGTTTTAACAAACTTCGATATAAATTTTTTTATTCAGCAATAAATGCCCGGAAAAACGCTGAACTTTAACTTTTTTGCTCCTGGCTGATCTTATTGAGTGCTGATCCGGCTCTTAACCAGGCTATTTGCTGTTTATTAAAAGTATGTACGAGCTCAATTTGTTCGCTGGAGCCATCTGCATGATCCAATATCAATCCCATACCTTGTCCTGGAGCCATGATATCAAATCCGGAAATGCTCAACTGATCATCCTGTCTGATCTTGTCGTAGTCTGCCGGATCTTTGAATCTCAGTGCAAGTAATCCCTGCTTTTTGAGGTTGGTTTCGTGGATCCGTGCAAAAGACTTGACCAAAACCGCTTTTACGCCCAAAAATCTGGGTTGCATCGCAGCATGTTCCCTGGATGATCCTTCACCGTAATTGTCCTCTCCGATCACAATGGTGCCAATTCCGGCTTTTTGATAAGCCATGGCACTTTCCGGAACAGCCATATAGGTTCCAGTTTCCAGGTTCAGCACTTTATTAGGTTCATCATTGAAGGCATTGATCGCCCCTGTAAGCGTATTTTGGGATATGTTTTCCAAATGTCCACGGTATGTGAGCCATGGCCCGGCCATGGAAATATGGTCAGTAGTACATTTACCTTTAGCTTTGATCAACAGTCGCATTTTTTGAACCTGATTGTTGGTAATGGGTTCAAAAGGTGTAAGTAATTGAAGCCTTTTGGAATCCGGAGCAACGATGACTTCAGTGGTGCTGCCATCTTCTGCCGGTGCGATGTAACCCGGATCTTCTGCATCAAAACCTTTAGCCGGAAGTTCATCTCCAACCGGCGGATCAAGCATCACGGATTCACCTTTTTCGTTGATCAAAGGATCCGTCATCGGATTGAAACCGAGGTTTCCGCCCAGTGCAAGCGCTGTAACCAACTCAGGAGAGGCAACAAAAGCATGTGTGTTCGGACTGCCATCAGCGCGTTTGGCGAAATTCCGGTTGAAAGAATGCACTATACTGTTTTTCGGAGCGTTTTTGGGATCACTGAATCTTGCCCATTGGCCGATGCAAGGTCCGCAGGCATTGGCAAAGACCAGTGCGCCGATGTCATTTAATACATCGATCAATCCGTCTCTTTCAATGGTATATCTGACCAGTTCAGAACCGGGTGTAACCGTCAGCTGTGATTTGGCTTTGATGCCTTTTTCCTTTGCCTGGCGGGCTATGGAAGCTGCGCGGGAAATATCTTCATAGGATGAGTTGGTGCAGGAGCCAATGAGGCAGTATTCCAGTTCCATCGGCCAGTCATTGGCTTTGGCCACTTCCTTCATTTTGGAGATCGGTGTGGCGAGATCCGGAGTGAAAGGCCCGTTGAGGTGCGGCTCCAGGTCGCTGAGATTGATCTCAATCACCTGATCAAAGTATTTTTCAGGTTGAACATAGCATTCCGGATCAGCCTTAAGGTGTTCTGCAATATGATCTGCCAAATCAGCAACAACAGCTCTGCCGGTTGACTTGAGATAGCGTGCCATGGAAGCATCATAACCGAAAGTGGATGTAGTAGCGCCAATCTCAGCGCCCATATTGCAGATGGTGCCTTTGCCGGTACAGGAAATGGACTCGGCACCTTCTCCGAAATATTCCACAATGCAGTCTGTTCCGCCTTTGACGGTCAGTATCCCCGCAACTTTAAGGATGACATCTTTAGGTGCCGTCCAGCCGGATAGTTTTCCGGTAAGTTTAACACCTATCAGTTTGGGCATTTTGAGTTCCCAGGCCATACCGGACATCACGTCCACGGCGTCAGCGCCACCCACACCGATGGCGATCATGCCCAGACCACCTGCATTGACCGTGTGTGAATCAGTGCCAATCATCATTCCTCCGGGAAAAGCATAGTTTTCCAAAACGACCTGATGGATGATACCTGCACCGGGTTTCCAGAAGCCGATGCCATATTTATTCGAAACAGAGCTCAAAAAATCTGTCACTTCCTTATTGATCTCATTGGCACGGGTCAGGTCTTCGGCAGCACCGGTTTTTGCCTGGATCAGGTGATCGCAATGCACCGTTGAAGGAACGGCAACTGTTGGCCGGCCTGCGGTCATGAACTGAAGCAAAGCCATTTGAGCAGTTGCATCCTGCATGGCAACCCTGTCCGGTGCAAAAAAGACATAATCTTTACCGCGTTCATACGCTTGGATCGGAGAATCCGGGTGGAGATGCGCATATAGTATTTTTTCGGCTAAAGTCAGTGGTCTGTTCAGAACAGTTCTTGCATTTTCAACTTTTGAAGCAAAGTTAGCATAATGATTTTTCAACATTCCCTCATCAAATGGCATAATTGTGAAATTTTAGTTATTAGACATAATTTGCAAAAATAAAATTTTATTAAAATTAGACTGTAAAAAATAGGGTTATACTTGAATAAAATGCTGATGTAGCATGGTAAAGGGAATAAGTGTATGGTGGTTCCTGGATGGAGGAGGTTTTGGAGGTTTATAGAGTTTAGGAAGTTTAAGAGGTTTATACGGAATGATGTTAAATCATTTTTTCTTTGGTTCTGGTTTGTACGGCATTGAGTTGATCAAAATGCCGTCGGATTTTTGATACATTTTATGCTTGAAAAATTGATTCGGCAAAAAATTAGGATTTTCTGTTTCTGCTGAGTGAACCTTCTGGTATTATTTCAAAGATTAATGCAATCAGATTTCTGTATTATTGAACCAATTATTGTTAATTGGTTCAATGAAATGAACTAATTAATATAAAATAGATCATTAAAATGAACTAATTAATATTAATTAGGTCAATAAAATGAATTATTTAGCATATATTTGTGAAAAATGCTTTATGATCTATATCAGTCGCGAAATAAAAAACCTTGTTCTTGACTATCTGATACCCAATAAAGTAGTCGTATTGATTGGTCCAAGAAGAGTAGGTAAAACAGTGTTTATCAATCAATTAATTGAAGAAATGCAAGAACCTTATGTTTTATTGAACGGAGAGGATATTGCAACAAGAGAACTATTTAAAAGAAGGAGTATCAATCATTTAATGCAATTACTTAACGGGAAACTATTATTCATCATTGATGAAGCTCAAAAAATTGAAGATATTGGTCTTTCACTGAAATTGATGATCGATGAGATCAAAGGACTCAGGATATTGATCACAGGATCATCAGCTTTTGATGTTGAGAACCTGACAGGTGAACCGTTGACAGGCAGGAAGTATACATTTAAGATGTTTGGATTGTCTGAAAAAGAATATGATCAGACAGATTCTATCCTGACATTCAGGGATAACTTACATGACAGGCTTATTTATGGTAATTATCCTGAATTGATTCATTTGACGACCAAAGAACAAAAAATGAGGTATCTCAATGAACTGGTCAGTTCATTTTTATTGAAAGATATTTTAAGTTTTGAAAACATAAGAAGCTCAAATAAAATATTTGACTTGCTCAGACTTTTAGCATTTCAGGTTGGAAATTTAGTTTCAACATCAGAATTGGGGAATCAAACAGGTTTAAGCACTAATACCGTCATCAAATATCTGGATTTACTTTCAAAAGTATTCATTATTCACAGGGTGGGTGGGTATAGCAGAAATTTAAGAAAAGAGATCAATAAAAGCAATAAATGGTATTTTTCAGATAATGGTATTCGAAATTTACTGATCGCTAATTTAAATCCCATCGAACTGAGAAATGATATAGGACAGCTATGGGAGAACTACATGATCAGTGAAAGGATGAAGTTTCAGAATTATTCAGGCATGATCGTTAATAATTATTTCTGGAGAACCTATGATCAGCAGGAAATTGATTGGATCGAAGAACGTGAAGGAAAATTATTTGCCTATGAGTTCAAGTGGAATCCACAAAAAATGGTTAAAGCGCCGGCTGCCTGGATTACAAACTACATGTCTTCATCGTTTGAAGTGATCCATTCAGAAAACTTTGGTCAATGGGTTGGGAAAACAATACATTAAACCATTTGTTTGAAAACTGAAAGGTATTATAGTTGACCAATCATTTGTTCATAAATCGGGTCTGTTGTTTTATTACTCCATACCGGAAAACTATTTTTGCCCTTTAAACCAAAAATTAAACTTTAATAATATGTTAGCAGCTTTTGAATATCAAAACCCGGTCAGGGTGGTTTTCGGAGAAAACAAAATAGACAGCCTGGGTTCACTTCTACCGGATAAAAAGATCCTTTTGCTGTATGGGCAGGGAAGTATATTTAAAAACGGAACTTACGACAGGGTGAAAACCGCAATACGCAATGCTGAGATGGTCGAGTTCGGTGGAATTGAGGCCAATCCGGTGTATGAAACGCTGATGAAGGCGGTTGAACTGGGCAAAAAGGAAAAAATTGAGTTCATTCTGGCCGTTGGCGGCGGCTCCGTGATCGACGGAGCCAAATTTGTTGCGGCAGCCATTCCATATAATGGAGACGGTTGGGATATTTTAACCAAAAAAGGTGTGATCAAAAGTGCGGTTCCGCTCGGAACGGTTTTGACTTTACCCGCAACCGGAACCGAGATGAACTCCAATTCAGTGATCAGCAGGGCAGAAACAAAGGAGAAACTGAGTTTTGCTTCCCCATTTTGCTACCCTGTTTTTTCCATTATGGACATCAGTCTGTTGCCTTCATTGCCCGAAAGACAACGGATCAATGGGGTGATCGACGCTTTTGTACACACCACGGAACAATACATGACCTATCCTGTCAATGCCAAAATGCAGGATCGTATTGCTGAAGGTATTTTTTCCACCCTGATCGAAGAAGGGCATACCTATATCCATGAACCCGGCAATAAAGAAGCCGCAACCAATGTATTGTATACCGCGATGATGGCGCTGAATGGATGGTTGTCCACCGGTGTTCCGACAGACTGGTCTATACACATGGTTGGCCATGAACTGACGGCGCTGATCGGTGTGGATCACGGGATCAGTCTGGCGATCATCCTGCCATCGATGTACCGGAGACTGGCAGAAAGTAAGCAGGAAAAACTGGCTCAGTATGCCAGGAGAGTTTGGAATGTGGAGGAAAAAGATACCCTGAAAGTTGCTTTAAAAGGCATCGATCTGACCGAAAAATTCTTTAATGATCTGGGTGCAGTTACCAGATTGTCGCATTATACTGATGACAGAAAGTTTCTTCAGGATGAGATCAGCAGGCGCTTTGAGTCCCGGAAATGGCTTAAATTCGGTGAAAAAGGTGAAGTCACCCCGGAAGTGGTGAGGGAAGTGATTGAGATGGCGTGGTAAAAGGGGAAATTTGAAAATTCGGGAATTTGAAAATTGGATGTGCGATTGAATGATTGTTTGAGTAATTCTTTTGTTTTATGTTCTTTTGTTCGAGCTGTCGAAGATCATGACATTCATCGTGATGATTCGAGTTGTTTGAATTGTTCAAACAGCTCAAATATCCATGAATTTCAAATCCTCAAATTTTCGAATTTATAAGTCCCGCAGGGACGACATGTGGATAACCGTATGCAAGCGCAGCGCAGCTTACGGAAAATGAATAGTGGGTCGAAAGCCCCGAATGGGGTGAGATTATTTTATGCCAATATTAAAATAATCTTACGGAATAAACCACATTTCCAGTTGTTAAAAGGCTGGCATCACAGGCATTCTCTTCACAACCTACCATACGAAATAATTGTAATGTCACCCATGCCGGGCTCTAAAATACTGTTGGAGCAGCTACCGTAAGCTGCGCTATCACTTGCTTACGGTCATAAATAATGTTGTCCCTGCGGGACTCTTCAGTCAAGATGTTATTTGCGGATTATCAGGGTTTGATAGAAGGGTTGGAATTGTACGAGTTGTTTGAAATTTCGTAGATCATGACATTCATCGTCTTGATTTGAGATGTTCAAATCAGGTCATCGGATCATCAATTTATGAAGTTTATAAAGTTTATGAAGTTTAGTTTGGGTATTGGAAATTTGTTCATCAGATTACTGATTACTGATTACTGATTACTGATTACTGATTACTGATCACAGCTCACAGTAATTGATAGCGTTGTTCAAAATGGACGCTAATCGTCCGGGTCGAATCCTCGAATTTTCGAATCTTCAAAGTACTATGCTTTGGTAGGGTTTCACAATGTCCAGTTTTTTGGAGGCAAAATAAGATTTGACATAATCTTCGCCTTTTTCGGTGGTAGCAAGGATAAAATCACCGCCCCAGGCGCCGAGAGATTTGATCGTGCCCTCAAAATCGGGGAATAATCTTTCTTTTACGGGTTTTTCTCCGATCACTCCTGCAATGATGGTCTCGTGTTCTTCGAGCAGGTTGTTGAATGTCTGGAGGTTTTTGGTCTGGATGATCTCATCGGAGATGGCTGAAATCCTGTTGATCACATCTTTTTTTCCTTTAAATTTTTTACCGTGAGTGTTGACGGAGGATTCACTATCCTGTTTGGCTCCCTGGTAAACAAAAAAGAGTTTATTGAGGAAAGATGGTTTGAATTCTATTTCATTAAAATGCAGGCTTTCATCTCCGAGCTGGTAGTGTATGGGTTCATCCGCATTGGCGCAGGCGATATCATAGCCGGAACCGTTGGCTACCGCAAAATAGAGATGGAAAGCATTGACTTCAGCCCATTCAGCTACATTGGCGATCAAAGTTGAGCTGGAACCCAGACCCCAGTTGAGCGGAAATTCGAGCTGTGTTTCAACTTTAAAGCCACTCCAGGTGGACAAAAACTCTGAATTTTCCCTGACAGCTGCTTTAAGGATTTTAGCTAATTTTTTGGAGATCTGTTCGTCAGAAGTCTTGATATCGGAGAAATCATATAAGGACATCTGGGATTCGTACCAGATATCACCGTTGTCATCCAGCGCTTCCCAGATCAGATCTGAGCCTCTTGCGTTGGTGACGGTCATTCGTTGACCCACTTTCAATGGCAAAGCCACAGCCTTTGCACCGTGCAGGACAGCATATTCTCCGGTCAGGAGCAATTTTCCTCTTGCGTAGAACTTCTTTTTTATAGGATCCAAAAATTTATAATGATACAAAAGTAATAAGTTATTTAATACTAATATGATTTTTTTATATTTATAATGCCGGATTTTATTCAGTATTATAGATACAAAGCAATTTTCTATTATTGTGAATGTTAATTTTTTATTATTTCCTTGTTGGAGAATTATTTTCAATTAATTGGACAACCATCAAAAGATGCTGAATTAATTTCTGATTTTTTGAGAAGTAAAAATCTTAAGAAAACGAATGAATTTCAGTTTTAATGAGTAATGCGAATCAAGGGTTAAAGTTAATTCTGCAGATAAGCAGGATTTTCTCACTTTTTTGCCTCGATCCTAAAGGATGAAAGCGAGAAAATCCTTTATCTTCCTTTAGGATTGAGGCCAAATAAAGGATTTTCGGAGCTTTTTTTCAACCCTTGATTCGCATGAGTATCTAATCTATATTAATTCCCCTTCCACCAAATACTGCTCATTGATGCTCCTGAGTTTGAAATCCACCGTTTGGTTGCGCAATCCTTCCTTGTAAGGTAAGGATACTTTGATGTAATTGTCCGTAAAGCCGGTCAGCAGTTCAGGGTTTTTGGATTTTTCTATCAGTACAGTACGTGTTTGGCCGAGGTGAGATTCATAAAAAAGACGCTGTTTTTTGAGGGAAAGATTGAAAAGTATATCATGCCTGGCTTTTTTTACATCCGGAGGCACTTTTTCATCCATGTTAGCAGCTGGCGTTCCCTGTCTTTCCGAATAGCTGAAGACATGTAGATAACTGATGTCCAGTCCGTTCAAAAAATCAAATGTCACCAGGAACAATTCTTCGCTTTCACCGGGAAAACCGACGATGACATCTACTCCGATGCATGCATGTGGAATGGTCTTCCGGATAAAATCTATCCTGCTGCGGTATAATGCCGTCAGATAACGCCTTTTCATGGCTTTCAAAATGTTATCCGACCCGGATTGTAATGGAATGTGGAAGTGCGGGACAAAACGTTTGGATGTGCTGATGAATTCAATGATATCTTCCGTCAGCAAGTTGGGTTCGATGGAGGAGATCCTGAAGCGTTCGATACCGTCCACTTCGTCCAAAGACCGGATCAGTTGGCTGAAAGCATGTTTTTCTTTGGGTGCGTTGCCATCGATCACGGACGTGCTGTTGCCAAAATCACCGATATTTACCCCGGTAAGGACGATTTCCCGCATGCCTTTGGCAGCGATATTTTTAGCATTGTTCACTACTTCTTCTATGGTACCCGAACGGCTTTTTCCCCGTGCTTTGGGAATGGTACAGAAGGTACAGGAATAATCGCATCCGTCCTGAATTTTGAGAAAAGAACGCGTTCTGTCACCAAAAGAAAAGGAATCCTGAAAACTTCCGATGTCTTCAACTTCACATATGAAGATCTGCGCTTTGCCATCCGCCTTACTCAGGTTGTCGATATAGTGCAGGATGCGGAACTTTTCTCCTGCTCCGAGCACGAGGTCAACTTCCGGCATGTTGGCGATCTCTTCAGGTTTCAGTTGTGCATAACAGCCCACGACTACCACTATGGACTGCGGATTGATCTCGCGGGCACGCCGGATCACCTTCCGGTTTTTTTTGTCAGCCATATCCGTAACGGTACAGGTGTTGATAACCACGATATCCGCCCCCTGTTCAAAAGGCAGGACATGAAAGCCCTTATTTTTAAAAGACTGCCCTATTGAAGAAGTCTCGGAGAAATTGAGCTTACAACCCAGGGTATAGAAAGATACTGTTTTTGGTGTTGACATAGAACAAATTGATAGCAAAACTAAAAAAATAAAGCAATCACCTCCAATTTTGTTATATTTCCCGAAAGTTCATCTGTGTCAACTCCTTAAAATTCATGATGAATTATCGCGAAAAATGATCATGTTTGGTTGGATCAAAAACAATAAGAAGTTTATTTACTTCATTAAAAATCTTTTTAGGCTTTCGGTTCCCAAATTTATTTGCTAATAACATGGCTCATGCAATATCAGATTATTAATTGTAAAAAAACCAGATTAAAATAGCCTGATTAATTATTTTTCCCGAAAAAATCCATACTTTGTGCATGAACAAAATGGTGAGGGAAAAGTTTAAAACAGCCAATATAGTAACACGTTTTTTTAAAAAATATTACCGTTAAGTCCGGGAAAATTCGTACATTGCGGCTGTTTTTAATTAAAACTTATTCAAATGAGCACAGTCAATAAATTTTTCGTTTTTTTATCACTCATCTGCCTGCCGTTTTTTGCTTTGGCACATGAAGGTCACGGTGTATTGGAAGGTCACACACTCGGACATTATGTTTTCAACCCCATGCACGCCATACCGGTGATCGCCGTGGTTCTGGTAGTTGCAATAGTCCTCTACAGAAGAAGGCAGGTGGCTAAAAAATAAGGTCATTCGTAGTTTGCCAGAGGGATCTTTAGGTGCCAGGACAGATTTTGCTTGTACCCGGAGGTTCGGATTTGAATGATTTTTCGTTTGGAGCAATTATACATCCGGAAGGTTTAGTAATGGCTCTTTTTATATTTGTAGCATGCATGAACTTTCCATACTGGAGAACATAGTCGATATTGCTGCGTTCGAGCTGAAGCGTTCGGGAGGCTTGCGCATTGAAACCATTGAACTGGAGATCGGCACGCTTTCCGGTGTTGAGCCGGATGCGCTTGAATTTGCGTGGCCGGAGGCGACCCAGCATACTGTTCTGGAAAAAACAAGGAAAATCATTCGATATATCCCGGGACAAGCCAGGTGTCAGTCCTGCGGTGAGACTTTTGATCTACCCTATATCTACCATGTTTGTCCGAAATGCGGAAGTTACTATAAGGATATCATCCAGGGAAAAGAACTCAATGTGAAATCTATGGAGATTTTGAAGGAGTGATTTTCAGTTACGCATTTATTTCACAAAAAGATAGCTTTAAACTTCTGATAGAAGATTCAGAAAATTGATATTGTTTTTAACTTATTGATACTCATTAGAATGAACCAATATCATTATAATTTTCTTCCTTTTGTTTTCAGATAAAATGTCAGATACACTTCCTGATTATGCTGTTATCCAAAATAGTTTCCTGGATGTGCAAAAGTAGGCTTATAACATTTCAACGCCTGAACAATACCCCTTTCCAATCATATCGGGGTCTGTTCTCTTCCCGATTGAATTTAATGGCAAGTCCAAGTATGTATTGGGTGAAATTATACTTTTCTTCAACCCTATTTAGTATCAGATAATTATTAAATCCCATTCTGAAAGCGAGCATTTTTGTAATGGGTAAATCATATCCAACGCCCATTCCCAGATAGACCAATCCATCCAGTTTGTATGGATCCAATTTACCGCATGTGCAATAATTGCCATAACTTATTGAGGCTTCTGCAAAAAGCATATCTCTGTATTGAGGTATAAAATCGTATTGAAATTTCAAGCCATACAAGTAATAATTATTATTGGATTTGATATCATCGTAGGCTGAACCTGAAGTCCACATATACAGATAGTCAAATCCGAAATACAATGATTTATTTAAATTCAGTGAAAGACCATTGGCCCAGGTTTTTTCATGGTAAATATTATACTTGCCATCATAAGTTTTAGTTTGTGAATCAAATATATAGGTAAAGGAGCTTGAATAAACCAATGTGTTGGCAAATTTGATTTTGGTTTCGTTGTCAGCAGGTTTGTTATTAAGCTGCTTTTCAACTTCCAATTGCTTCATTGGCTTCTTTTCTATTTCTTCATTGAAATGGTAGCTAAATGCTAATTTAGAGCCGCGCATTTGACTTTTATTAATTGGAAAATAGAGAAATTGGTAACCGCCATTCATATAGAATCTCGGGAAAAGTCTGATATTGGCAGAAGCTGAGACATTAAAATATGGAGAGTTCAGGTTGTCTGTTAATCCTAAGCCATATGGTTGGGTTACATCCCGGTAGTAATTGGATCTACGATAACCTGATTCAATCAGGAAATTTATTTTGCTGAGTTTATAACTGTGATTGAATGGATAAAAAAAGTATTTAGTCTGCAAACCGATAGATTTTTGGCTAGGAAGTGGTTCTCCATCGATATATCCAAAGCTATATTCAAAGTTAGCGCCCAGATAAAGATTATCTATAAGTTTGAAATCTATATTGGGAATGAACAGAAAGTCAAAGATCAATGGAAGATCATGATTGTCTTTTGCCGGAAGTGATACAAAACTCGCAAATTCGGTACCCAAAATAAAATTGGAAGTTTTCTTGATTTGGGCAGTAGAATATACTCCCCATGAAGATAATATGATTAATAGTATGGATTTAAAATTTAAATAGTAAATTTTAAAATAGCTCCATATTGGCATGAATGAATAATTCATATATATTGATTTTACAAAATTTATTATCAAATTAACTTAATTATTGATCTTTTTTAATTATTTCAGACTTCATTTTAATTAAAAGGGGACATTTTCATGTCCCCTTTTAAGTTAAAGTACCTGAAAACCAGATGACATTTTATTGTCCAAAGTAGTACCCTCCAGGCACTTTCTATTAAACCCAGTACCCCAAACAGTACCTAAATATACTCTATAAAAGGTTTTATCAAAAATTGAAACTCCTGCATAAATACCGACTATTTCAACCTGAGAAACTCTGTTATTCCAGGATGGAGGCATAAATGGATAAGTTTTAAGCATTGCTATGTAACTATTACCTTCACCCGCAGGCCCACAATGATCATATAATCCAACCCAGATATTTCGGTTTCCGCCATTTGAATTAAAATACCTGTTGTATGTTAAAGTTTCAAACTCATAATAAGATGCTGGAACTGTACCATAAGTTTCGAATTGTTCAACGATATTATTTGTGCTGACATACTCTCTCATAGCATCTGTAAATTCAACACTTTTAGTAACAGGAATTGACAATGATTCTCCATAAGTCAAATAATCATTTTTAGTTGTGAATTTTCTGATTTCAAGCACTTCATTTGAGTTTTCATCAAGTTTTCCAAGCCAGAGAATCCAGTTATCATTGTTATTATCCAGCGTAATACCGGATACTTCGACATTGTCGAGGTAATACTTAATAATAAATCCTTCTCCAGAAAGCTGTTCTACAACATTATTAATTACTTGATCAGGATTGCACACCACTGCATTTTTGGTCGTTTCCTTTAAAGGACTGATAGTAAGTGTTTCATCTTTATTACATGATAAGATTGTAAGAAAAATCATTAAAACAATAAAGCAAATATTATTTTTCATTTTTAAAAATTAATTCATTACTCCTACTTCCATCATTGAAAGCGGGTGATTTCGGAATGATTCCCCCGCCAGTATCGATAAAGGGTGAAAGCTGGCAAACCGGACTTTTTCCTTGTGAATGGATCTTCATAAAGCTACATGGTTTAAGAACATCGGGATAAACAAAGGCTTTATAATCACGCGATACTTATTAAAAAACTGCCGCTTAACGGCATTCTGATCCTTTAAATCATGGATTTTGCGTTCGTCACCCCGTATTAAAAAGGGTATCCCGTAAGCGAACTTAGGAAATACCCTGCATATATTTTTTAATTGGTTATTAGTGGATATGACTGGTGGAACAATCTGATGATCTGATGATCTGATGATCTGATGATCTGATGATCTGATGATCTGATGATATAGGTTAAGCCAGTCATATTGGGTTTATTTTCAGAGAGTAAATATACTGACTATTTTTCATTGATCAAAATATATTTTATATTTTTCTCAACATTTAACAAAGTATAGGGTGTATTTCTGTGAATTCGGAAAAAGTTATCGTCAATTATGCAATAAAATGTCCGAAATGCGGAAGTTATTATAAAGATATCATCCAGGGAAAAGAACTCAATGTTAAATCCATGGAGATTTTGAAGGAGTGATCTATTACCCTGTTTACTTTTTTTAGATGGACATTAGTGGATAAGACTAATGAATTATTGAATACTGACGATGAATGTCAACATTTGAAACAATCGAACAAAATGTTGAGATAGGTTGAGCCAGTCATATCGGGTTTATTTTAAAAAAAAAGATATTTATACTATAATTCTTTGCTAAAAGAAAATCTTTATTTTTTCTGTACACAAACAAAACATAGGGTGTATATCTTTAAGTTCCGGGAAAATCATATCATAATGCACAACAAAATGAACAAATATGATAATTATTGTTGAATTTGTTGTGCAAATAGTATAATTTTACCAGAAAGTATCTCTGCGCAATGAAATCATTATATCAGAAATTTGAAACACTTTTGCAAAATACGACTACAGACTTTAAGCGGTATTTATACAATAAAGTCGACTGGAACAGTCAGATGATCGGGATAACCGGTCCTCGTGGTGTCGGTAAAACCACTTTGATTTTGCAATACATTAAAGAAAATCTGGAAGGCAAAAAAGCCCTGTATGTCTCGGCGGATGATCTTTATTTTGGTGAAAACAAACTGGTTGATTTAGCGGAAGAGTTTTACAAAAATGCCGGTGAGTATTTGTTCATTGATGAAATTCACAAGTATGAAGACTGGTCCAGAGAATTGAAGAATATTTATGATTCATTCCCTGCCTTAAAAATTGTTTTTGCCGGTTCTTCAGTACTTGATATTCTCAAAGGTTCTGCTGATTTGAGTCGTCGTGCAATAGTTTATAAATTGCATGGACTTTCATTCAGGGAATATTTAAAACTATTTCATAATTTTGATTTTGAAGTTTATTCGTGGGAACAAATAATCCATAACGATGTGAAATTAACAGGCCTTGCACATCCTTTACCTTTATTTAATGACTATTTGAAACGCGGTTACTATCCGTTCGGATTGGAAAATGAATTGGATTTACGCCTTGGTCAGATCATTGTACAAACACTGGAAACTGATATTCCGCAATATGCCAATCTAAATGTGGGTACCAGCCGTAAATTGAAACGTTTAATTTCGATTATCGCTGAAAGCGTTCCGTTTAAACCTAATTTTTCCAAAATTTCTGAAAGGATAAGTGTCAGTCGAAACTCCTTAAACGATTATTTTTCATTTATGGAAAAAGCCGGACTCATCAGTCAATTGCGCCATAGAGCAAAAGGAATTCGAGGTCCGGGAAAAGTTGAAAAAGTGTATCTGGATAATACGAATATAATTTATCATCTGGGTGGAGAGCAATCAAATATCGGGAACATCCACGAAACTTTCTTCTTTAATCAAATGCGATTAAAAAATGAAGTAATATCGTCCGATGAAGCTGATTTTGTCATCTATCATTACAATTTTGAATTAGTTGGAAAGCATAAAGGGCAAAATCAAATCGGGAAAGCCGGCAAATCATTTCTGGTAAAAGATGATATTGAATACGGGTATCTGAATGTAATTCCATTATGGACATTTGGATTGAATTACTAAGTGGGAGAAAAAAATTCAGGTCACATAGCTGTGCTTCTTTTGGTTTCAAATATTGAATTATCGTAGGAATTCAGGTGGTTAGCTCATTAGTCTGTTAGCCTGTTAGTCTCTTGGGAGTGAGGGTCTACATTGAACAAAAGACAGCAAATTTGTCCTGGAATCAGAGGTTTTAACCCTTGGTATGATTCATTAGCTAATAGACTAAAGTCTAATAGACTATTGAGCTAAACAATTACGAATTATCTTCTTAACCTGGACGAGCCAGAACCAATGAGGAATCTGATTTAAGAACCCTTACGGGCAGGCCCCATACGGGCAGGCCCCATACGGGCAAGCTCATACGGGCAGGCCCCATACGTGCAAGCTCATACGGGCAGGCTCTGATCAACGATTTTTGATTTAAGAAGTCCAATACTTCTAAAATCATAAATCGTTAATCCTTGATCGATATTCAATGAAGATTTAATTCTGAATTAAATTTCTTCTATTTTATGCCAAAAAATAGACGAATTCAATTTTTAAGCGCCTGATCCAAAACTTTCATTTATCATCAGGTGTTACGCTTCATGAATTGAGTTATTTCCTTATTTTTGCAATTCATTAAAAAATAAACTTATGTGCGACACTTGCGGATGTGGTGAAGGCAATAAAGTCACCATTCAAAAACCGGGCGGCCAACTCGTTGAAATCACTCATGAGCATGTACATAGTCACGGACATGGTCACAGCCACAGCCATGAACATACACACCCGCATGATCATGATCATGACCATGATCACGACCATGATCACGAACACGATCACGAACACAGTCATACCCACACGCACAAGATAGATGTGGAAAGTCAGATCCTCAGCCGCAATAAGCTGCTGGCTGAGCGCAACAGAGGATTTTTTCTCGGAAGGAATATATTCGCAATGAACCTCGTGAGTTCACCGGGTTCAGGAAAAACCAGCCTGCTGGAAGCCACATTGGAGCAACTCAAAAATGAGATCGGCTTTTATGTGATCGAAGGCGATCAGCAGACTTTTCATGATGCTGACCGGATCGACAAAACGGGTGTTCCTGTGGTGCAGATCAATACAGGAACCGGATGCCACTTAGACAGCGATATGATACACCGTGCAGTTGAAACGCTTCAGCCAAAACCCGATGGCATCCTGTTTATTGAAAATGTGGGCAACCTGGTTTGTCCGGCGTTGTTTGATCTCGGTGAAAATGAGCGCGTTGTCATCATCAGTGTGACAGAAGGCGATGACAAACCGATCAAATATCCGGATATGTTCCACGGGTCAAAAGTCTGCATCATCAATAAAGTGGATTTACTGCCTTATGTGAAATTTGATATGGGAAAGGCTAAGGATTATGCCAGGAGGGTCAATCCTGATCTTCGCTTTTTCGAATTGTCTGCAACAACTGGTGAGGGAATGAGTGAGTGGCTGGATTATTTAAGAAGCAAAATGGCTCATTAATAAGCTATTTTTGAGCGTAGAAATATAATATCATGTGTTTAGCGATACCGGGAAAAGTAATAGAGATCAGAGGGCAGGTGGATGATGTATTCCGAACAGGTAAAGTCTCATTTGACGGAGTAGTGAAAGAGGTCAATCTATCATTGGTACCTGAAGTGGAACTGGGCAACTATGTTTTGGTGCACGTTGGCGTAGCACTGAATGTAGTGGATGAAGAAGAAGCCCAAAAAACCTTTGAGCTGCTTCGGCAGATAGGTGAACTGGAGGAGCTGGAGGACAGCGAACCGGGTATGGCGCCACCTGACAAATAACATGTTCTCAACTCCCGGACTCCGGATCAATACCTGAAAAACGGATTGTAGACCTTTTCATCTCCGATCGTGGTGGATTCACCATGACCCGGGAATACCCTGGTACTGTCGTCCAAAGTGAACAATTTGGTTTTGATGCCTTCGATCAGGGTGTCGTAATCTCCTCCCGGAAGGTCTGTTCGGCCAATACTTCCCTGGAACAGGACATCGCCGGAAATAAGGATCTTATCATCGTTGTTGTAAAGACAAATGCTGTCTCTGGAATGTCCGGGAACATGTATTACCTTCAAAGTTGTATGGCCAAACCTGATCAGGTCCCCTTCGGATAAAAATTGCTCAGGTTTTTTACTTCCATTGTAATTCATGCCATACTTATCCGCAATATCCTCTTGTCTGTCAAAAAAGAACATACCTTCTTCATGAAATTCCGGGATGAGCTGAAATTGTGAAGAAATAAAGTGGTTGCCCAGTACGTGATCGATGTGAAAGTGCGTATTGATCAGTTTTACAGGTTTCAAACCCTGATTCCGGATGAATTTAATCAGAGAACTTTCCTCAAATTCGTTATTACATCCCGGGTCAATGATGACACATTCTTTGGTTTCATCAAATAACAGATAGGTGTTTTCTGCAAATGCGTTGAAAATAAATCTGGCAATTTCCATGTTATTATTAGCTAATAAATAAAAAATCCGGGCAAAAATACGCTTATTAAGTCATTTTTGCCCGGATAAATATACTTTTATTATGCATCCGAATCAAGGGTTAAAGTTAATTCTGCAGATAAGCAGGATTTTCTCACTTTTTT
>ERZ761607.2891-NODE-2891-length-17591-cov-8.294024_pt1 | contig 17591 bp, 16 predicted proteins | sample MGYA00511164_ERZ761607 | MGnify/ENA primary metagenome ERZ761607 (study PRJEB28899, sample SAMN02445080) | bioreactor sludge metagenome | biome: EBPR sludge | place: Australia: Brisbane, Thorneside Wastewater Treatment Plant | collected 2011-06-22 ...
CCGCGCGTGGTGATGACCACGCCGACCGGCTATCTCGCCGAGTGGCTGGGCTGGGAGGGGTTCTTTTTGTTTTGCATGGCGGCCACGGTGCCGGGCTTGTGGCTGCTGACCCGGTTTCGGGGTTGGATGGAGCCGGAACGCCTCGCGGCGGCGGCGCAACCCGATGGCGCAACCGCCAAACGCTAGCTAGGCCAGCGGCAATCTCGCGATCATCACCCCGGCATCGTCCGGGCAGACCGCGACGCTAAACCCCATCGCCCGGCACAGCGCCAGCATCGGCTCGTTTTCCCGCAGGATTTCTCCGAACAGTTCGCGGAATCCCCGCGCGCGCGCGTGACGGATGAGCCGGCGCACCAACAGGCCGCCCAGTCCGATCCCGGTCGCCGCGCGCAGCAACACGATGGCGAACTCCGCCCGCCCGCTGTCATGAAGGTCGCGCATCAGCCGCGCCACCCCGCAGCTTTCCAACGGCTGGCCCGACCGCTGCCGGAACACCACCAGCGCCATTTCCCGGTCGTAATCGATCTGAGTCAGCCGGGCCGCTTCTTCATGGGTGAGTTCCTTGACCGTATGCATGAAGCGCATCCGCACTTCCTCGGTCGATAGCTGCTTGAACGACTCCACAAAGATCGGCTCGTCTTCCGCTCGCACCGGGCGAATCAGCAGGGTCGATCCATCCGGCAACGGCACGGTTTCCTCCAACTCGCGCGGATACGGTCGAATCGCCAACCGCTCGTGGGCCGGGCTTTCCACGGCGGCCAATCGAATGCGGACGGCGCTTGCGGCCAGCTCCCCGTCCGCCATCACCAGCGGATTTAATTCCAATTCGACGATTTCGCCCAGATCCACGATCAACCGTGAAACCTTGACCAACAGCGCCAGCAGACGGTCCAACCGGTCGGGCGTGGCGGCTTGCGCATCGCACAGCCAGCGGTAAAGGGGCGTGGGCCGGATCGCCTCGCGCGCCACCGCCAGATCGAGCGGCGGCAACAGCGCGACGGCGGCCTCGAACGCAACGCCCGCCCACCCGACCGGCTCCAACAGCAACACCGGGCCGAAAACCGCATCCTCGATCAAGCGGATCCTCAACGCCATCGACTCCGGACGGTCGGCCAGAAGCGGCTCGGGTTCGAGGCTCGCCGCGCGTAGTCCGTAAGCGCGCAGCAAGACGGCAATCTCGGCGGTCTCCAGCACATCGCGGCCTTCCGCCAAAGCGCTTTCCACCCGTTGACGGGCGGTAGTTCGTTCGGCGTTCGAGGGCTCTGGCACTACCCCCGGCGTCGCCATCAAACCGATGCGGTTTTGCTGGTGCCGCCAGCCCTGCAGGAACGCCCGCGCCGCATCCTCTGGCGTCTCATAATTCGGAATATGCGGGTCGCGCGGGCGTGGCCGGAGCGCCGGATCGCTTTCCCCATCCAGCCCGACCGTCAGGATTCGGGGCCGCATCTCGCCCCGTTCGTCCCACCGGCGGACGGTCTCGGACACCGCCGCCGCCGTTTCGGCCGAGGCCCGCCCAACCGCCGAATGCAGCAACAACACGCCATCGGCGTCGCGCTCGCCCAACAGGATATTCAAAGCCGCCGCATAGCGTTCCGCTCCGGCGTCCGCGCCGAGATCGAGCGGATTTTCAACCAGCCCGCCGTCGGGCAGGAGCGGGCGGAGCGCATGGACGGTTGCTTCGCCGAACCGGCCGAGATGGCCGTTTTCCGCCAGCAGGGCATCGGCGGCCAACACGCCGAGCCACCGGCTGTTGCCGACCACCGCCAAGCGGTCGCCTAGCGCCGGTCCGGCAAGCGCTAGCAGCGCGGCGGTCGAGAACAAGTCGCGCAGCGACGGGAGCCGCAATAGTCCAACCCGGCGGAAGGCTGCGTCATAGAGCGCATCGCGCTGCCGGGGCGCCGCGTCGCCACCCCGGCCAACGCGCAGCGCCAGCACCGGCTTGACCCGCCCGAGCGCCCGCGCCGCCGACAAAAACGGACGGGCGCGCTCGATGTCCTCCAACAGCAACAAGACCACCCGGCTGTCCGCTTCGTCGATCAAGTCGTCCAGAAGATCGGGGATGACGCTCTCACCCCGCTCGCCCACGCTCGCGATCCAGGAAAAACCGAGCCCTTGGGCGTTGGCCCAACCGATCAGCGGAGCTAACGCCGCCTGCGATTGCGAAATGAGCGCCAGCGCGCCCGGCGCGGGTGTTTGCGGTGTGACGAGTCCGTTGAGGCCGGCCCTCGGCGCGCTGAATCCCGCGCCGGGGCCGAGCACCCGCACGCCATAATCGAGGGTAGCCTTGCGCCAAGCGCGATGGAAAACCGCCGCCTGATCGTCGCGGGCCGGGCAACTCGGCGTGGCGATCACCACGACTTTGACCCCGCGTCGGCCGGCTTCGATCAGCAGCTTGGGAATGGCGGGCGCGGGCGTAGCGATGATCGCCAGCTCCGGCGCGTCCGGCAGATCGGACAGCCGTTGGTAAGCCAGCCTGCCGCCGACCTGATGATGCCGGCGATTGACCCAATACAACCGACCGGTGAAACCGCCCGCCGCGAGTTTTTGGGCCAGAGCCTCGCCCAGCGAACCGGGACGCTCGCTCGCGCCGATCAAGGCCACGGACGCCGGATTGAATAAATACCGCAAATGGCGGCTGGACATCGCCGTAACTCCTTCCCCGAATCCGTCAGGATATACGGCGCAAACTCAAGAAATGCAACGATCCATAGGGTTATTCCGCGATTCCGACGAGCCCTTAAAAAAACTCACGCCGTCCCGTGGGTCAGCAATGGTCGATGCCGCTCAGGCGGGCGGTCGAGTTTTGGCGCAAGACCCGGCCAAGGCGCAATCAGGGCAGGCGCCCGCCGCCAGCGTGGCGGGAGCGTCTGGCCCGTGGCCGATCCGAGGCGGTCCGAACCGCAACAAGCCATCCGGCGCGTAGCGCCGCAGCAGAAACCCGGCGGCAATCGCCACGATGAGCAACGCCAGCGCGTCTTGCCACATCTCAGCCCGCTCCCAGCGCCAGCGCAACGCGGTAGGTGATCAAAGCGGCGAGATAGGCCAGCGCCATCAGATAAGCAAACATGAACGCCGCCCAGCGCCAGGAATTGGTCTCGCGGCGGACGGCGGCCAGCGTCGCCAAACATTGCGGGGCAAACACGTACCACGCCAGCAAGGACAGCGCCGTCGCCAGAGTCCAATCCTGGGCCAGCGTCGCGGCCAGCGATCCGGCGACCGCGCCTTCGTCGCCGCTCAGCGCGTAAACCGTGCCGAGCGCGGCGACCGCCACCTCGCGCGCCGCCAGCCCCGGCACCAAGGCGATGGCGATCTGCCAGTTAAAGCCAATGGGGGCCAGCAGCGGTTCCAACCCGCGCCCGATCAAACCGGCGAAGCTGTAATAAATCGCGGGTTCGGCCGCGCCGGCCGGCGGCGCGGGAAAGGTCGAGAGAAACCACAAGATCACCATCAAGCTCAGGATGATGGTGCCGATCCGGCGCAGGAAAATCTTGGTCCGTTCCCACAGGCCCAACAGCACGTTGGCGGCGTTCGGCCATTTGTAGCTGGGTAATTCCATCAGCAAGGGCTGTCGTCCGCCCTTTAACAAGGTCAACCGCAATACGGCGGCCACCGCCAGCGCGCCGACGATGCCGGCCGCGTACAACCCGAACATGACCAAGCCTTGCAGGCCGACGCCGCCCCATATCGCCGTATTGGGCACGAACGCGGCGATCAACAGCACGTAGACCGGCAACCGGGCCGAACAGGTCATCAGCGGCGCGATCAGAATCGTGACCAGCCGATCCAAGGGGTGAGCGATGGCGCGGGTCGCCATGACGCCCGGCACGGCGCAAGCGAAGCTGGACAGCAGCGGAATGAAGGCGCGGCCGTTCAGGCCCGCCGCGCTCATTAGCCGATCCATCAAAAACGCGGCGCGGGTCATGTAACCCGAGTCTTCCAACAGCAGGATAAAAAAGAACAGGATCAGGATTTGCGGCAGAAACACCACTACGCCGCCCACCCCGGCGATGATCCCATCCACCAGCAAGCTTTTGAGCAAACTCTCCGGCAGATGGGCGGCAAGCCACTGCTGCAAGCCGCTCACGCTGCCGTCGATCCAGTCCATTGGCGCTTCCGCCCAACTGAAGACCGCTTGAAACATCAAAAACAACAGCGCGAGCAGCGCCAGCGGGCCGGCGATGGGATGCAGCAACACCCGATCCAGTTGCCGGGTGACGCGGGCCGGCGCGCCTTCCTCGACCACCGCCTGGCGCAACACCCGCCCGACTTCGTGGTGGTAGGCGCGGATGGCGTCCGGCGAGGGTTCTTGCCAGTCGTCCAGAGCGGTTGCACCGTCGCCAGCAGGGTGTTTCAGCAGCGCGTCGATCCGGTCCAGCAGCTCGCGCACGCCGCTCTTGCGCATGGCGACCGTGGTGACCACCGGAATCCCCAACTCGCGCGATAGCGCCTCGGTGTCGATCCGACAACCGCGCCTTTGGGCGATGTCCATCATGTTGAGCGCGAGAATCAGCGGCCGGCCGAGCGGGCGTAATTCCAACAGCAGCCGCAAGTGCTGGTTGAGGTTGGTGGCGTCGGTCACGCAAACGATAGCGTCTGGCAACGTTTCGCGCTGCTGGCGACCCAACACCACATCGCGGGTGATCGCTTCATCCGGGCTGCGGGCGCGCAGGCTGTAACTGCCGGGCAAATCGAGCACTTCGACTGCATGACCGCCCGGCGTTTTCAAAAAACCACTCTTGCGCTCGACGGTGACGCCGGGATAGTTGGCGGTTTTTTGCCGCCCGCCGGTCAGCGTGTTGAACAGGGTGGTCTTGCCACTGTTGGGCGGGCCGACCAGCGCGATGCAGGCCGGTTTGAGGCCGTTCGTGGCCAGCGTTGCGGCGGTCATGAGACCAACGGTTCTCCCAGCGGCGCGACGGGACCCGTATCCCGCTCCAGCAGCGGACCCACTAAAACGGCGTTGGCCTCGCAGCGGCGCAGAGCCACGGTCATGGTCTGGTTGATGCGCACCGCCAGCGGATCGCGGTTCAACCAACCGCGATGCAACACTTCAATCCGCGCGCCTTCCACGAAGCCCATTTCCAACAAGCCGCGCTCGATGTCGCGGTCGCCGCCGCTGACAACCAGAATGCGGCCCGCGCTTCCCGGCCGCATCTGCCCGAGCGGCTGGGTGAACCCCAAACCTACCGCGCACCCCAACTCGAACGCCCGACGTTCGGCCTCGCTCGTCAGTTTCATTCAGGCGCTCTCCCCGGCGGGACGGGTTTGGACCGGCGCGCGCAACATCTTGTCCACCTCATCCTGATGGGTCCGTTCTTCCGCGATCAGGGTGCGGGCGTATTCCTCCAGCCGCACGTCCTGATCTTTCACGCAATCCAGCAGTTGGTAATACGCCTTGAGCGCTTCCTGTTCGTGAGCCAGCGATTCGCGCAGGATATCGCCGATATCGTGCCGGTGCGTCTCCAGCAGCGGGCCGATGCCGAGCGAGGGATGGCCGCCCAAACCGGTGATCAACTCGCCGGCCTGACGGGCGTGGAGCAGGCTTTCGTCGGCTTGCGCGTTGAGCCAACTGACGATGGGGATGCGGTTGTAGCCGTACACCATCAGCGCGTAATGGCTGTAGCGCACCACGCCGGCCAGTTCCAGCTCAAGAATGTGATTGAGAATGCCGATGGCGGCGTTCGTGTCGAAGTTTTGGGTCATGTTGCGGTTGCCTCTCGATCGTTTAAATAACGTGATGATGGCTTTAGCCCTGACGCACCGAGCAAAATATTGAGCGAATTACTCGGTAATTCTGTTCTTCTTTGAAAGGATTATAGTCAAGATGAGAATCATTCTCAAATAAAAATACGAGTGATTTCCCATCAATTCGCAACATCCCCGCCGGATTCATTCACCGGCGCGACGAGTCAAGCGCTTCAAGCGAGGCGTAAAATCAGGGCAACCATCCGAATGCCCGAGCGCCCGCAATGAAATCCAAGTCTTCCCAACGCGATCCGTTGGATCAAATCATCGCCTACCACCAGGCGAGCAAACATCATTTGGATCGCTACGCCCCCGGACCCGGCGGGCTGGACTGGGCCAATCAACCCGATCCGTTCCGCCGCTTCGCCGGCGCGGCGCGCGTCGGACTACCGTTGCGGGCCGATTCGCTGCCGATTTCGTTCGAATCCGCGCGCCGGGGCGAACGGCCCGACGCTTATCCGCTGGAACGCGACTCGCTGGCGCTGCTGTTTGAACTGTCCTTGGGGCTGTCGGCCTGGAAGCAGCACGGCGGTTCGCGCTGGGCGTTGCGCTGCAATCCATCGAGCGGCAACCTGCATCCGACCGAGGGCTATTTGATCTGTCCCGCGCTCCCCGGCTTGGCCGCCGGCGTCCATCATTATCTGAGCCACGACCATGTATTGGAGCAGCGCGCAACGCCGGATTCCAATGCTTGGGGCGACAGCTTGCGCGGCGGCGTGGTGGTGGCCTTGAGCGGCATTCACTGGCGGGAAGCCTGGAAATACGGCCTGCGAGCTTACCGTTACTGCCAGCACGACTGCGGCCACGCCCTCGCCGCCCTCGCCTACGCCGCCGCCGCGCTCGGCTGGCGCGCGCGGGTGTTGGAGAACTGGGGCGATGATGAGCTGGCCGCGTTGCTCGGATTGAATCGGACCGAGGATTTCGCCGACGCCGAATCGGAACATCCCGAAATCGCGCTGTGGATCGGATTGGAGCCGCCGCCGTCCGATACAGCGCCCGGTCCGCTGGCGGAAGGCTTGCGCTTTGTGGGTCGCGCCAACCGCTTGAGTCATGCCCGGCGCGACTGGCGCGGCATCGACGAGGTGGATCGAGCCGCCCGGCGGCCAAAGGTAGCAGCATCGCTCGCTGTCCAACCCCCGCAGTATCCGCCGCTGACCGAATCCGGCTGCCCCGCCCGCGCCGCCGATCTGATCCGCCAGCGCCGCAGCGCGGTGGCCTTCGATGGCGTCACGCCGCTTGCCGCCGAACGCTGGTTTGGAATGCTGGACGCGCTGCTGCCGCGCGCGGGCGTCCCACCGCTCGATGCTTGGTCGCCGCCGCCGCGCGTGCATCCGGTGCTGTTCGTCCACCGGATCGCGGGGATAACGCCCGGCCTTTATCTTTTAGCGCGCTCCCCGGACGCCTTTTCGAAACTGCGCGAAGCCTTGCGCGGCCAGTGGGACTGGTCGAAAGTGGACGCGGCGCCTGAACCGCTACCGCTTTACCGGCTGACCGCCGGCGACGCGCGCGAGGCGGCGCGGATCATTTCCTGCCATCAGGACATCGCCGCCGATTCCTGCTTCGCGGTCGGTTTTCTGGCCGAATTCGCCGACCCGCTGCAAGGCAAGCCGTGGGTTTACCGAGAATTGTTCTGGGAAACCGGCCTGCTGGGGCAGATTCTTTATCTGGAGGCGGAAGCCGCCGGCATCCGCGCCACCGGCATCGGCTGTTTCTTCGACGATGCCCTGCACCAGTTACTGGGGCTGGATGGCTTGGGCTGGCAATCGCTCTATCATTTCACGGTCGGCGGCTCCATCGAGGACCGCCGCCTGCAAACCCTGCCACCTTACGCGCATTTACACCGCCCCTAAAACACCCGTGGCGGACCTCACTGCGGATGACACCTCTGTCGTCCGCGCGGCCCTATCGGGCCAGAAGCCGAGATCACGCTGTGCGGGTCGGTCGATCTCCATCGAAATCTCATCGCCGCCGATTGTTACAAACCCGGTTACAACTGCAACCAAATTCAACGGTTAAGACATCTTTGCGAAATCCGCGCGGCTCTATAGTGCGTTCGACGGATGAGCCAAGACAGCGATGTCGATTCCAACAACTTTCGATGTGGAGATAGATCATGAAAACCTTAGTCATCGCTAGCGTGCTGGGTGTTGCTAGCAGCCTTTTCAACGCGGCCCACGCCGGATTCAACGACCGTGGCGAAGATTTCATCGCCTACGTCAAATCCGACCCTAACGTTCGGCGTCCATCGGTTGCCGTCGTGGCGAGCGGATTCAACGACCGTGGCCATGATGACGCCATCAGAACCCATGCCAGCACCGCCAAGCCCCTAACCGACGTTCGCATCACCCATGCGGGCTTTAACAACAGCAGTCATATTTCCGGTTATTAAACAAAAAACCCCCAGCGCTGGCTGGGGGAATCTTTTCAATCCAAATCATAATATTCCGCGCGCAATCCACATCACCGCATCAGCCAGCCGACAAGACCCTCACCGCCTGGGCGGCTTGTTCGCGCGTGTAGAAACGGCCTCGGCGAAGAAACCCCGCGATCACTGAATCCTTGACCGACACCACGCGGCCCGAAGCGTGCTGGCGCTTCACCCACTCGTCGGGTAAGCCGTCCAGCAAATGCATGGGAGCCGGCGAACCGTTGCTGAAGCGGGCGACTTGCACGGAGCCGCTTTCCGTGTCGTAAAAGGCCGGCAGGAAACCGCTGGACCGATTGCCTTGACTCACGCCACCGGTACCGGCAAACGTGAGATTTTCCTTGCGAAGCCGCGCGGGTGTTAGCGATTTCATACTGTCCTCCTATCCCGACAAGGTTCATCGTCACCATGGAGCGATTCGAGCGAGCGACGATCCCGGTTTAAAAAATCCCACGTCATGGAAAGACGCTCGGGCGTTTGCCGTTGGTGACTCCAAAGTTATGCTGGTGAAATTTCAGGATGATTTCTCGATTTCAAAACTTTATTTCAACTGTTTCAGCCGGTCTAAACCCCCGTAAAAACCTCATTCAGGCTCGACAGCGGGGCTACGCTTTCAAGATATTTAACGGGCCAGCGATGGCCGGCCGGCCTGGACTTGGCGTCGAACACCATGTCGGCGGTGGAATTTACATTTTCTTTACGCACCGGCCCGGCCTTTTTACCCTATTTTTCCGATGACTGAATTAAGGTACTTTCGGGAGACCGGCGACCCCTACCGCGCGCTGAAAGGTTACGGGGCCGCCCTGCTGGTTTCCGTCGGGGTGACCCTGGCGGTCATGCCGCTGTTGTCCTCTCTCGATCACGCCAACATCGCGGTCCTGTTTTTACTGGCGGTGGTCGGCGTGGCGGCGTGGCACGGACGGGGCCCCGCAGTGCTCGTGGCGTTTTGCAACGTCCTATCGTTCAACTTCGTTTTCGTGCCGCCGCATTTCGCGTTCTCGTTTGAAACCCTGCAATCGATTCTAACCTTCACGGTGATGTTGCTCGTGGGCTTGATCGTCGGCCAACTGACCGCCCGCTTCCGCCACCAAGCCGAGCTTGCCTTGGCCGGCGAGGAGCGTGCTCATCATCTTTATGCGATGGCGCGCGAGCTGTCGGGCGCGCTGGCCATCGAACAGGTGATCGCTATCGGCGAACGCGGGGTCGAGGCCGATCTTCGAATCAAGGCGCGGCTGCTGTTGCCGGACGACCGCGACCGCTTGCAAGCGCCGCCGCGACCGGACAAGCCGGAGGTGAGGTTGGACATCGCGCGGCAGTGCTTCGAGCGGAACGAACCGACCGGGCTGGGCGCCGCCGCATGGCCTGAATCGCCGTCGCTGTACTTGCCGCTCAAGGGCCCGTTGCGGACGCGGGGGGTGTTGGTGGTCACGCCCGACCGGCCGAGTCAGATCCCCACTCCGGAGCAACGCCGCCTGCTGGACACCTTGGCCGCGCTGATCGCCATCGCCTTGGAACGGGTACACTTCGCTGAGGTCGCCCACCGCGTCCAGCTCAAAATGGAGGCGGAACGAGAACGCAATGCCCTGCTGGCGGGCTTTTCGCATGATTTGCGCACGCCGATGACCGCTCTGCTCGGCATGACGGAGACGCTCACGCTGGCACTGAGCGCCGGACGGTCCCCGCATCAGGAAACCCTGGCCGCCATCCGCGAGCAGGCCCTGCGGATGGCGCTGCTGGTGGACAATTTGCTGGAGATGGTAAAACTGCAAGCCGCCGGCGGCGTGCGCTTGCACAAGGACTGGCAGTCGCTGGAAGAATTGGTCGGCTCGGCGGCGCGGATGCTGGAGCAACCGCTGGCGGGACATCCGCTCGATCTGATGCTCGATCCGGATTTGCCGCTGGTCAATTGCGACGCCGTGCTGATCGAGCGGGTGCTGGTCAACCTGCTGCAAAACGCCGTCAAATACACCCCGCCCGCGACGCCGATCGGCGTTGCCGCGCGCGCCGAGCCGGATCGGTTGCTGGTGGATGTCTGGGATCGCGGGCCGGGTCTGCCGGTCGATCACAAGCAGGATTTGTTCGAAAAATTCACTCGCGGCCACCACGAATCGGCGGTGCCGGGCGTGGGGCTTGGCCTGTCGATTTGCCGGGCGATCATCGAAGCGCACGGCGGCCGGATCAGCGCCGGAAACCGCGAGGGAGGCGGGGCTTGCTTCAGCTTTTTTCTGCCGCTGGAGCAGTTGCCGCCGCTGGAAATGGACGATGAACCCAACCTGGAGCCGGGATGAGCAACCCCTCCGAACCCGCGTTGACCGTGTTGATCGTCGAGGACGAACAGGCCATCCGCCGGTTCGTGCGCGCCGCGCTGGAAGCGGAAGGACATCGGGCGCACGAAGCGGAAACCTTGCGCACCGGCCTGCGGGAAGCCGGCACCCGCAAACCGGATTTGATCATCCTCGATCTGGGTTTACCGGATGGCGACGGGGTGGATTTTATCCGCGATCTGCGGGCCTGGAGCACGATCCCCATCCTGGTGCTGTCCGCTCGAACCGAGGAGTACGATAAGGTGGAAGCCTTGGACGCCGGTGCGGACGATTATCTGAGCAAACCGTTCGGCGTGACCGAGCTGCTGGCGCGGGTGCGGGCAGTGTGCCGGCGTTACGCCCGCGAATCGGGCGGCGCGGCGGTGGTGGACTTTGGCGCGGTCCGGGTGGATCTGGAAAACCGGCGCGTTTCCCGCGACCGCCGGCCGGTTCACATTACACCCATCGAATTTCGGTTGCTGGCCGTGCTGGTCACCCAACCCGGCAAGGTGCTGACGCACCGCCAGCTGCTGCGCGATGTCTGGGGGCCGGCCTACGTCGAACGCGGTCATTATTTACGGATTTACATGGGCCACCTCCGCCGGAAGCTGGAAGACGACCCCGCCCGACCCCGTTATCTTCTGACCGAAACCGGCGTGGGTTATCGATTTTGCCCCTCCTAGCGCGGCCACGGTGCGGAAATCTTTAGAGTTGCTAACATAAAGCAGGCAATGCGGAGTTTCTCTTGGCCGGTTTACGGCTTTTTTTTACGGCGCTCCGTCATTTTTACACTTTCTTTACGGCGGCTTCGGTAGAACGTTGGCTTGACGGAGCCGTTGTGAGTTTCGCTCACCTTCAACGCTCGACAAGGGTTTCCATGACCGCTCAAACCTTGATGAACCCCGATTTGGTGGTAGTGCGCGCCACCGACACGGTGGCCGACGCCGCCGAACTGATCCTCAAACATCATCTGCGTCATTTGCCGGTGGTCGACGAAGCCGGCCGCTATCTCGGCACCTTCGGCATTTACTCGGTCCTCCAGTTGACCCTGCCCACCGCCGTCCTCAAGCACGGCTTGAAAAACGTGGGTTTCGTGGCCGAAACCACGCCCGATCTGGCCCAGCGCTTGCGCCGGCGAGGCCAAGAGCCGGTCAGCCAATGGCTCAGCAAAGACCCGGTCGCCCATCCCGACACCCCCGCCATGACCGTCATTCAAATGATTTTGCAAGGCCATACCAGCGTGCCGGTGGTGGACCGGTCGAGCCAACGCTTGGAAGGAATCATTTCCTCCTGGAGCGTTCTGGAACGGCTGACGAGCGAGGCGTGCTGACATGCACGGAACCAGCGAAGCCTCGTCGGTCATTTTCGGCCTGAACCCGATGTGGGTGGCCGCCCTGCTGTTCTTGCTCACCTACGCCGTGGTGATGAGCGAGAAGATCAACCGCGCCATCGTCGCCTTGCTGGCGGCGGGCTTGATGATCGTGCTCGGCGTGATCAACCAGGAAGCGGCCATCCGCGGCATCGACTTCAACACCATCGGCTTGTTGATCGGCATGATGGTGATCGTCGCCATCACCCGCCAGTCCGGCATTTTTCAATTCCTGGCGATCTGGGCGGCCAAGCGGGTCAACGCCCAACCGTGGGGCATCCTGGTGATGATCTCGCTGGTGACGGCGGTGACCTCGGCGTTTCTGGACAACGTGACCACGGTGTTGCTGGTGGTGCCGGTCACCCTGCTGATCACCGAGGAGCTTAAAGTCCCTCCGTATCCGTATCTGTTCGCGATGATCTTTTCTTCCAATATCGGCGGCACCGCGACCCTGATCGGAGACCCGCCCAACATCATGATCGGATCGGCGACCGGCCTCGCCTTCAACGATTTCGCCTATAACCTAGCGCCGGTGATCGTGGTGATCATGGCGGTGACCCTAATACCGATTTACTTGATCTGGGGCCGTCATCTGACCGCCACCCCTGAAGACCGCCAGCGCGTCATGAAATTCAACGAATTCGAAGCGATCACCGACCCGCGCCTGCTCAAACAGTGCTTGCTCGTCATCGGCCTGGTCATCGCCGGCTTCGTGTTCGCCCGCGTCTTGGGCGTGGAAGCGGCCACCGTGGCGATGACCGGCGCGGCGCTGTTGCTGCTGCTGGCCAATTTCGGCCACGACGCCGAACATCAGAGCAAGCATGTGCTGGAAGCCTTCAACGAAGTGGAATGGATCACCATTTTCTTTTTCGTCGGCCTGTTTATCGTGGTGCACGGCGTGGACAGCACCGGCTTGCTCAAGGTGTTGGCCGACAAGATGTTGGCCATGACCGGCGGCAATCTGACCGCGACCGCGCTGGTGATTCTGTGGTCCTCGGCCATCCTGTCGGCGATCATCGACAACATCCCCTTCGTGGCCACCATGATCCCGCTGATCAAGGCCATGGCCCCGACTTTCGGCGGGCCAGAGGGGCTGATGCCGCTGTGGTGGTCGCTGTCGTTGGGCGCTTGCCTGGGCGGCAACGGCACCTTGATCGGAGCCAGCGCCAACCTGGTGGTGGCCGGCTTCGCCGAGCGGGCCGGTCAGCCGATCCGCTTTATTCCTTACGCCATGATGGCCTTCCCGCTGATGCTGTTGTCCATCGCCATCAGCACGGTCTACCTGTACTGGCGCTATCTATGACGCGGGTGTTTCAGGGCGAACGATGAGCGACGCCGATTTTGACCTGCCGGGCGCAAAGGGATCGGCCGCTGACGGCGCTTGGCTTGCGGCCGATGCGGTCGCGGCAGCGCCTCTCCCGGCGGGCCGAGCGGCGATCGATTGGAAAACCTGGCGGGTTAAAAGCCGGCGTTCGCCGCTGAAAACCGCGCTGTACATGGTCGGTCTTCTGATGATCATGTTCAGTTTCACCATGCTGCCGCCGATGGCGGTGGCGTGGTGGTACGACGGAACGAGCGTGGTGATGCCGTTTTTTGAAGCCATGGAGACGATGCTGGGCTTGGGTTTGCTGTGCTGGCTGCCGGTGTGCCGGCACAAACCCGACTTGCGCAACCGGGACGGCTTCGTGGTGGTGGTGGCGTTCTGGTTTTTGCTGTCGCTGATCGGCGCGCTGCCTTTCATGCTGTCCAGCAACCCGCATGTGCGCTTGGTGGATGCGGTCTTCGAAACCATTTCCGGCTTGACCACCACCGGGGCCACCGTACTCTCCGGCCTGGACGCCATGCCCAGGGCCATCGTCTACTATCGGGCGCAACTGAATTTTCTCGGCGGCATGGGGGTGATCGTGCTGGCGGTGGCGCTGCTGCCGATGCTGGGGGTCGGTGGGATGCAGCTGTACAAGGCCGAAACGCCGGGTCCGATGAAGGATGAAAAGCTCACCCCGCGCATCACCGAGACCGCCAAGAACCTTTGGTTGATCTACGTCATTCTCAACGTGCTGTGCACCTTGTCGTTTTGGGCGGCGGGGATGAATTTTTTTGACGCGCTTTGCCATAGCTTCGCGACGCTGGCGCTGGGCGGCTATTCGACCCACGACGCCAGCATCGGCTATTTCAACAGTCCGGCCATCGAACTGGTGGCCGGCTTCTTCTCCATCGTGGCGGCGGTCAACTTCGCGCTGTTCTTTCTGGCGTGGCGCGCGCGCAGCCTAAAGGCGGTTTTTAGGGACGCCGAATTCCGATTCTGCATGGCGGTCTTCGGCGGCATCATCGCCACCACCTGCCTTTATCTGTACTGGACGAGCAAGTTCCCGGCCTGGGAAGCCTTCTATCACGGGTTTTTTCAAGCGGCCTCGGTCATCACCGACAACGGTTTGGGCACCATCGGCTATCCGGCGGACTGGCCGATCTTCGTGCCGCTGCTGCTGATGCTGGGCAGCTTTTTCGGCGGCTGCGTCGGCTCCACCTGCGGCGGCATCAAGGCGATCCGCTTTCTGTTGCTCTACAAGCAAAGCGTGCGCGAGGCGCGGCTGTTGATCCGTCCGGCCGCCCAAATCGCGGTCAAGGTCGGCCAAAACCCGATTCCGGATCGGGTGATGCAGGCGGTGTGGGGGTTTTATTACCTGTATATCTTCAGCTACTGCTTCTTCTCGCTGGCGCTGACCGCGACCGGCGTGGATTTAGTGACCTCGTTCGGATCGGTGGCGGGCTGTCTGAACAACATGGGCATCGGCCTGGGAGAGACCGCCGTCGGTTTCGCGCCGCTGAACGATACCGCGACCTGGCTGCTGTCGCTCGCCATGCTGGTGGGACGCTTCGAGGTTTTCCCGCTGCTACTGCTGTTCTTGCCGGATTTCTGGAAGTAACGAGACGATCCGAAAATCCTTGGAGCCCCGAGTTTCTCCAAGCTCATCGGATAACAAAACTTTGTTTGAGGTCATGACATCATGGGTGGAATCGGCATTACCGAATTATTGTTGGTGCTGGTCATCGCGCTGGTTTTTTTCGGCGGCGGGCGTCTGCGCAATCTCGGCTCCGATCTGGGAACGGCGATTCGGGGTTTTCGCGACGCGATGAAGGAGGAGCCAAAAGCGGCGGTCCAACCCACCACCCAAAACCTCGAACCGTTTGCCCGTCAAGAACCGAGCGCCTTGCCGACAGAAACCGCGACCTTGGATAAAGGCGACCAGTCCATCAACCTGCGTCAAAACGTCTGAGCTTTAACGGTTGAGAGGCAGGACAAAACCCGCGTACGCCACTAGAATGGGCTACCCCGCCAGCGGGCGGATTCGCTTAGGATTTCGGTTTCCTGGGCCTCGATTCTGGTCGGTCCAGGGGGTTTGGAGCGGGATGGGCTTTGATTTTGACATCGCGCGCGACGGCGGCGGCGCTCAAACGTGCTCGTGCAAGCCGCACTCGCGCTTGAGCCCGAAGAATCGGGTCTCCTCCGGGCTCATGCCGTCCACCAGCCGGCGGGTGGTGTGCACGTCGCCGATGGAGACGTAGCCCTGCTCCCAGAGCGGGTGATAGGGCAACTGATGCTGGGTGAGGTAGCGGTAAACATCGCGGTCGGTCCAATCGATCAGCGGATGGATCTTGCAGCGGCCGTTGCGCCACAGCAGCACATCGAGGCTCTGACGGCTTTTCGCCTGTTGCCGCCGCAAGCCGGAAATCCAGGCCCGCGCCGCCAAATCCTTGAGCGCCCGTTGCATCGGTTCGACCTTATTCATTTGGTTGTAGCGCTCGATGCCTTCCAACCCCTGCTCCCACAGCTTGCCGTAACGGGCTTCCTGCCACGCCGGACCGACTTGGGCGCGGTAAATGTGCAGCTTCAGCGACAAGCGCTCGGAGAGTTCGTCGATAAAACGGTAAGTTTCCGGAAACAGATAACCGGTGTCGATCATCACCACCGGAATGTCGGGCTTCTGAGCGGCGACCATGTGCAGGCAGACGGCGGATTGCGCGCCGAAGCTGGACGTCAACACGATCCGTCCCGGAAAATTCTCCAAACCCCAGGCGACCCGGCGTTCGGCGCTGGAAGCCTCCATTTCGCGGTTCATGGCGTCCAGATCGAACCACGGCTGAGTATCCTTGGCCGGTAAGTCGGACTGCGCCGTTGCCTGAGTCATCATCGTTTGCCTTATCGTTTTAGCGGTGGCCGGAAGTATTATCGGCTGTCTGCCCTAAGCGCTTCATTTTAAACTAACAAGCAATCGATCAATCCAAAAGGAATTAATATCTATATATTTATGCAAATAGATTCTTAAACAGCCGCGCCGGAGCGATGCTCGGAACGGGCGGATTCAGCCAAAACCCGTCTCGCGCCGCGCGGATTCAATCCTCTTGCTTTTGACTGCGCTGGCGTTGGTGATTCGTCGGCCCAAACCGATGCTCAAATGACGCTACCGCAACCCGAATCCATCTTTCTATCCGCTTCTCTTGAGCCGCCGCTGGGCGTCAGCTTGCGCGCCGCCCGTCTGGTCTATAGCGGCTTGACGCTGTTTGACGGTCTCGATCTGGAATTGCGCGCGGGCTGCTTCACCTGCCTGCTCGGCCCCAGCGGCATCGGCAAGAGCAGTTTGCTGCGCTTGCTGGCCGGATTGACCCCGCCCGGCGTCAGCGGCGAATTGCGCGGCGGCGACGGACGAACCCTCGCCGGCCGGGTCGCTTACATGGCGCAACAAGATTTGCTGCTGCCCTGGCTCAACGTCCTGAACAACGTCACCCTCGGCAACCGGCTGCGCGGCGAAGCCGTCGATCGGCCGCGCGCCCTGCGCCTGCTGGCGCGGGTCGGTTTGGCCGACGCCGCGCTGGCGCGCCCCGACACCCTGTCCGGCGGAATGCGCCAGCGGGCGGCCTTGGCCCGCACCCTGATGGAAGACCGCCCGGTGGTGCTGATGGATGAGCCGTTTTCCGGCCTGGACGCCTTGAGCCGTTTGCGGCTGCAAGCGCTGGCCGCCGACGTGTTGGCCGGAAAGACGGTGCTGCTGGTGACCCACGATCCCTTGGAAGCGTTGCGGCTGGGGGAGCACATCTTGATCATGAACGGCCGGCCGGCGGCGCTGTCCGCGTTGCCCGACCTGCCCGGCGCGCCGCCGCGCGACCCCGGCGATCCCGCCGTGCAAGCGGCTTATCGCGCCATCCTGCAACGGCTGGAAGCCGCATGAAGGCATTGGGCAGGAGCCTCGTCACGCTGGCCGGCTTTCTGTTGGTCTGGCAGGCGGTCGCGATGTTGGGCGATTTGCCCGCCTACATCCTGCCCGAACCGTGGGCGGTGGCGCTCAGCCTGTGGCATCATAGCGGCGCGCTGCTCCATCACGCGGGCGTGACCGCCCTGGAAATCGTCCTCGGCATGGCGCTGGGCACGCTGATGGGCTGCGCCAGCGCGCTGGCGCTGGGCTATTCGCGGCGGGCGCGGCGGTGGGTGCTGCCGGTGCTGATCGCTTCCCAAGCGGTTCCGGTGTTCGCCATCGCCCCGCTGTTGGTGCTGTGGTTGGGTTACGGCTTGGGCTCCAAGGTCGTCATGGCGATGTTGATCATCTATTTTCCGGTCACCGCCAATTTTTACGACGGCTTGCGCCACACCCAACGCGGCTGGCTGGATTTGGCGCGGGTGATGTTGCCCGCGCCCCGGCCTTGGGCGGTGTTGCGGCACATCGCCATCCCCGCCGCGCTGCCGGCGCTGGCCTCC
>ERZ761607.2895-NODE-2895-length-17578-cov-10.121783_pt1 | contig 17578 bp, 11 predicted proteins | sample MGYA00511164_ERZ761607 | MGnify/ENA primary metagenome ERZ761607 (study PRJEB28899, sample SAMN02445080) | bioreactor sludge metagenome | biome: EBPR sludge | place: Australia: Brisbane, Thorneside Wastewater Treatment Plant | collected 2011-06-22 ...
CCTTGCATTCCGGGAGGGCAGGCGCCGGCGCGGGCTGCGGGGCGGCGACCGGCTGTGGCGGCGGCTCCGCCGGCTTCGTTTCCTTGGTGGCGCAACCGGCCAGCACGACGCTACCGATCAGAAGGGAAAGGATCAACTGCGGGGGGGGGAGCATGGTCATTCCTTTGGCATGAGTTGGGTGTTGGCGGAAAAAAATGCGAGAACGATTATACTATGACGCATGGTTCAATGCGCCGGCTTTCAGGAGGCTTTTCGGGTGAAGGCGGTCGATGGCCGGAAAGAGCGCGGGTCAGGACCTTTCGCCTCGCTCCGCCTTGCGCCGGTAGGTGGCGAAGACAAGCCCGTTCCCCGCGGTTTTTGCCGTTTTTTCCCAGTCGACCGCGGCAATCTCCGGAAACCGCGCATCGCCCTCGGGTTCGAGGTCCACCTCGGTGATCTCCAGGCGGTCGGCGACGGCCATCGCCTGGGTGTAGATCTGCTCGCCGCCGATGACGAAGACGGTTGTCGCGGTCGACGCCCGATGCAGGGCGTTTTCCAGCGAGCCGGCGATTTCGGCGCCGGGGGCGGCGTAATCCGCCTGGCGGGTGATGACGATGTTGCGCCGGCCGGGCAGCGGGCGGAAACGCGGCGGCAGCGATTCCCAGGTCTTGCGCCCCATGACGACGGTGTGGCCGGCGGTCAGCGCCTTGAAGCGCGCCATGTCTTCGGGGATGTTCCAGATCAGCCGGTTGTCGCGACCGATGACGCCGTTTCCGGCGACGGCGGCGATGATGACGATTTCCGGCATGCGGACTTCAGCCGTGGGCGGCGCTGGCGTCGCGATAGAGGGCGACATAGTCGCGGGCGGCATGTTCCCAGGAGAAATCCCGGCGCATGCCGTTCTGCTGGATGCGCTGCCAGAGCTTGCGGTCGTGCCAGCAGCGGGTCGCGCGTTCGAGCGCCAGCCACAGCGCCCGCGGGGTCGCCTCGTCGATGACGAAGCCGTTGCCCGTCTTGTCGGCGAGGGTCTCGGCGTTCACGTCGATGACGGTATCGGCGAGGCCGCCGGTGGCGCGGACGATCGGTGGCGTGCCGTAGCGCAGGCTGTACATCTGGCTCAGGCCGCAGGGCTCGAAGCGCGACGGCATCAGGAAGCAGTCGGCGCCAGCCTCGATGCGGTGCGCCAGCCCTTCGTCGAAAGTCAGGCGAACGGCGATCTGCCCGGGGTGGCGGGCGGCGAGGTCGCTGAAGCCGGCCTCCATCGCCTTGTCGCCGCTGCCGAGGACGGCGAGTTGCGCCGGCAGAGCGGTGAGGCGTTCGCCCAGTGTCACGACGAGATCGAGCCCCTTCTGGTGCGTGAGGCGGCTGATGATGCCGAACAGCGGGCGGTCGGCGGCGACCGCGAGGCCCATTTCCCGCTGCAGGGCGCGCTTGTTCTCGCGCTTCGCGGCGAGCCGGTTGGCTGCGTAGGGGGCGGCCAGCGCGGGATCGTTCGCCGGGTTCCAGAGCGCCCCGTCGACGCCGTTGAGGATGCCGCGCAGTACGCCGGCGCGATGGCGCAGCAGCGGCGCCAGCCCGTAGCCGAAATCCTCGTGCTGGATCTCGCCGGCGTAGGTCGGGCTGACCGTCGAGATCAGCGTCGCCAGCTGCAGGCCGGCCTTGAGGAAGGAGATCTGGCCGCCGTATTCGGCGCCGTGCATGTGCCAGGCCTCCTCGGGCAGGCCGAGGGCGGAGCGGTGACCGGCCGCGAAGTTCCCCTGGAAGGCGATGTTGTGTACCGTGACGACGCTGGCGGCGCCACCCTCGTAGTGCAACCAGGCGGGGGCAAGCGCGGTCTGCCAGTCATTGAGGTGGACGACGTCCGGCTGCCAGTCGAGCGGCGACCCGGCTTGCCCGAGCAGCGCGGCGACCCGCGAGAGCATGCCGAAGCGAATGCCGTTGTCGGTCCAGTCGTGGCCGAGCGCATCGCCATAGGGGTTGCCGGGGCGGTCGAAGAGCGCCGGGCAGTCGAGCAGGAGCAGCGGCAGACCGTCCGCTTCGGCGCCGAGCAGGCGCGCCGGCGGCAGGGACGGAGCAAGCGCCGGCAGTTCGGCGAGCGCGGCGGCTCGCGGAAAGGCCGTCAGAAATGCCGGGTAGGCCGGAATCAGCACCCGGATGTCATGTCCTGCGCGGTGCAGCGCCGCCGGCAACGCGGCGGCGACGTCGCCGAGGCCCCCGGTCTTGACCCAGGGGGCCATCTCGGAGGCGGCGAAAAGGATCGCGAGCCGGCTCAAGTCATCAGCTTCTCAGGGCGGCGAGCAGGCCGCGGGTCGAGGCGTCGAAGGCGGCGTCATCGCCGGCTCCGCCGAGCACCGGGGTCAGCCGGCTGGCGAGTTGCTTGCCGAGCTCGACACCCCACTGGTCGAAGGAATTCAGGTTCCACAGGACGCCGAGGCAGAACACCTTGTGCTCGTAGAGCGCCAGCAGCTGGCCCAGCGTGTAGGCGTCCAGCGCCGGCAGGAGCAGCGTGGTCGACGGCTGGTTGCCGGGAAACACCTTGTACGGAACGAGCGCTTCCGGCACGCCGGCGGCGCGCGCCTCGGCGGCGGTCTGGCCGAAGGCGAGCGCGGCCGATTGGGCGAGACAGTTGGCGAGCAGCGCCGCATGGTGACCGCCGGGCAGCGGAAAGTCGCTGTCGCGCAGGGCGATGAAATCGCAGGGAATCGTCTGGCCACCCTGATGGATCAGCTGATAGAAGGAGTGCTGGCCATTGGTTCCCGCTTCGCCCCAGAGCACCGGACAGGTGCCGACCCCGGCCGGCTCGCCGTCGCGGTCGGTCTGCTTGCCGTTGCTCTCCATTTCGAGCTGCTGCAGGTAGGCTGGCAACAGCGCGAGCGACTGGCTGTAGGGCAGCACGGCCTGCGTGCCGGCGCCGAGGAAATCGGTATTCCACAAGGTCAGCAGGGCCAGCGTCAGCGGCAGGTTGGCGGCTGCCGGCGCCTCGACGAAGTGCCGGTCCATGGCGCGGGCGCCGGCCAGCAACTGCTCGAACTGGCGCCAGCCGATGGCCAGCGCCAGCGACAGGCCGATCGCCGACCACAGCGAAAAGCGGCCGCCGACCCAGTCCCAGAACTCGAAGACGTTGTCCGGAGCGATGCCGAACTGCCGGGTCAGTTCGAGGTTGGTCGACAGGGCGACGAAGTGCTGGCCGACGGCGCTTTCGCGGCCCGCCGCAGCGAGCAGCCAGGCGCGCGCGGTACGCGCGTTGGTCAGCGTCTCGAGCGTCGTGAAGGTCTTGCTGGCGATGACGAACAACGTCGTCCGCGGATTGAGGCGGGCGAGCAGCGGGGCGATGTCGGCGCCGTCGACGTTGGCGACGAAATGGACATCGAGGTCCGGCTGCTGCTGCGCGGCCAGTGCCCGCACCGCCATGCGCGGGCCGAGGTCGGAGCCGCCGATGCCGATATTGACGACGTCGGTGATGCGCTCCCCGGCAAAGCCCCGCCATTTTCCGCCGTGTATGCTCTCGCAGAAGTTGCGCAGGCGCTCGAGGACGGCGCGCACCTCGGGCGGCGCCTCCTCGCCGGCGCGCAGCGCCATGTGGCGGACGGCGCGGCCTTCGGTGTGGTTGACCAGTTCGCCGGCCACCATCTTCCGCTTCCAGCCCTCGAGGTCGGAGGCGCCGGCCAGCGCGTGCAGCAGAGCCAGCGCTTCGCTGTCGATCCGCTGCTTGGAAAAATCGAGCAGCAGCCCGTCCTGGCGCAGCGAAAAACGTTCGAAGCGTTGCCCGTCGGCGGCGAACAGTTCACGCAGATGCGCCGGGCGCACGGCTTCCGCATGGGCGGCGAGGGCGCGCCAGGCCGGGGAGTCGATGATTCTCATAGCCATATCATCAGGCCGGTTTCGAACCTGTGGATCAGGTCGGGATGCGATGGAAAGATGCGGATCCGGTATTCCAGCTTGCCGCAGCTCTCCGGGGTCAGGTCGATGGCGTACAGCATTTCGCCAGTGTCGTTCTCCCCCCGGGTGCTCAACGGGTAGTGACGGGCGCGCCGGCTGAATGCGCCCTGCGGACCGGGGCGACCGATCAGCGCCTCGACGGTGACGTCCTGCGGACTCAGGCCGTTGAGCTGGACGGCGACCTGCAGGTGCAGCGACTTGCCGAAGTTGAGACGGCGCTCCGGCATGTCGAGCCGGTGCAGGCGGACGCCGGGCCAGGCGGCCCGCACCTTTTCCTTCCACTCGGCCACCGCGCGGGCGACGGCGAATTCGTTCTTGGCGTAGCGTCGACCGTGCACGGTGGCCGGCGCATAAAACTTCCTGGTGTACTCGGCCACCATGCGGATGACGTTGAAGCGGGGGGCGATGGTCCGGATCGATTGCTTGGACATCGCCACCCAGTCCGGCGAGTAGCCCATCGGCCCGGTGCGGTAGTAGGTCGGAATCACCTGGTCCTGGAGAAGTTCGTAGAGCGTGCGGGCTTCCTCCTCGTCGCGCTGGGCTTCACCGAGATGCCCGGGGGCGGGTTTGATGGCCCAGCCGTTGGGGGCGTCGCCGCTGTCGTCGTAGCCTTCGCCCCACCAGCCGTCGAGTACCGAGAGGTTGAGGGCGCCGTTCATCGCCGCCTTCATGCCGGAGGTGCCCGAGGCTTCGAGCGGATAGATCGGATTGTTGAGCCAGACGTCGACCCCGGCGACCAGCGAGCGCGCCAGGTGCAGGTCGTAGCCCTCGACCAGCAGGATGTGGCCCTCGAACTCGGGGCGCTTGGCCATGTGGGCGATCCTGCGCATGATTTCCTGGCCCGGCTGGTCGGCCGGATGAGCCTTGCCGGCAAACAGGAAGAGCACCGGCCCGCCGGCCTGCGCGATGATCTCGGCCAGCCACTCCGGATCCTGGAAGAGCAGGGCGGCGCGCTTGTAGGTGGCGAAGCGCCGGGCGAAACCGATGGTCAGGACATTCGGGTTTTCCGGATCCGCGTACTTGAGCAGGCGGTCGAGGTGCGCCAGCGAACCCCTGTTGCGCAGGTGCTGTTCGGCCAGGCGGTCGCGGACGAGCTGCAGCAACAGCGACTTCAGCTGCTGGCGGATGCTCCAGAAGGTCTGGTCGGGAATTTTCGCGATCCCGTTCCAGTTGGCCGGATCGGTCTGGCGCTCGCTCCAGCCGGTGCCGAGGTAACGCTCGAAGGTCTCGTGCCATTCGGTGGCCAGGAAGGTCGGCAGGTGGACGCCGTTGGTCACGTAGGCGACGGGGTTTTCCTCGGGGTCGATCTGCGGCCAGAGGTAGCGGCAGATGGCGGCCGAGACGTCGCCATGGATGCGTGACACGCCGTTGTGGTGACGGGAGCCGCGCAAGGCGAGGGCGGTCATGTTGAAATCGGTCTTGCCCTGTTCGACCCCCAGTTTCAGGAGTTGCTCGTAGGGAACGCCGTTCGCGTGGCACCAGTCGGAGAAGTAGTGGCGGATCATTTCCTCGGGGAAGTGATCGTGCCCGGCCGGAACCGGGGTGTGCGTCGTGAACACGACGTTGGCGGCGACCGCCTCGACCGCCGCCGCGAACGGCAGACCGGCGCTGACCAGGCTGCGGATGCGTTCAAGGATCAGGAAGGCCGCGTGCCCTTCGTTGATGTGCCAGACCGAGGGCTTGAGGCCGAGCGCGGCGAGGGCGCGAACGCCGCCGACGCCGAGCAGGATTTCCTGCTCGATGCGCGTCGTCCGGTCGCCGCCGTAGAGGCGGTGGGTGATCTCCCGGTCATGCGGCGCATTCTGCGGCAGCCAGGTGTCGAGCAGGACGAGACGGACGTGACCGACCAGGACCTCCCAGAGCTTGACGTGAACGGTGCGGCCCGGGAACTCGACGGTGACCAGCATGTCGTGGCCGTGGGCGTCGTGCAGCGGCGCAATCGGCAGATCGTCGAACTCGGAATCGGTGTAGGTCGCCTGCTGGCTGCCGTCGGCGTCGAGCGTCTGATGGAAGTAGCCCTGGTGGTAGAGCAGGCCGATCCCGACAAAGGGCAGGCCCATGTCGCTGGCGCCCTTGCAGTGATCGCCGGCGAGGATGCCGAGGCCGCCGGAGTAGATCGGCAGGCTCTCATGGAAACCGAATTCGGCGCAGAAATAGGCGATCAGGTCGTCGCTCTTGAACCGCTGGCCATGGATGTGAGCCATGTTGGGCAGTTCGTGGTAGCTGCTGTACGCCGAGATGACACGATTCAGCGTGCCGATGAACACCGGATCCTCGGCGGCGGCTTCGAGGCGCTTCTGGTCGGCGCGCTTGAGAAACGCCTTGGGGTTGTGGTTGGTCGCCTTCCACAAGCCCCCCGAGAGTTGCGCGAAGAGCGAGCGCGTCGGGCGATCCCAGCTGTACCAGAGGTTGCCGGCGAGATCCTGGAGCGGTCGCAGACGAACGGGAATCTTGGGATTGACTTCGAGTTTGAATACGGTTCCGGTCATGGTGGGCTCTTGTGGATGGTCAGTTGGAGTTGAAGGGTGGACTGGTCGTCGGGCAAGGTCCACTGGAAGGACAGCTCGACGCATTGCATGATTTTCTCAAAGCCGGCCTCCGACTGGGAGACCGTCTGTTGCGGTCGACCGCAAATTTCCGCCGGAATCGACGCCGCCAGGCGGAGGTCGCCGCCGAGCACGCCATCCTCGAGCGTCAGCGCGGTGGCGGCCGGGAGGTCGACGGGTTGGCCGAAGCCGCCGGGAATGCTGCCGTCGGCGAGCACGTAGCGGCCGAGGAAACCGTCGCAGCTGGGCATTGCCAGGTTCAGCCGGGTCGTCAGGCGGCGCCCGGCCAGGCCGCGGCACCGCCAGGTCACGGTTACCGTCGATCCGTCGAGCGCCAGGGTCTTGACGAGGCCGGGGTGGGTGAAGCGCAACGCCGCCGGATCGTCCTGGACGTAGGCGGTGAGCGCCCTGCCGTCGACTTCGTCGAGCCAGAGGGCGCGCGGCAGGGCATCGGGAACGACATCCTCGGGGGCGATCGGGTGCTTGAAGCGGACGATGTCGTGCGCCGAGGCGATCCCTTCGCCCTCGTGCCGGGTCGGTCCGGCGCCGATCTTGTCGTGATAGTGCTCGTGATAGCGGCGCAGGGTGTCGGCGAAATTGTGCGTCAGCGCGTAGCTGCTCAGTTCGTGCGCGGCGCCCAGTCCGTCGTCGCGCACGACCACTTGCAGTTGGTCGTTGTGGACGAAGGTTTCCTTCCTGCCGTCGCAATCGAGGTCGACCGCAAGCGCCGGCGGACGCGGCTGGAGGGCGTCGAGCCCGGCCTCGAGCGCGACGATGTTGTTCCACACCGCGCGCCGCAGGTGGGGCAGGTACAGGCCGCCGAACAGGCCGTGCCAGTAGGCGTCGTTGGCCTGGGCGCGGTAGAGCGCGGCGGTCAGTGCGGCGGGCGCCGCCGGCAGCGCGGCGAGGCGCGCCGAAAGCGCCTGCATGCGCTTGTGCATCCAGTTGGCTTCCGGGTAGCGCGACAGGAAGTTGCGCCAGATCCCGCCGCGGATGAAGGGACGGTGCCGGTCGACGCGGCCGGCGGCCTTTTCCCCGGCGAGGAAGGCCGAGTAGATGCCCGCCGCCGGCATCGGCAGCGTCCATTCGTTCATCTCGCTGTACGACGTGGTGGGCAGATAGACGATGCCGCGCGTCGTGTGCCGGGCGTGAAAGTCGGCATAGGTCGCCGTGCGGATCTTCGGGCTGGCCAGCACGCCCTCGATCAATGCCTTGAGCCAGCCGCGGTTGTAGACCCAGTCGTAGGTTTCCGGCCAGATGCCGAACTTCTCGATGTCGTCGAAATAGACGGCGGCGGAGTCGCCGTGGCCGGCCAGGCTTTCCAGATAGTCGATGACTTCCTGCGCCGGCGAGAACGGCAGGCGGTAGCGCAGCGCTTCCGAGATCGGGAAGAGGTCGAGCCGGGCGCCGTCGTCCTCGGTGCTGAAGAAGCCGTCGAGTTCATCGGCGCTCTTGCCGGTGCACAGGAAATGGTAGTCGTCGACGGTCACGTAGGCGATGCCCGTCGCCGCCAGCGCCGGCACCACCGACGATTCCCAGACGCGCTCGGTCAGCCAGGCGCCGGTCGGCCTGACGCCGGTCCACGCCGCCAGCTTGTCGTTCAGCGCCCGCAACTGGCCGACCCGGTCGCGCTGGGGAATGGCGGCGAGCACCGGCTCGGTGTCGCCCGAACTGAACAGCTCGACCTGCCCGCGCGCGACCATCGCCGCCAGCAGGTCCATGTCGGCGGGGTAGCGCTCGCGCAGCCAGTCGAGCAGCCAGCCGGAGAAATGGGCGGCGAAGCGGAAGTCCGGATAGGCATGCAGGGTTTCCAGGAAGGGCTTGTAACAGCGCAGATGCGCGTCTTCCATCACTTCCGGGAAATTTCCCACCGGCTGGTGGGCATGGACGCCGAGGAGCAGGGTAACGGATTGGGTCATCGGGGAGGATTTCACGTGGCGCGGCGCATCGTTCCGCCGCCTTCGGGCGTCCCTCCGCCGATGCTGATCGGGTGATCGAGGCTGCCGGGAACCGGCAGGCGCAGCAGACGGTAAAGGGATTTCAGGTTTTCGCGAAACAGGCTGTCGAAACAGGCGACCGACTGCGGGGAGTTGTAGTCGCCAAGCCACCAGAACCAGTCCGAACTTTCGCAGACCGCCAGGCGATTCAGCACGGCGGCACGCTCGCGTTCGTCCAGGCGGTCGCCGAGGAGCGCACGGTCGGCGCACTGCTTGACCTCGCACAGAAGGTCCCAGGCGCGGTTCTTGTCGGCATTGCCAAGCCAGGTCGACAGCGTGCCGTAGACCCAGCTGCCGGCGACCAGCCGGGGCAGGCGCTTGCGGCGGCCGTGATGGGCGATGGCCGCGGCGGCCAGCGTCACCGTGCTGACGTGCTTGTGGCTTTCGAGGGCGCCGTAGAGATCCGAGAAAAAGTGCCAGGCGTTGTACGGGTAGTACTCCCAGGCGTTCTCGCCATCGAGAAAGACGGTGATCAGGGCGTGCGGGTCATGCTCGTGGATGCCCTCGATCTCGCCCAGGAAATGCTGGGCGGCGTCGCGGCCATGCCATGTCGCATACTCGAAGCCGATCAGGTCGGACAGTCTCTCGTTGCGGAAGAACAGGGTCAGGTCCCCCGGCGTGCCCGGCGGCGCCTGCCAGGGCACCGTCGTCTCGGCGCCGTCGCCAGCCGCGTGGCGCAGCACGCCATGGCTGCTCGCCGTCCACCGGAATCCGGACTCGGCGATCTGGTTGAGAAAAGGGGCCGACAGCGCCCCCTCGGCCGGCCACAGGCCGGCGGGCGCGCTGCCGAAGCGCTCCTGATGACTGTGCGCGGCGGCGGCCAGATGCGCCGCGACGCGGCTGCGACCGCCCGGGTACTCGGCGGACGAGGGCAGCGGGCTCTCCGGCCAGCTTTCGCGCGCGCACTTGAAATCGATCATCAGCGGCGACAACGGGTGATGGGCCGGCGTGCAGCTCAATTCGACCTGTCCGCGTTCGCTCAGCGCGCGATAGCGGGGAATCAGCCTGAGCATCACGTCGCCGAGTTCGGCGAGCAGGCGCTGGCGATCCGGGAGGTCGAAACCGCCGCCCTTGGCCATCAGCTCCGGCACGGCCTGGCGATCCCGGCGCAGGCCTTCGCCGGTCCACGCGAGGAGGAACCAGGTGGCGAGGTCGGTGTAGTAGCTGCCGGCCAGGTAGCTCAGGGAATTGGCGTCGAGCGACCGGACGAAGGCGAGCAGGTCGCGCAGCCGGCGATATGGGGCGAATGGCTCGAGCATGGTCGGGGCGTGGCAGCGGAAAGCCATGTCCAGCAGCCATGCGCGATCCGTGGCGGACAGCGAATCGGGGTCCGGGTGGACGGTGATGCGCAGCAGCGGGTCGCGCCATCGCCCGGTGGCCAGCTGGTCGCAATAGTCCTCGATCTGCTCGAGCAGTACCGGGACGAAATTGACCGTGCAGCGCACCCGCGGATGGCGCTCGAGGTGGCAGGCCATGTCGGAGTAATCCTTGATGGCATGCAGGAGCACCCACGGCAGCACGAAATCGCCGGTGTCGGGATGCCGGTAATCCGGCTGGTGCATGTGCCAGAGGAAGGCGACATCCGCCATCAGTGGCCTCGCGCGGCGCCCTGGCCGAGCATCTCGGCGGTGACCAGGGTGATTCCCTTGGGGCTGACCTGGAAGCGCTGGCGGTCGGCTTCCGGATCGACGCCGATGACCATGCCTTCGGGAATCCGGCAATGCTTGTCGATGACGCAGCGCTTGAGGACCGCGCGGCGCCCGACATCGACGCTGGGCAGGATGACCGAATCCTCGACCGAGGACCAGCTGTGAACCTGAACGTTCGAGAACAGCAGCGAACGCTTGACCTCGGCGCCGGAGATGATGCAGCCGCCGGAGACCAGCGAATCGACCGCGGAGCCGCGCCGGTCGGCGTCGTCGAAGACGAACTTGGCCGGCGGCAACTGCTCCTGATAGGTCCAGATCGGCCACTCCTTGTCATAGATGTTGAGTTCCGGCGTCACCTTGGTCATTTCCATGTTGGCCTCCCAGTAGGCGTCGATGGTGCCGACGTCGCGCCAGTAGGGCTGGTGCTGGTCGCTGCCGACGCAGGAATCGGCGAAGCGGTGGGCGAACACGCGGTAGCGCGGCACGATATGCGGGATGATGTCCTTGCCGAAGTCGCGGCTCGACCCCGCGGTCAGGGCGTCCCTTTCGAGCTGGTCGAAGAGGAACTTCGCATTGAAGACGTAGACGCCCATCGAGGCCAGCGCACGATCGGGCTGCCCGGGCATCGGCGGCGGATTCTGTGGTTTCTCGAGGAAGTCGACCACGCGCTGGTCGTCATCGACGCCCATGACGCCGAATTCGCGCGCGTCGGCGATCGGCACGTCGATGCAGGCGACGGTCATGTCGGCGTGGTGTTTGGCGTGAAAGGCCAGCATGCGGCCGTAATCCATCTTGTAGATGTGGTCGCCGGCGACGATCAGCACGTGGTCCGGATTGTAGCGTCGGAGAAAGTGCATGTTCTGGAAGACCGCGTCGGCGGTGCCCTGGTACCACTGCGTTTCGTCGATCTGCTGCTGCGCCGGCAACAACTGGATGAACTCGTCGAAACGCCCGTCGAGGAAGCTCCAGCCACGCTGGATGTGGCGGATCAGGCTGTGTGCCTTGTACTGCGTGGCGACACCGATCTTGCGGATGCCGGAGTTGACGCAGTTCGACAGTGTGAAGTCGAGGATGCGGAACTTGCCGGCGAAGGGTACGGCCGGCTTGGTGCGGAAGTCGGTCAGTTGCCTCAGGCGGCTGCCGCGGCCGCCGGCGAGGATGATCGCAAAGGTGTTGCGCGTCAGGTGGCTGATGAAACGCCAGTCCGACTGATCACGCATCTCGCAGTACTCCTGATGCGGGCAGGGGGGGCTGTTTGGCATGGCGGGTCTCCTCGGGCACGATTTTGTTCTATGATACAGGTTTTAGGGGGTGCAAATGCAGTCATCGGAAGCGCTTTATCTCTTCAACGAAGGCCGTAACTACCAGACATATCGCCTGCTCGGGGCGCATCCGTCGGATGCCGGAACGGTGTTTCGCGTCTGGGCGCCGAATGCGAGGCAGGTTTCGGTGGTCGGTGATTTTAACGGCTGGCGCGGCGGGGCCGATGATCTGCATTCGCTCGGGTCATCGGGCGTCTGGGAGGCGACCGTTGCGGCAGCGGTGCCGGGGAGCCTCTACCGTTTCGAGATCGTCAACCGTGAGACCGGCGAGAGACTGGTCAAGTCCGACCCGTACGGGCGCGGCTACGAATTGCGCCCCGGTTCCGCCGCCTATGTCACGACGCCCTCGCAACACGTGTGGAACGATGCTGCCTGGCTGGCGCGGCGCGCCGAATGGGACTGGCAGCACGCGCCGGTCAATATTTACGAACTGCATCCGGGTTCATGGATGCGCCACCCGGACGGCAAGCCCTACCTGTGGCGGGAACTGGCCGAGCGCCTGATTCCCTATGCCGTCGGTCTGGGCTACACGCATCTCGAACTGATGCCGGTAACCGAGCATCCCCTCGATGAATCGTGGGGCTACCAGACCACCGGCTACTTCGCGCCGACCTCGCGCTACGGCTCGCCGGACGATCTGCGTTTCTTTGTCGACTCCTGCCACCAGGCAGGTCTCGGCGTCATCCTCGACTGGGTTCCCGGCCACTTTCCACAGGACGAATGGGCGCTCGCCCGCTACGATGGCACCGCGCTCTACGAACACGAGGATCCGCGTCTCGGCCTGCACGCCGACTGGGGGACCCACATCTTCAATTACGGTCGCCACGAGGTGCGCAGTTTCCTGTTTTCGTCGGCGTACTGGTGGCTGGCCGAGTTCCACTTCGACGGCCTGCGTGTCGACGCCGTCGCCTCGATGCTCTACCTCGACTATTCGCGCAAGGCCGGCGAGTGGCTGCCCAACATGTTCGGCGGGCGCGAGAATCTCGACGCCATCGAATTCCTCAAGGCGCTCAACACGATGGTGCATGCCGAATTTCCCGGCGCGCTGACCATCGCCGAGGAATCGACTGCATGGCCGATGGTCTCGCGGCCGACCTACGTCGGCGGCCTGGGCTTCTCGATGAAATGGAACATGGGCTGGATGAACGACAGCCTGCGCTACTTCCACCGCGACCCGGTCCATCGTCGCTGGCACCACGACGAGTTGACCTTCGGCCAGATATATGCCTACACGGAAAACTTCGTGCTGCCGTTCTCGCATGACGAGGTGGTGCATGGCAAGGGCTCGCTGCTCGGCAAGATGCCCGGCGACACCTGGCAGCGCTTCGCCAACCTCCGCCTGCTGTTTGCCTGGCAGACCTTTACGCCGGGCAAGAAATTGACCTTCATGGGCTGCGAGTTCGGCCAGCCGCGTGAATGGTCGCAAGCCTGGGAGCTCGACTGGTACCTGCTGGGCGATCCCAACCACAGCGGCCTGGTGCGCCTGGCCGGTGACCTCAACCGGCTCTATCGCGACACGCCCGCGCTGCACGAGCAGGATTTCTCCAGCCTCGGCTTCGAGTGGATTGACTGTCACGACAGCGAGCATTCGGTGCTGTCCTGGCTGCGCTGGGGGCGCGACGGCAGCTTCGTGGTCGTCGCGGTCAACTTCACCCCGGTGCCACTTTATGCCTACCGCCTCGGCGTGCCGCAGGCCGGGCGCTATGTCGAGATCCTCAACAGCGATTCGGCGTATTACGGGGGCGGCAATATCGGCAACGGGGCCGGACTCGACGCCTGCGTGGGCGAATGGATGAACCGCCCGGCGAACCTGGAAATCACAATTCCGCCGCTGGCGGCGGTGGTATTGCGGCGGGAGTGATGCTGCTCCGAGGGGCATATCGGACTTCCGCCTCTCGCCTCCGGTGCAGGCTTCGCAACAAGATCGGCGGTGGATCGGTCGTCCGCGGGCCGTCGGCGCGATCGCGATGATCGAGAGAAAGCAGGTCATCCGCCGCTGACCGCCGGCGCCAAGCGAGGATACGAGGTGCCCGGCGTTCGCGGTCATCTCGGCGGACGGTGGAGGTCGCGTTCGTTCAGCCGGAGGCGAGCGCCAGCGTTCCCTTGAGCCCGAGTTCTTCGTCGGTCACCAGGAAGATCGGCATGTCCGCGACGAGATGCCGGTGTTCGCGCTTGGCGAGGAAGGCGGCGATGAAAGGCGCGCAGTCGGACCTGGGCATCAGCTTGGCGGCGATGCCGCCGGCCAGGAAGACACCGCCCCGCGCCAGCCAGTGCAGAGCGAGGTCACCGGCGAAGGCGCCATAACATTCGAGCCACAGGCGCAGCGCTTCACTGGCGAGCGGGTCGGCGCCGGCGAGGGCAAAATTGCCGATTTCGTCAGGCTGTCGCGGTCGACCGCCCAGAAAGGCATGAATCCGGGCGAGGCCGGGGCCGGAGACGATGTCCTCGGTGGTTACCCGCCCGTCGGGGTCGAGCAGCCAGCGCCACAGTTCGCCCTGCTGCGCCGTCTGCGGCGCAAAGCCGAAATGCCCGCCCTCGCCGGGAATGACGCGGTAGCCGCCATCCTGCCAGACGAGGCCGGCGACGCCGAGGCCGGTGCCGGCGCCGAGGATCACGCGTGGGGCGCGCTCGACCGGGCTGCCCGGGTGCAGGGTGACGAACTCGCGCGCATCAACCAGCGCCAGGCCGTGGGCGGCAGCGGCAAAGTCGTTGAGCAGGGCGACGCGGCCAATGGCGAAACGGCGCTCGAGGTCGGCCGCCGCAAGCGACCACGGCAGATAGGTCAGTTTGGCGCTGTGCCCGTCGGTTGGACCGGCGACGCCGAAGCAGGCGGAGTCGACGGCTGGCCGGCCGGCGAGGAAATCGTCGAGCAGCGCGTCGAATGTCGGGTAGTCGGCGCTGGCGAAACGCTGCTGACGGACGATGCGGATTCGCCCGGAGGCGTCCCGCTCGGCCAACGCCAGCAGGGTCTTGGTACCGCCGAGGTCGCCGCCGAGAAACATGGTCTACACCGCCACCGGGGCCGCGATGTGCGGGTGCGGATCGTAGCCGTCGAGGCGGAAATCCTCGAAGCGGAAGGCCAGGATGTCCTTGACCTCGGGGTTGATCCACATCGTCGGCAGGGCGCGCGGCTGCCGTGACAATTGCAGGCGGGCCTGCTCGAAATGGTTGGTGTAGAGGTGGGCGTCGCCAAAGGTGTGCACAAACTCGCCGGGGCGGTAGCCGCAGACCTGCGCCAGCATCAGCGTCAGCAGCGCGTAGGACGCGATGTTGAAGGGCACGCCGAGGAAGATGTCGGCGCTGCGCTGGTAGAGCTGGCACGACAGCCTGCCGTTGGCGACATGGAACTGGAACAGGCAGTGGCAGGGCGGCAGCGCCATGCGGTCGACATCGCCGGGATTCCAGGCGGAGACGATGTGGCGGCGCGAATCCGGATTGTTCCGGAGGCCGTGCACCAGTTGCGCGATCTGATCGACGACGCGGCCGTCCGGAGTTTCCCAGCGTCGCCACTGCTTGCCGTAAACGGGGCCGAGGTCACCATTTTCGTCGGCCCACTCGTCCCAGATGCGGACGCCGTTCTCCTGCAGGTAGCGGACGTTGGTGTCGCCCTGCAGGAACCACAGCAGTTCGTGGATGATGGACTTCAGGTGCAGCTTCTTGGTCGTCGTCACCGGGAAGCCGCGGGCGAGGTCGAAGCGCATCTGCCAGCCGAAGACCGAGCGCGTGCCGGTGCCGGTCCGGTCGGACTTGTCGTCGCCGTCTTTCAGGATGTGGCGCATCAGTTCGTGGTATTGCTGCATGGAATTCATGCCGGAACAGGGTCGAGACGAGAATTCTACATGGTCCGGAAGGCAGTGCCGTGCCATGATTGACCGGCGGCCATTCATGGTGTCCAATCCCGCCGATGACCGGCGCCGGTGACGGCGCCGGCAGCAACCGAGGCTTCCCATGTCGGACATCATCATTGCGCTCGTCATCCTTGCCGGCACTTGCGGGGGGTTGTTGCTGACCATGTCCCTGCGGCATCGTCTGCCGCCGCATCACGAAGACGACGCGACCAGGGATCTGATCAAGATCGCCACCGGCATGATGGCGACGCTGGTCGCGCTGATCCTCGGCCTGCTGGTCAATTCGGCAAAGACCACCTTCGATACGGCGACTGCGGAGGTTACACAGAGCGGTGCACAGATTATCACGCTCGATCGGATGCTTCGCAATTTCGGGCCGGAAGCGCAGCCGGTGCGCGAGTTGCTGCGCAGCCATCTTGCAGGAAACATCGCGCGCATCTGGCCGGGCAGGGTGGGTCACGGCGGCATCGTCAATCGGGACGATTCCTCGGCCCTGGACCAAGTCGGGGAGGCAATCCGCAAGCTGTCGCCGCAGAATCGGGTACAGACGCACCTGCAGGCGAAAGCGATCGACCAGGCGGGGGAACTTGCCCGGGGCCGCTGGTTGCTGTTCGAGCAGATGCAGAATCCGCTGCCGCAGGTGTTTCTGATCGTCCTCGGATTCTGGCTGATACAGATCTTCGTCGGTCTGGGACTTCTCGCGCCGCTCAACTCGACGTCGGTCATTGCGCTGGTGACTTGCGCGGTCTCGATGTCGGCGGCAATATTCCTGATTCTTGAGATGAACCATCCGCTTGATGGGATCATCCAGGTTTCCAGCGCGCCCCTCGAGGCTGCACTGGTGGTCATCAGCAAATAGGTCTCCGGAGCAGACTGCCGTGGTAACAAAATTCGGGTCGGTTGCAGCAGACGCTGTCCGTCACGGAACGGAGATGCTGAACAAGCTGCGCGCCCTTGGTCGCCTCGTCCGGCCGAAGGTGGATCATCCGCTCGCCGATCCGCGCGAAATGCGGCGCATCATCGACGGGATTTCCGGCGACAACACCTTGCGCGCCATCGACGAGGTGGTCGGCTGGCTCGAGTCGCTGGAGGGTGCCCTCGAATTCCCCGTGGACCACCTCTACGAGGCGGTCAGCCGGCTCGATGACGCGGCCCAGCCGCATCTGAAACGCCTGGAGCGGAACTACCTGCATACGCAGAACCTTTCGCGTACCGAGGCCGGGCGCATCTGGTCCATCAGCCACGGGTACTGGACCCTGCTTGCCGGCAGTTACGAGCGCTGCCTGGCCGCCGCCGGCGAGAAGAGCCGGGTCGGTGCGTATCTGCGGCAGAATCTGCCGGCGCTGACGGCGCGTCTGATCGCCGCGCTGGTCGCCATCCTGAAGTGGGAGCGGTTCAATTACGGCGAATCGGCGGGAGGGCTCTGGCAGCGTCTCGGGGCCGCGCTGCTGTCGGCCGAAAATGCCGGTGTGGCGACGCGCGCGCTCCAGTTGCATGCCAATGCGCCCAGGGTCACCAGCCCGCAGCAGGAATTCGTCAAGGCCGTTGCCCTTCAGGCGGCGTCGGTGGACAGTCTGCTGCCGCCGGAAGTCGATCTGGCGGAGCGACTGATCGTGCATTTCCAGCCCGGCTTCGCCTTTTCCGCAGTGCCCGACATCGATTCGGTCTATTGGGTCGACCTCGCGTTGGCCGAACCACCGCGGCGTCTTGCCTGCAGGCCAGCGGAACTGAGACCGACGCAGCGCTATTTCAAGCCGGGGACGGCGCCGGCCGGAATCGATGCGCTCCTCAACGACCTCGAGCGCGGAATTGACGTTTCCGCGGACATCAATCTGGGCGGCCACTATCCTGCCCGGGGGCTGCTCCCGGTGGTCCGCCATCTCGCCACCTATCTTGCACCCGTTCCGCCGCAGCGGCGCCATGACCGCTACCCGGTCAATCAGACTGCCATCGTTCTGCACGGTCTGGCCAATGCCTTCGCGGCCTTTTCCGGGAAATTACCGAGACTCGCCAATGCCGACCCGACGGCCGTCTGGGTCATCGAGGATGTCAGCCGGGGCGGTTTCGGGGCCGTGCTCGACACCAATCCCGGGGAATGGCTCAAGGCTGGCGCGCTGATTGCCATGCAGCAGGCTGGCCGCGGGGAATGGTGGCTCGGCATCGTCCGCCGCCACCGGCGCACCGGTGAATCGGAAGTGCGCGTGGGTGTCGAGACCCTGGCGCGGCGGGCGATACCGGCCGAACTGAAGCCGCGTGCGGCGTCGACCTATGCCGCGGTTCCCGGGATCCGGGTCCTGC
>ERZ761607.2897-NODE-2897-length-17567-cov-7.770614_pt1 | contig 17567 bp, 16 predicted proteins | sample MGYA00511164_ERZ761607 | MGnify/ENA primary metagenome ERZ761607 (study PRJEB28899, sample SAMN02445080) | bioreactor sludge metagenome | biome: EBPR sludge | place: Australia: Brisbane, Thorneside Wastewater Treatment Plant | collected 2011-06-22 ...
GAAGCCATCACCCGCGTGCTGATCGACACGCGCAACACAAATTCTCGCTGGAGCACGGTTGGTGCAGGGACGAATATTATCGAGGCGTCGTGGCGTGCATTGGCTGACTCGGTAGAGTATGGATTGATGATTGCACATTGATGGAATTTGGTAGATTAGTAAATTGGGTATCCGTTGAATAATTCACCATCTACTAACTTACCAATCTGCTGATTTACCAATTTACTAACTGGAGAATCCCTTTGAACTTCAAAATCACCCTACTCCCCGGCGACGGCATCGGACCTGAAGTGGTCGGCGAAGCCGTGCGGGTGCTGGAAACGATAGCCAGCAAATATAAGCACTCATTCGATTTTCAAGAACGCTTGATGGGCGGTTGCTCCATTGACAAATACGGCTCATCCCTGACCGATGAGACTCTCGCAGACTGCGTCGCTTCAGACTCTGTTTTGCTGGGTGCTGTTGGCGGACCGAAATGGGATGACCCGAAAGCCAAAGACCGCCCCGAGCGCGGCTTGCTTGCATTACGCAAAGGGCTTGGCGTATTTGCCAATTTGCGTCCGGTCAAAGTCCATCCGGCGTTGATCGATGGTTCACCGCTCAAACCAGAAAAGCTCAGTGGCGTGGATATCCTCGTCATTCGTGAGTTGACTGGCGGGTTGTACTTTGGCTTCCCAAAGGGTCGTGATATTAAAGATGGTCGCGAACGCGCGGTGGATACTCTCGAATATTATGATTATGAGATCAAGCGCATTATGAACCTCGCTTTCAATTTAGCGAAGGGACGTAAGAAGAAGGTCACTTCAGTGGATAAAGCCAATGTGCTTGAATCCTCTCGCTTGTGGCGTCAAATTGCAACTCAGGTGGGGAAGGAGAATCCTGACGTTGAACTGGAGCACGTTTTGGTGGATACGGCTTCGATGCGCCTCATCACCGGTCCCGCATGGATGGATGTGGTCGTCACTGAGAACATGTTTGGCGATATCCTCACGGATGAAGCGTCTGTTTTGGCAGGATCGATGGGGATGTTGCCCTCTGCCAGTTTGGGCGAATCAACTGTCGGTTTGTACGAGCCGATCCACGGGTCCGCTCCAGATATTGCGGGCAAGGGCATCGCAAATCCAGTTGGTACAATCCTCTCTTCGGCGATGATGTTAAGGCATTCATTTAAGTTGGAGGCTGAAGCGGCAGCCATTGAGAAGGCTGTCGATGAAACCATCACCGCTGGCGTGCGCACAGCAGACCTCGGTGGCAAGTTAACGACCCGTCAGATGGCGGACGAAATCATAAAGAGATTGTAGTAACGGCTTCAGCCGTTCAAACTTGCGACTGAAGTCGCCACTACAAATAATAAAAGGAGAATGAGCTATGGGAATGGAATCCAAATTCATTTGGAAGAATGGGGAGATGGTGCCGTTCGAGCAGGCGACGCTGCATTTCTTAACGCCTGCATTGCATTACGGCGCTGCGGTCTTTGAAGGTATCCGCTCGTATAACACGCCGAAGGGACCGGCTGTCTTCCGCCTTCGCGAGCATGTGGAGCGCTTGTTCGACTCGGCAAGGGTGTTGGGATTCCGCGAATTTCCGTGGAGTGTTGACCAGATCTTGAAGGCTCATAAGGATACCGTCCGCGTGAACGGTTTTGCGGATTGCTACATCCGTCCGCTCATCTATCTGGATGGCGGCGGCTGGAATTTGAATGTGGATTATGGCAAGCCATCCCTGATGATCGCGGTCTGGGAATGGGCGAATTATCTGGGCGACGATGCGCTGGCAAAGGGCATTCGGGCGAACATTTCCTCGTACACGCGGCATCATGTCAATGTATCGATGACCAAGGCGAAGATCGCTGGCAACTATGCCAACAGTATTCTTGCCAAGACCGAGTCTGAACGCAACGGATTTCAGGAAGCCATCATGCTCGACCCGCAGGGCTATATTGCCGAATGTACCGGCGAAAACCTGTTCATGGTCCGTAACGGTGTGATCTATACCCCGTCCACTGCACCGGTGTTGGAAGGTATCACCCGCAGTTCGCTTTGCACTATTGCGAACGATCTCGGGTACGAAGTAAAGGAAGTGCCCATTTCGCGCGACCAGCTTTATATTGCGGACGAGGTGTTCGTTTGTGGGACGGCCGCCGAAGTGATCGGCTTGAGCGAGATCGATTACCGCATGGTTGGCGACGGACGCACGGGACCCATCACCCGGAAGATCCAGGATGTCTTCCACGATGCGATCCGTGGAAAAGTGGCGAAGTACGAAGCGTGGTGTGATTACGTAAATTAAGGGCTGGGTAAACCCAGTTTGAAAGCAGCAGAGGGACTGAAGAAATCCTTTTCTTTCCCAGTGCCCTCCGCTGCTAAGATCACCCAAAAACCGGCAAAAAGCAGCGTTGTGCTGAAACTGTGGTACACTCTCGCCCGCTGTATTTCTGGGAACTTGTTTTGATCGCTCTGAGTAAGTAGCCCGTGGAAACCTCCCGGGCTTTTTTGTTGGGCGGGTTCTGCCTGAAAAGGCAAACCTTGTTGAGCAGGAAGAAGTTGAAGAGAGTTGTCAAAGCAATCCCTTAGAAGTTGAGTAGTTACATGGTTAAGTAGTTCAATAGTTTTTGGGCAAACCAATCGGCTATCGAACTAAAAACTGCCAAACTACCCGACTAACCAACTAAAGGACTAACAATGACAACCGATTTTTCCTCCCTCAACCTGCGTGACGAGATCATGCAGGCCATTACCGAACTCGGCTATTCCGAGCCGACTCCCATCCAGGCAGGCATGATCCCCCTCATGCTCACCGGCGTGGATGTGGTCGGGCAAGCCCAAACTGGCACAGGCAAAACCGCCGCCTTTGCTCTCCCCATTCTCAATAACTTTGTAAAACAAAAGAACCCGCAAGCCTTGGTGCTCGCGCCTACGCGTGAGCTTGCCTTGCAAGTTGCCGACTCGATGAACGAGTACGGCAAGCATTTGCATGTGCGAGTGCTTGCTGTATACGGCGGTCAACCCTACGGACCGCAGATCAGCAGCCTGCAGCGCGGTGTGGATATCGTCGTCGGTACGCCGGGGCGTCTCAATGACCTGCTCGAGCGCAAGGTCCTTTTCCTCAACGGCGTCAAGACCGTCGTCCTTGATGAGGCGGATGAAATGCTCAACATGGGCTTCGTCGAAGAAGTCGAAAAGATCCTGGATACGACTCCTGCCGAACGACAGACTGCATTGTTCAGCGCCACCATGCCTGCACGGATTCGCAAACTGGCAGAACGCTTCATGCGGGACCCGCAAACGGTTGCCGTCAAAAGAAGCACCCTCACCGCCGCAGCCATCGAACAGCGTTATTACTTCGTGCATGAGAATCACAAGACCAACGCCTTGACCCGCCTTTTTGAGATCGAGCCGATCCATAGCGCGCTTATCTTCGCCCGTACCCGCGCCGAGACGAGTGCCCTCGCAAATGAACTGGTTGTGCGCGGAATCCCCGCCGAAGCCATCCACGGCGATCTTGACCAGCAGGCACGCGAGCGCGTGTTGGGGCGCTTCCGTGCCAATCAGTTGAAGGTGCTTGTCGCCACCGACGTTGCAGCACGCGGCTTGGACATCGACGATATTTCGCACGTTTTCAACTATCACCTGCCTGATGATGCCGAAGTGTACGTGCACCGTATCGGTCGCACGGGTCGCGCCGGTAAGACTGGCATTGCCATCACCCTGCTTTCGCCCAAGGAAAAACGCCGCCTGCGTGAAGTGGAAGCATTGACCAAGCAGCCTGTCACCAAAATGGAACTGCCCACACCGGAAGAGATCGCCAAACATCGCGAGTCGCAGGTGGTGGAGAAGCTCAAAGTCTGGCTCGGACGCGGACGTTACAAACGCGAACTTGAGATCGTGCAGGAATTGATCGATGGCGGACACGATGTGATGAACATCGCCGCCGCCGCCATCAAGATCTCGCGTGGTGATGAAAAACAGCGTCCAATTGCCGAAGTGGCGCAAGTGACCGAGGATTTTAAGAGAAGAGATGACCGGGGGCGGCGCGAACCATCCTTTAGCCGTTTTGGCGACAAGTCACGCGTCAAAGGCAGCCGTGCTCATGAAGAAGGCATGGTGCGGTGTAAGATCAACAAAGGCAAGACACATAACATCCGCCCGAATGACATTGTGGGGCAGATCGCCTTCCATGCCAACATCCCCGGAAACATTATCGGCAAGATCCGCATCGAAGAGAAGATTTCTTTTGTTGATATTCCAGAAGACGTGGTGGATCAGGTGCTCAAGCACAGCGGCAACTACCGCATTGGAAAAGACAAGTTCAGCGTTGTGAAGGCGCACTAATATGCAGACCTCCGAAGTTTTTAAAACTTCGGAGGTCTTTTTTTACCTGCCTGCTTTCAAGCTGAACGAAAATGTACTGCCTTTTCCCTCACCCGCAGACTTGACCCATATCTTCCCGCCGTGCGCTTCGACGATGTGCCGCGCAATGGTGAGACCAATGCCCGAGCCGCCGCCAGAGTTGCGCGAACGGGATTTATCGACACGGTAGAAGCGGGTGAAGATATTGGCTAGATGTTCCTGTGGAATGCCGATACCGGTATCTTTGACCGAGAAGTAAATTTCGTTCCCGTGCTGAGCAGCTGAGATCGAAACTTCACCACCTTCGGGGGTGTATTGAATGGCGTTCGCCGCCAGGTTCACCAAAACCTGTGTGATGCGGTCTTCGTCGGCGTGGACAGGCTCAAGGTCGCTGGGCAGGTTCGAGCGGAGAGTGATGCGTTTTGCCGTCGCCTGAGGTGAAAGCCGTTTTAGTGTGGTCTGCACCAGCGAAGAGACGCTTACGGAGCGGACATCCAATGAATACGCTTTGGCTTCCACGCGGCTCAGTTCTTGCAGGTCATCGACGAGGCGCGAGAGGCGGTCGGCTTCGTTATGAATTTGGTTGAAGGTTTCAGTGTTGGAAGGCAATACACCATCGACCAGACCTTCCATGTAGCCTTTAATGGAAGTCAGCGGTGTGCGCAGTTCGTGGGTGACATCGCCAATAAGTTGGCGGCGCATGGTTTCGACCTGCTCGAGCTGCGAAGCCATTTGGTTGAAGCGTGTGGCAAGTTGGGCGATCTCATCCACGCCTTGAGTATTTACCCGTTCATCGTAATGCCCCTCCGAAATGCGCTGGCTGGCAGACATCATGGCTTGCACAGGTGAAACGATATTGCGCGAGAGCAGCCAGCTGACCAACACCGCGATCACCGCAGCAGCAAAGACGGCGATCAAAAGCGCTTCATTGAACGAAGCTTGAAAGTTCTCGTAGAAATCTGCCATCATGCCGCGCCCCTGTCCCTGCCCTTGACCTTGTCCCTGCCCATTCATAAAGCCTGCACCCATTTGCTCTTCCATAAAAGCAAGGTGACGCACATATGCACGAGGGGTGGCGATCTGTATGGCGATCCAGATCACAGAGACGCCTACCAACAATACAACCAGATACGAAAGAAAAAGTTTTAGTCCCAACCGGGCGCGAATGTAATTCATCTCTGCCTCGTACTATAACGGCTCATCATCAAAACGATAACCTACGCCACGCACGGTGGTGATAAGTTCTTCGTTGCCAAGTTTTTGGCGCACATGCCCCAGGTGGACATCCACCACGCGTATTTCACCAAAATAATCACCCCCCCACACTTTTTCGAGCAGCTGTTCGCGGGAAAGTACACGCCCATGATTTTCGGCAAGCGCCTTGAGCAATTCAAATTCGATGGATGTCAGTTCGATGGGCGATTCATCCACCGTGACGACATGCGCGCCTGCATCCACTTTGACATGCCGGAACGACAAAACGCTTCTTTCTGCGCTCGAGCCTGAGGCGACTTGCAGACGGCGCAGCGCCGCCTTGACTCTGGCTACCAACTCGCGCGGGCTGAATGGTTTGGTCACATAATCATCTGCGCCGACAGACAGCCCGACGATCTTATCGGTCTCTTCGGTGCGGGCAGTCAGCATGATGACGTATACATCTGACTCACGGCGCAAACGGGAGAGTAATTCAATTCCGTCGATACCGGGGAGCATCAGATCGAGGATGATAAGGTCGGGTTTGAAGGCGCGCGCGGCTTTCAACCCGGAGTTGCCGTCGGCGGCAGTGAAGACTTCGTAGCCTTCAGGCTTGAGATAAGCGCTGACAAGGTTGGTGATGGAGGGTTCGTCGTCGATCACGAGGATTTTGGTCATGGCGGGATTTTACCTGTAGTTTTTGAAATTATTACCACCAAGAGTCACAAAGTGGCACAAAGGTGATTTTAATTTTTTCCTTCGTGTACCTTTGTCTCCTTTGCGGTTTTAGATCTTATTGGAGTTATGGTATCCAAAACATAAAAAAACAGATTAAACCTTTTGTAAAGATTCGATAAAGAAACCCGGTTTTGCATTGACGCTCTCCCCTGCCAAAGATAATATCGCGCCACTCCGACCAAAAATATCATCTTTTTCAGAGGTACACATGCAAAACAAAACGCTCAAAACCATTCTTACCATTGCTCTCACAGCAGTGATAACAGTGATCGCCTTTATTCTGTTAATGCCAGTTCTTGGTCCGCGCTTTATGCATCCGCTTATGGCAGGGCGTATGGAAAGCATGCACGGTAACAGTGCAGCCCCCAGTGAATTGGATTATTCCGCCGAGCGCACCACAGAAAACGGTGTGTTTAAAGTATCGTATTCCAGCGATGAGAACATTGTCATTAACAAAATGCACACATGGACTCTGCATGTAGAAACTGTAGACGGTCAACCCGTGGAAAACGCTGTCATCACCGTTGACGGCGGCATGCCGCAGCATGGTCACGGTTTACCCACGGCTCCGCAAGTGACCGAATACCTGGGTAACGGCGATTATCTAGTTGAGGGCTTGAAGTTCCAAATGGGCGGCTGGTGGGAAGTGCGCTTCAACATCACAGCCGGTGATGTGACCGACACAATCACCTTCAACCTGACGTTGGAAGGTTAGGCAATGTCTGAGCGCAGCAAACTCCTTGCCGGGTTGGGGCTGTTGATCGTGCTTGTTGCTGGCGGGCTTGGCTACATCTTTACCCGCCCCGCTTGGACGGAAGTAGAGCTCGTAACGCTGAGAATCTTGTGGATCGGCAGTCTACCCCCGCTGGAGCCTGACCCATCCAACCAATATGGGGATAACCCCGCCGCCGCTGAATTTGGCAAAAAGCTCTTCTTTGATACTCGCTTCAGTTCCAACGGAGAAGTTGCCTGTGCAACCTGTCATGTTCCTGAAAAAGGCTTTCAAGACGGCTTGCCTCTTGCGCAAGGCGTTGGCACCACCAACCGTCGCACCATGCCCATTGCAGGTACCGCCTACAGCCCGTGGATGTTTTGGGATGGGCGCAAGGATAGTCAGTGGGCGCAGGCTTTGGGTCCGCTGGAGAGCGCGGTGGAACACGGCGGCAACCGCACGTTTTACGCGCATCTCATTGATGAACACTATCGCGCTGAATACGAAGCCATCTTTGGCGAGTTGCCCGATCTTTCAGATCAAAGCCGCTTCCCCGAAGCTGCAGGTCCAGTGGAAGATGAATCGGCCCGGGCGGCGTGGGAGGCGATGAGTCCTGCAGACCGGGAAACCGTCACACAGGTCTACGTCAACATGGGCAAGGCGATCGCCGCATATGAACGTCAAATTATGCCGACTGCTTCACGCTTCGACATCTATGTGCAAGCCGCACTTGAGAATGACAAAAAGACCATGAACAGCACGTTGACCACGGAAGAGCTTGAAGGCTTGCGCCTCTTTATTGGACCTGCAAACTGCACCCGCTGCCACAACGGTCCTCTCTTCACTGATAATTCGTTCCATAATACAGGTGTGCCTGCCGTGGAAAGTTTGCCCGAAGACACCGGGCGGGAACAAGGCGCTCAAAATGTACTCGCGGATGAGTTCAATTGTTTGAGCGAATACAGCGATGCCGAACCGGATCAATGCGACGAGCTGAACTTTATGGTCTCCGAAGGGCACGAACTGACACGCGCTTTCAAAGCGCCCAGCCTGCGCAATGTGACCTCGCGCGCGCCGTACATGCATGCAGGTCAATTCACAACACTGGAGGCGGTCCTTGATCACTACAATACCGCCCCCGCCGCACCGACGGGTCACAGTGAACTGGAGCAGTTGAACTTTAGTGAGACTCAAATGAATGCAATCATCACATTTTTGTATACGCTGAATAGCGAAATCACAGCGCCATAGGTGCAATACAAAACGCTGTCGAACTATGAGTTCGACGGCGTTTTTTTATTTCAGTAATACTATGGCTTCACCTTATCCACCTCGGCTTGCAAGGCAGGTTTGAGGGTTTCAAAGTCCAGCCCGTTGGCAGAGGCATAGTCTTTGACCTTCATCGCCGGGTCGGGCATGTCTGCGTCGATGAGTGCTTCGATGGTCTCTTTGGGCACGCCCCACAGGATCAGGTCACCAAAGGTGGTTTTTCCTTTAACTGTATACTCTTCTGCAACAGGGTCATGCGTCTCTTCCACCGCAGGCGTTGACTCTGCAACCGGCTCCACAGCGGAGGCTGGTTCGTTCACATTGACGGTGTGCGTTTCGAGATATGCGGCCTGTTCCGGCGTGAGACTTCCCTTTGCCAGCAAAATATCCGCGGCAGATTTCGGCATGACCGTTTCTTCGGCTGTCAAATCGAAGGGTAGACCGGTGTAGAACGCGACGAACATACGTACCGAGTTGGTCCCGATCTCGTATCCGCTATCGAGATAAAGAACTTCGAGGTCTTTTACTGCGAAAGTTGCGGGGTCATCAGTGATAATACCAAAGGCTTGCGCGAGAATCCCCGGGGTCACATCGAACGAGTTGGCGATGTCGCCAAAGGTGTACGAGCCGCGGATATCCGCCGGGTTCGCCAACCCTGCAAATTCGCCTTCGGTGAAAGCCGCCGGTTCTTTCGTCGATTCAGTCGCCCACCAGCCCATCGCAGAGGAAAGGGCAATTCCACCGAACAAGATCACAAATAACATCACAGACAGGGGTTTGGATGTCAGTGTCATTTCACACCTCCACTGGTGAAGAGCACGGTCTTGGCTACAGGACAGATCGCTTCGGATGTACATTCCAGACATGAGATACACTGATGGTCGCGCACAGTTTTGACAGAATCGACCTGAATGTTCATCGGGCACATGATCGAGCAGGCGCCATCCGCTTTACAAGTCGATTCAGCGCGTTTGATGGAAAAAACACGGAAGATGTTGGTCAACCCCAGCACCGCGCCATACGGACAGGCATACTTGCACCATGGGCGTTCCACAAAGACCGAGAGAACGAGGGTCACACCGAGCACAGCGAGAGAAGTCCATGCTACTTCGGTGCTCCAAAAATTGAAGAGGGCAAAGTACGGGTCGTAGGCTTCGAAGAGCAGTTTGCCGCTGGTAGCAGTGACATACAACACCCAGACCAGAATGCCATAGCGCAAGTAGCGCAACACATTATCCACCTTCAAAGGAACAAAGTGATTGAAGCGGCGCTTGAATAATTTTTTGCCGATCTTGCTCACCCATTCCTGCACTGTACCCAGCGGGCAGATCCAACCGCAGAAGACCGGTCCGAACAGGACGGACATAAGGATTACGATCGCTGCCAAGACCAAAGAGGAGTCATGGATCTTTGAGACGAATAACCCGCTGGCAAAATAAGTGTAGAGTGTCTCTACACCGCCAAAGGGACAAACCCCATGCAGTGAAGCCGAAGCAAGGAAAGGTATCCCGCCGCCGCTTTCAACCAGAGAATGATTGAACACGATCAGCGCGATGAGAAGGAAGAAGAACCATTGCACCACGCGCCGGATCCAGATCGTGCGCGGGCGAAACAGCCGAATGCGTTTACCGAACAAAGTGACCATAAAATACCTCCAGGAATTTTATGGTCAGAGTGTAGTGATTCTTTATTGAGAATTTTCAAATATAGTGTAAAGAAAGCGTAAAGAAGATCACCCGGAGGAAATTTTGATTACACCACCCTGGGAGAAAAGCGCCGCCCCAACGATCCCCGCCTCGTTTTGGAATTCCGCAGGGACGATCCTCGTTTGTAGTTTCAACAACGGCAGGAATTTTTCATGCTGCTTGCTGATTCCCCCACCGATAATGAACAGGTCGGGCCAGAAAAGTTTTTCCATTTCAGTCAAATACTCATTCAGGCGTCTGGCGTATTTTTTCCAGGACATATCTGCCTGCTGACGCGCCGCATCTGACGCGCGATGTTCGGCATCCTTGCCGTCCATTTGCAAGTGACCGAACTCGGTGTTCGGCATCAGGTGACCATTATAGAAGATCGCCGAACCGATGCCCGTACCGAGCGTGATCATGATGACCGTACCTCTGCGCCCTTTGCCCGCCCCGAACGCCATCTCTGCCATGCCAGCCACATCGGCATCGTTGCCCACTTTGCATGGGCAGCCTGTTGCTTTCGAAAGCAGTTCATCCGCGTTGGTGCCAACCCACTGCTCCGAAACATTTGCCGCCATGAGTGCAACCCCATGTTTGATGGGGGCGGGGAATCCCACGCCAATGGGTCCATTCCAATTAAATGAATGTGCTATCTCCGCCACTACTTCTGCCACAGGTTCAGGCTTTGCGCCCTTTGGGGTTTTGATGCGCAGACGTTCTGCCAGCAATTCTCCCGTTTCAATGTTGACAGGCGCGCCTTTGATCCCTGAACCGCCAATGTCAATGCCTAATGCTTTCATGCGTCGACTCCTGATTGGAAATATTCACGCTATGATAATGCCAACCGCCTAAAAAAAGGGGAGTAGGAAAGCCCTTGACTCTTTGCTCAAAATAAGTAAAATACAGCCTATCGTTAAAAAATATTTTAATGATAAAAGGAAGTTTTCTTATGAAACAAGTTAAACAAGAAAAAAAGCGCTTTCATATCTCCAACCTCGAGACTTTGCGCGCCATTGCAGACCCCTTGCGGGTGCAGATCATGGAATTGCTGGAAGACAAGACACTGACCGTTAAACAAGTGGCAGAGAAGCTGGGTCTTGCACCCAGCAAACTTTACTATCATTTTGGCGCTCTCGAGAAACTTGGCATGATCGAAGTGTCAGAGACCCGTATGGTCGCCAATATGCTGGAAAAGACATATAAATCCGCGGCTCATATTCTGGATGTGGATCCCGCTCTCTTTCAGTTCTCGAAGGGAGGCGATAACGAACCGATCAACATCATGCTCTCCTCCACGATCGACGCCACCCGTGAAGACATGTTGAGAAGTTTGCAAGCGCGCCAGTTTCAACTGGAGCAGGGCGCCGAGGAAGCGCCGCGCCGCGTGATCCTTAACCGCATTGTCAGCAGCGTTTCTGAAAAACGGATCAAAGAGTTTCAGGAGCGGCTGGTAAAGCTTATTCAGGAGTTCGAGGCGGAAGATGCCTCTGCGAAACCAAAAGACCAACCGTACGCTCTAACGATTGCTTTTTACCCAAGTTTTTATTTTGGTAAGACCGTCAAGAAAGGTAAAAAGAAATGACATCCACAACTTTAGAAACAACCCGCATTCAGCCTCCAAAAGATATGAAGACTTTCTTCATCATCTGGGGCGGACAGTTGATCTCCATGCTTGGCTCGGGGTTGACCCAATTCGCCCTTGGCGTATGGATCTATGACCAGACCAAACAAGCTACCCCTTTCGCCATCACCGTTTTGCTTGGCGCGATCCCACGTGTCCTTTTGCTGCCTATCGCCGGTTCCATCGCAGACCGTTTCAATCGCCGCATCATCATGATCCTTGCGGATACATTCAGTGCCTTTCTTACTCTTGCCGTTTTCTTTTTGCTCGGCGCAGGTCAATTGCAGTTGTGGCATGTTTACCTGCTTTCGGCGCTAGGCTCAGTGTTGAGCGCATTTCAAGAGCCTGCATACACCGCGTCCATTTCGATGATCGTGCCAAAGGAAAAACTTGGCAGCGCCAACGGAATGGCACAAATGGGACAGGCGCTGACATCCGTGTTAACTCCTGTAATGGCAGGCGCATTGTTCGTCTTTATCGGTTTCAACGGCATCATCCTGATAGATTTCGTCACCTTCTTCTTTGCCATTGCCGCCCTGTTGTTCGTGCATATTCCGCAGCCGGAGCGTGCCCCTGAACACAAGGACAAAAATATCTGGCAGGATATGCAATTCGGTTGGAATTATCTGAACGAGCGTAAAGGTCTGCTTGGTTTGTTGCTTTATTACGCCATGGTTAACTTCCTGCTAAACTGGTCGGCAGTCCTTCTCATCCCCATGGTCTTGAGTCGCTTCACTGCCGATGTGCTGGGTATCATTCAAACCGTGATGGGTGTGGGCATGTTGGCGGGCAGCATCATCATGAGTGCCTGGGGCGGAGCCAAACGCCGCATCCCAACTGCGATTGGTTTTATCATCCTTGGTGTGACGGGTTTCATCATTGCCGGTTTACAGCCCAACCCATGGTTCATTGGTGCGGGGATCTTCCTGCTGATGTTCTCCGTCCCATTGGCAAGCGGCAACAGCCAGGTTGTTTTCCAAACCAAAGTGCCGCGTGAAATTCAAGGACGTGTCTTCTCCGTCCGTTCCACCATTTCGCAATCCATGATGCCGCTTGCTTTTCTTACTGCGGGTCCGCTTGCAGATAAATTCTTCGAGCCGCTTCTTCAAGATGGCGGCGCGCTTGCGAGTACATTCGTTGGTCAAATTCTTGGAACGGGTGTCGGACGCGGCATCGGTCTGATGTTCATCCTCTCCGGTTTAACCGCCATTCTCGTCAGTGTGATGGTATACGCCAACCCGCGCATTCGCAATTTGGAAGATGAATTGCCAGATGCGACTCCAACTGAAGAAAAAGCCCCTCAAGCCTGACCAAAAATGAGTCAACCAAAAAGAGCTTCATCGACATGGATGAAGCTCTTTTTGGTTACCGGATTTTCTCCTCTGCTGCCTTTTCAAGGAGATGATACCCACTCTCGATCAAGCGCCTCACTTCTGGACCCGGAACTGGCCTACCCTTTTCAAGTTTTTCCACCGCCCTCAGCATTGATCCTCTCACTCCGCTGGCGCGATACGCCACCGATGAATCGGCGGAGATGCGTTCGAGGCGGGAGAGAAGGAATTGCAGAGTGCGAATGGTATCTTGGCTCATACTTACACAGTCTACCTTACCTCCAGCTAATATGTTCACTAGCTTCTTGCAAATGTCGCTGGTAGGTCAGGCTGTAGCTTGACACGCACTTGAAGTTGAATATTTGGCGGGTTGAAACCTGCCCTACAAATACTTATGCAAGAGGTCTATTGAAATCTTCGCATTCCATCCCATATCTCTGACCAGGGCTTGCGCAAGCCTTTGCAAAGATAAATGTCCCTGAGTTCGGCTTCTTCATTTATTACACCGTAACTATTGCTGACCGCACCCGCTAACTTGCAAGAGTTGAAATAGGAAGAAGCGCTGTTGTCGGGGTAGCCAACCACGACAAGCACGTCAATTGTTTCGGGCGGCGCGCCTTGCATCCAGAACGAGTTGACAGGGCTGATGACTTTGGGCAGGTTGTATTCTGTTCCGTAAAGGTCAAGCGCGCCAGCTTCGCCATAGTTGCCAGCCAGAATTCCCGTTCGCGCCTTTTCCTCTTCGGGCAGGGAATCATATACGTCCGCAACCTGTTCGGTCAATTCGCGCCAGCCGATCTGTTCGGCAAAATCATCATGGACCTCTCGGTTGATATTCCACACAGCTGAGTTGACGGGGGCAAAGGGGATTCCCAAAATTGCCACCACGATAAAACCCAATAGAAGCGCAGACCAGCCCAAAGTCCGGTAGAGAAGCGCGGGTTTGGGGTTGAGAGTCCCAAGCCAGCGGTCGAAGACGAACATCCCGGCGGCGACCAACATCACATAGGTGGGGGCGGGGTAGTAGCCGCGCCCTTGCAGGAGGAGAAAGGTCAGCACGGGGAAGAGATACATGAAGCCGATCATCCTGTATTTTGATTCGCGGAAGCAGAACAACAAGCCCGCGATCCAGAACGGCAGCATGAGCGGGTTTGCCATCAGCAATTGCTCGGGAAGATAGCTGTCGGCGCGGCCGATGCTCACATCACGCGCATGGATGGCGGATTGATAATCCAGTGAAATGAAATCATGTTGAATTTGCCAGATAAGATTGGGCAGGAAGATGAGGAGGGCAATTAATGCTCCCAACCAAAGCCATTTTGATTTGAGATATTTGCGCGCCGGGGTGAGCAGTGTGGATAGCACCAATGCGATGACATATACGCCCATGGTGTAGCGTGTCATCATGCCCAAGCCGATGACCGCGCCGATGGCAAGCCACCAACGCGCGTCGTTTGTGTTGAGCAGGCGGACGATGAAATAGGCGATAAGTACGACCCAAAGAAAATCGAAGGCGACGTATTGAAATAATGCGCCTTGAATGATCGAAAGGACATTGATGCCCGCAGCGAGCGATGCAAGGATTTGAACCCGGCGTGAACCGCCGAATTCCTTTGCCATCAACCCGGCAATGACCATGACAATCGCTTGTGATAATGCAGAGAAGACTCGAAACCCGACGGTCGTCGCGCCGAATAGATCTAGTTCAATACTGCCGAGAAAAGGAGCCAATGGCGGGTAGGAGATGAATCCCCAGGCAAGATTTCGCGCAGCATGCAGCGTGGCGAGTTCGTCGCGATGGAAGCCATAGTTGTGGTTTGTGAGCAGATGCAAGATGAATTTTGCGGCGGCAAGCAGGATGAGAATGAAGATATCCGAAGAGAAGAAATTCTTTTTCATGATATTTCCTATCTGGAACGGATGGATTGAAAGCGAATGGAAACATCGCCAAAAACATTCTACGACTTTTGAAGGCGTTTGGCGCATCGGACTTGCCATCACTTTAGTAATGGCTCATCGAAGAAGCTTATGATCCTTTCTTCATACTCTTCGGGTCGCGCAAGATGCCCGCCGCAATGAGAAGCACCTTCGACAACCCAATATTCTTTCGGCTCACTGGCTTCGTCGTAATACGATTGAGCGCGGACTTGTTCGTAACCGTTTTCCCCGGCGACGATCAACATCAGGTGACGCGGCGTAATTAGTGATGCCGCCTCACGCAGCGACAAGGGCGCCGATGCGCCGCTCTTCAACTCCATAAATGTGATGAGGAATGGATACACGGGCCAGCCGACCCAATCTTTGAATTCATATGGGGGCCACGAGTCGCTGGCGGTGGTGTAATGGGCACCGTCCGCGATGACAACTTGAATATCCTGAAACTGAGCGCCTGCACCAATGGCGATCTCCGCCCCGGTGGAACATCCCATAATGCCGATGCCTTTGGGATTAACATCATTGCGGCTCTTCAAGTAGCCGATGGCGGATTCTACATCCCAAACATCCAGCCAACCCCAGGAGCGGGTTTCTCCTTCGCTTTCTCCACTGGCACGTTGGTCGTAGAGCAAAACGCCATATCCATGTGAGTTAAGCATTTTGGCATATGCAAGTGTACTGGTTCGGTCGCCGCCATACCCATGCAGGAGAATGACTGCTGTGCCGTTGGTCGAAGGGATGTACCAACCGTAAAGTTTGAGACCGTCCTTCGTTAGCAAAGTCACTGTCTCGAACTCTGCGCCGAAATTGGCGGGCGTATCGCAGCAAATGGGGTGATGTGATGGGCTTATCATCATGTCCGCAGTGATCCACGCATATGCAACAACGAACAAGATGTAAAAGAATCCCAACCCAACGCCGAACAGCCTCAACCAATATCCACGGGGTTTTTGCATTTCCCCTATCCTTTTTTGATAATACGGCGGAAGCGCAATGGGACCTGTTTCGGTACCCTCTCGATCTCTCCCCGTGCTTCGAGGTCCAGTTGAACGGCTTTGGTGTACCAGCGTACCGAGCCGGGTTTGGGGAACAACTCCATCGAAACCTTGTTCCGCAGTAAATGATCCCGGACTTGGTCTTCCAGATCAGGGAAGGATAGCTCGTCAACGTTTGACAGGCATATCAGGATCGCCTCCCGAATGATCTCGTACTTATTCTTGTTCAAGTTCTCCTGGTATTCAGGATGATTGACGTTAAGCGCTTTTATAGATGGCATTGGGTTTTCCTTTCACTAAAGTGGATTTTGAGTGAGTATAGCGATTCCCCGCGCTTGATGCTTGTTAAATCCTGCTAACTTTTCATGAGGTTGCGGTACTTGGAAGGGGAAAGCCCGAACCGTTTGGAGAAGGCATGGATAAATGAACTCGGATTTCCATACCCTGCATGGAAACTTATATCGGTGATTGATGCTGGGGATGATTCTAAAGAGTGCCTGGCAAGATCCAGCTTCAGATTTATGACATGTTGACGAAGAGTGATGCCAAATGCCGCTTTGTACAACCGGATGAAATGGAATTCGGACAGACCAATCAGGCTGGCAACATCCCGCGCTTTGAAGCTGTCGGCAAATCTGGCTTCCACCGCCTGCCTTGTTTGCAAGAGTCTCGGTAACAGGTCTTCAATCGTACTTTGTTTGTGTTTCGTCAATTTTTGCAATGCGTGATGGCGGATGCGCAGCGAGTTGATGACTTCTCCCACAATCTCGAAGCACAGGTCTTCCAAAACTTCAGAGTCAAGATCGGAGCGATATGCTTCGGCGAGTTCGATGACGAGGGAGGAAACTTTGTCCCCCTGTAACAGTGGCAGGTTGTGCAATAAATTCTCCAATTCGGGTGGTATGCCCAAAAAGGATGCCATGTCTTTGATGAACATGGGTCCAAGCCAAAGGATAAGGATGGAAGAAGAGTCGTTTTCATTGAGGCAGGTCAGGGCAAGGGGTTGATGGTCTGGTCGCGGCGAGAGAAACAGGTATTGGGACGAATTGAATGAAATCCCCGTAAGGGAGAACGATGAATCGTCCAATGGGAACGCAAGCAGCAGATGACCCAATTGTGGAATCATCATGGATTGATGGACTTTGCCCAGCCAAAGTGAATTTAACGTGGATAAATCGCCTGTGGATGAGTGAGGTCTGGGAGTTTCTCTCAGGATAACGAGCATTTTGCACTGCCTGCCCCGATTTTATATCATTTGCTTCAAAGAGTTGCCCGCCAGATAACGGGAGAATTCTGTTCGGTTGAATTCTCCCGTTTTGTTTTATAACTATTTCGATATTTTTCGTGTTGCGAACATTCCGATGAACAGACCAAGCAGGGCAACCAGCATGATGTTACCGAGCATGTCGCCGAGTTTGGGATAGAGCGTATTCACTGAACCCATCGGCGCGGATACTTTTTGTATGCTGACGAACTTGCCATCTGTGTCTTCAAATGAGTCTACACGGTTCAAAACTTTTCCATACGGGTCGCTGACCAGTGATACGCCTTGACCTGTTTGGCGGAAGACCGTCAGTCCATTTTCCACGGCGCGGAAGGTTGCCATGCCCGCGTGGATGTCGCGTACGCCGAGCCAGTCTTGTGCGGGGACGATGAGCAAGTCTACGTTTTGTGCGCCAGCTTGTTTGACGATGTTCGGGAAGTCGGCGTCCCAGCAGATGATGGCGCTGAGTTT
>ERZ761607.2898-NODE-2898-length-17558-cov-18.756899_pt1 | contig 17558 bp, 13 predicted proteins | sample MGYA00511164_ERZ761607 | MGnify/ENA primary metagenome ERZ761607 (study PRJEB28899, sample SAMN02445080) | bioreactor sludge metagenome | biome: EBPR sludge | place: Australia: Brisbane, Thorneside Wastewater Treatment Plant | collected 2011-06-22 ...
GTTGCCCAGAGCATCAGGGCAATTCCAGCGACGACGGTGATCACGGCCGTCGGCACGCTGGTCGGAAAGTCGGGAATGAACAAGGTCTGGCCTCTGAACAACCACATCGCGCCACTCGCCAGAATGACGATGCCGGCGCCGTCGAGCAGCGCGAAGAACATCACTTTGAGCGTGACGCGCGGGCGTCCCCGGCTATCCATGCCGGCTCACTTGACGCGCATCCCGGGTTCGGCACCGGCATCAGCGGAGAGCAGGAAGATCCCGGGAGTCTGGCCGTCGGCGTCGGACGCGGCGAGGATCATGCCTTCCGAAACGCCGAACTTCATCTTGCGCGGCGCCAGGTTGGCGACCATCACTGTCAGCCGGCCGACCAGCGCAGGCGGCTCGTACGCCGCCTTGATGCCGGCAAACACCTGCCGGGTGCCGAGCGGGCCGATGTCGAGCAACAGCCTAACGAGTTTGTCGGCACCTTCGACGCGGTTTGCCTCGACGATGCGGGCGATCCGCAGGTCGACGGTCAGGAAGTCATCGATGCCGATCTGCGTGCCGCCAAGCCCAGCGACGGCGGCACTCGGCTCGTCCGCCGGCCGTTCGGGCTGCGGTTCGCCCGCTGCTGGCGGCACCGAAGGCGGCGTGGCGCCGAGCGACTGGCGGTTGGCGTCGATCAGCGCGTCAACCTGTTTCTTGTCGACGCGCGTCAGCAGGTGCTGGTAGGCGTTGATCGCATGCCCGGCAGCAAGGACGGTGTGGCCGTCCTGCCAGACGAAGGGCGCGACGTTGAGGAAGGCTTCGGCTTTGGCGGCAAGTGCCGGCAAGACCGGCTTGAGCAGTATCGCCAGCAGTCGGAAAAGGTTGATGGCGCTGGTGCACGCCACCTGCAGTTCGCTCTCGCGACCAGGTTGGCGGGCGAGTTCCCAGGGTTTGACGCTGTCGACGTACTGGTTGGCGATGTCGGTGAGCGCCATGATTTCGCGGATCGCCTTGCTGAATTCGCGCGCTTCGTAGTGATCGGCGATCTGTGGCGAGCGATCGCGGATGGCCTGGATCGCCGGCAGCGATTCGTCGCAGGTACACAACTGGCCGGCGAAGCGCTTGACGATGAAGCCGGCCGCGCGGCTGGCGATGTTCACGAACTTGCCGACCAGATCCGAATTGACCCGGGCGATGAAGTCGTCAAGGTTGAGGTCGATGTCCTCCATCGAGCTCGACAGCTTGGCCGCGTAGTAGTAGCGCAGCCACTCCGGGTCGAGGCCCTGTGCCAGATAGCTCTCGGCGGTGATGAAAGTGCCCCGCGATTTCGACATCTTGGCGCCGTCGACGGTCAGGAAGCCGTGCGCGAAGATCTTGCTTGGCGTCCGATAGCCGGCGTGTTGCAACTCGGCCGGCCAGAACAGCGCGTGAAAGTAGAGGATGTCCTTGCCAATGAAGTGGTACAGCTCGGTGTTCGAATCCGGGCCCCAGTATTCGTCGAAATCAAGGCCTTCGCGGGCGCACAGATTCTTGAACGCTCCCATGTAGCCGATCGGCGCATCGAGCCAGACGTAGAAGTACTTGCCCGGCGCACCGGGAATCTCGAAGCCGAAATACGGCGCTTCGCGCGAGATGTCCCAGTCCGTCAGCTTGCTCTCGCCGACTTCTCCCAGCCACTCCTGCAGCTTGTTCGCCGCCTCGCTCTGCAGGCGGCCCTCGCCCTGCGTCCAGCGCCGCAGAAAGCCCTGGCAGCGGCGGTCGGAGAGTCGGAAGAAGTAGTGCTCGGATTGGCGCAACTCCGGCTTGGCGCCGGAAACGACCGAATAGGGGTTGTGCAGCTCGTTGGCGGTGTACGCCGCGCCGCAGTTCTCGCAGTTGTCGCCGTACTGGTCGCGCGCGCCACACTTCGGGCAGTCGCCCTTGATGTAGCGATCGGGCAGAAACATCCGCTTGAGCGGGTCGTAATACTGCTCGATGACGCGCGTCTCGATCAGCCCGGCGGCCTGCAGGCGGGCGTAGATTTCGTTGGCGCAGGCACGGGTTTCCTCGGAATGCGTGCTGTAGTAGTTGTCGAAGCCGACGTGAAAGCCAGCGAAGTCGCGGGTGTGCTCGGCATGAACGCGCTCGATCAGCGCCTCCGGCGTGATCCCTTCCTTCTCCGCGCGCAGCATGACTGGCGTGCCATGCGTGTCGTCGGCACAAACGTACCAGCACTGGTGGCCGCGCATCTTCTGGAAACGAACCCAGATGTCGGTCTGGATGTATTCGACCAGATGACCAAGATGGATCGCGCCGTTGGCATACGGCAGGGCGGAGGTGACGAGGATCTTGCGGCTCATGGCGCTTGGCGCAATCGGGGCAAAGCGGCATTCTATCAAAGGGGGCGCAGGCTGGGCCGGGATTGGCGAGGAAAGCAGCGGCCGTGTGCGGCGCTGCTGCCCCGCTGGCGGCGGTCGCGGTCTCGCCGCGCTGGCGCCGACTGCTACGTCTGCATGGCGCCAGCAGCAGTCTGGGGGCTGCAGTCCGGGTCGCCGGCGACGCGCATCAGCATGGTCCGCACGGCCTCTTCGTCGCTGTTGCGCAGCGCCGCCCGCAACTGTTCGATGAGCGCGGCCAGAGGCTCCGGATCGAGCGACGGCTCGTCGGCTTTCATGATCTTGGGGTGACTGGTGGCGACCGCGTTGCTGCTGGCGATCAACAGCTCCTCGTAGAGTTTTTCACCGGGGCGCAGGCCGGTGATGATGATCTCGATGTCGCCTTCGGGGTTGTCGTCGTCGCGAACCGTATAGCCAGCCAGACGAATCATGTTGCGCGCCAGGTCGACGATCCGTACCGGGTCGCCCATGTCGAGCAGAAAGATTTCGCCACCGCTGGCCAGACTGCCGGTCTGGATGACCAATTGCACCGCTTCATGGATGGACATGAAGTAGCGGGTGACGTCGGCATGGGTGACGGTCACCGGCCCACTCTGGGCGATCTGTTCCTTGAACAGTGGAATGACCGAGCCCGAAGACCCCAGGACGTTGCCGAAGCGTACGGCGCAGAATCGCTGTCCGGTCCCGCGCGCCGCCGCCTGCCTGGCGAACCCCTGGACAACGAGTTCCGCCCAGCGCTTGCTGGCGCCCATGATGTTGGTCGGGCGAACGGCCTTGTCGGTGGAGATCAGTACAAAGGTTTCGACTCCGGCGTCAAATGCCGCGCTGGCCAGCGTCAGGGTGCCCAGGACGTTGTTGCACGCTCCGGCCAGGACGTTGGCCTCGACCATTGGCACGTGCTTGTGCGCGGCAGCGTGGTAAATGGTCGCGATCCGGTGCCTGACCAGCAAACGCGATACCAGACCGGCGTCGCCCACCGAGCCAAGACAGGGCACCAACTCGCAACCCAGAACGCCTTGCAGGACGCGGTGGATCTGGTACAGCGCATGCTCGCTGGCTTCGAGCAGGATTACGCTGCGCGGTTGCAGGGCGGCGATCTGCCGACACAGCTCGGAGCCAATCGAGCCGCCGGCGCCGGTGACCAGCACCGCCTTGCCGGTGATGCAGCGCCCGAGCAGGGTTGGGTCAGCCGCCACCGGGTCGCGACCGAGCAGGTCACCGATGTCGACTTCGCGGACCATGTTGACCAGGTGCCGGCCGTTGGCAATATCGGTCAGCGCCGGCAGGATGCGCACCCGCACCGGGTGGTGCTCGAGGAAGGCCACCACTTCACGGCGGCGGGCGCTGGACACAGACGGCAGGGTGACGATCACGTCGTGGATATCGAAGCGTTCAAGCAGCGTCGACAGGTGCGCCGGCGGATAGACCCGCAAGCCACCGACGTCCTTGCCGTGCAGCGCCTGGTCGTCGTCGAGGAAGCCCGCCGGGAACAGCTCCCGCCCGCGGCGCAAGGACTCCGCCAGTTGCCGCCCGGCGTCGCCGGCGCCGTAGATCAGCACCTGTTTGCCCGAAAAGCGGCTGCGCGTAGGCAACCACAGCAGCCAGCGCGCGCCGAAGCGTGAACCCGCCACCAGCGCGAAGCCGATCAGCCAGTAGAGCAGCGGCACCGCCCGCGGTACGCCCTGCAGGCCGGTCATCTGGGTCATGAAGGCCAATACCGCCCACAGCAGCGCGGCCAGCGACATGCCCTTGAGCACCGACCACAGCGCCTGCTCGCCGAGGTAGCGGATCACCGAGCGGTAGAGTCCCAGCTTGAGGAAGACCGGCATCGCCAGGATCGGTGCGACGACCATCAACAGGACTTGCGAACGGTTCGGGACGAACCATTCGCCCAGGCGCACGGCGTACGCCGCCCAGACGGCAAAGGCCAGAACCAGCGCATCCGCCAGCAGCATCAGGCCCTGCTTGGTCGGACGGGTCATCAGCACCAGGTAACTGGAGATGCCCGCGGGAAGGCGCCAGCGGGTCATCTCGCCAGGTCCTCGCTGGTCGGAGCGAACACCCTCGGCGAAAACCCGAAATCGCGAACCGCGTCGCTGTGATCGAACACCAGGTCGCTGTTCATGCGCTCGGCCATTGCCGTCGACCAGTGCCGGTAGCGCGGCAGGCAGCGTATCAGGGCAACGGCACCGCCGAAAGCCCATAAAGGTACCCGCAGCAGGTGCGGCCGGCGGCCGAGCGCGGCAAAGACCTGCTCGACCATCTGCCGGTAGGCGACGGTACTGCCACCGGAAATGTTGTACGCGCGATTCGCGGTCGCCGGCGCGCGCAAGGCCGCCAGGCAGGCAGTGGCGACGTCCTGCGCGTGAATCGGCTGGCGCAGACCGTGTGCGCTGCCGAGCAGCGGAAAGAAACCGAAGCGGCGTATGATGCGGGCGATTTCGCAGAGGTTCTTGTCGCGACCGAGGCCATGGATCAGCGTCGGGCGCAGGATCACCCACTCGACGCCGCGACTCTCCGCCCAAGTCTGAAAGCGACTCTCCGCGTCAGCCAGGCGACGCGCCACGGCGTTCTCGTGCGGGTCGGCCGAGTCCTGCTTGGTGAAGCGACTGGTCGAAGACAGCGCCAGCACGCGCCGCGCCTGATGCGTTTCCAGGAGCGCGAAATGCTCTGGCAGCACCCAGACTGGCGCGGCACAGATCCAGCAGCGCGGGCTGTCGCCGTCCTCCGGGTTCGAGGCGTGCGATGAGCGGGAGCGCGGGTCCGGCAATTGGCGCCATTCGACAGCTCCGCCCGGTGGATCGACGCGCGGGCTCCGCGAGTACGCCTGCGCCTGCCGACCCGCTTGTGCCAGTTGCGCCAACAGGCATTCGCCAACCGGGCTGGTCGCGCCGAGGACGCCGACGGGCGGTTCAGCCGGCACGGGCCATCCCCAGCTTCCGGCAGCCGTGGCGAACGCTGTAGTAACCGGCAAGCATGGCGAATCGCAGCCACACCCCCGCCACCACCAGCCACCACAGCAGGCCGGGGTAGCGCTGACGGTAGAACTTGCGATAGAAGCGCAGCATGCCGTGGTGCTTGTGCCACTCGACGAAGATCGGTCGGCTGCGACTGCAGCCACCCCACACGTGCAGCACGCGCGCACCGGGAACGAACATCACCCGCCAGCCCTTCTGCGAGAATCGCATGCACCAGTCGAGATCCTCGCAGTGGAGGAAATAGGCCTCGTCCCACAGCCCGACGTCGTCGATGGCTGCGCGCTTGACCAGCATGCAGGCACCGGAGATCGCTTCGACCGCAACCGCTTTCGCAGGCAGTGGCGATTGGTGCAGGAGGAAGTCGGGAAACAGGCGCGGCGAGACCCGTTGCAGCCAGGACAAGCCAAAGGCGCGAAAGAAGGCGCGTCCGGGCGTCGGGAACGTCCGCCGGCCGCCGGGTTGCTCCGAGCCATCGGGATTGCAGAGCATGCCGCCGACCATGCCGACCCGCTCGTCGTCGTCAAAGACCGCGAGCATCCGCGACAAGGCCTGTGAATCGAGTGTCGCGTCCGGGTTGAAGAACAGCAGGTAGTCCGCCGTGGACGCCAGAGCGCCGATGTTGCACGCCGCCGAAAAACCGCGATTGCAGTCGTTGCGAATGATCTTCAGCGTGCTGGCCGCGACGGACAGGCTTTCCAGGCGCGCGACGCTGTCATCGGACGAGCGATTATCGACCACGATAATCTGGTGCACCTGATCTGTCAGCAGCGAGCGCACGCAGTCGACCAGCAGGCCGCCAGCATTGTAATTGACAACAATCACGTCGACAGCGGCGGCCCGCCCTGGAGAACTCACGTTGGAATGACCTGCGGGAATTTGGAGAACCTCTGAACAGGCTTCGGCCTATGATGCGTCGGATCAAGCATTGTCATCTATGCGCTACATGAACTGCACGGCCCGCCAGGTGCGCTGGCTGGTGGGCCTTGTTCACGCGGTGCGGGCGCTCCCCGGCAGCACCGGATGCCGCCGCCCATTGTAGGGCGCCGTGCCTTGCCCCGTAAACATCGCTTGCTCGCCCTCTGGCGCATTGATCGGATCAGTGGTCGTTACCAGCACGGAGCGATGCGCTTTACCACCAGGATCTCAAGCGCCTGAATCCCCGATAAGCCGCCCGTGCAAGCACCCGCCCCAGGCTCAGCTGACGTTCCATCCATGATGCGAATTCGTCCGCCTCGACGACGAAATCGTCCGATGCATCGTCAGGCACCGCTTGCTCGCCGGCCGTTCCGTTCAGGATCGCCTGCAGCCGTTCGGGACGATGGAAGGTTTCGTACTGCCGGCGGCCAGCCCGGCCGGCCTGCACCAGGTCGCTGACCGTTACCGAACCGCAGTAAGCGAGCAAGTCCTCGGGGAAGCGCCAGCTGAAAGCCCCACGATAGGCCAGCCCGATCCCGCTCACAACCTTTGAAAAGATGTGCCGATGCAGGGCCAGGGGAATCCCTGCGCCCATCACTTCGATCAGCGTCAAGCCGCCGCCGTAGGGAAACGACGCTACGTAGAGATCAACGCGAAATTCGTGCAGCGCTTTCCAGACGCTGGGAACCCAGGGCGTGTAGATGAAGCGTTCAGCCGCAATTCCCCGGCGCTTCAAGCCACGGCGGATGCTGAACAGCGCCCAGGGGGTCAGGCGACCGATGTGGATATGTTTGCCGCCGGTCGCTTTCAGAAGCTCGGGAACGAGTTCGAGATAACTCACGAAATACGGCACTTCAACCTTGTTCGAGCGGGCCGCCGTGCAGGTGGTGAGCCGGCCAGCGGGCATGAACGGCCAGTCGCTCGGGCGATCTCCCTTGTCGTCGGCGGTCAGCGGGATGTAGGTGTTGTCGATGCCCAGCACCTCGCGGCAGGTGTGATAACCCATCGGGTGCAGGTCGATGTGCTGCAGGTGCGACAAGTGGACGCCCAGGCACAATTGATGGTCGCCGTGATGATAAAAGCTTCCATCAATCTTCATCGCCGGCTGTACCGCGGCGACCGCAACGCTGTCCTGATGGTGGTTGAACAGGTAGACCTTGTGCGGTCTGGTCTTCAGCAGGCGGCTTTGCAACCAGGTCAGGCGCTGCTGGAAATTGCCCGCGCCGGCGCCTTCAAGAAGCACTTTGGAGTGCTTGCCGACACCGTTCAGCAGATAGTCGGTATCCGACTTCCCGCCAAGATCGGTGGCCAGGATCAGATGTCGCGCTTCGGGTTGCGCGGCGATGAAGTCCTCGATGACGCGGGAGTGACCACCCGACTTCTGCAACCTGGTGACGATGTACACGACCAGCCGCGACTCGGGCGGGGGATCAGCGGCGTCGCCCGGAGGCGCGCCGATCGCCTCCAGGTTGGCTCTTCCGATTTTCTGGCAGAGCTCGTCGAGCTTCCTCGACCCATAGACCTGGGAAGTGCACAGCGGCTCGGTAATGATCCGCTCGACAAAGTCGTGGATGGCACGCAGTGCGTGATCCAGTTCACCCTGACCGATGGCGATCGCCAGCCGCTCGGTCAGGGAGTGCAGCGACTTGCAGGAATCACTGGCCAAGCATTTCCCCGTCGACAGACGCGAACTTGCGTATCGCGTCGGCCACGCGCTCAACGTCGGCGAAGGTCATCAGGGGATCCATTGGCAGGCTGAGGACTTCATCGGCCAGCGTCTCGCTGACCGGCAATTGCCGTCCGGCGAATTCCGGATAGCACCCTTGCCGATGTGGAGGAACCGGATAGTGGATCACCGTCGCTATCCCTTGCTGCTCCAGGTTCGCTTTCAGGGCGTCCCGATTCTTGCTGCGGATGACATAGAGGTGCCAGACGGGGTCGGCATCGTCGGGTACGGCGGGCAAGGAGATCGCGGTGTTCGCCAGAAGCTGCGAATAGCGGCCTGCGATCTCGCCGCGACGGGCGTTCCAGCCATCGAGAACAGCCAGTTTCGTCCGCAGAAACGCGGCCTGCAGTTCGTCCAGGCGACTGTTGTAGCCGGCGAGATCATGCTGGTACTTCACTTTCGAGCCGTAGTTGCGCAACTGCCTGACCTGTTCGGCTATTGCGTCGTCGTCGGTCAGCACGGCGCCACCGTCACCGAGCGCGCCCAGGTTCTTGCCGGGATAGAAGCTGGTCGCCGCCGCAGCGCCAAGCGAGCCGGCGCGGCGCCCCTTGTAGCGGGCACCTTGCGCCTGCGCGGCATCCTCGATCACGATCAGGCCGTGTCTGGCGGCCAGTTCGTTGATTGGATCCATATTCGCCGGCTGCCCGTACAGGTGGACCGGAATGATCGCCCGAGTGCGCTTGCTGAGCGCTGCGGCAATCAGCCCGGGGTCGATGTTGTGCGTTTCGATGTTCGGCTCCACCGGCACCGGCGTCGCGCCGCACTCGGTCACTGCCAGCCAGGTGGCGATGAAGGTGTTGGAGGGAACGATGACTTCGTCACCGGGCCCGATGCCGTATGCCCGCAGCAAGAGATGGAGCGCTTCGAGCCCGTTGCCGACGCCGATGCAGTGCCGTACCTCGCAGTACCGCGCGAACTCGGCCTCGAAGGCTTCGAGTTCCGGGCCCATGATGAACCAGCCCGAGTCGACGACCCGTCGATAAGCCTCGTCGAGAGGGTCACGAATCGACCGATGCAGGCGCCCCAGGTCCAGAAACGGAAGCAATCTCATTTGCCTATCCTCTGCGCGTCGGCGACGAATTCGCCGTAGTCGCGGTAGTAATCGAACTCGTCGTAATAGTTCGAGGCCAGAACCATGCACACCGCACCCGATGAAAAATTATCGAGTTCGCGCCAGATCATCGGGCAGATATAGAGACCGTAATAGCTGCGATTCATGTGTACGGTCTTTTTCGCGCGGCCATCGTCAAGATGAATGTCAAATGATCCGGACATGGCGATGATCAGCTGGTGAAGAGCCTTGTGCGCGTGTCCGCCACGCTCGGCACCACCCGGAACGTCGTACAGATAGTAAACCCGGCGAATATCAAAAGGGATGTGGCGCCCGGCCTCGACGAAGGTCAGGTTGCCGCGCGGATCGTTGATCCGCGGCAGGTCAATCGTCTTGCAACTCTCGATCACGGTTGTTCTCCATTGTCCGCCGACCAGCCGGCGGCGACAGTCGCCGGATAACCGCGCGTGAAGTGGCGCGTCCAGGGGTACGCCGCGCGCCCGGAGTCATCCCGCAACTTGATGCCATGGGTACTGCCGATCACCCGCGCTGGCACTCCGGCGACGATCATGCTCGGCGGAACGTCGCGGCTGACGCAGGCCTGTGCGGCAACCAGCGAGTGATGGCCGACGGTGACCCCCGGCAGCACCACCGACGCCGCCGAAATGCTCGCATAGTCCTCGACAGTACAGCCGATCAGGACATTGCTCGGTGGAGTCGGGTCGTTGGTGAGTACCACGTAGGGCAGGATCCAGACGAAATTGCCAATCGTGGTCTTTTTCCCGACAAAGACATTGGACTGAAAGCGAACGTAATCGCCAATCAGGCAATCACCCTGGATCTCGCTCAGGGTTCCGATCTGAAACCCGGGACCAGCGATCGTTTTTTCGCGCACGGTGACGTGATGACCGGTAGTCAGACCGGGGCCGAATGACGACGACTCGTAGAACACCGAGTGCGATCGAACCAGCGAGTCATCGGCGATCATCAGCGGGCTGCCATCGCCTAGCGCTGTCGCGATTCCCAGTTCACAGTAGGCGCCGATCCTGACCCGGTTGCCGATCACCACATGGTCGTGAATGATCGAGAACGGGCCGATCTCGACGTCGTCGCCAAGCCTCGCTCTTGGCGAAATATGGGCAGATGGGTGCACGCCGGTCATCTTTGTTCCAGGGCCTCCAATAAATCGGCAACGTCCGCTCGGGCGGCCGTGAAATTGCCGTGTATGCCAAGCTTGCTGACTTCGACGAGATTGCCGAGGACGTAGCTGACGCCGATCTGAAGGGGCGTCAGCATGTCGCACCAGTAGCGATAGATCATTTCTTCGTGCTTGGCCATGAATACCCCGACCTGCGTTCCGGGTTGGCAGAAAATGGCATTGGCCAACGCGGCTCCGGTAGGCGAAACGACTATCCTGGCGTTGGCGAACAAGCGCACCTGCTGCATGAACGACAAGGTCTCGGGCTGGATGATCGCGTAGCCGCTGGCGACCATCAGCCTTTCGATCTCGGCGCTGTTGGCGAGCATTCTCGGACCCGAAGCGCGCCGAATGAATATTTTTTCCGGCCACGCTCCGCCTGCTGCTTTTCCCAGGTGCGTGGTCAGGCAGTGTCGGAGTCTCTCGAAAGCCGGCGGACTGAAGACGCCATGCGAATGTCCGGAAAGCCGGTTGCTGCGCCGTCCGAACGGCACATAGCCGGCCGCCGCGGTGAGATGGAGTTGCTTGACGGTCAGCGCCCGGCCAACGCCCAGGGTGATGATTTCACGGTCAGTTCCGGCCACCAGCAGCAGGGACTCCATGATATTGGCGTGCAGCCCGCTATTGACCACCAGGGGCACGTCCTTGAAGCGCTCGTCGGTGCAGAACAGAGCAATCCGCGGCAAGACCTCGGTCAGCCAATGAGCATAATTGCCGGCGCAGGCGTCGACAAAGGTGGCGGCCAGCGGAACGGCTTCCGGTTCCTCATCATTCAACAGCCATCGGATGCGCCGACGCCGCGGAGAAATCAGGGTGCGACCGTGCAGTTCTTCGCTGGTGTAATCGCGAGCGAAATCGTACAAGTCATGGCAGACAACGTCGTCGCGACCGACCAGGACGAGATTGGTGCCTCCGTAGGTGGTGGCGTCGTCGAGCGTCGCGACGATGATCTCGGGGAACTCGTACTGCGCATGCGGCGAAGCCAGGAACGCGCGATCGTCAGCCGGAAAGACGCTCGGCTCGGGTGTTTCAACGCGGCTTGCGGGGACCAGTTGGTCGGTACGAATCGCCATTTTCGTCGCGAACGCGCGCAGCGGCGTGAGCCGCCGCCAACGCCTGGCTTGCCCCCGCTTCCCGCGGGTGGCGATCTGATTGACATAGATCGGATAGCCGTGACGCCACAGCCATTGAACAGCCCAGCGAACGGCGGCGTAGGGCTTCAGATGTCCGATGTAGAGCCGTCCGAGCCATGACTCCCGCAACCGGACGAAGTTGTCGGGGCGCTTGCCGGGGACCGCTTCGACATTCCTGATCCGGCCGGACGAGGAACCGGCCGACGCCACTTCGTCCTCGGCAGGTGCGGGAACCCATGCGGGCGCGAGTGCTGCAGCCTCGCCATCACCTGAATCAGCTTGCGACGGGAGTAATGCCATGGTTCATTCCAGCGCTGCGGGTCAAGACGCCGGGCTGGTGCGTCGCGGGCGCAGCAGCGCGTGTACGGCGACCAGCAGCAGTCCGGGTTCGTCGGCACCTATCCATCGAGCTTGCCGGCCAGGTAACGTTCGACGATCTCTTCCGGTGGGCCATCGGCCACCAGCTTGCCGTGATCCATCCACAGGACCCGGTTGCAGAGTGATTTCACCAGCAGATGGTCGTGTGACACCATGATCATGATGTTCGCCTTGTCGATCAGGTCGTGCATTCTGGCCTTTGCCTTGGCCATGAACGCGGCGTCTCCGCCAGCAAAGATCTCGTCCAGCACCAGGATGTCCGGGTGCATCGCCGTCGCCAGAGAGAAGGCCAGGCGGGTATACATCCCGGTCGAGTAGTACTTGACCGGGGTATCGATGAACTCTTCCAGGCCGGCAAAGGTTATTACTTCCTGTTCGATGGCATTCAGCTGCTGCTTGCTGTAGCCAAGAATCGCACCGTTGAGGTAGATGTTTTCCCGGCCGGTGAACTCGGGATGAAAACCGGCGCCAATTTCGAGCAGCGGAGCGATTCGCCCAGCAACCGAAATCTTCCCGTCCGACGACTCATAAACCCGGCACAAGGCTTTCAGCAAGGTGCTCTTGCCGGCGCCGTTATGGCCAATGATACCTACACGATCGCCAGCCGTGATCTCGAAGCAAACATCCTTTACTGCCCAGAAGTCGGAATAGGCGGTCGGGCGCTGCCGCTTGAAGAGGTTCGCGAAATACTCCTTCAGCGACGGCGAGCGATCGTGGTAAATACGGAATTTGATCGATAGATCTTCAACACGAATGCTTGACATGTCTGCCTACAGCCTGAAAACGATTTTCTTCTCGTGCCGTCTGAAAACCACCAGGCCAACGGCCATCGCCAGGCAAGCGAGAACGGTGGCGTGCATGATCACGCCAGCGCTGGGCAAGGTAGCCATATAGAGCGGGGCTCGGAACAACTCGATGAAGGGGACTACCGGGTTCAGACCAACCACCCAGCCGACTCGCCCGACCAGCGCGTCGTGCTGGTAAAGGATCGGCGTCAGGAAAAACAGTCCCTGCATGGCAATCAGAATCACATGCTGCAGGTCCCGAAAGAAGACCGTCGTGATCGATACGATCAGCGAAATCCCCAGGGCGAAGAGGAACAGCAGCAGATAGGCGATCGGCGTAAACAGTACAGCCCACGAGAGAGAGCCGCCAATCAGGATGATGATCGCGAACAACGCCAGGAAAGACAGCACGCTATCGATCACCAGCGCGACAGCAACACTCAGCGGGAAGACGATCTTCGGCAGGTAGATTTTCTTGATCAGCCCCTCATTGTTGATGAACGACGAGCCGGACTGGGTGACTACCGAGTTGAAGAAATTCCACGGGATCATCCCGGCAAACAGAAAGACCGTGAACGTCTTCAGATCGGCCTTGAACAGCGCGGAGAAGACCACGGCCATCACCGACATCATCAGCAAGGGGTTGATCAGCGTCCATAGATAGCCTAGTGCGGTGCGCCGGTAGCGCAGGATCAACTGCTGCGCGACAAGTTGCTGCAGGACATTTCGGCTGTTATACAGTTCGCCGAAAAATGACCTGTCGTCAGCCTTGATCACTGTGCCTTCTCCCGCTGCGCGGTCGATCGATGGATTCCGGGTTGGCCCCGCAGCCCAAACGCCGCGTGTCCGCCACGATCCTGCCCGTCTGGTGGCGGTCCGCGGTCGGCGGTTATCTCAGGGGTCTGCTCGCCCTGATCGACAAAGTCGTTCATCGCAGGCGCGGTCAGCGAAGCAAAGGCATCCGCAGGGTCTTCGCCGCCGCACCACCCAGTACCGGAGCCCCGCCCTCGCACCGCAAGTGAGATGACACCGTCGGCTCAGGAAATGTGAAGAATAGGGTCATCAGGGAGCGCTGCATGGATGTTCGGCCGACGCTGTCCATGATCAGCGACAGACGGGCCCACTCGACCCCCGTCCGAGTTCGATCTCGGAACTTCCGGCTCCGGCAAGGCACGGGGAACATGAGGTCGGGAGGCTGCTGGAGAACAAGACCTGCCGGGTGGGCAGGCCCTGTTCAGGCATTCTGGTGGCCAAGCGCGGAATTGAACCACGGACACGCGGATTTTCAGTCCGCTGCTCTACCAACTGAGCTACTTGGCCAACGAGGTCGGCAGTATAGCCAATCGTTTCCCGGTCGTCAAAGACTGCGTGGTCTACTTTCTACGCCTCCGGCGGTGGTGCCGATCCGGTGCACAAGGTACGGCGCTGGAGTCTCAGGTGGAAGGATCGTTCCAGTACCGCTCCAGGCAGCGGCGATAGCGGCCGTCGACGCGGCGCGCAAACCACTCGGTGCTCAGCTGCCGGCTGATCTTCGGGCTTCTCAGGTCGATCCTGGGCAGCATCTCGCGCGGTCTTCGCTCGCCGCCGGAGACGTCGGCGATGGCGTAGAGCCGCTGGTAGAGCGCCGACTGTTCGAAAGCAAAGGTCTTCTCGAGCTTGAGATCACGCTGGATCTCGGCCTCGCCGAGTTGCAGACGCGGGCGCAGGGCCAGCAGCGCCCGCTGGGTGTCGCTGGTCTCAGGTGCCGGAACACCGTCCTTGTAGCGCAAGAGGTCGCCATCGAGCGTCAGGCTCTGTCCGCCGAGTCGCACGATGGCATCCTGGAAGGCCGCGTTACGGCTGCTGTAGCGACCGGCGTTGAAATCGGCGAAGCGGTAGAGCATCTGGCTATAACTGGTCGGGTAGTCAAGCAGGATGGCAATTCCGAAGTAGACGCCGCCGCGGCGAGTGAATACCTCGTCGCGGACGCTGTCGCGGCGGGGGTAGGGATAGGGGCGCTTGCGGATCTGCTCCTCGGCGAACTCGACGCTGACCTGCATCGGCCCACCGGTACGGACCGGGTTGTAGCCGGCGAAAAGCGTCTTGCCGCCGGGCAGTTCGGAGATCATGTCGTTGTACAGCGTGTTCATCTGCTTTTCGGTGCGTAGCGCGTCGATTCGTGCCTTGTAGCTGCTGCCGTCGGGTGAGGACTTGAGCAGCGCAAGATCCAGGACGACTTTCGGAAGCGCGTACTTTTCGCGGCGCTTTTCGAGCTCCCTCCAGACCATGCCGGCCAGCCCGGGAACCGGCGGATCCGCCTGGAAGCTCGATTCCTGGGCGATAATCGCTATCGCTGCACAGACGTTGTCGGGAGTTGGCACAATCCGCAGCGCCGCGAACGCCGTCACGATATCGCCCGCCCAGCCACTGCGGTCGCCGATGTTGGTCGGCAGCAGCCGGTCGAGCAGCGCGCGGCCTTCGCGTTCGCTCGGGTGGGCGGCTGCTGGCGGGGGCGGCGCTGGCGTTGGTCGCGGCGCGGTCGTCGCCGGTGGCAGAGCGGGTGGCGACGACCGTCCGGCGTCGGGTGGCGGTGCCGGAGCAGTGTCCGCTCGCGGGCTTGGTGACGGGCGCGACTCGTAGCTGCCGTCGGTGGCGCAGCCGGCGATCGCGGCCGCGATCAGCAACGGCCAGAACGATGGTCTGACGGACACGCTGGTCAGCCGGTGATGATCTTCGATGAGGGCGGCACCCCATCTGCCGGGACCGGCAAGGCAAGAGTGGCGCCAGGGTTCACTCGCCCATCACCCTGCCTTCACGGCGCGGGTCGGCGCCGCCGGTGTAGCCGTCCTTGCCTTTCCGAATCGCCTGCAGGCCGCTGCTCAAGTCGAGTTCCTTGACCTCGTGGCCGCGGCTTCTCAGGGCGTCGACGAAAGCCGGGCTGAAGCGCTGGTCTTCGAGCAGCGTCGGGCCGTTCAGCGAGCCGAAGTTGGGCAGGTCGATCGCCTGCTGCGGCGTCAGCCCCCAGTTCAGCGTCGCGTAGAGCAGTTTGGCCGTGTAGTGGATGATCATGGCCCCACCCGGCGAGCCGCCGCTCATCACTAGCTGGCCACTGTCATTGTCGAAGACCAGCGTCGGGCTCATCGACGAGCGCGGGCGTTTGCCGGGCTGGACACGGTTGGCAATCGGCGCGCCGCTGCTGTCGGTGGGGCTAAACGCGAAGTCGGTGAGCTCGTTGTTGAGCAGGAAGCCGCGCACCATCTGGCGCGCGCCGAAAGCGTCCTCGATGGTGCTGGTCATCGCCAGCGCGTTGCCCCAGGCGTCCACCACGCTGATATGCGAGGTGCCGTACTCCATCTGTTCCGGCATCGACGAATAGTGGGTGGTCGGTGGCGACGGCGTGCCGGGAGGCGCCACCCGCATGCTCTGCGGACCGATCAGCCGCGCCCTTTCGGCCAGGTACGACGGGCTGATCAGCGACTGCCAACTGCCGGCCGGTGCCGCGACGAAGTCGGGATCGGCCACGTAGCGGGCGCGATCGGCGAAAGCCAGGCGCGCAGCTTCGGTGTAATAGTGCATCCAGAGCGGGTTATCGAAGCGCAGGAAGCGCGCCTCGGTATCGTTCAGGATGCCGAGGATCTGGTCGATCGCGATCGCCCCGGAGCTCGGCGGCGGGACGCCGCAAATCCGGTAACTGCGGGCCTGCCGCATGCCTCTCGGCGCGTAGTCGGTGCACAGCGGCTGGCGCCGCTTGGCCTGGTACGCCGCCATGTCGGCCATGCTCAACAGGCCCGGATTGTCGGGATGATCGTGCACCCGATCGACCACTGCCTGCGCGATGTCGCCTTCGTAAAGCGCCCGCGAGCCCTCGGCGGCGATCCGCCGCAGGACGTTCGCCAGCTCGGCGTTGCGCAATAGCGTACCGACGGCGCGTGGCTCGCCATCGCGCTCGTAAAAGTACGGGCCGGCTTTCGGATCCTTGCGCAAATGGCGGTCGGCCTTGAGCAGGCGGTACAGGCGCAGGCTGATCGGGAAGCCCTCTTCGGCGAGTTCGATCGCTGGCTCGAAGAGCCGCGCCCAGGGCAGCTTGCCGTACGCGCCGTGCGCCATCTCCAGCATCCGCACGGTTCCCGGGACACCGACCGCGCGACCACCGACCACCGCCTCGCGAAAACTCATCGGCTTGCCGTCCTCGATGAACAGCGTTTCGTTGACCGCTGCCGGCGCCGTTTCGCGACCGTCGAAGACGACCGTTTCCCGCCCATCGTGGTGCAGCAGGAAGGCGCCACCGCCGATGCCGCTCGACTGTGGTTCGACCAGCGTCAGCACCATCTGGACGGCAATCGCCGCATCGACCGCCGAACCTCCGGCTTGCAGGATTTCCAGTCCGGCCTCGCTGGCCAGCGGATGCGCGGTGGCGACGGCGAACTTCTGGCCGTGCCAGCCGGGCTGGGCGATCAAACCCGACGCGCCCTCCGGCTGGCGGAATTCGGCGCCGCCCGAGGCGCCCGGTCGGGTGGCGGACGGCGCGTGGCTGCAAGCGCTGGCCAGCAAGGCGCTGACCAGGACGACAAAGTGGAAACGTTTCATGGCGGGAGCTGGGTGAGCGGACTTCCGCTTTGTCTCATTCAAGCCGCCCAGGCGTCAAGAGGAAGCGCTCGGCGGCGACCTCAAAGGTGACCGCGCCCCTTGTTTTTGTCAGTATATCAGGATACGCTTATGGACATGATCAATGATCCCCGACCCGGATTGCCCTGGTGGCGCGCGCTGCTCGCGGCGCTGACCAGCGCCGCCTCGCTCGCTGCCCAGGCGCAGCCGCTGCCGACGGTGGTCGTCGAGCCGCATCCGGTCGACCTGACGCTGCCCGTCGAGGCCGTCGTCGAGGCGGTCAACCAGGCGACGCTGGCGGCCCAGGTTTCCGGTCGGGTCGTCGAAGTGCATGTCGACGCGGGCCAGGCGGTACAGAAAGGCGAGCTGCTGATGAAGATCGATGCCCGCGAGGCCAGCGAAGCGGCGGCCGGCGCATCGGCGCTGTACATCAATGCCCGCGCCAGCTACCAGCGGACGCTGAGC
>ERZ761607.2902-NODE-2902-length-17555-cov-4.999829_pt1 | contig 17555 bp, 15 predicted proteins | sample MGYA00511164_ERZ761607 | MGnify/ENA primary metagenome ERZ761607 (study PRJEB28899, sample SAMN02445080) | bioreactor sludge metagenome | biome: EBPR sludge | place: Australia: Brisbane, Thorneside Wastewater Treatment Plant | collected 2011-06-22 ...
GTGTCCGAACGGAGCGAGCGCAGCGAGCGAAGTGAGTTGGGCGGCGGGCCAGGAGCCCGAGCATCGCAGGGCAGTCGGCGCGCAGCGCCGACCGCCGGACTCTGGGCGATGCGGGCTGCCCCCACGCGGCTTCGTTGCGCAAACTCGAGCATGCATGAGTAGCGCGTCGCAACGAACGTCCGCAATGCGCCGCCAGCAGTCGAAGGCGGCCAGCCAGTCGCCTCAGCCCGGCCGCACCCCGAAGCCCCAGGCCAGCAACGTGAAGCTCACGAAGGCGGCCACGGTGCTGCTCATGATGATGCGTGCGACGCGGCCGTTGTCGGCGCCGAAGCGCTCGGCCAGCAGCGAGACATTGCTGGCGCTGGGCAGCGCGGCCGCCAGCGTCAGCACCATGACCTGGAAGCCGCTCAGCGGCGCGCCCAGGGACAGCGCCGCGCCGGCGAGCAGGAAGACCAGCAGCGGATGCACGAACAGCTTGATCGCCGCCACCGGCAGGTAGTCGGCCAGCGGCGTGCGCGTGTGGGCATGCTGGCCGGCGCGCCAGAGCACGGCACCGATCGTGAACAGCGCCACCGGGCTGGCGGCGTCGGCCAGCATGCGCACGACCACGTCGACCGGCCCTTCCAGCTTGAAGCCGACGACGGAGAACAGCGCGCCGACCGCGATCGACCAGGGCAGCGGATTGGACAGCGCGCCCTTCAGCGCGCGCAATGCCGCCGCCCGCGTGCCCTGCCCGGCCGCGCCCTGCGACTGCGCCAGCGCGATGCACAGCGAGCTGGTCACGAACAGGTCGGCCAGGATGGTGCAGATCACCGGCCCGGCCGCCGCCGGCCCGAGCAGCGCCACCAGCAGCGGCACGCCCATGAAGCCGGTGTTGGGGAAGGCGGCGACCAGCGCGCCGAAGGCCGCGTCCTTCAGCGCGATGCGTTCCGACAGCGTGACCGCGATCGTGAAGAACACCATCAGCAGCGCGGCGACCAGGTAGACGGCCAGCATGACCGGGTTCAGCAGGTCGAACACCGGCGTATTCATGCCGAAGCGCAGCAGCATGCAGGGCAGCGCGAAATACAGGACGAAGGCATTGAGCCCGGGGATCGCGCTCTCCGGCAGCAACTGCTGGCGCGCCGCCAGGTAGCCGGCGAGCACGAGGGCGAAGAACGGGACGGTGACGGCGAGGATGGCCTGCATGCAGCCGCGAGTATCTCAACGGTCCCCCGCCGCCCGGCTGACGGTGCGCGGGCGGCGCGGCTGGTGCCGCGCCACGGGGACTTCGTCGCATGGACCGCGCCGGCCGCGCCCGACTCGGCTAGGCTGGCGCGATCCTCAGTCTCCGCAGCGCGCCTCGGGCGTGCCCCTGACCATGCCTGCCGACCGTCGCTCCCTGCTCGGGCGCCTGCTGCGCCCCCTTGCCACCGCCGCCGGCGCCCTGTGGTCGGCGCTGGACTTCACGCGCCGCGCGCTGCTCAACCTGCTGCTGCTGGCGCTGCTGGTCGCCGCGGCCTGGCTGTGGTGGAAGAGCAGCCCGCCGCCGCTGCAGCCGAAGACCGCGCTGGTGATCGACCTCGCCGGGCCGGTGCTCGAGCAGCGCGTCGGCGATACGAGCCCGCTGGAGCGCCTGCGCCGGCTGGGGCGCGCGGGCGAGCAGGCGAGCGGCCCCTGGCGGCTGCGCGACGTGCTCGCCGCGCTGGACGCCGCGGCGCGCGACGAGCGCATCGCGCATGCCGTGCTGCTGCTGGACGACTTCGGCGGCGCCGGGCTGCCGGTGCTGCGCGAGATCGCGGCCGCGCTGCAGCGCTTCAAGGCCGCCGGCAAGCCGGTCTATGCCTGGGGCTCGGCCTTCGACCAGCGCAGCTACTACCTGGCGGCCCACGCCACCGAGGTCTGGCTGCACCCGATGGGCGGCGTGCTGATCGCAGGCTACGGCCGCCAGCGCAACTACTACCGCGAGCTGTTCGACAAGGTCGGCGTGCAGGCCCATGTGCTGCGCGTGGGCCAGTTCAAGAATGCCGCCGAGATCTACTCCGACCGCGGGCCCTCGCCGGCGACCCTGCAGGCCGAAGGTGCGCTCTACGACGACCTGTGGGCCACCTGGCAGCAGGGCGTGGAGGCCGCGCGCGGGCTGGACGCCGGCCACATCGCGCGCGGCATCGAGGCGCTGCCCGGCAGCCTGGCCGCGGCCGGCGGCAGCGCCGCCAGGCTGGCGCTGGACAGCCGGCTGGTCGATGCGCTGCGCACGCGCGACGAGATGCGCCAGCGCCTGATCGAACTCGGCGAACCGCTGGCCGAGGGCAAGACCTTCCGCCAGGTCTCGCTGGCCGGCTACCTGCGCCATGTCGAGCCGCGGCGCGACGGCGACGCGGTGGCCGTCATCGTCGCCCAGGGGCCGATCGGCGACGGCCGCGCCGGGCCCGGCCGCATCGGCGGGCTGTCGACCGGCGAGCTGGTGCGGCGCGCGCGCGAGGACGATCGCATCAAGGCCGTGGTGCTGCGCGTGGACTCGCCCGGCGGCAGCGCCTTCGGCTCCGAGCTCGTGCGCCACGAGCTGGCACTGACGCGGCGCGCCGGCAAGCCGGTGGTGGTGTCGATGGGCAGCGTCGCGGCCTCGGGCGGCTACTGGATCTCGATGGCGGCCGACGAGGTGATCGCCGACGCGGCAACGATCACCGGCTCGATCGGTGTCGTCGCGCTGCTGCCGTCGGCGAAGCAGGCGCTGGACCGCGCCGGCATCCACACCGGCGGCCACACGACGAGTTGGCTGGTCGGCGCCTTCGACCCGCGGCGCGAGCCCGACCCGCGCTTCCTGACGCTGGTGCAGACCGCCATCGATCGCGTCTATGCCGACTTCACCGGCCTCGTCGCCGGCCAGCGCAAGACCACGGCCGAGGCCGTGCATACGGTGGCGCAGGGCCGCGTGTGGACCGGCCGCCAGGCGCTGGAGCACGGGCTGGTCGACCGCAACGGCAGCTTCGGCGACGCGCTGGCCAGCGCCGCGCAGCGGGCCGGGCTGCCGGCCGACGCGCGCGTGGTCTACCTCGAGGAGGCGGCGTCGCGCTGGCAGCGCCTGCTGGACCTGCTGCAGGCCGGCGTCGCGGGGGCACTGGGCGACGGCCTGGCCGATGCGCTGGCCCAGGCGCTGGCCGGCGCGTCCGGCGGCGGGGCCGGTGCGGTCGCCCCTGCGCCCGGCGCGGCCGCGCTCCTGCAGGCCGGGCCGCTGCCGGCCATCGCCGACGACCTGGGCTGGCTGGCCGACATCACCACGCGCCGGCGGCCCTACGATGCGGTCGTGCATTGCCTGTGCGAGGCGCCATGAACGACTTCACCAGCAACGACGCGGTGCGGCTGAACCGCACCGGCGCGGTCGCCACGATCACGCTGCACCGCCCCGAATGCCGCAACGCCGTCGACGGCCCCACGGCCGCCGCGCTGCGTGCCGCCTTCGAGTCCTTCGAGGCCGACGAGACAGTGAACGTGGCGGTGTTCACCGGCGGCGGCGGGCATTTCTGCGGCGGCGCCGACCTGCGTGCGATGGCCGACCCGGCACGCCGCAACGCGATCGAGCCGACCGGCCGCGCGCCCGGCCCGATGGGTCCCACGCGCATGGCTTTCACGAAGCCGGTGATCGCCGCGGTGGAAGGTTATGCCGTGGCCGGCGGGCTGGAACTGGCACTGATGTGCGACCTGCGCGTGGCGGCGGCCGGCGCCGTCTTCGGCGTCTTCTGCCGGCGCTGGGGCGTGCCGCTGATCGACGGCGGCACGGTGCGGCTGCCGCGCATCGTCGGCCAGGCGCGCGCGCTGGAGATGATCCTCACCGGCCGCGCGGTCGACGCGCAGGAGGCGCTGGCCTGGGGCCTGGCCAACCGCGTCGTGCCCGACGGCCAGGCGCTGGCCGAGGCGCAGGCGCTGGCGGCGCAGATCGCGGCCTTCCCGCAGCGCTGCCTGCGCGCCGACCGCGCGTCGGCGCTGGCGCAATGGGACTGGCCGCTGGACGAGGCGCTGGTGCGCGAAGGCGCCGGCGGCTACGAGGTCGTGCATGCCGAGGGGCTGGCCGGCGCGGCACGCTTCGCGGCCGGCGCCGGGCGGCACGGCCAGGGGGTCTGATCCGGACCTGCGGGTTGGCGGCGCCGAACAGGGACACTTCGACGAACTCAGGCCGGCGCCCTCGTGGCCGAGGCAGTGCGCATCGCTTCCAGCACACGTGCGACGCGCGGTGCGGCGCGGTCCAGTTCGTCTTCGTCGACCGCACCGAACCCGAGTACCAGTCCTGGCGGCAGCCGCGCCGCGGCACAATAGCCGCTCAGCGGCAGGCTCTCGACGCCCTGGTCGCGCAGGGCGCGCGCGGCGTCACGGTCGGCGCAGGCGAAGGCGAGCCGGCCGGTCACGTCGAGCCCGGCCTGCATCGCCGGCAGCTCCAGCAGCCCCGCCCACAGGCGCCGCGCCCGGTCCTCGAACGCCGCCGCGCGCTCGACATAGACACGGCGCATGCGCCGCACGTGGCGCGCGAAGTGGCCTTCGGCGATGAAGGCCGCCAGCACGGCCTGGGTCAGCAGGTTCGGGTGGCGCGCCGTCAGCGACAGCGCCGCCGCGAACGCATCGGTCCAGCCCGGCGGGCAGACCAGGTAGGACAGGCGCAGCCCCGGATACAGCAGTTTGCCGAAGCTGCCGGCCAGCAGCACGCGCGCCGGGTCCTCGGCCGCCAGCGGCGGCACCGGGCGCGAGCGGAAACGGTACTCGCTGTCGTAGTCGTCCTCGAACACCAGCGCCGACGCGCGCCGGGCCCACGCCAGCAGCTGCGCTCGCCGCGCCGGCGACATCGCCACACCCAGCGGCGCCTGCCGGCTGGGCGTGACGCAGGCGAGCCCGGCCTGCGGCGCGCGCGCGATGCCCGCATCGACCTGAAGGCCCTCGGCGTCGACCGGGACGAAGACCGGCACGCGGCCGGCCAGCCGGACCAGGTGACGCGCGCCGGGGTAGCCCGGGTCCTCGAGCCACACCGGGTCGCCGGGCGCGCCGAGCACGCGCAGGCAGACGTCCAGCGCCTGCTGCATGCTGGAGACCACCAGCACCTGCTCGCGGTCGACCGCGAGCCCGCGCGCCTCGCCCAGGTGCGCGGCGATCGCCTGGCGCAGCGCCGGCAGTCCGGCCGCCGGCCCGTCCTCGAACAGCCAGCGGTTGTGGCCGCGCAGCAGCCGCCCGTGCAGGCGGCGCAGCACGTCGACCGGCAGCACGCGCGTCTCGCAGCGGTGCGGCGCGAAGGCGACCGCCGGCAGGCTGCCCGAGAAGGGGCTGAAGACGGGACGCGGCGCCGACGGGGCGGCGGCCCCGCCGGCACGCCGCGGCCGGCCTGGCGACAGCAGCGTGTCGGGCACCTGCGCCGACACGCGCATGCCGGCGCCCGGGCGTGCCTCGAGGTAGCCCTCGGCGACCAACTGTTCGAACGCGAGCACGACGGTGCCGCGCGCCACGCCCAGGCTGGCCGCGAGCGCGCGGCTGGACGGCACCGCGGCGCCGGGCCCGAGCCGGCCGCCGACGATGGCGCCGCGCAGCGCGCGGTGGATCCAGCGCTGCAGCGGCTCGCCGGCGCCGCGTGGCGGCAGCGCCGGCAGCCACGGCGTGCGGGAAAACTGGATCAATCGCTTGCTCATGAACTGGATCTGGCGTGTGGGCCGGTGCGGCGGCACGATGCTCGCACGAACCGAGGAGCCTGCCCATGGATCATGCAGAGATCGGCGCGCTGCTGCGCCGCCACGTCGAGGCCGAGAATGCACACGACCTCGAGCGCACGCTCGCGACGCTGCACCCGGACTGCGTCTTCGAGGACGTCGCCTTCGGCCAGGTCTGGCGCGGCCACGAGGGCGCGGCGCGCCACTACCGCCAGTGGTGGGACGCCTTCGGGCTGCAGTTCCGCGAGGGCGAGGCCGGCGCGCTGCACCGGTCCGGCGACGGCACGGTCATCGCCGAGGGCCGCTTCGCGGGCCGCCACGTCGGCATGTTCCACGGGCTGGCACCAACCGGCCGCGCCGTCGACTTCCGCTTCGTCGTCGTCGTCGGCTTCCGCGACGGCCTGATGGCCGGCGAGCGATTCTTCTACGACCGCGCGACGCTCGCGCAGCAGCTCGGCGCGGGGCCGGCATGGCCGGCCTGACGGTGGCGCTGGCCGGCGCGACCGGCGTGCTCGGCAGGCGCGTCGCGACGCGCCTGCGCGCGGCCGGCCATCGCGTGCGCCCGCTGGTGCGCCAGCCGGCCGATGCGGCCGGCCTCGACGGCTTCGTCGGCGACCTGACCGCGCCGGATTCGCTGGCGCGCTGGCTCGACGGCTGCGACGTCGCGCTGCATCTGGCGACCGCGCTGCGCCCGGGTGCCGACGGCCGCATCGACTGGGCGCGCAACGATGCGCTGCGCGACCTCGGCACCGCCCACCTGCTGCAGGCCTGCGCGCGCCTCGGCGTCGGCCGCGTCGTCTTGCAGAGCGTGGCCTTCGTGCAGGCGCCGTCCGACGAGGCCTGGTGCCGCGGCGACGAGCCGCTGGCCGATCGGCCGTTCCTGCGCTCCGCGCAGAGGCTCGAGCAGCATGCCGCCGGCAGCGGCCTGGCCACGGGCGTGCTGCGCGGGGGGCTGCTCTACGGCCCCGGCACCGCGCTGTCGCAGGCCTGGGCGGCGTCGGCCCGGGCCGACGACTGGCGCGTGCCCGGCGACGGCCGCGCGTTCGTCAGCCTGGTGCATGTCGACGACATGGCCGCGGCGGTCGTCGCCGCGACCACGGCGCAGCCGTTCGTGCGCGACGTGATGGCGATCGTCGACGACGCGCCGCTGCGCTGGGGCGAACTGTTGCGCGGGCTCGCCGCGACTGCGGGCGGCGGCCTCTCGCCGGCGCCCGCGCCGCCGCCGACGCTGCCGTCGTTCAGGGTTTCGAACGCGCAGGCGCGCCTGCGCCTCGGCTGGGCACCACGCCATGCCTCTTGGCGCGACGGTGTGGCCGGAGAGCCGTGGGCGCGCGCACCGCCTCCCTCGCCACGCACGACCCGCCTCGACGACAGGCGATCCCCTTCCCCCAACGCGCCAGGAGCCTTGCCATGACCACCGACCCGATCACCGGTACCCGCGTCGACGAGATCGCCGACGGCATCCACCGCATCCACACGCCGGTCGCGCTGCCCGACGGCGAACGCTTCAGCTTCAACCAGTACCTGCTGCTGGACGACGAACCGCTGCTGTTCCATACCGGCCCGCGCGCGCTGTTCGACGCGGTGTCGGCGGCCATCCGCTCCCTGATGCCGATCGAGCGGCTGCGCTGGATCGCGTTCTCGCATGTCGAGGCCGACGAGTGCGGCGCGCTGAACGCGCTGCTCGCGGTGGCGCCGGCGGCGGCGCCGGTGTGCTCGCAGATCGGCGCGATGGTGTCGGTCGGCGACCTGGCCGACCGGGCGCCGCGTGCACTCGCCGACGGCGAGCGGCTGGTGACCGGCCGGCACACGCTGCAGTGGATCGACACGCCGCATGTGCCGCACGGCTGGGACGCCGGGCTGCTGATGGATACCACCAGCGCCACGCTGTTCTGCGGCGACCTGTTCACGCAGCCCGGCTCGCCCGAGCGGGCGCTGACCGAGGGCGACATCCTCGGACCGAGCGAGGCCTTCCGCAGCCCGCTGGACTACTACGCGCACGCGCCGCAGACGCGGGCGACGCTGCTGCGCCTGGCCGCGCAGCAGCCGCGCACGCTCGCGTGCATGCACGGCAGCGCGTGGCGCGGCGACGGCGCAGCCTTGCTGCGACACCTGGCCGAGGCGGTCGCCGCGTCGCGCTGACCACGGTCGCACCCCTGCGCGTGATGTTCACGCAGGGGCCGGCACGCATCACCACGTCCACACGCATCGACAGGAGTCGCCCCATGACCGCTTCCGCCCCCGCGTTCGCCTTCGCGCGGCTGCTGCTCGCCGCGATCTTCGTGCTGTCGGGCATCGACAAGCTGACCCACCTGGACGGCACGGCCGCCTTCGTCGCCGCCGGCGGGCTGCCAATGCCGCAATTGCTGGCGCCCCTGGCCGGGGCCTTCGAACTGATCGCGGGGCTGGCCGTCGCGATCGGCTGGCAGGCGCGCTGGGCGGGGCTCCTGCTGGCGCTGTTCACCCTCGTCGCCTCGCTGGTCTTCCACCGCTTCTGGTCGGCGCACGCCGAGCAGGCCGCCGTGCAGCAGCTGCTGTTCATGAAGAACCTGGCGATTGCAGGCGGCCTGCTGCTGCTGTTCTGCGCCGGGCCGGGACCGGCCAGCCTGGACGCCCGCCGCGCCCGGTGACGCCGCCGCGTTCGGCAGTGGGCGGCGGTGTCCGGCGGGTCAGGGCCTGCGGCACGCCGGCGGCGTCGTCGAAGGGCCGGCTCGTCGGTCCGCAAGACCGCGTGGATGCAGCACCTGCGCGTCGGCCTGCACGTCGGCCCGCACATGGCGGTTGGCGCTCAGGTCGATGGCTGCAGCCATCCGGCCGCGCGCTCGTCCGCCGGGGTCCCGGTGACGAGGGCGCGTTCGGCGCTCGCGTCCGTGTGGTGATGGGCCGCCGCGCTGCGTGTCGGCGCGGGCCGCTGAGAAGGGGCATCGGCGGCCGAAGCGACGCAGCGCAGCCGGGGCGACGATCTACCCCGGGTGCTTGACCGGAAGCCGGTCGCCGCCCTCGTGTCCAGGAGCCTGGGCGACCAGCGCCCGCAGCGCCGGCATCAGCGGCCCCAGGCGCTCGTCGAGCACGCGCTCGACGGTGTCGACGACGATCTGCGTCTGGCGCTCGATCTCGACGTTGACCTCGTCGCCCTGGCGCCTGTCGCCGAAGGTCGTCATGCGCAGCGTCTCGGGGATCAGCCAGACCTCGAACCAGCCGCTGCCGCCGGCCTCGCGGCCGGCCTCGGCGACCGTCAGGCTGGCGCCGTCGACCGCGATGTAGCCCTTGGCGAAGACATAGCGCATCCACGGCGCCGGCACCGCGAAGCGCAGCACGTGGTTGTTCTCGGGCCGGCGGATGGACTGCACGGTGGCGCGGAAGTCCACATGCCCGGACAGCGGGTGGCCGCCGATCTCCGCCCCGTCCTTCGCGGCGCGCTCGACGTTGACGCGCGCGCCCTCGCGCAGCGCCCCCAGCGTGGTCAGCGTCAGCGTCTGCTGCATCACGTCGAAGCGCGCGGCGTCGCCGCCCGCCAGCGCCGTGACGGTGAGGCACACGCCGTCGACGGCCACGCTGGCGCCGATCGCCAGGCCGTCCGCGAAGCCGGGCGGGACGGCGAGTTCGATCGTGGCCAGGCCGGGCTGCGCCTGCAGCCGGCGCACGGTGGCGGTGCCCTGGACGATGCCGGTGAACATGGCCACGACTGTAGCCGCAGTGCGCCCGCGTGCCCTGCCCGGTCAGACGGCGATGCGAACGTCCGGAAGCCCCATCAGCCGCAGCAGCCAGGCGCCGGCCGCTGCGTCCGCGGGGTCGTCGGCGGTGCAATCGACAGCGGCCCAGCGCGTCAGGCCGGCCTTGTCCAGCCTGGTCCACAGCGCATGCGCCGCCATCGGGCGGCCGTCGGCTTCCAGCAGATCGGCATACGGCAGGTGCACGACGGCGCCCTGCGGCCGCCGCGCTGGCGCCTGGCGGCCGGGCGCCAACGAGAGGCGGGGATACAGTCCGTCGGTCGCGGGCCGCAGCAGCGCACCCGGCGTGGCGCGTGCGACGTAGCTGCGTTCCGGCACCACCAGGTCCTGCGGGCTGCGTCGCTGGCCGACGACGGTCGGCTCCTTGGCCAGCGGGTGGCCGCGCAGCGCCCACTCGTCGACCGACTCCTTCAGGATCGAGATGCGCGGCTGGCCCAGCGACTCCAGCACCGCGTAGGCCAGCGCGGCGTCGCCGGTCAGGCCACCGCCGGACACCAGCACCACCTCATGCTGCGGGTCCACGCCGGCGGCGCCGAGCGCGGGGGCCAGCGCCGCCGGGTCGCGCAGATGTTCGCGGAACCGTTCGGCCGGCAGGTGCAGCGCATAGGGCAGATGACCCTGGGCATAGTCCGCCGCCGGCCGCAGGTCCACCACCGACAGCTGCGACATGCCGACGCTGCGCAGCAGCGCGCCGCCCCAGCCCTGCACCCAGTCGGCGTCGCGCATCAGCAGCGGCCGGGCGTAGGTCCACATCGGCAGGCCGCGGTCGTCGCGCTGCCACTCGAGCAGCGAGCCGATGTGCACGCGCACGTCGGGGTAGCCGAGCAGGAACTTGAGGACGAAGAAGGGCAGCGTCGCCGCGATGCCGCCGCCGCAATAGGTGTAGACGGGCCGCGCCGGGTCCAGACCCAGGTGCGTGGCCATGCGGCGCAACTCGTCGCGCGCCTTGAAGCGTCCCGTGGCGTCGAACAGCTCCTGGCGCGGCCACGAGCGGGCGTTCGGCAGGTGACCCGCACGGTCGAAGAACCTTGCGCCGCCGAAGTAGTGGCTGGGTTCCAGCGCGTCGACCAGCGTCACGCGTGCCGGCTCGCCGCTGGCCTGCAGCATCTCCGGCAGCCGGGCGTGCAGCTCCTCGCGCCGACCGCTCACGACAAACCGTCCCGGCGCCGGTGCGGGCGGCGCCTCGGCCGTGACCGTGCCGCCGGCAGCGCGCCAGGCCGCCAGGCCACCGTCCAGCAGGCGCAGGCGTTCGATCGGGAAGCCCAGGTAGGCGAGATCGAAGAACAGCCGGGTCGCCCACATCATGCCGTCCTGGTCGTAGATCACGACGGTCCTGGAGGGGTCGACGCCCCAGCGCTGCAGGCGCTGCTGCCAGACGTCGTCGGCGACATCGCGCCCGCCGAAGCTGAACAGGTCGGCGTGAACGGCCCCTTCGATGCGCTGCCGGCGCACGAACGGCGCCGGCGAGGCGTCGATCAGCAGCACCTGGTCGCTGCGCTGGCGCCGCAACCAGTCGGCATCGACCAGCGGCTCGTGCGCGGCAGACGCCGCCACGGCCGTCGTGGACCACGCCCATAGCGAGGACAGCGCAGGGGTGGCCAGCGACGCGCCGGCCGTCGCCAGGCGCAGGGCGCCGCGGCGCGTGATGTTGGTCATGGACATGCCGAGTCTCCTGAGCGCCGCTGGTCGCAAGGCGCCGTGCCGGGCGGCGCTCCCGGTCCGGGCGCCAGTGGCGAGGATGCCGCGAATGCCTCGCCGCCGCACGCGGGCTGCGACAGGCTGCAGCGCGGCGCGACAGGGCGCGGTACGCGCCGTCCCCGGGGTGAACCAGCCGCGCACGAACGTGCCCGACGTGCAGGCCGATGTACATTGCGGCGGCCCGTTGACCTGCCGAGACCACGCCCCATGTCCGCCGAGACGCCGCGCTTCGAACTGCTGCCGCGCGACCTGCAGCCCTACCGCCGCGGCAACACCGGCATCGACTGGGTGCACCGCTTCGACTCCGGCCGCCCGGGGCCGCATGTGCTGGTCAATGCGCTGACCCACGGCAACGAGTTCTGCGGCATGGTCGCCGCGACCCACCTGCTGGACGAGGGCGTGCGGCCGCGCGTCGGCACGCTGACGGTGAGCTTCGCCAATGTCGCCGCCTACGAGAGCTTCGACACCGCGCGGCCCTTCGACAGCCGGCAGCTCGTGCACAACCTGAACCGCATCTGGTCGGAAGCCTGGCTGGACGGCGCCGAGGACAGCCCCGAGCTGCGCCGCGCGCGCGAACTGCGGCCGGTGGTCGCGGCCGCCGATCACATCCTGGACCTGCACTCCACGGCGCAGGACGTGGAGCCGTTCTGGGTCTATCCGAAATTCGAGCGCAACAGCGCCGCGGCGCTGGCCATCGCGCAGCCGGCCGCGCACCTGGTGATGCCGCAGGGGCTGGGTTCGGGCACGCCGCTGATCCAGCATGGGCGCCACGGCCAGGCCGATCATCACGGCGTCGCGCTGGTCGCCGAATGCGGGCAGCACTTCCGCAGCGCCAGCGGCGAGCGCGCGATCGCGGTGACGCTGGACTTCCTGGCCCACTTCGGGCTCATCGAGCCGCGCACGCCGGCGGCCCGGCCGCAGCGCCGCTTCGAGCTGCTGCTGACCTGGGTCGTCAAGACGCCGGAGTTCCGCTTCGCGCGGCCGCTGGTCGGCTTCGAGACCTTCGCCGAGGGCGAACTGATTGCCAGCGACGGCGAGCACGAGGTGCGTGCACCCTGCCCCGACTGCACGGTGCTGATGCCGACGCGGCAGCCCATCGTCGGCCGCGAGGGCGTCTACCTGGCACGGCCGATGGCCTGAAGGCCGTGACGGGCATGGACCGCGACGCCATCGCCGGCTTCAGCCTCGCGGCGCCGCCGCCGGGCTTCGTCGACGACCCCTACCCGACCTACGCCGCGCTGCGCGCGCACGACCCGGTGCACCAGCTCGCGCCCGGCAGCGTGCTGCTGACGCGCTACGACGACGTGCTGGCGGTCTACCGCAGCCCGCACGCCAGCTCCGACAAGCGCGAGGCCTTCGCGCAGCCGCTGGGCCGCGGCACGCCGATCTACGAGCACCACACGAGCAGCCTGGTCTTCAACGACCCGCCGCTGCACACGCGCGTGCGCCGGCTGCTGATGGGGGCGCTGAACCAGCGCGCGATCGCGCGCATGGAGGCCGGCGTCGTGAGCCTGGTCGACCGGCTGCTCGACGAGCTGGCCGACCAGCCGGCGCCCGACCTGATCGAGCACTTCGCGGCGCAGATCCCGGTCGAGGTGATCGGCAACCTGCTCGCGGTGCCGCGCGACGAGCGCGAACCGCTGCGCGACTGGTCGCTCGCCATCCTGTCGGCGCTGGAGCCGGCGCCGGCGGCGGCGGTGCTGGCACGCGCGAATGCGGCGACCACCGACTTCCTGGCCTACCTGCGCCGGCTCGTCGCCGACCGCGAGCGCCACCCCGGCGACCCCGAGGCCGACGTGCTGACGCGGCTGCTGCGTGGCGACGACCAGGGAAGGCTGTCCGAGACCGAGCTGCTGCACAACTGCATCTTCCTGCTCAATGCCGGCCACGAGACGACGACCAACCTGATCGGCAACGGCCTGCACGCGCTGCTGACCCACCGCGACCAGCTGGAACGCCTGGCCGCCGACCCGTCGCTGCTGACGACCGCGGTGGAGGAACTGCTGCGCTTCGAGAGCCCGCTGCAGCTGAACAACCGGCTCGCCATGGCGCCCATCGAGCTGTCGGACCGCGTGCTGCCGGCCGGCCGCTTCATCACGCTCGGCATCGGCGCGGCCAACCGCGACCCGGCGGTCTTCGCCGACCCCGACCGGCTGGACGTGGCGCGCAAGCCGAACAACCACCTCGCCTTCGGCCAGGGTGCGCATGCCTGCTCGGGCATGAACGTCGCGCGGCTGGAGGCGCGCATCGCGATCGGCCGCCTGCTGGCGCGCCATCCGCGCCTGGCCGCTGCCGGCACGCCCGAGCGCGACCGCCGCGTGCGCTTCCGCGGCCTGCGCCACCTGCCGGTGACGCTGGGCTGAAGCGCCACGACCGGAACCCGTGCCCGAGCCGTTCAAGAACCTCGTCAACCCGGCGCTGGTGCGCGCCGCGGTGGCGCCGCTGGCGCGCGCCTGGCCGGCTTTCGACGGCGCGCGCTTCGTCGCGCTGGGCTGCGACGGGCTGGAGGCGCTGGAGCTGAAGGCGCGCGCGATGCAGGTGGCCGATGCGCTGGAGGCCACGCTGCCGCAGGACTTCGCGGCCGCCTGCGACGTGATCGAGGCGGCGCTGGCCCCGGCCGGACCCCAGGACATGGCCCAGCCCGGCGAACTGCACGACGGCCTGCGCGGCTGGATCCTGTGGTCGGCCGGCGAGTTCATCGCACGCCGCGGCCTGCAACAGCCCGAGCGTGCGCTGGCCGCGCTGCATGCGATCACGCAGCGCTTCACGGCCGAATTTGCGATCCGGCCCTTCATCGTCGCGCACCCGGACCTGGTCTTCGCAACGCTGGCGCGCTGGTGCCGCGACCCGAGCGCGCAGGTCCGCCGCCTGGTCAGCGAAGGCAGCCGGCCGCGCCTGCCCTGGGGGCTGCGCCTGCAGGCGCTGGTGCGCGACCCGTCGCCGACGCTGCCGCTGCTGGCCGCGCTGCAGGACGACGACAGCGAGGACGTGCGGCGCAGCGTCGCCAACCACCTCAACGACATCGCGAAGGACCACCCGGCGCTCGTCGTGCGCTGGCTGGAACAGCACCTGCCGGGCGCCACGCCCGAGCGGCGCGCACTGCTGCGCCATGCCTGTCGCACGCTGATCAAGCAGGGCCACCCGCAGGTGCTGCACGCCTGGGGGCTGGGGCAGGCCTTCAAGGGCACGGCGGCGTTGCGCGTCGCACCGGCGCGCGTGGCGCTGGGTGGCGAGATCACGCTGACGCTGGCCCTGCATTCCGCCAGCACGAAGCCGCAGCGCCTGGCCGTCGACTACGCGATGCATCACGTCAAGGCCGACGGCCGCACGACGCCCAAGGTGTTCAAGGGCTGGCAGCTCGAGCTGCCGGCGAAGGGCAGCGTGACGCTGAGCAGGCGCCACAGCCTGCGCCCGGTGACGACGCGCCGATACCACGCCGGCCGTCATGGCGTGGCGGTGCAGGTCAACGGCCGCGTGGTGGGCGAGGCGACGTTCATGCTGACGATCCCGAAAGGCGCCGCGTGAACGGACTGCGCTTCGACATCGACCCCGACGTGGCGCGCGCGCGCACGATCGCCAAGGATTTCTACCTCGACGAGTCCGTTTACGCGCTGGCGCGCGAGCGCCTCTTCGCGCGTGCCTGGCACTGGCTGGGGCCGCTGGACGAAGTGGCCGCGCCGGGCGCGCTGGCCCCGCTGACGCTGCTGCCCGGTCTGCTGGACGAGCCGCTGCTGCTGGCGCGCGACGAGGCCGGCACGCTGCGTGCGCTGTCCAACGTCTGCACGCACCGCGGCATGCCGCTGGTGGACAAGCCCTGCCGCGCCAAGGAGATCCGCTGCCCCTACCACTCGCGCCGCTTCGGCCTGGACGGGCGCCTGCGCTTCATGCCCGGCTTCGAAGGCGCACGCGACTTCCCGACCGCCGCCGACGACCTGCCGCAGCTGGCGCTGGAGACCATCGCCGGCCATGCCTTCGTCGCGCTGGATCCGGCGCTGCCCTTCGACGACTGGAGCCGCGAGTGGCGCGAGCGCCTGTCCTGGCTGGACCTCGCGTCGTTCACCGCCGACCCGTCGCGCGCGCGCGAGTTCACCTTCGACGCGCACTGGGCGCTGTATGTCGAGAACTATCTCGAGGGCCTGCACATCCCCTTCCTGCACCCGGCGCTGAACGGCAAGCTGGCGATGGACGGCTACGACTACGAACTGGGCCGTGCCTCGGTGCTGCAGCTGGCGCGTGCCCGCGACGGCGAGCCGGCCTTCGAGCTGCCCGCCGGCGCGCGCGAACACGGCCAGCGCATCGCCGCCTACTACTGGTGGCTGTTTCCCAACCTGATGTTCAACTTCTACCCCTGGGGGCTGTCGGTCAACGTCGTGCAGCCGCTGGGCCCGGCGCGCACGCGCGTGATCTTCCGCAGCTTCGTCGCCGATGCGTCGCGGCTGGGCCAGGGCGCTGGCGGCGCGCTGGACACCGTCGAGTTGGAGGACGAGGCCGCGGTGGTGGCGGTGCAGCGCGGCATCCGCTCGCGGCTGTACCGCGACGGCCGCTATTCGCCGCGGCACGAGGCCGGCGTGCACCACTTCCACCGGCTGCTCGCCGCGGCGCTGGCGGGCTGAGACCCGCGCCGCCCCCGGCGCGCGCGCCGCACCGGCGCCGAACAAGCGCAGGACCGGCGGCGTGCCGGCGCCCTTCAGTCGCGGTCGCTCGGCGGGTCGCAGCGCCGGTCGATGCCGTAGCCGGTGCCGTGCACGCGGCCGTCGGTGCTGACGGTGGCTTCGAACAGCAGGCAGTCGTTGGTGGGGTAGCGCCAGGACCAGACCTCGGCCGGCGGGCGCGCGATGCCGCGCCGTTCGCCCGGCGTGCCGATCCAGCGCAGCAGTTCGTCGCGCGTGATCTCGCCGGCCTGCTGCAGGCGCGCGAATTCGGCCTCGCCCAGCACCTGGCGCGACTGCACCAGGCGCCCGCCGGCGTCGACGTCCAGCATCCAGGTCGTGCGGCCGTAGGGGCCGCTGGCGTACTCCAGCCGCTCGCCGCCCTGCGGCAGCGCATAACGCGCGGTCGGTGCGCCCCAGGCGCGCAGCACCTCGTCGCGCGTGCTGCCGGCAGGCGGCGGCGTGGTGCAGGCGGCGAGCAGCGCGGCGGCCAGCAGCGTGGTGCAGGACAGTGCGGTGTGGCGGCGCATCGAAGCACTCCGTTCAGGCTTGGTCTTCCACCCCGGCCCTCGTCATCGTTCGTTGCCGCGAAGCGTAGCAGCGCCGCGGCGGTCATGCATCGACGTCGAACTTCACCCCCTGCGCCAGCGGCAGCGTGCGGCCGTAGTTGATGGTGTTGGTGGCGCGCCGCATGTAGGCCTTCCAGCTGTCGCTGCCGGCCTCGCGGCCGCCGCCGGTTTCCTTCTCGCCGCCGAAGGCGCCGCCGATCTCCGCGCCCGAGGGGCCGATGTTGACGTTGGCGATGCCGCAGTCCGAGCCGTCGGCGGCGATGAAGCGCTCGGCCTCGCGCAGGTCGGTCGTGAAGATCGACGACGACAGCCCGGCGCCGACCGCGTTGTGCATCGCTACCGCCTCGTCGAAGTCGCGGTAGCGCACGACGTAGAGGATGGGCGCGAAGGTCTCGTGCAGCATCGGGCCGCATTGCGTGGGCATCTCCACCAGCGCCGGCTGCACGTAGTACGCGTCGGGCGCGGCCGCGGCATGCACGCGCTCGCCGCCGTGCACCCGGCCGCCCGCGGCGCGCGCTTCGTCCAGCGCGCGTTGCATGCCCTGCCAGGCCGCACGGTCGATCAGCGGGCCGACCAGCGTGCCCGGCTGCAGCGGGTCGCCGATCGCCACGCCGGCATAGGCGCGCACCAGCCGCGGCAGCAGCGTGTCGTAGACACTGTCGTGCACGAACAGCCGCCGCAGCGTCGTGCAGCGCTGGCCGGCGGTGCCCATCGCGGCGAAGGCGATGGCGCGCAGCACCAGGTCCAGGTCGGCGCTGGGCGCCACGATGGCGGCGTTGTTGCCACCGAGTTCCAGGATCGCGCGTGCGAAGCGGGCCGCCAGCCGCGGGCCGACCGCGCGGCCCATCGCGGTGGAGCCGGTGGCGCTGACCAGCGGCACGCGCGCGTCGTCGACCAGCGCCTGGCCGACCTCGCGCCCGCCCTGCACCACCACCGACAGCCCCGCCGGTGCCGCCGCGCCGTAGCGCGCGCGCGCCCGCTCGAACAGCGCCTGCACCGCCAGCGCCGTCAGCGGCGTCTTCTCCGACGGCTTCCACACGCAGGCGTTGCCGCACACCAGCGCCAGCGCCGAGTTCCACGACCACACGGCGACCGGAAAATTGAAGGCCGAGACGATGCCCACCACGCCCAGCGGATGCCAGGTTTCCATCATGCGGTGGTCGGCGCGTTCGGTGGCGATGGTCAGGCCGTAGAGCTGGCGCGACAGGCCGACCGCGAAGTCGCAGATGTCGATCATCTCCTGCACCT
>ERZ761607.2905-NODE-2905-length-17553-cov-397.916562_pt1 | contig 17553 bp, 18 predicted proteins | sample MGYA00511164_ERZ761607 | MGnify/ENA primary metagenome ERZ761607 (study PRJEB28899, sample SAMN02445080) | bioreactor sludge metagenome | biome: EBPR sludge | place: Australia: Brisbane, Thorneside Wastewater Treatment Plant | collected 2011-06-22 ...
GTCTGGCGTTACCCGCTGTTACTCCTGCTTGGTCAGCTCCGTCCTACCTTGTGAGGTTCGCGATCAAGCATCGCCTTACTGATCGAACGGCCAGGCATCACTCGCTGCGCCGACCAGCCCGACTCGCGCTAGGTGATCTCGATGCTGTGGTCGAGCAGCGTCAAAGATTCGATGCGCAACCGAACAATCGTTCCTTCTGCCCCGACCGGCCGGCCTGCACTCGGGGCGATCGCCGTGGCGAGCAGCGTGGCGACTTCGGCGGCGCGCGCGCGGGACGAGAGCCATTCGGGTAGAGTGAATTTGGTCGTCATCGCTGGCAGGCGGTGGCGGGATCAGAACGCCAACGAGGATAGGCCGAGAAGCTCCCCCGGCGGGGAGGGTCTTGGAGTAGGCGTGAGGACTGGAGGGAAGGCCGTGGTCACATCAGCCTTGCGGTCGACGGCTACGATGACCACCCGCGCGACCCGTTCGAGATCAGGTGCGCGCGTGCACCAGGCGCCTCGACCTGTACTCGCCTCATCCCTCCGCTTCCGGTTGCTCGGCGGGAACGAACGGAATTAGACCTTTCTCAAGGGCCAGCCGCTGCACTTCCACCGGCGCGCGACGAATATCTACCGTGAAGCCGTTTACCTGCAACATCCACACCAGCGGATTCTTGGCGAGCTGACTCGGCAGCGTCCAGTCAGGCGAGAAAGCGCCCACCTTGAGAGCTTTCCGGATTTCCTTGGACTTGCTCTGCCCCGTGCTCTCGGCAATTCCGAAGAACTCGTAGATCACCCGCGGCTTGCAGTGAGGTGTCTGGGACGGGTCATCCAGGAAGTTGATCCGCCCCACCGGATGCACAGCAGCCGCGGCCCACACCTTCTCCGCCCCCCGCAAGAGCGGTGATGGCCGCTTCCTGGCGAGGGCGCCGACCACCCGGTGGATCATCTGACGGTACTCTTCGTTGAGCTTCTCATCGCAGAAGTCATCGGTCAGGGCGGTGATGGCAGCGAACTTCTCTGCCATAGCCGTGGGGATTCGCTCGGACATGGACGTAACCACCAGTAGAAGTGCGAGATCCGTATTCTTGCAGACTCGCCTACCGAAAACCAAGCTGCATGAACGGCGAAACCGTCTCCGGCTGCTGTGTGAAGTCTAATTGTGATCTGCCTCCGGCTGCCGATAGGCAGGAAGGGTTCAGCGCGCGCCCTGCTCGCCGGCATGATCACAATCCACCCTTTCTCGTAGCTCCTTCCCCGGCGTGAAGTGCGGTACCCTTTTCGCTGGCACCGGCACGGTTTCGCCGGTGCTTGGATTGCGTCCACTTCGCGCCGGCCTGTAGTTCAGAGCGAAGGTGCCAAACCCGCGAATTTCGATCCGATCTCCCCGCACCAGCGACTCGCTCATCCCCTCCAGGATGGCCTTGACCGAGAGATCTGCATCCTTGGCGGTGAGTTGTTGGAACTGCGTGGCGAGCCGGGCGATGAGTTCGGAACGGGTCATGCCTATATTTTACCCGGTGCGGCATTTCGAGCGAGGGCCCGTTGCTCGCTGACGGGACGGGTTCCGAAGCGCATATCAGGCGTGCTCGATGTCCGGTCATGAGCCGGAGCAGCCTGCCAATTGGTCAGACCTCAGTCGGAGTGCGGGGCGTGTTGGTGCGTGGCGGCGAGGACGCCGCGAAGAGTGACTTCGATTTCACTACGAATCCTTGGGGAGTGACACTTCATGCGGGCCCGCTCTTCGATCTGCCTGGCGCGCTCCCTCGTCACGCCGAGCTCGACCCCGATCTCCTGCAGGGTTCGCACCTCGCCATCGAGACCGAGGCGACGAGATGTGCGCGAACGCGCTGTTCTCGCTGAGCGTGGTGCTGCGGTTCATTGGCTCGGAAGCGCAGGCGCAGGAAGTCGACGCCCTCGTCGATGCGTTGATCGACCAAGGACTGGGAGATCTGCGCCAGGAATCCCGGCGGCTCCGGGAAGTCGCCGAGAGCAACGGGATCGAAAACGCCATCGGCTACACCAGTGCCAAGACGGTGGAGGTGCAGATCACCTCGCCACGGGCAATCCGCTACCTGGCGATCATCGGCGAGTTCGACGGCATGCTGGCCCTGATGGATGCGCTGTGGCTGTCATCGGTCGTCACGGACAGCCAGTACGCGCGCGGGGTGTACGAGTGGAAGCGGCGGATTCTCAGACTGGCGGGGCAGATCCGGCAGATCGCCAGCCGGGCGGTTCTGGCGGCGCGGAGGAAGGCGGCGGGGGATGAAAGAAGTGAGGCTCCCTCTGTGGAGGCTGACATTCTGGCGGCAGCAGGCGCCGTTGCAGAACTCGCCGATCACGAGTAGTTGCACCCCAACCGGACGGCTGCTCCACTATCCACTCCAGACAGACCCGGGCCGGGGCGGAGGCCGTAGCCATCACGACGAAAGCACAACCAGGTGATAATTCAGGCTTCCCCGGCCTTCAACTTGTCCAGATAATCTGCCCATTGCTGCATCATGGCCTGGCGCTGCTTCAGGAACTTGGTCCGGTTGTAAGCCGTCCCGAGTGCATCAGGTACGGAATGGGCAAGTTGATGTTCGATCACCTCGGGCTGGATCTGCAATTCCTCGTGCAGGATGGTTCTCGCCATCGCCCGAAAGCCATGCCCGGTAATTTCGGTCTTGGTATCGTAGCCCATCCGGCGTAGCGCGGCATTTATGGCCGCCTCGCTCATCGCCTTGTGCTGATCCCGCCCCGGGAAAACGTATCGCCCGTTTCCGGTCAGAGAGTTGAGCTCGCTCAGGATCGCAACTGCCCGTGACGCAAGTGGAACAAGGTGTTCAGTCTTCGTCTTCGTCACAAGGTAACGCCATTCGGCCTTGTCCAGGTCGAAATCAGACCATTCTGCGCGGCGCAATTCGCCAGGGCGAACGAACAGAAGCGGGGCAAGCAGCAAAGCGCACTTCACCACGAAAGTACCCCTGAAACCGTCGATTGCCCGCAGCAGCTCGGCAACCTCCTTCGGCGTCGTGATCGCCGCAAAGTGTTCGGCCTTAGCGGGTGGTATTGCGCCCTTCAGGTCCGGGCAGGGATCGCGTTCAGCGCGTCCGGTGGCGATTGCGTACCGGAATGCACGGCTGATTTCGCTACGCACCCGATGCGCAGTGTAGCGCGCTCCGCGCTCGTCAATTCGGCGTAACACACTGAGGATATCGGGCGCTGTAATCTGGGGGATGGCCTTCGCCCCCAGCCAGGGAAAAACGTCGTTCTCCATTCGAGCCAAGGTCTTCACATGCTGCGCTGGTTCCACCGTGTCCTTGCGCTTTTCCAGCCATTCGCGACAAAGGACCTCGAAGGTGTTGGCCGACCATTCCATTCGCGCAGCTTGCTGCGCCTTCCGATTTACAGCGGGGTCTACGCCGTTTGCCAAGAGCTTTCGTGCTTCGTCGCGGCGGACCCGAGCGTCTTTCAAGCCGACATCCGGATACACCCCCAAGGCAAGCCGCTTTTCTTTTCCACCAAATCGGTACTTGAGCCGCCACAGCTTGCCGCCCGTAACGGCAATTTCAATATACAGCCCGCTTCCGTCGAACAGACGAACGGGTTTTTCACTTGGCTTGGCGTTGCGGATCGTGACATCGGTCAGAGACATGGGGGCATCCTCAATCTAGGAACCACGCTATGCCCCCAATCATGCCCCCGAATGCCCCCAGATTGCAATAGGCAATCTCGGCCTTACATGGACGAAGAAAAGGCAAAAAACCTTGTTATTCGACGGTTTTCTGACCTTTCGCGGACTACCTTGGACTTGTTCTTGGTGCCCAGGAAGGGAATCGAACCCCCACACCTTGCGGCGGCAGGACCTAAACCTGCTGCGTCTACCAATTTCGCCACCTGGGCACTGCGGTACGGACCGGAACCGACGCCGGCCGCGACGGGCGTCTGCTGCGCGACCGGCTGTTCAGCAATCGAAGCGCGCGTCATTCTAACCGTGACGCCTCTATACTGTCAGCTCCCGTCTGCGCTCACGCCCGGGCGCGCGCAAGCCGCTCGCCCGGCTTCTCTCCCGGATGCCTGTCGACCACTACGAGAATTTTCCCGTCGCCTCGCTGCTGCTGCCGCGACGGCTGCGGCAGCCGATCGAGGCGATCTATCGCTTCGCCCGTGCCGCCGACGACATCGCCGATGAAGGCGATGCACCGGCTGCGGCTCGCCTGCGGGCCCTCGCCGAATACCGCGACGAGCTGGACCGGATCGAGCGCGGCGTACCGCCGGCGATGCCGGAGCTTCGTGCGCTGGCATCGGTCGTCGACGAGTGGCGGTTGCCGCTGCCGTTGCTGCGCGACCTGCTCGACGCCTTTGCCCAGGACGTGGTCAAGAAGCGCTACGCGGACTACCCGGAGCTGCTCGACTACTGCCGGCGTTCGGCCAACCCGGTCGGGCGGCTGCTGCTGCACCTGGTCGGCCGCGCCAGCGGCGAGAACCTGCGGCGGTCGGACTGCATCTGCAGCGGGCTGCAACTCGTCAATTTCTGGCAGGACGTCGCGCTCGACTGGCAGAAGGGACGCGTTTACCTGCCACAGAGTGACCTCGCCCGCTTCGCCATCGCCGAGGAACAGATCGCCGCAGCGCGCTGGAACGAACAATGGGCGGCGCTGCTTGAATTCCAGGTCGGCCGCACGCAACAACTGCTGCTCGAAGGGGCGCCGCTGGTACACCAACTCCCGGGACGCATGGGCTGGGAGATCCGGCTGACGGTCCAGGGAGGGCTGCGAATCCTCGAGCGGATCCGCCGCGTTCGCGGCAACGTCTTTGCCCAGCGACCGCTTCTCGCAGCCGGCGACTGGCTGCGGATCGGCGGCCGGGCGGTGCTGATGTAGCGCGCGCGGCAGGCGAGTCACCGCCCGCCGCGCTGTGCCGCGGTGCCGCGCTCAGTACTTGATCGAACAGCCGTAGGGTGTCGTCGCCGGCAACGACACTGGCTTGCCGCCGACGGCTTCGGCAATCGCGGCCCGCATGTGGTTGCGCGCGCCGGCGATGTCGGCGGGATCGGTCGAGCGCCGGTCGTCGATGGCGCCGTTATAGACGATCTGGCCAGCCGGGTTGATCAGGTACATGTGCGGCGTCGTCCTGGCCGAATAGGCGCGGCCGACGGTACCGGCTTCGTCGAGCGCAGCGTAGGTCGGACTGGCCTTCATCGCCTGCAGCCAGTCGCTCATCTGTCTTGCCGACTTGTGGTCCGGATGGCCGGGTCTGGTCGAGTTGATCTGCAGCCAGAGCACCCGCGCTTCCGCTGCCGCACGCTGCGTGGCCTGCATGTTGCCGGCGCCGTAGTGTTTCTGGACGAAGGGGCAATCGGGATTGGTCCACTCGAGCGCCACCCACTTGCCCTTGAGGTCGGCCAGCGAGACCGGCCTGCCGTCGAGCGTAGCAAGCGTGAAGTCCGGCGCCGGGTTACCCGGCGCGACAGCCGCCGCCGGGCCGCTGCCGAGGATCAGGACGGCAACGAGCAGAGCGGCCGCGGTCGGGCAGCGGTCACGCCGACGGCGGCTGCCGTTCTTCGCTGCGGCGGTGCCCGCCGCTGCCGTCGGCGTCGACGCCGGGGAGGCCGGGTTCCTGGCGAGGTTCATCGATCAGTTCCTTTCATTGGCTGGTGAGGAAACGGGACGCCTGTCGCCGGGCGTTGCCGGCAAACGGGCGAGCGCCGCCGCGAGCGCGTCGTGCGTCAACAGCTCGGGTAGCAGGATCGGCTCGCCGCGCGGTGGATAGAGGGCATAGACGGGCACGCCGCTGCGGCCGAGGGTCGTCAGAGCGCGCGTGATCTCCGGGTCGTGCCGTGTCCAGTCGGCACGCAGCAGGTGGACGTCGGCACGGGCGAAGTCGGCCAGGACGGCTTCGCGCGAGAGAACGAGGCGCTTGTTGAGCTGACAGGTGACGCACCAGGCAGCGGTGAAGTCGACGAAGACGCCCGCGTGTGCCGTGCGGGCGGCGGCCAGCGCCGGCACCGACCACGGCTCCCAGTGGTCGGCTGGCTGGCGATTCGCGGCGGCTGCGCCGGCAGCGGAGCCGGCAGAAGGTTGGGCCGACGGCATCGTGAGCACCGTCGCGAGTGCGCCGAGCAGCGCCGCAGCGGCGACAGCAACCCGCCAGCGTCGCCGCTCGAGGCGCAGGGCCCAGGCCAGCAGCGCGAGCAGCAGCAAGCCGCCGCCAAGGTGGGGAATTGCCGCCGCTCCGAGCTGCTCGACGAGCACCCAGGCGAGCCAGACGACGGTGGCGTAGAGCGGGAGGGCGAGCAGTTCCTCGATCCGCAGCATCCAGGCACCTGCTCGCGGCAGCCGGTGCAGCCCGCGCGGCATCATCGCCAGCAGTCCGTAGGGCGCCGCCATGCCGAGCGCGAGGGCGAGAAAGACGAGCAGCGTCAACACCGCCGGCATGGTGAAGGCGGCGCCGAGAGCGGCGCCCATGAACGGGGCCGTGCACGGCGAAGCAACGAGGACGGCGAGGGCGCCGCCAGCGAAGGCATCGACCGCCGGGTGCCGCTGCCGCCAGGCGCCCGGGACGTCCTGCGCCAGCGTCGCCATCGGCAGGGCGCCGGAGAGAGACAGGCCAAGCGCGAAGAAGAGCAGCGCCATGGTGCCGACGAAAGCCGGCGACTGCAGCTGGAATCCCCAGCCGAGGTAGGCACCACCTGCCTTTACGGCGAGCAGCAGCGCCGCCAGCGAGAGAAAGGTGACGACGACGCCGGCGGTGTAGAGGAGCGCGTGCCGGCGGCGCTGCCGGCGGCCGGCGGCATCGTCGCCGGCCTGACGCAGCAGGGCCAGAAGCTTGATCGAGAGGACCGGAAAGACGCAGGGCATCAGGTTCAGCAGCAGTCCGCCGGCGAACGCCAGTGCGACGGCGGCGATGAAGGGCAGCGGCGAGCCCGCCGCGACCGTGGCGGTCGCTGCCGACCCGGTCGCGCCGCTGGCGAGCGCGGCTGACGGCGGCAGCGGCGCAGCGCCGACGCCCTCGATCGGCACGTCGACGGCGAAGGCCAGCGGCGGCGCGGCAGCACCTGCAGCCGACCCGGCAACCAGCACGCCGGTGAGCGAGGTCCATTCGCCGATCGGCACTTCGGCAGGCCTGAGGGTCAGCCGGTAGCCTTCCGGGATGCGCGCGAAAGCCTGTCCGGCGGCGGCCTGCAGCAGCCCTTCGGCGTCGGGAAAGAAGCTCAGTGAAGCGAGTAACGGCGCGCTCTGCGCAGCGACGATGCGCACGCTCACCTGGCCGTCCTCGCGGCGCGCCGACACCGACCATCCGGGCGGCGGCGACGGCGCCGGCCAGGCCGCGCGCGCTGCAGCGAAAAGCGCGGCCTGCCCCGCCTGCCCCGCCTGCCCCGCTGCCCGCTCGACGGACGCCACCACCGGCAGGTCGAGTGTGAAGGTGGCCGATTCCGGGATGCAATCGTCGCGGCACACCAGCCAGCGCGCGGCGAGCCGCAGCGGCAGCCGCGGCGCCGCGTAGTCGGCCGGGACGTCGATCGGCACCGCCAGCAGCACCTCGTCCTCGTAGCCGAAATTTGCCAGCGGTCCGACGGCGATTCGTCGTGGCGCCGGCCAGACGATGCCGCCGGCCTGGACCCCTGCCGGCAACTGCCAGTCGAGGCTCGGCGGGTAGCCCGAGTCGCCGGGGTTTCGCCAATAGACGTGCCAGTGCGGCAGCAGCCGCAGATGCAGGCCAACCCAGTTGCTTGCCCCGCGGACGACCGCCCCGTGCTCGGCGACGAGCGTCGCCTCGACACGCGGCGTCGTCACCCGATCCTGCGCGCCGGAAGCAGCCGGCGCCAACGCCGCGAGGGCAAGCCACAGGCCGGCGATCAGCCAGCCAGAGCCTGGCTCCTGCCCACCGCCGCTGCCCGGGTCGCGCACTGCCGGCAGGCGTGTCGCGATGACCAGCCAGCGCAGAGCGCGCAGCAGCAGCGCCAGCAGTGGCGGTCGCAGGCTCGGCGGGCAGAACAGCGGGCCAAGGCGCAACAGGTCACGGCGGCCTCTCGCAGCCGAGTTCCTGGGCCCGACCTCCTGGCAGTTGAGCATCAACGCCTCCATCCGACGATTCCGGCTCGTCGCCGCCACTCTTACAAACGGCCCATGATTGCGGCAATATGCCATGATTCATGCACCCTTTCACACCGGAGGTCGCGATGCCCGCTGCTCGACTGTCATCGTCTGCTGCCGCGCGCCGCGTTCGCTGACCGGCGATCCACATGGCCGATCGTCTCGCCGTCAAGGCCGTTGCCAGGCTGCCGGTTCTCAGCTACCCGCAGGTGCGGGACGGATTGCGCACCGGCGACCTCATCTTCTGCTCGGGGACCTACGCTTTCTCGAGGATCATCCAGTGGTTCACCAGGTCGGTCTGGAGCCATGTCGGCATCGTCTATCGTGACGACAACCTGCAGCGGATCTTCGTGCTCGAGAGCGAGACCGCCATCGGCGTGCGGCTGGTGCCGCTGTCGAAGTATCTGCGCGATTACCACGGCAGGGACAAGCCCTACCGCGGACGCATCGTCATCGGCCGCATCACGCCGCTGCCGGACCCGGAATCGCTGAAGCAGGCGATCAGCTTCAGCATGGACGAGCTCACCCGGCCGTACGACAACTGGGAGATCTGCCGCATCGCCATCCGCATCCTGTTCAGGCGCGGGCGCAAGGTCCGCGACCGCAAGTACATCTGCTCCGAGTTGGTCTACGAGGCTTTTCGCAAGGCGGGAATCGAGTTCAGTTTTCGCCACCGGTCGATCAGCCCGGACGACATCTGGAAGGATGCGCAACTGGAAATGCAGTTTCGCATCCTCTGAGGGCGGCCGCGGCGGCTGCCGGCGCGGGCGACGCTGCACGGCGCGGCGCCTCAGGCGGCCGGCCCGGCAACCGCCTGCAGGACCCGCAGCGGGCCGGCCTCGCGGATCAGTTCGAGCTGCGCGCGATCGCTGACGAACAGCGACCCGGCGAATGCCAGCGCATTGATCGAGATCCCCTGCCAGCACTCGGCGACGCGCGGCACGACGAGCATCCAGTCGCCGGCGACGAGCAGATTGTAGGGGGCCGACTGCACCTCGCCGCCGCCCTGCGGCTGCCCGCCGATGCCGAGGTCGGCGAGCAGCCGGCGGTACAGCGCAAGCGCCTCGCACGCCACTGCGGGCGAGCGCCCGGCAACCGCCGGCGGCAGCCGCCCAAAGGCATGCGCAAAAGGCAGCCGGGGGCAGCGCGGCCCGCCGCCGGTGAGCAGCGGCGCCATCGGCAGCCCGACGTCGGTGCCGTCGAAAGGCAGCGGTACGAGCTGCAGGTGCTTGTGCGGCTGGCTGGCGCCGGCGATGCGGCCGCCGTTGTAGAAGCCGAGCGCCGGGTACTCCGCCAGGCAGGCGTAGAGCGCACGGAAGTCCGCCGCGCCGAGCAGGGTCTGCTGCTCTTCGAAGTCGCGGGTGACGATGAGCAGGTGCGCTTCGAGGACGTTGAACTTGTTGAGTACCGCCAGGTGGCTGCGCGAGATCGCGCCGACGGTCAGTTCAGGTTCGGGCGGCAGGAAGGGATTCACCGGCCGCCTTACGTCGCTGCCACCAGCGCTGCTGGCCGCCACCTTGCGGCGCAAGCTCGAGACGACGCGCACCAGGAAACGCACGCCGCCATCCTGCACGACCTCCTGCGCGGTGTCGATGTGCCGCAGCGCGCCGCAGGCAATGGCGACCCGTGTCTGCTCGGCAAGCCGGGCCGCCAGGCTGCCCGGTGGCAGCACGGGGTCGGCAGCGCCGTTGTCGTCGCCAGCGACGCTGGCGGCCTGCGGCGGCGGACAGGGAGAGTGGGTCATCTGCGCTTGGCTTCTCGGTATTCCCGGCAGCGGCGTCAGCGACCGTCTGCAGCGGTGGAGGAAACAGCGTCAGCATAGCCGCTCCTGATCGTTCTTGCTGCTCGCGAAGCGGCAACGGCGCCGACGTCGCGGACGGCCGGCCCCGTTCGCGATCGGATCGTCGACGCGGCCTGCAGTTCGCGCCGCTGCGTCTCTCCCTGCCGCCCGGGCTCGCCGACCCGGGCAGTGGCGCGGCCTCACCGGCCGACGCCGGGCGTGCCCGTCGTCGCATAGAATGTCGGGGTGACTTCTCCCGGCCGCCCGCTCACCCTCCTCGCCACGGCGCAGGCACTGCTGCTGACCAACGGCGTGACGCTGGTTGCCATCAACGCCCTCGCCGGCTACGCGCTGGCGCCGGACAAGCGGCTGGCGACGCTGCCGGTGGTCGGCTACGTTCTGGGATCGGCGGCGAGCACGCTGCCGGCGTCGTTCTTCATGCGTCGGCACGGCCGCCGCGCCGGCTTCATGCTCGGCGCCTGCTGCGGCATGCTGGGCGGCGCCGTCGGTGCGCTGGCGATCTTCCTGCAGAGCTTCTGGCTGCTTTGCTGCGCCACCTTCTGCTCGGGCATCTACCATGCCTTCGGCCAGTATTTCCGCTTCGCCGCGGCAGAACTGGTGCCGCCCGAATCGAAGAGCCGGGCAATTTCGCTGACCCTTGCCGGCGGCATCGTCGGTGGCTTCATCGGGCCGGCAGTGGGCCAGCTGACACGTGACCTGCTGGCGCCACAGTACCTCGCTTCCTACGCTTCGCTGATCGGCTTCGCCCTCGCTTCGCTGGCGATTGCTGCCAGCCTGCGCTTCCCGCCGCCGGGCGAGTCGGAGCAGCACGGCGTCAGCCGCCCGCTCGCCGAGATCGCCCGCCAGCCGGTCTTCATCGTCGCCGTTCTCGCCGCCGCCATCGGCTATGGCGTGATGAACCTGCTGATGAACGCGACGCCACTGGCAATGGATTTCTGCGGCCTCGGTTTCGGAGATACCGCACTGGTCCTGCAGTGGCACGTCATCGGCATGTTCGCGCCCAGTTTCCTCACCGGCCACCTGATTGCGCGCTTCGGGGTCGCCAACATTCTGCTCACCGGCGCCGCGTTGATGGCCGGCTGCATTCTCATCGCCCTCGCCGGGGTGACGCTGCTGCACTTCTGGTGGGCTCTGCTGCTCCTCGGCGTCGGCTGGAACTTCCTTTTCGTCGGCGGCACGACGCTGCTCACCGAGGCCTACACGCCGGCCGAGAAAGCCAGGACGCAAGGCCTCAACGACTTCCTGATGTTCTTCGTCATGGGCGTGTCCTCGTTCGGCTCCGGCCTGCTGGTGACCAGCGCCGGCTGGAGCGTCCTCAACCAGGTCGCCCTGCCCTTCGTCGCCATCACCGCGCTTGCCGGCGCGACGCTGTGGCTGCGGCAGCGGCCAAGCCGGCAAACCGGGGCGCGCGACTAGCACACCGGCGGCGCCGGGTCACCCGGGCGCGTCTGCCGGACCGCCGCCGGTCGCCTACCGGACGACCTTGCGGGCGACCATTCGCTAGCGGCCGCCCCGGCTGCCGCCCTTGTCCCAGACGTAACGGGCGCTTCGTTGCCAGCGCGTCTCCGCCTGCCGCAGCGGATTGCCGGCAGGCTCGGCGCGCGGCGGCGGCGGGCTGCGGACGGGGATTGCCGACTTGCTGGCGGGTGGCGTCTTGCTGGCGGGCATCAGGGCATCCTCCTCCGAGAGGCAGCGGGGCGCTGTGGTAGACTCTGCCGCCAATTCTAACGCTCGCGCCAACGCAAGGGGCAACGCATGTCCGGCAACACCTTCGGCACCCTCTTCGCCGTCACCTCCTTCGGCGAGTCGCATGGACCGGCGATCGGCTGCGTCGTCGACGGCTGCCCGCCGGGACTGGCGATCAGCGCCGCCGACATCCAGGCCGAACTCGACCGCCGCAAGCCCGGCACCTCGCGACACGTGACGCAGCGGCGCGAGCCGGACGAGGTCGAGATTCTCTCCGGCGTCTTTTCGGGGCGGACGACCGGCACGCCGATCGCCCTGCTGATCCGCAATCAGGACCAGCGAAGCAGGGATTACGGCAACATCGCCGACACCTTCCGCCCCGGCCATGCCGATTACGTCTATACGCAGAAATACGGCTTTCGCGACCACCGCGGCGGTGGGCGGTCGTCAGCGCGCGAGACGGCGGTGCGCGTCGCCGCCGGGGCGATCGCCCGCAAGTGGCTGGCCGAGCGCTACGGCGTGCGCATCGTCGGCTGGATGAGCCAGCTCGGCCCGATCGAGATCCCCTTCGTCAGCGCCGAAGAGATCGGCAACAATCCGTTCTTCGCGCCGAATGCGGCGATCGTCGGCGAACTCGAGGACTACATGGACCGGCTGCGCAAGTCGGGCGATTCGGTCGGCGCGAAGATTTCGGTCACCGCCAGCGGGCTGCCTCCCGGCTGGGGGGAACCGGTCTATGGGCGCCTCGACGCCGAGATCGCCTACGCGATGATGGGCATCAACGCCGTCAAGGGGGTCGAGATCGGCGCCGGCTTCGCCAGCATCAGCCAGAAGGGCAGCGAACACGGCGACGAGATGACTGCTGCCGGCTTTCTCAGCAACCATGCCGGCGGGATCCTCGGCGGCATCTCGACCGGGCAGGATCTGCTCGTCAACCTGGCGATCAAGCCGACATCGAGCATTCGCCTGCCACGCCGCTCGCTGACCGTCACCGGCCAAGCCACCGAGGTCGTCACGCACGGCCGCCACGACCCCTGTGTCGGCATCCGCGCGACGCCGATTGCCGAGGCGATGCTGGCGCTCGTGCTGATCGACCAGGCCCTGCGCCACCGCGCCCAGTGTGCCGACGTGAGCTGCTCGACACCGCGTGTTCCCGGGCGCCCGGCAGCGTGACGGGCAACCATGGCAATGGTTATAATCGCGGCGTCTGGCCGCGCAGTGGGCGGGCCGGGATCAGCAAGAGGTTAGAACGATGCAAGTTGAGCACCATGACCTTCACCTGGAGTTCCCCGAGTATCTCCATTCGATTCAGGCACTGAAAGAGGGAAGCGAGCAGTTCGGAAGACTTTACGACGAGTACCACGAGCTCACGCGTGAGGTCGAGCGCCTCGAAGAGGAAGACCTGCCGGTCGACGACTTCACGATCGAGAACATGAAGAAACAGCGCGTCTGGCTGAAGGACCAGATGTACCGCATGCTGCGCTCCTTCAGCCCACCTGGCTGACCGCCGCCCGCCAGCCCCGCATCGGGTGCATCCGGTAGAATCGCCGGATGCAGATGCTTCCCTATTGGCGCCTTTCCGGCTACTACTTCTTCTACTTCGCCTTCATCGGCGCATTCTCGCCCTATTTCGGGCTCTACCTGCAGTCACTCGGCTTTTCCGCCTGGGACATCGGTCTGCTGATGTCGCAGATGCAGTTGATGCGCCTGTTCGCGCCCTACCTCTGGGGTGCCCTCGCCGATCGCCTCGGCCGCCGGGTCGCCGTCGTCCGCCTGGCGGGCGTCCTCAGTCTGCTCGGCTGCGCGCCATTCTTCATGGTCCGCAGCTTCGAGGCCATGCTGGTGACGATGGCGCTGCTCGCATTCTTCTGGAGTGCCGCGCTGCCACTGGTCGAAGCCGTGACCTTCGACCATCTGCGCGAAGACCCGGCACGGTACAGCCGTATCCGGCTGTGGGGTTCGATCGGCTTCATCATCGCCGTCATGGGCACCGGCGCACTGCTCGACCACGTGCCGCTGCCGAACCTGCTGTGGGTGATCTTCGGCACGCTCGCCGGCATCCTGGCCTGCGCCATGACCGTTCCCGATGCTCCGGCGCATCTGCCGACAGGGGAGCAGCCGCTGCTGCGCCGGATCCTGCAGCAGACGCGCGTGCGCGCGCTGTTTGCCGCCTGCTTCGCGATGTCGGCAGCGCACGGCGCACTCTACGTCTTCTACTCGATCCACCTCTCCGACCACCACTACAGCAAGGTCCTGGTCGGCAGCCTGTGGTCGCTTGGCGTCCTGGCCGAGATCGTGGTCTTCTTCTTCATGGTCGCCCTGCTGCGGCGATTCGGCCTGCGCCGGGTCCTGCTGCTCAGTTTTGCCGCCGCCGTGCTGCGTTTCCTGATGATCGGCCAGCTGGTTGACTGGCTGTGGCTGATGGTCGTGGCGCAACTCCTGCACGGGCTGACCTTCGGCGCCTACCACGCGGCGGCGATCGCGGCCGTCAATCGCTGGTTTCCCGGTCATTGCCAGACGCGCGGTCAGGCGCTCTACTCGACCGTTTCCTTTGGTGCCGGCGGCCTGCTCGGCAGTGTGCTCAGCGGCTGGACCTGGGACGCCTGGGGTGCCGCAGCCACCTTCGCCCTGAGTTCGCTGCTGGCGCTGATCGGCCTGCTGATCGTCGCCATCTGGGTGCGCGCGGCTGACGACGAAGTCAGCGAACCAACCGCCGTGCGCGTTGCTCGAAGCACCATTCGCTGAGGAGGAAGGCTTTTGCTGCGACGCCACTTCGCCCCGGCACGCTGGTGCCGCCTGCTGCTGCTGGCGAGCCTTGCCGTCGGCTGTGCCACGACCCGCACGACGACCGCCGGTCGCGTCGACGTGGACCGCGAACAGACGATGCTGGTCTCGTCCACCGAGATCAACCGGGCGGCAGCGAAGGCCTACCAGGAGACGCTGCGCGAGGCGCAGGGCAAGAACCTGCTGAATCGCGATACGCAGCAGCTCGCCCGCGTGCGGCAGATCGCCGCCCGGCTGATTCCGGCAACGGCAGCCTTTCGCAACGATGCGCCGGCGTGGCGCTGGGAGGTCAATGTCGTCCGTTCGCGGGAACTCAACGCCTGGTGCATGCCGGGCGGCAAGATCGTCGTCTACTCCGGTCTGATCGAACAATTGCAACTGTCGGATGACGAACTTGCCGCGGTGATGGCACACGAGGTGGCGCACGCGCTGCGCGAACACGGCCGCGAGAAAGCGGGCCAGGCAGCCGGCATCAGCGCCGCCGCCGCCATCGGTGGCGCGCTGATCGGCGCCTATTTCGGCATCGACTCGGGACTCGGCAGCACGGTGATCGGCACCGTCGGGGATCTCGCGTTCATGCGCCCGAACTCGCGTGAGATGGAGCAGGAAGCAGACCGCGTCGGCATCGAACTGGCGGCGCGCGCCGGCTACGATCCGCAGGCGGCGATCAGCCTGTGGCAGAAGATGGGGCGGACGGTCAGCGGCCGCCCCCCCGAATGGCTGTCCACCCATCCCGCGAACGAGACCCGCATCGCCGACCTGCGCCTCTACGCCGAGCGCGTGCAGCCGCTGTACGAGGCCGCCGGCAAGGCGCCTTGAGCGCGACCCGGCCGGGTCGCGACTGCCGGGCTGGCGCTGACAGCAGCCCCGGCCCTGTGACATAATCCCGCCCTCCACATCGCCCATCGGATGGACAATTCGGGATGGAGAATACGATGCCGCAAACCCTGTACGAAAAACTATGGCAGGACCACGTCGTCCATCAGGAAGCCGATGGTACGGCGCTGATCTACATCGACCGCCACCTGGTCCACGAAGTCACCAGCCCACAGGCCTTCGAGGGCCTCAAGCTCGCCGGACGCAAGCCTTGGCGCGCGTCTTCGATCGTCGCCACCGCCGACCACAACACGCCGACCGATCACTGGGACCGCGGCATCGAGGATGCGGTGTCGCGGCTGCAGATCGAGACGCTCGACGCCAACATCCGCGAGGTCGGGGCGCTGGCCTACTTTCCGTTCAAGGATCCGCGCCAGGGAATCGTCCATGTCGTCAGCCCGGAGAGCGGCGCGACACTGCCGGGCATGTCGGTCGTCTGTGGTGATTCGCATACCAGCACGCACGGCGCCTTCGCCTGCATGGCACACGGCATCGGCACCTCCGAGGTCGAGCATGTGCTGGCGACGCAATGCCTGCTGCAGAAGAAGTCGAAGACGATGCTCGTGCGGGTCGAGGGCGTTCTCGGTCGCGGGGTCACCGCCAAGGACGTCGCGCTGGCGATCATCGGCCGCATCGGCACCGCCGGCGGCAGCGGTTTTGCCATCGAGTTCGCCGGCAGCGCGATTCGCGGCCTGTCGATGGAGGGCCGAATGACGCTCTGCAACATGGCGATCGAAGCGGGCGCCCGCCTCGGCCTGATCGCCGTCGACGAGGTGACGATCGACTACCTGCGCGGCCGCCCCTTCGCTCCGACCGGCGACATGTGGGAGCGGGCCGTCGCCTGCTGGCGCCGGCTGCACAGCGATGCGGGCGCCGACTTCGACTGCGTGCTCGAGATGCAGGCAGCCGACATCCGGCCGCAGGTCACCTGGGGAACGTCGCCGGAGATGGTCGTGGCGGTGGATTCGCGGGTTCCCGACCCGGCTGCCGAAAGCGATCCGCTGCGCCGGCAGGGAATGGAACGTGCGCTGCACTACATGGGGCTGCAGCCGAACCTGCCGATCCGCGACATCCGGCTGGACAAGATCTTCATCGGTTCGTGCACCAACTCGCGCATCGAAGACCTGCGGGCGGCGGCAGCGATCGTCCGCGGCCGCAAGCTGGCGAGCAACATCCGGCTGGCGCTGGTCGTTCCCGGTTCGGGTCTGGTCAAGCAGCAGGCGGAGAGCGAAGGGCTGCACGAAATCTTTCGTGCGGCCGGTTTCGAGTGGCGCGAGCCGGGTTGCTCGATGTGCCTGGCGATGAACGCCGACCGCCTCGAGCCGGGCGAGCGTTGCGCCTCGACTTCGAACCGCAACTTCGAGGGACGCCAGGGCGCCGGCGGCCGGACGCACCTCGTCAGCCCGGAGATGGCCGCGGCGGCAGCAATTGCCGGGCATTTCTGCGACGTCAGCGAATGGGCCTAGGTGGCCGGGAGGAAAGATGAAGCGACGGAGCCGGTTTCTGCTCATTGTGCTGGCGGCGATTGCCGTCGCTGGCTGCAATACGGTACAGGGGATTGGCAAGGATATCGAGAAGGGCGGCCAGGCAATTGGCCGGGCCGCCCGTTAGATTGCCGGCAGCAGAGGATTGTCATGGAAAAATTCACTCGCCTCGACGGACTCGTGGTGCCTCTCGACCGCGCCAACGTCGACACCGACGCGATCATACCGAAGCAGTTCCTGAAGTCGATCAGACGTTCGGGCTTTGGTCCCAACCTGTTCGACGAATGGCGCTATCTGGATGTCGGCGAACCGGGCAAGGACAGCTCGCAGCGGCCACGCAACCCTGACTTCGTGCTCAATCTACCGCGCTACCAGGGGGCACAGATCCTGTTGACGCGACAGAACTTCGGCTGCGGCAGCTCGCGCGAGCACGCGCCCTGGGCCCTCCTCGACTACGGTCTGCGGGCAGTGATCGCCGAGAGTTTTGCCGACATCTTCTACAACAACTGTTTCAAGAACGGCATTCTGCCGGTCGTTCTGCCAGCCGCCGAGATCGACTCGCTGTTCGCCCTCGTCGAGGCGACAGTCGGCTGCCGGCTGGTCGTTGACCTCGAAAGGCAGTGCGTCTGCCGTCCCGACGGCCAGACGCTGCCTTTTGCCGTCGATCCGTTCCGGCGCGACTGCCTGGTCAATGGCTACGATGACATCGGCCTGAGCCTGCGCCACGCCGAACGGATCAGGGCCTTTGAAGAACGGCGGCGCCGCGAGCAGCCGTGGCTGTTTGTTGAAGCATTTCCCGCGAAAGGTGCATAGATGAGAACGCTTGGTCTGGTTGGCTGGCGCGGCATGGTGGGCTCGGTCCT
>ERZ761607.2907-NODE-2907-length-17550-cov-5.025436_pt1 | contig 17550 bp, 20 predicted proteins | sample MGYA00511164_ERZ761607 | MGnify/ENA primary metagenome ERZ761607 (study PRJEB28899, sample SAMN02445080) | bioreactor sludge metagenome | biome: EBPR sludge | place: Australia: Brisbane, Thorneside Wastewater Treatment Plant | collected 2011-06-22 ...
GTCATTACGGCCGGAAGGGTCTCGCCTTCGCTGGTCTCTTCCTCGCCGGCGACCAGGTCTTCAGGAAGGGCGACGGTCGCTAGGAGCTGATCGACCTCTTCGACGGTCGACCCGCCTTCGGTCGCTTGTTTCGCCAGTCGAAGAAGGTAGATATCGACGGCCGTCAGAAGGCGAGACTTCCCCGACGTCGGGGTCGCCCCTTCTGACAGGTGACGGCGATACAGTGTGCAGTAACGGCGAATGGTATCGGCCGAACAACCGATCTCTTCAGCCGCTTTTTTTGGGGTGAACGTGCGAGGGCTTCGAGCCATGTATCAAGGGCTTTCTATGGTAGGCAAGGGCGAGAAATGGCACGCAATGTAAGACCCGTCGCAAGTATCGCAAATTCGAAGCCCCGTAAACGGGCTAGGACAAGCGATAAAGGGCTTCAAGGTCTCAGCATACCAGGGGCTTCGCTATCGCCCTTCCTAGGCCGTTTACGGGGCTTTTCCCCGTCGCCGTTGTGGTCTAGACGATTCTAGCACGGTCAGAAGGGGTCAAGCAATGGCAAACATTCGCCAGTGGGTCGCATGGGTCGAAAGGAAGATCGCCGGGGTCGTCGTCGGCGAAGGTCTCGACGTTGCCCTCGCCGAAGTCGTCGAGGGGCCGCAAGTCGTCACCTTCCGGCTTCGCATCATGCGACCTTCCCCCTCGAATCTTCGCAAGCTTCTAACCTTGGGGCCGGCGATAGCCCAGGCCGCCCAAGTTGACCAGGTCAGGATCACAGACACGGCGAGGGGGGTCTTAGTCGAGCTGCCTTCCCCGCAACCCAAGACCCCGCCGGCCGTCCTACTTGCCCAGTCGACGACGGGCTTGTCGGTCGCCTTGGGTCTCGACCAGTGGCGGAAGCCGGTCGTCGCCGACCTCGACGTCTATCCGAATATCGCCTTCATTGGTCCACCGGGCCGGGGGAAAACTCAGGGAATGAAGTCGACCCTCTTCGCCCTCGCCAGTCGCAACCCCGCGCGTCGCTTGTGCTTTGCGGTCTTCAGTCAGAAGCGAAGCGACTGGGAAGTCTTCGACCCGGCCGCCGGTTGTATCGCCGTCACAAGCGACCCCGCCGAAGTAAGCGACGCCTTCGCTTGGGCCGCCGGCGACCTTCTCCAAGGTCGAGCGAAGACAGGGGCAAACACGCCGGCGATCCTCTTCGTTGTCGACGACCTGGTCGCCCTACTGCAACGGTCGCCCGATATCGCGGGGCCGCTTGGCGAGCTGGCGACCTTGGGGCGAGGGCTTCGTCTCTTCCTGCTACTTGGTACGCAACAGGCCGGGAGCCGGTCGGGGATGGCTTCGACGCTGGTCGACGATTCGGTCGCCTGCCGGGTCGTCTATCGGGCTTCGTCGGCGACGGCCGGGGCGAGGGCCGCCGGGGTCGGGGGCTTGGGTCTTGACCAACTATCGGGGCGCAAGGGCGACGCCCTCTTCGTCGCCGACGACCGGGTCGAGCGAATCGCGACGGGCTTCGCCGACGACCGTCTTGTCGCCCAACTACCCGCCGCCGACTGGGGGCCGAAGCCTTGGGCGAGCCGTTCTTCGAACCGTTCCAAGGCCGCCATAGAACGCCCTAGAACGGGTCAGAACGACCAGAACGGGGCCGTTCTACCTCTGGAAGCCCCCCACGCATCGCCCGACGTGGTCGCCGTCGAGGGGGTCGGCGAAGAACGGGTCGGCGAAGAACGGGTCGAGCGACTTCCCGGCAATCGGCCGCCGACCGCCGACGAACGTCGCCGGCTTCGCGAGCTGTATCAGAAGCTAGGGTCGAAAGAGAAGGTCTATATCGCCGCGTGGGGCTTCAAGAATGGCACGGTCGCCGGATATCTAACTGAAGCCTTGTCAGAATCGATTGTAGAGCCTGTTTTGTCGCCGGAACCGGCCGCCGGCGAGCTGGTCGACCAGGTCGGCGACCGGCTCGACCTATCGACCGAAGAAGGCCGGGGCTTGTGGGGTCAGTTGCAACGGTCGGGGCTTGTGAAGTTGCCCGACGTCTCGAATCTACTTCAGGAAGGGGAATAGAACCATGTGGAAAGCAATCGTCGCCGCCGTCGCCTTGACACCCGTCGCCGCCCTCTTCATCGGGGCCGCCGTCCTAGCCCAAGCAATCGGGGAGAACTGGGACAAGGCGACGACCGCTTCGCTTGTGACGGGGCTTGTCGCCGTTTGTGGTGGGGGCTTCGTCGTCATTGCTTTGATCCTGTCGCTGGTCGTCGGGATCCCGCTTGCGACCCGCTTCTTCTTCGAAGCCGGGGTCGCTCGCCGCGCCTTCGATGCCCCGTCGCCCGTCGTCGACGTCTACGGCCGTCCCGCCCTTCCTCGCCCTTGGCGGGAAGAGCAACCGCCGCAACTTCCCGACCGCCAATCGGGAAGCTGGCAATCGACCGGGCCGGGGTCTTATCGCTTGTGGGAAGAAGACCCGGTCGAAGTTGACCCGGGCAACTGGTAAAGCCTTCGCCGACCCCTTGGGTCGTAAACGAAGGGGCGAGGGGGTCGCTTCCCCTCGCCCTATCAACAGTCAATCGAGACACTCAGGAAAGGATCTCAACATGACTAGCAAGCCGATTCTAGCAGACATGGCACGCGCTGAGAAGATCGCCGCCGTCGCCGCCGAACTCGCCGACCTGGTCGCCGCCGGGGTGAAGGTCGTCGTCACCCCCGAAGACCTGGTCGACCTCGAAGCGAAGGGGCTTGTCGTCGACCCGACGACGGGCGAAGCCGTCGAGCCTCTTTTCGCCCTCGACCGATAGGAAGCCCAGGCCATGAAAACAGTCATGATACTTGGGCCGCTTGCCGGGGCTTTCGTCGGGGTCTTCGCTTGGCAGATTGGATCAAGGCTATCGACCGACGCGGTCGGGATGGCCGTCGGTCTGATCTTCGGGGTCTTCGCGGGAATTCCCGCCGCGTTGCTGGTCGCCGCTTCCGGCCGCCGGCAAGACTCCTTCGACGTCTATTCGCCCCCGCCGCCGTCCCCGCTGCGCGAGCTTCCCCCGCCGTCGCCGACCGGCCGCGTGTGGATCGTGGTCGACGAAGACCTCGCCGACGTCGAAGTCTATCGCCTTCCTAGGCTCATTGGCGGGGGGTCGAATGGACGTTCTTAACTTCTTCGCCCTTACCCTATGCGCTATGCTGGCGGGGCTTCCCGCCGCCCTTCTATGTTTCCTTGCGGGGGCTTCCTTGCCTACGCAGGGCGAGCCGGCCGCCGACGACCAGGTCGTCAAGCGGAAGACGACCGCCGAAGTCTTCGCCGTCCTCGACGCTTCCCTCGCGAGGGGGTCGCTATGAACCGCGACGCCAAGGGCCGCTTCGTGACTGGGAACGCTATCGCCGCCGAAGGGGGGCGAGCGAGGGCGAAGAAGCTGTCTCGCCGGCGACGTCGAGCGATTGCAAGGAAGGCTTACCGGGCAATGGTCGAGAAGGTCTTCTTGGGCGACTTCAGGGCGCAACGGCATTACTTCGCCGCCCTTGGACGCTGGAACTATGAACAGATGGCCGCCGTAACCGGGGGGCTTGGGCTTTCCGTGCGACTGTCGACCCTTCACCCCGGGAAGCCGACCGACTTCCTCGCCGACTACTGGCAACTGAAGCTATATGAGGGCGAGCACCTCGACATAGTCTTCATGCGATAGCACGCAACCGAAGACCCTCGCAAGAAGCCCCGTCGACCCTTGGCGGGGCTTCCTCTTTGCCGGGGTTAGGGTATGACACCCAAGGCGAAGGGCGACGGCATACCCTAACCCGGCCGGCGACCGGCTCGACGACCAGGTCGGGCGAGCTGCTATGTTTTCCCGGGAAAACATAGGCGACACGCGGGTCGCTTTTGCGGGGGGCGACTTCCTTCCGCTAATAGGAAATTTGCGGAAGGTACTTGCAAACTATGCTAACCTATGCTATACTGTTGTCAGTAGTTAGCAACATTTGCAAGGGCGAAGGCGACCGTATGGCGAGCAAGGCGAAGACCCCCAAGACCTCTTTCGACGAAGTGACAAGCCGCTTAGGGCAACTGTCACAAAGCGAGCTGGTCGAGCTTGGCGACATGGTCGCCGCCCTTCTTGGCGTACCGGGAGTAAGCCGCTTCTTCGCCGCTTCTGAGGAAGAAGACGACGACGACCAGGTCGCCGACCTCGACCGCAACGGCGACAAGCCGGCCGCCAAGGGGCACGTCGAAGCGAAGATGATCAACGGCTGCGGGCCGTATCTCTACCTTCGTTACTGGTCAGGTAAGACCCTAAAGTCGAAGTACATAGGAAAGGCGAAGCAATCATGACGACCGACCTCGACCTCTACCTCGCCGGCCGGGGCGAGCTGGCCACCGCCGGCGACCTCGCCGACTGGCGCCGGGCCGCCCTCGACTGGGCTGCAAACCTGAAGAGCGAGAAGACCCGGAAGACCTACCTCGAAGCTTGGGGCGACTTCCTCGCCTTCGTCGGGCTGCCACCGGCCGCCGTTACCCAGTCTGAAGTAATCGCCTACAAAAGCCACCTGAAGACCGACGTATCGCCGACGACGGGTCGCCCCTACTCGCAATCGACCGTAAACCTTCGCTTGTCGGCCGTCTCTTCCTTCTTCGCCTTCGCCGTCGAGCGAAAGCTTCGTCTCGACAATCCCGTCGTCGGGGTCAAGCGAGAATCAATCACCCCATACGGAAAGGCGACTTGGCTATCGCCGGAAGAGGGCGAAGACCTCGCCTTCGTGGGGGCTATCGACTCGACGACCGACCAGGGAAAGCGCGACCTCGCCCTCGCCCTTCTTTACTTGACCGGAGCCTTCCGGGTCTCTGAAGTCGCCGCCTTGACGGTCGGAAGCCTTCGCCGCCAAGGGCGCCGGCTTCTGGTCACATATCGCCGGAAGGGGGGCGAAGAGGAAGAAGTCGCCCTCGCTACCGAAGCCGCCGAAGCCCTCGACGACTACCTCGCCGGCCGGGGCGAGCTGCGCGACGACTCGCCTCTCTTCGTAGCGACCGAACGGGGCAAGAAGGCCGCCGCCGCTATCGGTCGGTATGGCGAGGGCGAAGAGAAGCCCCTAACGACCAGGGCGATCCGTTACCTGGTCAAGACCTACGCGACGAAGGCCTTCGGGTCGGCGAGGGGAATTCGACCCCATAGCCTTCGCCATACGGCCGCCCAAGCTGCCAGCATGGAAGGGGCGACCCTCGCCGAAGTGAGTCGGCTTCTCAAACATGCAAACGTAGGAATCACGTCAATCTATTTGCACAGCACAAGCAAGAGCGACGCCAAGACCGCCGCCCTCTTGGGCAATCGTTACGGCCGGCGAGCTGCGACCGCCGCCGCTTAGGATAGGGGGAACCATGCTGCAAGTGAACGGGAACGGCCGGCCGCACGCCGGCGACGACGACCAGGTCGAAGAGCCGGTCGAGATTCAGCTAACGATCTTGTGGGAAGTCGACCTTGGGACGCTGGTCGCCTTCGCTGGCAAAGTGACGGCCGTCGAGGGGAACCGGCTTCGGGTCTTCGACCGAACCGACGACGTCGCCGTCGATCTTGGCGAGAAAGAGAATAGCTTCTTTGTCGGCGACCTGGTCGAAGTGGTCGGTCGCAAGATGCGAGACGACGTCGGGCCGTATATCGCCGCCGAACGGGTCGAGCTAGTCAAGGGGTAAGCCAAGGGCTTAGGGTATGCGACCAGGGGGCGACCCTCGACCGTATACCCTAAGCCGCCGGCGAGCTGGTCGCCAGTCGCCAGGAATGGCCACAAGAAGCCGGAAGTCGCCGCAAGTGCTAAACTTCCGCAAATGCCATATTAGGGGAAGGTGCAATAGTGACCGAACGTATCAAGCATAGGGAACCGGGCGACCAGGTCGTCGAGCGACTACGGTCGATCATAATCGAAGGGGCGACACTGGTCGCCGGCGAGGGCGACGACGGTCTCTATCGCACGCCGGCCGGTCGCTACTTCACTATTGCCGGGGGCGAGCTGCGACCCGTCACCGAAGCCGAAGCAATCGCCTTCAGGGGGAACGTATGACCAAAAGCGCCGACGCTCAACGGGAAGAGCTGACGGTCATTGTCGCCGACCTGGTCGCCAAGTATGCGGAAGGAGTCCGAGAAGGGAAGAAGACCCTTCGCCTTTACGAGGAAGGCCACCTTTACCCGCCGGCCACTATCCGCCTAATGAGAGAAGAGCTTCGACGGGTCGAAAACTGGCGAAGGTCGCTTCGCGTGCTACTGAAGGAGATTCCAAACAAAGAGGGGGAGGAACTCGCCTTCCTCTTGAACCTCTTCGGAAAGGTTGAAAGCCGGTCATGAGCGAAGAGCAAAACACCGACCAGACGGCCGCCAGCTTCCCGCCCGTTATGACGGTTGACCAGGTCGCCAACTATCTACAGGTCTCGAAGCGAACGGTTTACAACATGGCCGCCGCCGGCGAGCTTCCCGCCGCCAAGGTCGGCGACCAATGGCGATTCTATCGGCCGGAAGTCGACCGCTGGCTTATGGTCTTGTCTCGACAGAACGTCGGCGACCCGACGCCCGTCGAGCCGGCCGTCGAAGGGGCTGCGCATGGCGACCTGTAGGGCGACCCGGAAAGACGGCGAACGTTGCCGAGCCGAAGCCCAGTCGGGCCGCGACTATTGCTTCTTCCACGATCCCGCCAAGGGCGAAGAGCGACACGACTCGAAGGTCGCCGGGGGGAAGGCCGGGAAGCTGGCAACGCTGGCCACCGTCAAGCCTTGGCGCGGGGTCGCCGGCGAAGTTGACGTCTTGAAGGCTGTAACACCTGTTGAGCTGGTCGATCTACTATGCAACACAATAGACGATGTCCGAACCGGAGCAATCGACCCCAAGGTCGCGAACGCCGTAGGCTACCTCGCCGGGGTCATTGTCAAGATACAGGAACAAGAAGCCCTGGTCGAGCGACTATCGGCCATAGAAGAAGCCTTGAAAGCGAGGGGGTAGGTATGACCCGCTTATCGCCGCAACTGAAGAAGCGACTCAAAGCCAACTTAGGCCAGCTAACTGCCCGCGAAGCCGGCCGTCTCTTGCTTATCTACATACAGGAAGCCCAAAAGAAGAATAAGACCTGGGACGACAACGGCTATCCGCCGCGCAAGGAACTATGGGACGCCTTCCAAGAACGGGTTGACAGGTCGAAAGGGAAGCCGGAATTCGCCGAAGCCGTCAACACCTTTAACGGGCTGGTCTTCCTTGAACGCCTTATCGAGGTAATGAGCTTCGGCGAATTCGTCTCCTTTGCTACGGCTTTCTCTTTTGACTCTTTCCGGGTTATGACCCGGATCGGGCTTCTACTGCAAGAAGACTCGACGACTCAGCTTATTCGCTTCGTGAAAGGTGACTTGGTGTATGCATCGCCGAAGCCGGTCTCGCGCGAATACTACGCACGCTATAACGAATGGCTTCCAACTGAGCTAATGGACTTCTGGGAAGTCGCCCAGTATATCGTAGACGCCAAGATTGAAGAGGGCGATCTACAAACGGAAGAGGGCGATCCGGAATATGACAGGCTACACGAGACACTAATCACTATGCTACGGGCCGGCGAGCTGCAAGGGGGTGAAGCCCTCGCGCATCCCGACATTTTCTCGCCTATCCTAGTCGAGAAGGGCAAGCTTCCCGCATGGGCCGCCCTTCGTATTCTCTGGAAGCCCTATCTAGTGGACAAGGGCTATCGGATTGCAGACGAAGCCACCTTCGCCGACTGGTCGCCCGACTTTATCGACCAGGTCTATACGCCGGCCGGCGAGCTAGTCGAGGGCGACGCGCTTCGCCGACTCGCCGGCGACTTCTATAAGGATTGCCGCCGCCGACCGTGGGGGAAGGCACTTGTCGCCAAGCCCGACCTCGACGACCTGGTCAAGTTGCTGGTTCAGTCGCCCAATCCCTTCCTGCATATCTACCCCGCCGACTTTGGCTTAGTGGACTGGGAAGCCTTCCGGGGAAGCGAGCGAAACCGCCGCACATACCATAGAGACGAAGAACCCTTCGAGCTGGAATCAGCTGCAACCGTCGCCGGCTTGACGGCGATATCGGCGAAACTATGGAAGCCCTTCAGCTTCCTTAGAGAATGGAACGAAGACCGATATTACCCAACCTCTTCGCCGGAAGACCGCCGGCGAGACCTTGCACGCTCGCTCGCAATGATGGCGCAACTAGACACGACCCGACAACCTTTTACCTATGGATGGATGCAAAAGCCGGAAGCCGACACAATGTCTCTTTCTGAACTGCTAGGGGTCAACTTCTTGACCCCGCTAGAGGAAGCCGTCGCCAGTCTTCGCACCCAAAACAACTTTGCCGTATCTATTCGCCAAGCCTTGAAGGTCATATCGGACCGTTACTTCGGGGGGCTTCCCGTTCTTACAGCCGACGCTGAATACCCGCTTATCAGGGGCGAAGACTACTTGAAGACGACAAACGAAGCCCTAAATAGTTGGGTCGGGCGCCTATCGCGCTGGCCTTGGGGGGTCAACACATCGAGCCTAGAAGTCGCCGACCCGGAGATAGACGACGACTTAGTCGAGCAAATCGTCGAGAAGATGATCGCCGAAGCGAAGGGCCGAAGCCGGATCGATAACCCCGACGCCCTTCTTGGGAAGGAGTAAAGGTCATGACAGACCAGACCTTCAAACTAGACAACGTAATCATACAGACGGCGCCGACCCTCTTCGGAAAGCGAAACCCCCAACTATACCTTCCCGGTATGGAACCCTTCGGGCCGTTTGACCTGTGGGTCGTTTTCGGCTGCTACTCGCTTCTAAACCCCAAGAAGCCGACCGACCCCGTCGTCGTCACCCTAACCGACTTCCTCGAAATACTCGACTTCAGTCGCACCATAAGCGAAGCCTTGGGCCATTACCGCACCTTCCCAAGCGACGCCTATGCAATGGTGAGGGAGTCGCTACACCGTCTCTTTACAGTCGAAGCCGTCTATCGGGGCGAATGGTCAGTCAAGACAGGCAAACGGGGCCGGCCGAAGCGACAGGTCGTCGAGTATCATTCGCGAATTCTGTCTTCTTACGCCTATATCTACCCGCCCGACGTTATCCCGCCCGACCAGCTGCCGGAAGCGAAGCGACGCAACGTCAACAAAGCGAAGACCACGCGCAACGAAGACGGGCCGCCAATCTATCAGTACAAAGACGGGCCGCGACCCGAAGCAATCCAATTCAGGATCAGCGAAGAGCTTCTTCGCGGGTTGACCAGGACCGACCCCCATATCGGGGCGACGACCCTTCGCTTGGAGCTATTCAAGCTTCGCCGGCCGCTGGCCAATAAGCATACGGCCGTCCGGCTGCTACTGTGGGTCGCCCGACAGACCAAGAAGTCGCCGGCTATCGGTCTCGACAAGCTTTGTCGCCAGCTGAACATAGTCGACCCCAAGGGGCGCAACGTGCAACGCACGCGCGACGACCTGGTCGCCGCCCTCGCCCTTCTTCAAGAGCTAGGGGTCGTCGAGGGCTTCGAGCATGACCCACAAAGCGACGTTGTTACGGTCACGAAGGCCGAAGCTTGGCACTTCCCGACCCGCGACGACGAAGACGAAGGGCTTCTCGAAGGGGGCAAAAGTTGAGCTTTTACGGGGTCACTTGTGCGGGTTTACGGGGTCACTTGTGCGAACTTCCAGAGTAAAAAGGGCCATAGATTCTTTATAGGTTATCTCTAGGGCGACGTGCTTTTGCTACCGCACGTCGCCTAGAATAAATGCGACGCGACGCCGCGAAAATAGGGCTATATGAGACCCCGCCGGGGGGCTTGCAAACAAGCATGATTGAAGACTTCGACCGACGAAAAGAGGAGCTACTCGACCGGGCGACAATGCTGGAAGTCGCCGACGCCTTGGGCTTGGAGCCGGCCGGGAAGAAGGATCGACACTGTCCCGCGCACAATGACACCGGGCGCCCTAACTTGCACCTATACGACAAGGAAGCCCATTGCTTCGCTTGTGGCTTCCACGCCGACGCGATAGGGCTGGTCGCCAAGGTCAAGAGCTGCGACTTCAAGGCGAGCTTCGACTTCCTCGCCGGCCGCTTCGGCCTGCCCTTGCTGGCAGATGGCGCCGGCGACGACGGGGCGAAGAAGGGCCGGGGTCGGGGCTTAGGGAATGGCAATAGGGGCGAGGGGGCGAAGACATACCCTAAACCCTCGCCGCTACCCTCGACCCCTTCGCCGACCTTGGCGACCAGGTCGGGCGAGCTGGCCACCGCAACGAAGGCAAACCACGCCGACCAGGTCGTCGAGGGCGCCGCCGGCGAGGGGTCGGGCTTAGGGTATGACGTGGGGGTCGAGGGGTCGAGTACATACCCTAAACCCGTCGAAGCGACGCCAAGACCGCCGGCCGAAGGCGACGGGAATCCGCTTCTTCCTCGCGACCTATGGCGCGACTTCGAGACCTTCGCCGACGCTTGGGCTTATCTGGAAGAGGGGACTAAGGGCTATCGTCGCCGCTTGTGGCGCCAAGGCGACCGCTTTGTCGTCGGGTCGGAAGAACCTTCGAGAATTCTTACTCATAGCGAGCTGGTCGCCATCGACCCAGAACTCGCCGCCCTTCTCGACTTCTCGACCCTACCTCCGCCATACAACCGCCCAAGCTGCCAGCAGGTCGAGCCGGTTGAGCAGGTCGTCGAGCCGGCCGCCGTGGTCGCCAGTCGGCGACGCTCGCTTCGGGTGGAAGTCTTCGCCGCCCTTCTCGACTTGGCGACCCCGTCGTCGGCGACGGCCGCCGGCGAATGGTTGCGCAAAGAGAAGGGGATCGAGCTGGCCACACAAGACCGCTTCGGGCTGCGCTTCCTCGACGAATGGAAGGTCGCCATGCATGAGCTGAAAGACCGCTTCGGAATGGAGACGCTACAGTCGGTCGGTATCTATGGCAAACAAAAGGACGGGTCGCTCTACTTCGTCTTCGCCCGACATAGGCTGCTTTTCCCGTTCTTCTGGAAGGGCGAGCCTGTAGACGTGCAAGGGCGAGACGTCGAAGCCGCTGGCAAAGAAGACCGCTTCCGCAATACGACGGGGGCTAACCCTATCCCCTACAACGCCGACGCCCTACTCGAAGCGAGGGCGACGGGGGCGCCCGTCTTCTTGTGCGAGGGGGCGACCGATACCCTCGCCCTTGCCCAGTCGGGGCGACTGGTCGTCGGTATCGTGGGAACTGGGGGCTTCAAGTCGGCTTGGCTGGAAGCCTTCGAGGGTCTCGACGTGTACCTCGCCCTAGATAGTGACGACGCCGGCCGCAAGGCTGCGAAGGATATAACGAAGGTCTTCGTCGCCGCTGGCCACCGGGCGCCGAAGGTCGTCAAACTGCCGGAAGGTATCAAAGACGTGAATCAGTTTTTTAGGAGCATGGCGCAATGAGTCAAGACCAACTTCTTACGCTTCAGCAGGTCGCCGACCGTTTACAGGTCTCTATGTCTACCGTCCGAAGGCTTGTCAGCGCGGGGAAGCTGAAAGCCGTCAGGGTCGGCCGTAACCTTCGAGTAAGACCCGAAGACCTCGCCGGCTATATCGAAGGGGCTAAGGAATGACGCTAGATACATTCGACGACCTGGTCGTCGAAGCCGAAGAGATAGAGACCCGACCCGACAGTCGGGCGATAGAAGAGACGCTTCTTGTCGGGCTTCTCGACCAGGGTCTCGCCGTGCATATCTTGGAGAAGACGACGGCGACCGACTACGAATTCGACCGCCATAGGGAGCTGGCTGCCGTTCTTTACCCTATGGCCAGTGAAGGGCGCCACATAGACGAAGTTACCTTCCGGGCTGCCCTCGCCGCTGCCAAGGGCGAGACCCTTGTCGATAACGGTCTTAGTTCTAGTGACCCGGAAAACGACGTTCGCTTGCTGTATTACCTCGCCCGCGACGTCATGAACAAGGCCGCAAGCGAGCCGCCGGCGAGGGGTCAAGTCTTGGCGTACCTCGACATATTCGCCGACCGCGCCGACCGCCGACAGGCGAAGTATATGGTCGAGAAGGCCGCGCAACTGCTAGACACTGGCAAGAAGACGCCCCAAGCCACCGCCGGCGAAGTCTTGAAGATAGTATCCGACCTTGAAGCGACGCAACGTCTCGCCGGGGTCGCCAAGACCGAAGGCGAAGAGCTGGAAGCCTTCTTCGCCGCCCTCGAAGCCCGACAGAAAGTCGGGAACGACTTCCAGGGGCTAGACACTGGCCTTATGCACCTAAACAGGGTCATAAATGGCTTGACCGCTGGTCTCTTTATCTTGGGGGCTATGCCTTCGGTCGGGAAGACGACCTTCGCCAAGCAAATCGCCGACGTGGTCGTCGAGAAACACGCCGACGCCGCTTGTCTCTTCGTATCGCTGGAACAGTCGAAGGAAGAGCTTCGTATCAAGACCCTAAGTCGCTTGTCGGGGATCGAAAATCGCGATATGCAACGGGGGCGACTCGACACGAAAGAAGCCGCTTGGTCGAAGGTCGTCGAAGCGAAGGAAGCCTTCGCCCTCTTCGCCGGCCGGCTGCAAGTCTTGGAGGGCGACCGCACTACAACGCCCGACAGAATACGACTCGCCGCCCTTCAGCTTCGCCAGAAGACCCAAGCCGGCCGGCTTCTAATCGTGGTCGATTACCTTCAGATAGTACCGACCGACAAGGAATTTAACGACCCGCGCCAGAAGGTCGACTTCGTCGTCTCTGAGCTGCGACGTATCGCCCGCGACCTAGACTGTCCGGTCTTGGCTATCGCTTCAATCAATCGGGCGAGCTATGGCAAGGAGGGGGGGACGCTGAACAGCTACAAAGAGTCGGGGGCCGTCGAGTATTCCGCCGACGTCGCCTTCGTTATGGTCGAGGACAAAGACAAGGGGAACGGCGAAGAGAACTATCTAGGGGTCATACGCCCTTGGAAGAAGGTGCTTCTCGACGTGGTCAAGAATCGCAACGGCGAGAAGGCGCGGATCGAGCTGGCCTTCTTCCCGTCCGTTTCTCGCTTCCGAGAAGTAAGCAAAGGGTCGCTTCCAGAAGAGTAAGAGGGGATTCGAGGGGATTCGAGGGCTTGCGTTTGCAAGCCTAGTATGATAACTTGTGACTACAATTTACTATTAACGGGGTCGGGGACGTTGCAACCGTCTTCCGACCCCTCGCCAAAGTCGAAGGGGTTAGCTTCGACCTGGTTAAGGGTATTGTACCCTAAACCATTCCCTAAGCCCCTTCGACAGTCGAGTCGAGGGGGCTTTTTGTTACCTCAGAAGAGCGACGACCAGGGCTATCGCCAGTATTGCGACGACGACAACGGCGACGGCGATCACATAGGGGAGATAGGGCGACCAGGGCGACCGCTTCGGGGTCTCGACGGCCGGCGCCGGCGAGGGCTGCGACTCTATCACCCGACGCAGGTCGGCGACTTCTTGGGCGAGCTGGTCGAAGCGACGGTCGCGAGCTTCGAGCCGGTCGAGGGTCGCCGCCATTTGGCGAAGAAGGGCGAGGGCCGATTCCGAGACCTGGTCGCCGGTCGTCGCCGGAAGGGTCTCGCCTTCGTTGCCCTCGACCCCATCGTCGCCGGCGACCAGGTCTTCAGGAAGGGCGACGGTCGCTAGGAGCTGATCGACCTCTTCGACGGTCGACCCGCCTTCGGTCGCTTGTTTCGCCAGTCGAAGAAGGTAGATATCGACGGCCGTCAGAAGGCGAGACTTCCCCGACGTCGGGGTCGCCCCTTCTGACAGGTGACGGCGATACAGTGTGCAGTAACGGCGAATGGTATCGGCCGAACAACCGATCTCTTCAGCCGCTTTTTTTGGGGTGAACGTGCGAGGGCTTCGAGCCATGTATCAAGGGCTTTCTATGGTAGGCAAGGGCGAGAAATGGCACGCAATGTAAGACCCGTCGCAAGTATCGCAAATTCGAAGCCCCGTAAACGGGCTAGGACAAGCGATAAAGGGCTTCAAGGTCTCAGCATACCAGGGGCTTCGCTATCGCCCTTCCTAGGCCGTTTACGGGGCTTTTCCCCGTCGCCGTTGTGGTCTAGACGATTCTAGCACGGTCAGAAGGGGTCAAGCAATGGCAAACATTCGCCAGTGGGTCGCATGGGTCGAAAGGAAGATCGCCGGGGTCGTCGTCGGCGAAGGTCTCGACGTTGCCCTCGCCGAAGTCGTCGAGGGGCCGCAAGTCGTCACCTTCCGGCTTCGCATCATGCGACCTTCCCCCTCGAATCTTCGCAAGCTTCTAACCTTGGGGCCGGCGATAGCCCAGGCCGCCCAAGTTGACCAGGTCAGGATCACAGACACGGCGAGGGGGGTCTTAGTCGAGCTGCCTTCCCCGCAACCCAAGACCCCGCCGGCCGTCCTACTTGCCCAGTCGACGACGGGCTTGTCGGTCGCCTTGGGTCTCGACCAGTGGCGGAAGCCGGTCGTCGCCGACCTCGACGTCTATCCGAATATCGCCTTCATTGGTCCACCGGGCCGGGGGAAAACTCAGGGAATGAAGTCGACCCTCTTCGCCCTCGCCAGTCGCAACCCCGCGCGTCGCTTGTGCTTTGCGGTCTTCAGTCAGAAGCGAAGCGACTGGGAAGTCTTCGACCCGGCCGCCGGTTGTATCGCCGTCACAAGCGACCCCGCCGAAGTAAGCGACGCCTTCGCTTGGGCCGCCGGCGACCTTCTCCAAGGTCGAGCGAAGACAGGGGCAAACACGCCGGCGATCCTCTTCGTTGTCGACGACCTGGTCGCCCTACTGCAACGGTCGCCCGATATCGCGGGGCCGCTTGGCGAGCTGGCGACCTTGGGGCGAGGGCTTCGTCTCTTCCTGCTACTTGGTACGCAACAGGCCGGGAGCCGGTCGGGGATGGCTTCGACGCTGGTCGACGATTCGGTCGCCTGCCGGGTCGTCTATCGGGCTTCGTCGGCGACGGCCGGGGCGAGGGCCGCCGGGGTCGGGGGCTTGGGTCTTGACCAACTATCGGGGCGCAAGGGCGACGCCCTCTTCGTCGCCGACGACCGGGTCGAGCGAATCGCGACGGGCTTCGCCGACGACCGTCTTGTCGCCCAACTACCCGCCGCCGACTGGGGGCCGAAGCCTTGGGCGAGCCGTTCTTCGAACCGTTCCAAGGCCGCCATAGAACGCCCTAGAACGGGTCAGAACGACCAGAACGGGGCCGTTCTACCTCTGGAAGCCCCCCACGCATCGCCCGACGTGGTCGCCGTCGAGGGGGTCGGCGAAGAACGGGTCGGCGAAGAACGGGTCGAGCGACTTCCCGGCAATCGGCCGCCGACCGCCGACGAACGTCGCCGGCTTCGCGAGCTGTATCAGAAGCTAGGGTCGAAAGAGAAGGTCTATATCGCCGCGTGGGGCTTCAAGAATGGCACGGTCGCCGGATATCTAACTGAAGCCTTGTCAGAATCGATTGTAGAGCCTGTTTTGTCGCCGGAACCGGCCGCCGGCGAGCTGGTCGACCAGGTCGGCGACCGGCTCGACCTATCGACCGAAGAAGGCCGGGGCTTGTGGGGTCAGTTGCAACGGTCGGGGCTTGTGAAGTTGCCCGACGTCTCGAATCTACTTCAGGAAGGGGAATAGAACCATGTGGAAAGCAATCGTCGCCGCCGTCGCCTTGACACCCGTCGCCGCCCTCTTCATCGGGGCCGCCGTCCTAGCCCAAGCAATCGGGGAGAACTGGGACAAGGCGACGACCGCTTCGCTTGTGACGGGGCTTGTCGCCGTTTGTGGTGGGGGCTTCGTCGTCATTGCTTTGATCCTGTCGCTGGTCGTCGGGATCCCGCTTGCGACCCGCTTCTTCTTCGAAGCCGGGGTCGCTCGCCGCGCCTTCGATGCCCCGTCGCCCGTCGTCGACGTCTACGGCCGTCCCGCCCTTCCTCGCCCTTGGCGGGAAGAGCAACCGCCGCAACTTCCCGACCGCCAATCGGGAAGCTGGCAATCGACCGGGCCGGGGTCTTATCGCTTGTGGGAAGAAGACCCGGTCGAAGTTGACCCGGGCAACTGGTAAAGCCTTCGCCGACCCCTTGGGTCGTAAACGAAGGGGCGAGGGGGTCGCTTCCCCTCGCCCTATCAACAGTCAATCGAGACACTCAGGAAAGGATCTCAACATGACTAGCAAGCCGATTCTAGCAGACATGGCACGCGCTGAGAAGATCGCCGCCGTCGCCGCCGAACTCGCCGACCTGGTCGCCGCCGGGGTGAAGGTCGTCGTCACCCCCGAAGACCTGGTCGACCTCGAAGCGAAGGGGCTTGTCGTCGACCCGACGACGGGCGAAGCCGTCGAGCCTCTTTTCGCCCTCGACCGATAGGAAGCCCAGGCCATGAAAACAGTCATGATACTTGGGCCGCTTGCCGGGGCTTTCGTCGGGGTCTTCGCTTGGCAGATTGGATCAAGGCTATCGACCGACGCGGTCGGGATGGCCGTCGGTCTGATCTTCGGGGTCTTCGCGGGAATTCCCGCCGCGTTGCTGGTCGCCGCTTCCGGCCGCCGGCAAGACTCCTTCGACGTCTATTCGCCCCCGCCGCCGTCCCCGCTGCGCGAGCTTCCCCCGCCGTCGCCGACCGGCCGCGTGTGGATCGTGGTCGACGAAGACCTCGCCGACGTCGAAGTCTATCGCCTTCCTAGGCTCATTGGCGGGGGGTCGAATGGACGTTCTTAACTTCTTCGCCCTTACCCTATGCGCTATGCTGGCGGGGCTTCCCGCCGCCCTTCTATGTTTCCTTGCGGGGGCTTCCTTGCCTACGCAGGGCGAGCCGGCCGCCGACGACCAGGTCGTCAAGCGGAAGACGACCGCCGAAGTCTTCGCCGTCCTCGACGCTTCCCTCGCGAGGGGGTCGCTATGAACCGCGACGCCAAGGGCCGCTTCGTGACTGGGAACGCTATCGCCGCCGAAGGGGGGCGAGCGAGGGCGAAGAAGCTGTCTCGCCGGCGACGTCGAGCGATTGCAAGGAAGGCTTACCGGGCAATGGTCGAGAAGGTCTTCTTGGGCGACTTCAGGGCGCAACGGCATTACTTCGCCGCCCTTGGACGCTGGAACTATGAACAGATGGCCGCCGTAACCGGGGGGCTTGGGCTTTCCGTGCGACTGTCGACCCTTCACCCCGGGAAGCCGACCGACTTCCTCGCCGACTACTGGCAACTGAAGCTATATGAGGGCGAGCACCTCGACATAGTCTTCATGCGATAGCACGCAACCGAAGACCCTCGCAAGAAGCCCCGTCGACCCTTGGCGGGGCTTCCTCTTTGCCGGGGTTAGGGTATGACACCCAAGGCGAAGGGCGACGGCATACCCTAACCCGGCCGGCGACCGGCTCGACGACCAGGTCGGGCGAGCTGCTATGTTTTCCCGGGAAAACATAGGCGACACGCGGGTCGCTTTTGCGGGGGGCGACTTCCTTCCGCTAATAGGAAATTATCGGAAATCTATTGCAAGTAATGATAATCTATGCTATACTGTAGTCAGTAGTTAGCAACGTTTGCAAGGGGCGCAACTATGGCAACCAAGACGAAGACCGCCTTCGAGACCGTCACCGGGAACCTTGGGCAACTGTCACAAAGCGAGCTGATCGAGCTTGGCGACATGGTCGCCGCCCTTCTCAACGTCCCG
>ERZ761607.2909-NODE-2909-length-17547-cov-6.693060_pt1 | contig 17547 bp, 22 predicted proteins | sample MGYA00511164_ERZ761607 | MGnify/ENA primary metagenome ERZ761607 (study PRJEB28899, sample SAMN02445080) | bioreactor sludge metagenome | biome: EBPR sludge | place: Australia: Brisbane, Thorneside Wastewater Treatment Plant | collected 2011-06-22 ...
ATTACAATTTTGTATAGATTGAATCAAGTAGGAGATATCTTATATGGAAGAGTTCATTATAGAAGGTGGTATCCCATTGAATGGCGAGGTTACGCCCTCGGGGAACAAGAACGCGGCACTGCCTTTGCTCGCTGCCTGCCTTTTGACCGCAGAGCCGGTCACCTTGCGGAATGTGCCGCAGATCCGTGATGTGCTCGCCATGCGTCGGTTGATCGAAAGCCTCGGCGCGGTTGTGGTGGAATTGGATGCACATACCTGGCAGATCACTACAAAGGAATTGACCGCTTCGCATCTGGACCCGGAACTGTGCCGCCGCATCCGGGCTTCGATCCTCATTGCGGGTCCGGTTCTCGCACGAGCTGGCGCGCTGAAGCTTCCGCCCCCCGGCGGCGACGTGATCGGTCGCCGGCGGCTCGATACACATATCCTCGCCCTGCGTGCGCTTGGGGCGGTTATTCATTACGACCGGGTATTTGATATCCAAACCTCGAACCTGCATGGTGCGGATATACTTTTGGATGAAGCGAGCGTTACCGCGACCGAAAACGCTGTCATGGCGGCTGTGCTTGCCAAGGGGACGACCCATATCCGCAATGCCGCATCCGAACCGCATGTTCAGGAGTTATGCAATTTCCTGAACACGCTTGGCGCGAAGATCGAAGGCATCGGCTCGAACGCGCTTACCATCAACGGCGTTTCTGGTTTGCGAGGCGGGGAATTCACCATCGGTTCCGACCTGCTGGAGGTCGTCAGTTATATTGGCGCGGCGGTGGTCACACGCGGCACTGTGAAGATCCGCAATGCAGGCGTACAGCACCTGGAAATGGTGGCACAGGTCTTTCACCGACTCGGTGTCCATTGGATCGTGGATGGCGATGATATCCTTGTCCCTTCGAACCAGGAATTCAAGGTTTTATCCGACCTCGATGGAGCGGTGCCAGAGATCAAAACGAATGTCTGGCCCGCTTTTCCCACAGACCTGACCAGTATTGCCATCACCGTTGCGACCCAAACAACCGGCTCCGTGCTCTTTCATGACTGGATGTTCTCCGGGCGGATGTATTTCACCGATAAGCTGGTCGGTATGGGCGCGCGCATCATCCTCTGCGATCCGTACCGTTGCCTTGTGCAGGGACCCACACCCTTATTCGGTGAGAAACTCGAAAGTCCCGATATCCGCGCTGGTATGGCTTTGTTGTTGGCGGCATTGGCGGCTGATGGAACTTCGACGATCCGGAATATCGTCCAGATCGAAAGAGGCTATGAAAAAGTCGACGAGAAATTAAAAGCCCTTGGCGCAAATATCCGCCGCGAGGTGGAGTAATAAATACGCCGCGGATATCCGCGGCGTATTTTTATTATGAATATTAGTTGCGAAAACTTTATTTCACCACGATGACTTCCGGCTTGATCTTTACCACGAAAAGATGCTGGTCGCCAACCCGGTTGTTGATGCTCCCGACTGCATTGCTTGTGTCGCCATTCGGATACTCGATCCAGGCGTATGCAAAGTATTCGCCCTTTGGCATGGACAAAGTCAACTTTTCGTTTTTCTTTAGGATGTAGGTTTCTGCACCACATTGACCGTGCAAGTTCGTTCTAAGATTTAACGAAAGTGTAACATTTCCGCCAGTTTCGTTTTCAAAGCGAATACTGGATGTCGGACCCGCCTCTCCACGGTTGATCGGATGCAGGCAGTTATCCTCACCGCCACCGCTGGATGCAGCCGCCTGAGTTGCCGTCGGTAAAAGCGCGAAATCCGGTGTCGGGCTGGGGAACGGCGTGAAGGTCGGGAGCGGCGTAAAGGTCGGGGCTTCAGTAGGGGGCAGGGGTGTATTCGTGGGGATTGCCGCCTGGGTCATTGCAACCATCGTTAACGCGGCGGAAATTGCTGTACCTTGAACTTGTTCCGGCGAAAGGGTTGGCTCAGCCGGCTGGCCCCCACAAGCTGTGAGAATCACAGCCAGAAGCGCCAGGGTCGGGATTATTTTTTTGATCATTTTCACTATCTCTCCATTTTTTTGATTCGATGAATAGAATCCTAGTCTTTCTTAATGTTGACTCTATTCTTGTAAAACGTGATTGTAATAAAGCCGTCCTTGTCCATCTTGAAACTACCGTCGAATTGCCTGCCGCCCACCCAGGCGATATACGTGTAACTTCCAGCCGGGGCATTTACTGAGAAAATCTTGTTCACAGGGTATTCAAGGAGTGTTACATACCCTTCCTTGGTGACACAACGGAGCGAGATGTAGGCATCGGCATCCGACTTGTTTGCAAATTGGACTGTTCCATAAGGCAGGAAAGGCGCCTGCGTTCCGACTGCCCCGCCAGACAGCGGTGTTCCTGCAGTAGGCTGGCTGCTCGTAATAGGAGTCTCCGACCCGGCGGCTGTCTCTGTTGTAGGTGTTCCGGGGGTGGGAGTGCCTGCCAGAAGTGTGGCGGTAAGTGTCAATAATACTGGGTTAATCGTTTCGGTTGGGGTTGGCTGCGTTGCAGTGGGCTCGGCGCTTAGAATAACCAGTGTTTCAGTTGGGATCGGGGACGATGTTGGCAGGGCTGCCAATGTCTGCTCCGAAAGCACCGCGGCAGTAAGCCGCAATTCCTCATCCGGTACCGGCGATGGTCCGCCTTGTGACTCGGAAGGCGCCGGGAAGCACGCGCTCAATAGTGATCCCAAGGCGATGACAAGCAAAATCCTTTTAATCATCCCAGCTCCGGGGACCTGTCAGGCTTTCTGCCCCGCAGCAACTTCCATGAACTGATTGACGACATCCCTCAACATCCGTTCGGGCAGGGCGCCGACCTGGCGGTGAACAACTTTCCCGTTGAACACGAACAACAAGGTCGGGATCCCTTGAATTCCAAACTTTTGCATCCACTGCGCATGGTCATCAGTGTTCACTTTGGCGACCAATAATTTACCTTCCAGTTCTTTTGCAAGCTTGTCGAGAGTCGGGGCAATCATCTTGCACGGATTGCACCATGGCGCCCAAAAATCCACGATCACCGGGACCTCGGACTGCATGACGATTTTCTCGAACGACTCATCGGTTATGTGTAGCGGTTCTCCAGACATTCTTGATCCTTTATTATTTCCTTATTGACTGGTTCATTTAGCCAAAAAAGTATAACATAAAATCCCTGATATAATCGCCGCCCATGAGCGTTTTCTCACGTTGGAAAGAGGGACTTTCCCGAACAAGCAAAGCCGCATTTGGGCAGATCGCATCCATTCTTGGCACGACAGAGATCACAAACGAAACCTGGGATGATCTCGAAGCTGTTTTGATCCAAGCGGATATGGGAATCGAAACAGCCGGCTCCGTCCTTGAGGAATTAAAACGCCTCACCCGCGCCGAAGGTTGGACGCGCTCCGACCAGCTTTCTTCTGCGCTGAAACGGGAATTGCGAGCGCGGCTGATGCCGCCTCCAACCCTGAGTTATGACGATTCGCCCAGTGTGATCCTTGTTGTCGGGGTCAACGGTTCGGGCAAGACCACAACCATCGCAAAACTTTCAGCGGCTTTTACCGCGTCGGGAAAAAAAATCCTGCTCGGCGCGGCAGATACATTCCGTGCGGCGGCGGTCGATCAACTTCAGGTCTGGGGAGACAGGCTGAACGTCGAAGTGATCGCGGGGGCTGCCGAAAGCGACCCGGGCGCGGTGGCGTTCAGCGCCGTCCAGGCTGGGATCGCCCGTGGCGTTGACCTAATCATGATAGACACGGCTGGACGCCTTCATACCCGCTTTAATTTGATGGAGGAATTAAAGAAGGTGTATCGCGTGGTTGGCAAGGCTATGAGCGGCGCGCCTCATCACGTCTGGCTGGTGCTCGATGCCACCACGGGGCAGAATGCCCTGCAACAGGCACGCTCGTTCAAGGATGCCGTAAATGTGACGGGCGTGATATTGACCAAACTTGATTCATCTGCAAAAGGCGGCATGGCGTTCGCTATTCAACGCGAACTTAACCTTCCGATCCTTTTCGCCGGGTTGGGTGAAAAAGCTGAAGACCTGACCCCCTTCGATCCGGACGCTTTTGTGGATGGAATTCTGGCAAATTCCCAGGAGTAAACATGCAAGACTTGATGCAACGATTAAATACCGCGAATGAGACCATCCAGCAATTATTGGAGCGTCTTTGACCTGGCTGGCAAACAAGCGCAATTGTACCAACTGGAAAACCAGGCAGGGATGCCCGACTTTTGGAATGATTCTGTTTCTGCCCAGCGGGTGATGAAGAACGTATCGAGTCTGCGAAGCGAAGTGGATGGGTGGAATGCCATCAAACAGCAGGCGCATGATCTGGCTGAACTGGCGAAACTTGATGACGAATCCCTGCGTGCCGAGCTCGAAGCCGAGATTCAAAAACTTGAACGCGAATTGCAAAAGCGGTCCTTTGCAGCAATGCTCTCGGGCCCCTTTGACCATGATGACGCTATCCTTGCCATCCATGCCGGAGCAGGCGGGACAGATTCTCAAGACTGGGCGGAGATGCTCGAACGCATGTACCTGCGCTGGTGCGAGAGCCGCGGTTTTACCGCAGAGATTTTGGATACAACCCCCGGCGAAGAAGCGGGCATCAAAAGTGTGACGATCTCTGTCAGTGGGCAATTTGCTTTTGGATATCTGCGCTCTGAAAAGGGTGTCCACCGTCTTGTGCGCCTTTCGCCCTTCGACGCGGCACACCGCCGTCATACTTCCTTCGCGTTAGTCGAGGTCCTGCCGCAAGTCACCATGGATGAAGCGGACGTGGAGATCAACCCTGGGGATGTAAAAATCGATGTCTTCCGTTCATCAGGCGCGGGCGGACAGAACGTGCAAAAGAACGCCACTGCGGTGCGATTGACCCACATTCCCACTGGTATCGTAGTGACCTGTCAAAACGAACGTTCCCAGACCCAAAACCGCGAGTTTGCCATGCGCATCCTGCGGGCTCGTCTTGTGGAGTTGAAACACGCTGAAAAAGAGGAAGAACGCGCCGTGCTGCGAGGAGAATATACCAAGGCGGAATGGGGGAGCCAGATCCGTTCTTACGTCTTGCACCCATATCAAATGGTCAAGGACCACCGCACCGATTTCCAGGTTGGGAATACCCAGTCAGTTTTGGACGGCGACCTTGATGCTTTTATGGAAGATCATTTGAAGAATACGGCAGGCGGAAAGAAGTAATTACGGAGTTCGAAGTGAAAAACAAAGAGCGGACAGGAAACTGTCCGCTCAATTATTTTGGGGTGATTTAGCCGCCGGTGGGAAGGCGTTTCTCCAGAGTACTGCTGAAGAGGTCTTCCTGTTCGCGGGAAGTGCTTTTGATGGATTTGGCGCGAATCCTGGTCTTGTCGTTCGCTTTGTCCAAAGCCTGCTGCCAGGCGATCTGCATGGCGGTGAACTCGGGGATGTTCGAGGCTTCTTCTTCCATTTCGTAAGCCTCTTCATCCTTTTTACCGCCCTTGCGTTTGCTCTTGCCTTTTCGTTCCATGGTCTTGGGCGCTTCTTCGACGATTTCAGCTTCCTGAAGGGCTTTGATGCTCAGGCGAATCTGCCTTTTGCGGCGGTCCACATCCAGCACCTTGGCTTCCACTTCATCGCCTTCTTTGACCACGGCGCTGGCGGTCTTGACGAAACCGTGCGCCAGTTCGCTGACATGGATCAGACCGGGTCTTTCGGCGCCGAAATCGACGAATGCTCCGTAGGTTTCGAGGCGGGTCACCTTGCCTTTGACCACCATATCTGCCTTGAGTTCCTTCCAGTCGTACGCGAGCGGTTCCACCATTGTCAATTCGATGCGGTCATTGCGCACGCGTTTGACCCAAACGGTGACTTCCTGCCCTTCCTTGAGGACGTCTTCAACTTTGTTGACAGGGGAGTCACTGATCTGCGAAATGTGAAGGACGCCAGGCACGCTTTGCCCTATATCTACCAAGGCCCCCGCCAGAGTGATCTTCAAAACTTTGCCGCTTAGTTTGGTTTTTGGTTCGAGCGCCACGGCGGGCGCGGTATCGGGTGTCGTCATGATATGCTCCTGCTTTTGAAATAATGCCAAGGATTGATTATACCTGTCTGACAAAAAGACGTCAATGAATTTGTAATGAATATTTTATGAGTATTGGCACAATAAAAGCTGATATATGATACGCAAAAAGCATTAACTTGCGAATCCTTCGGGCATCATCGTTTCCCCGCCCGGTAGGCCAAGCCTCAAAATATCCTTTTCGCGGTCCGGGTAAGACTTCAATAATTCTGATTGCGTGCCGCCTGTAAAAATGTCACCTGTGAATCCAGGCGCGAGCGTACAACCGAAGAGTGAATATCGCCCCCCTTCCACACAATTCCCCGCCTGCCACACCCCTGCCGGGATCACAAATTGCACATTTTGCCCTTTTAGTGGATCACTGCCCATAATCACATCCCGGCTCGATCCATCGGGATACAACAGAATCAACCGCAGCGGATCGCCGCCATAAAAATGCCACATCTCATCAATGGTCAACTTATGAAAATACGAAACGCTGCGCGGCTCGTGACAATACATACCGATCATCCCCGTCCCAAACGGTTTCCCGTTGGGTAAACTTTCCGCCGACCGGTATGTGCTTGCAAACAAAGTTCCCTCCACTGGCAATGGCTGAAGCTTGAAATGCTCAATCAATTCTTTTATCGTTGCATCCATCTAAACTCCGTTTATTGCCCGCTGGCCACTAATAAATGTCTACTGGCTCTTCACCGTCAAATTTACCACTGTTGCGCCGCTTGCCTTCACCAAATTATCTGGCGTGATCATGACCTCCTCACCCCATTGTCCCGCCCCCGTTCCCAGAATCGGCTCATTCATCAGAGTCGCTTCGAGGAAGGAACGGAATCCCGCGGGCTGCCAGCCAAAGGCGGGGATTGAACCGATGATATAGCCTGTCACTTCCTTTACACGTTCCGGCGGCGCCATCTGAATATTGCGGGAGCCGATGGCTTTCTTCAAATTACCAGAGACGGCGTTCTGATCGCCGCCCAACATCACCAGTACGCACTCGCCAGTGTCCACCACTTGAAAGACCAGCGTCTTTACAGCTTGCCGTTCAGGAAAATCCAAAACCCTGGCGACGTTCGCCGCGCCTTTCTCTGTCTCCGGTGAAAAACTTTTGGCTTCGTAGGGAATATTATTTTTATCCAAATGCAAATGTGCGGGTAGTTTCATAAATCAAGTCCTTTACGTATGATATCAACGATTTCTTCAGGTGTATGAGAAATATCAATGATGATCGCCTCTCGCGGCTCTTCCAACGCCTCGAATTGACTCTGCAATAATTGTACCGTCATGTAGTGACCCATACGGCGCTTCAGACGTGTTTCGACCTGTTCGTACGACCCGTGCAGGTACACAAACCGTACCTTTTCGTTCACCGCTAATGTCTCGCGGTAACGCTGCTTCAATGCCGAGCACGCCAACACACACGGTCGTTTCCTCCCCCCTTGCTGAAGGATTAATCCTCTCAACACCTCCAACCATCCGGCGCGATCTTCATCGTTCAATGGGATCCCGTTTGACATTTTCTCTTTATTCGCCAGCGGATGAAATTCATCGGCGTCGAAGAACTCCCAGCCCAGCGCCTGCGCCAGCAGCGAACCGATGGTTGTCTTGCCCGACCCGGAAACACCCATAACGACAACAGTTTGTATTTTCATGCCATTTATTAACCTTTCAAGACGACAATCACTCACTCCGGCTTGAAAGGAAAATGCCCAATAAAATCAACGCCCCGCCGATCAATGTCATCAACGACGGCGTTTCATTGAGCAGAAAGTATGCCAGCGTTGCCGAACCGATCGGTTCCCCCAGCACCGTCACGGCTACCAGTGCGGCATTCAGATATTTCAAAGCCCAGTTATAGGTGCTGTGCCCGATCAATTGTGGAATTGCCGCCAGTAGAAAGATCCAACTGTAGGTTGTTGTCTTGTAGCCAAACGGAGTATTACCTGAAATGAGCAGGATGATCATGAGTGTGACAGCGCCCATGCCGTATACCAAAAAAATATATGGCACAAGCGAAGTTCCCGTTCTCAACTTGCGGCCGATGATTAGGTAACCCGTCACTGCCCAGGCACCCATCAAAGCCAGAAAATTACCCCATATGGCGCGTCCTTGCAAAATGTCACCCAATGCCGGACATACCAGACCGTTATTCCATGCGCAGGCATCGCCCAATGCGATGATCGCCCCGCCAATGACCGCGATCACCAAACCAACGACAGTTGTTCTAGTGATGTGCTCCTTTAAAAACAACGGTGAAAGCAGAGCTACCCACATGGGACCCGTTCCAACGAAAACGACCGAACTGGCGACACTGGTGTATTCAAGAGACGTGATCCATGTGGCGAAGTGTAAGGCGAGAAAAATGCCCGAGAAAACGCCGAGCAGCATCTCGATCCGTGTCAAGCGTTTGATCTCATCCAGATGACGGGAGAGTGCGACCGGTGCGATCAGCAATGTTGCGAAAGTCAACCTCAAGGCCGCGATCACAAGCGAAGGAGCGCCGTCGGCTTGTGCAAAGCGGATAAAAATGCTGGAGGTCGAAACCGCCAGTGTGGCGACGATCAAAGCAAAAGGGAGCAGGAAGCGGGTTTTTGAATCCATAATCCGCCCAGTGTAACTGAAAAATTCAGGCGCGGTTATAAACTTGCACTTCAAAGGAAGGTATGCTACATTCAAGTTATCATCAAGCAAAGGAGAACTATAAAATGTCTACAGTGAAACAAGAGATCGCTGCAATGGTGGTCAAGAAAGTGAAGGGCATTACCCAGCCGCAAGCCGAACAAGCCGTGGAAGTGGTGCTTGATTTTGTCGAAAAGAAATTGCCGCCTAATATCGGCAGCAGACTTGATGCCATCCTCGCCGGGAAGGTTGACTTGAGCGACGGTATCGGTCTCGATGATGCCGCGGGGTTGCTGGGCGGTTTGCTCGGAGACAAGAAATAATCATTCCTAATGAACTGTCGTATCCGAAGAGATACGGCAGTTTTGTCTGGTGTTTGGAATTTATTAGATTTTTGTAATAAAATTGATTTATTCTTGCGGCCCGTGGGCAGGCAGGATAAAATTGGAAGACCAATTCAAACTTACCAACTCCAAGGAGAATCCCATGGCTTTTGAACTTCCCAAACTTGCATATGCATACGACGCCCTCGAACCTCATATCGATGCGCGCACGATGGAGATCCACCACACCAAGCATCATCAGACTTATATTACCAATTTGAACGGCGCTGTCGAGAAAACGCCTGAGTTGCAGGGTAAGTCACTCGAAGCCATGCTCAGCGACCTCAACGCCATTCCCGAAGGAGTGCGTATGGTTGTTCGAAATCATGGCGGCGGCACCTATAACCACAACCTTTTCTGGGAGGTGATGGGACCCAAAGCGGGCGGCGCTCCGAAAGGCGACCTCGCAAAGGCAATCGATGCTTCCTTTAAATCCTTTGACGCCTTCAAAGATGAATTTACCAAAGCCGCAACCACGCGCTTCGGCTCCGGCTGGGCTTGGCTCGTCAAAAAGGGCAGCGGACTCGCTGTGATCTCCACTGCCAATCAGGATTGCCCTCTGATGGATGGACTAACTCCCATCCTGGGCATCGATGTGTGGGAACATGCCTACTACCTCAATTATCAGAATCGCCGTCCCGACTACATCGCCGCCTTCTATAATGTGATCAACTGGGAAGCCGTGTCGGCAAAGTTCTCTGCATAGAGTTTTAATGAAGATAAAGCCCCGTCGTGAAGGCGGGGCTTTTTTATTTTTCCATATATTCTCAAAATCCACAGCAGATCCACGCGCCAGCCATCAACTCTTCGGGGATACCGTTCGGCTCGGAAAATTGCCTCGCTACGAACTTGCCGCCCTGCATCACGTATTCGATGTTTTTTCTATCGGCAAGTGAACGCAGGTCGTCGAGTGGGTTTTTCTTGACCACGATCAAATCCGCCAGCTTCCCGGCTTCGAGCGTGCCGAGTTTGGAATCCCAACCCAGGGCGCGCGCGGCATTCTTCGTCGAAGCCACAATGCAATCCATGTTCGACATCCCTGCTTGGGACATGTAATACAGTTCCATCGCGTTTTCGCCGTGGAAGTTGTACGGCGTGGCGGCGTCCGTTCCCATGGCGATGGGAACGCCCATTTTGTACGCCTCACCGATCGAGCGCAATGCGTCTTCCTGAGTCTGTTTGCTTTTCTCCATGATCCAATCCGGGATGCCGGGTCGGTCGCCGTAGATCACGTCGTATCCCGCTTTCAACGTGGGTACGAGGAAGATTTCTTCTTTTGCCATCCGTTCCATCAGGCGCGGATCCTGGTTGAGATACGTCCCGTGTTCGATGGTCTTTGCTCCCGCCACCACTGCATTGCGGATTCCTTCAATCCCGTGTGCGTGGGCCGCGACGATCTTGCCGACCTTTGCCGCCTCTGTCACCGCCGCGCGGATCTCTTCCATTTCAAATGTTGCCGCGCCGGGTTTTTCTCCGGGAGCTAAAACCGCGCCCGTAGCCAAAACCTTGATGAGGTCGGCTCCGGCCTTCAGTTGTTCCCGAGCCGCCTTGCGGACTTCATCAACACCGTCGGCTTCACGGTACATGCCGTCGTACCATTCCGTTCCAGTTGTTGTGATCGAGAGAAGTTTGCCAGCCAACGACATGCGTGGTGCGGCGAATAGCCCCATCTCCACGGCTTTGCGAAGTGAGAACTCGAGGTGATGCCTTCCGCCCACATCGCGGATGGTCGTCACTCCCGCGGCGAGCGTGTTTTGGGCGTGCTTCAACATGATGAGCGTTGTCCAACCCCAGGGACCGGCAAGTGTGCTATCAGGCAGACATTCGGCGGCAATATGAACGTGGCTGTCGATCAAGCCGGGCATGATGGTCTTACCCGTCAGGTCGAGTTCGTGGATCTCCTGCCCATCGGGGTTTTTCCAATCTTCGACCTTCCCCGCAAATAAAATCTTCTCACCCTCAACAGCGACCACGCCGCGCTCGATGGGTTTTGTGCCCGTGCCGTCGATCAATCTCGCATTTTTCAAAACATGGATCGTCATATCATTTTGCCTTCCAATTCTTATATCGGATATAAGCGGGAATCGCCGCTTCTGTGTGTTCGTGTTCCTTGAGTCATTCTGCCAGCCATTGGAGCCATTCGAAAGCCGTACCGCGTTTCGCTGAGCGCGGAAATTCCATTCCATGTAAAGTTTGCACCGATGAAAATGAACATCAATGCCACAGACATAACTACACAAAACCTATGGCGTTTCTGCGTATTGTCGAACCCACCAATCCGTGCCGGGAAGACCGCTTTTTTTCACCAGCCCCAACAGTTTGTCGATGTCGAAATATACCCGTCGCATATCCGACCGAAGGAAATTCCCATCCTGCTCGACGATGGCATACTCAGCCCAGGGCAACAAACGGGGTGGATTGCCTGGTGTAAAGGGGTAAAGAAAAGCATTTCCCACACTGCCCGAGTTGAGGATCAAATTTTTCCCATTCCGCCTGTACATTTGAATGTGCGAGTGACCGCCGATGAAAACCGACGCGCTTTGTCCTTTGAACAACTCGTCCAATTTCTCCGGAGGCGTGGTCGCCACGATCAGGTCCGTGGTCGACCTGGGTGAGCCGTGGAAAGCCAACAGTTCAATGCCATTGTTGAATTTAACTGTATGCGTGTCTTTGAACGAACGGATGAAAGCCAGATCCGCGGCGGAAAGTTGATCCACCCCCCATTCCAGGTCGGGAATCAAGTGAGATGTAATTTCAAATTCCGCAGAATGTTCAGGGTCGAGGATCGCCTGGTCGTGATTACCCATGATTGTGACGGCATTCGATTCCCTCAACGCCTCCAACACTTCGCACGGTTGCGGACCCAGGCTGACCGTATCGCCAAGGCAGATCAACTGATCAATACCTTCTTTTTTGATGTCTGCCAGGACGGCTTCGAGTGCGGTAAAACTGCCGTGAATATCTGAAATAAATCCAATTCGCATGATTTTGATAATTTTACACGACGCGGACTGTTTTTCCCCTCAAATTAGCACTTTTGGGTGATGGACAGAGCTGCGCTTCTCACCGGTATCGAGCCTGGTCTCACCTCCCAAGCCTTTACCCACCCCGAATCGTGATCTCCTCCGCGTTGACCTCCGCTTCGAGCATGTCGCCGTATTGAATCTCTGGAATCTCCATGGCAATGAATTCCAACAGGCTTGGGTCTTGAAAGTGCCTTTTCTTCGTTTCGGGGTGTGGATAATACACCCAACCCGGATAAGCCCTGCCATTGAAATGAACGAAGCCGCGCGAAAAAGAGAACGTTTCAGGCGGGTGCAGGTCCGTCCACTCCACAAGCGGAAATGTAAACTCAGGCGCAGACATTTCGAAGGTAAGCGGTGCAATTGAGATATTGAGTGTCCCGTTGAAATATCCGCCCAGGTCCAACCCCAGCGCTTTGAATAGCGGCTTTTGCTTTTCGAGTGCGCTGTACGGATAATCCTTCGACGGGCGCGATGCGACCTGATGTCCGCGCATAAGAACGCCATGGACTCGTTTGAACATGGAGGCAGTATATCAAACCGGATTTAATTTTCCCAGCGACGAATCATGCTATTCTATAAATGCCCGACCTTCAACCGGATCGGGCGGGAGTAAGGAAATGGAAATCGAAATTGGAAAGGTCACGCATTACTACAACCACCTTGGGGTGGCGGCGCTTTCGCTGGTGGGGGGACTTAAACTGGGAGACAAGATCCACATCCTCGGGCACACCACCGACTTCACCCAGCGGATCACATCGATGGAGGTAAATCATCATACGGTACTTTGGGTAAAGCCCGGTGACAACATGGCGCTTCGGATCATCCAGCCTGTGCATGTTCACGACACCGTCTATCGTATTGTGGAAGAGGAAGCAGAGCCAACAGGTTGATAAATTCACCTGCCAAGTTGTTGAATGAGTTTGTCGAAGACCTTGCCGTAGTTATCGGTGGCGGCGACGAGGAAGTCGGTGAAGTTGACATTGGCGGAGTGATCCGCTTTGTCGGACATGGCGCGGACGCACAGGAAAGGTACTTTGTTGATCTCACAGGTGTGAGCAATGGCGGCAGCTTCCATATCCACGGCGATGGCGTTGTGGATCGTAAGCAGTTGACCGGCTTTTTCCACACTGCTGATGAACTGGTCGCCGCTGACGACACGACCTTTGTACACCGTGGGTTTGTGACCGTTGATCTCGTCGAGGGTTAGCGAGTTGGCGGTTTTAAATGCCAGGTCACTTAGTTTGGGGTCTGTACCGAACGTGTGGCGCGATGTGAAACCAAGTTGACCTGATTCTGGTTTGGTAACAACATCGAAAAGGATTTCGCCGGGTTTCATGCCCCAACCGGTCAGGTCGAAGTCATGTTGAATGGCATCGGTGGCAACGACGAGGTCGCCGACATCGAGATTAGGAGCGAGCGCGCCGGAACTGCCCATATTAAAGAGCGCATCCGGTTCGAAGAAATCAATCAGTTGTTGTGTTGCGATCACCGCGTTGACCTTGCCCGGGTCACAGCGCGTGAGATATACCTGATGTCCGTGCATGTCGCCGTGCCAGTAGGTGCGGCCGCCGCGTTCAATTTTTTCGAGGTGATGTGAAAGCGCGCGGATAGGGATGAGTTCTTCGTCCAATGCGCCGATAATGCCGATTTTCATGAGCAAATTTCCTTCCAGATGATTTTTGCTTCCGCTATTGGGAACGATTTTACCGCTTCTCCCTCCCGGCGGCGGAAAATCCGGTTTTAGCTAACAACAGCGTATTATCTTGACACCCAAAATCAGGCATGATAATCTTGCGCATGCTGCCCGGCACGTGGCGTTACGCGCGCCATGGCGGGCATAAATTTTTAACAGCAGGAGTAATAAAATGTCTGAACGTATCGTTGGAACCGTCAAATGGTTCAATGCGACCAAGGGCTACGGCTTTATTGGACGCGATGGAGGCGAGGATGTGTTCGTTCACTTCAGCGCCATTCAGAGCGACGGCTACCGTAAGTTGGAAGCCGAGCAGAAGGTGGAGTTTTCCATCGAGGAAGGACCGAAGGGTTTGCAAGCCGCGAACGTGGTGCCCGTCTCGTAAGAAGATAGAAAATCGATTTGCCAACCAAACAGGACCGTCGTGAGACGATCCTGTTTTTTTTATTTCCTATTCACGCCACAAGTTGTTTCCATCAAATTCAGACTTATAAGATTTGATTACATTCTTTTCAAACACCTTCCATTCCTTCTGGGCCATGACTTTCGTCACTATTTGGATATGCTCAGTTAGATTTAGAATTTAGTGGAGCCTACCGAGTAACTTTCCCGCCATTTCAGCGACAATTGTAGTGGAGGATCCTTGTGTCCATTCTGAATGTGTTTAAGACAAACGTCAGCCGTCAGGCAACAGCATCTTCGGGGCATGTCGTCCCGGATTCCTACCGTTGTGTACAGTGCGGTATCTGTAACTATAACTGTCCAATAGGTATCGACGTCCGGTCACACGCATGGACGGGAAAGTCGGTCAAACATAGCGAATGTCTCACCTGCGGCGAATGCGTGGCGCGTTGTCCGCGCGGGGTATTGCGTTTCGAACGCACAGACCTGTTCGCGGAGAAGGATTCATGAGATACGTCATCATCGGTACCGGCGTGGCTGGCTTCTCGGCGGTCGAGGCAATTCGCAGCGTGGATCGAAGCGGTGAAGTTATCATGCTTGGCGACGACCCTCATGGATATTATTCCCGCCCGGGTCTGGCATACGTTCTCACCGGTGAATTGCAGGATGTATCGCTCTTCCCCAAAAAACGTGAAGAGTATACCCGTCTGGATTTTATCTACAAAAAAGTGCGTGTCTTGGGGATCGATCGCGCAAACAAAAAACTTCAATTGGAAAAAGAGCCGCTTCAGTCGTATGACAAGCTGCTGATTGCCACTGGAGCCTCAGCCGTCCCCTTGACCGTTCCCGGTGCAAACCTTCAAGGCGTGATGAAGCTCGATGACCTTGAAGATGCCCGCAGGATCTTGAAACACGCCAAACGCGGACGGACAGCGATCGTAGTGGGCGGCGGCATTACAGCTCTCGAACTGACCGAGGGTTTGGTGGCACGGGGTGTTCGTGTCCAGTATCTTTTACGGGGCAACCGGTATTGGAGTAACGTGCTGGATGAACACGAGTCGCGCATCGTCGAAGCCCGTTTGCAGGAAGAAGGCGTGACCCTGCAATTCCGGTCTGAAGTGAGTGAGATCATAGGCAGGGGCGGCAAGGTGACCGGTATTCGCCTGTTGGATGGTCGCGCGATGAAATGCGATATGGTGGCATTCGCTGTAGGTATCAAGCCGAGACTCGATCTAGCGCGCACCGCAGATATTGCCCTGGATCGAGGGATTCTCGTGAATGAATTCCTACAGACCAACGACCCGCAAATTTTCGCCGCGGGCGATGTGGCGCAAGTCTACGATCCGCTTTCGGGTCGCTCCGTATTGGATAGTTTATGGAGCCCCGCGCGTGAACAAGGTTATACCGCAGGCTTGAATATGGCAGGGCAAAAAAAGCCATACCTCAAAGCCGTACCATTCAATGTGACCCGCCTTGCCGGGTTGACAACCACGATCATCGGCGCGGTGGGCGGCGGGGTTGACGAAGATGTGGTGGGTATTGCGCGCGGCGACAGCGAAACCTGGCGTCAGCTTCCCGATGCCATTGTGGTGCAGGGCGGCTTTGAGGTTAACCATGTCCGTGTGTTGATTGGCGAAGACCGCATCATCGGCGCTGTGGTGATGGGTGACCAGAAATTATCTGCGCCGCTGCAAGCGATGGTTTCAAAAAAGATCAACATCGCCTCCATCCGCGATACATTGCTCCGGAAGGACGTCAAGATCGCGGATGTGCTCGTGGATTTCTGGTCACATCATTTGGCGAGTGCATAAAATAATTCCGTCATTGCGAATGCCGTTCTTTGGCGGCGAAGCAACATCATGATTACGTCTGGGACTCTTCGGGTTTCGCCTTCGCAATGACTTAATCTAAATTGCCTCGGGAGGGCATCAATAATGCTTCGTGGGAATATTGAACTTTGGCTTGCGTTCATAACCTGTGTTTTGATCGGTGCGGGATACGGGCTTTTTGCAGTATGGAGTCGCGAGATTCCTGCTGCCAGTGAACTGTTCGGACACACCCTTGGGATCTTCGGCTTCATCCTCATGCTTTTGACGGAGACCCTGTACAGCATCCGCAAACGGAGTCGCAGCGCCGCATTGGGTCGAATGTCCACCTGGTTGAAATTACATATATTCATGGGGCTGGTTGGTCCGTTTATGGTCTTGCTCCATTCTTCATGGAAGTTCAACGGGCTGGCGGGCGCGGCCACCTTGTTGACCGGTGTCATCGTCGTCAGCGGCTTTATTGGGCGTTATATCTTCACCCGTATTCCACGCACCATGGACGGACTTGAGATCGAAGGGACACTTTCACAAGAAGCGCTCAAGAGAGCCCGTCAACTGATGGCGCTCTGGCATACGGTTCACATTCCCATCGGTATTGCCTTATTCCTATCCGCCTTTGTGCATTTGGGCGGGGCATTGTATTACGCCACGTTCCTTAAATAAGGAGAGGACATGAATAATACCAATCGTCTCGGTTGTCTGACTGGTTCAGGGTTTGTCGCCGCATTCATAACCCTGTTTGTGCTTGTTGGCGTGGCATTTGCCAGCGGCTCGCAAATGTTCAGTTCCGGTGCGTTGAATGCGCAGCCCGGCGAACCGATGGGCGGCGTCGCGTCCCATGCGGAAATCACCGAATGCAAAGTTTGTCACTCTGCGCCCTGGGAACGCGCCAGTATGGCAAACCGCTGCCTGGAGTGTCACACGAATGTTGCCGCTCAAATGCTGGATGTCGCACAACTACACGGCAGCATCGTTCAAAAATCCCCCAGCCTTGCCTGCCGCGACTGCCACAAAGAACATCGCGGGCAGACGGCATCTCTCACCGACCTTGGTGAAAACACCTTTCCGCATGAAAGCTTCGGCTTTACATTGGACGAACATACACGGATGGAATCCGGCGAACCGATTACCTGCGATTCGTGCCACGGAGAAGACTTGACGGTTTTTGCCTCAGACTCGTGCCAGTCCTGCCACAGCGATCTGGACATTGTCTTCACCCAGACTCATGTTCTTTCGTTTGGCAACGAGTGCTTGGCTTGCCACGACGGCGTGGACCGTTTCGACGATTTCAACCATAATGCCTATCCCTTCAAACTCGAAGGCGGACATGCGGATGATATTCCCTGTACCAAATGCCATCTGGATGCGCGTTCGATATCCGACCTTCAATCTGCATCACAAGATTGTTTTTCCTGTCATGCGCAGGACGATCAGCACAATGGCGGGTATGGGACGAGTTGCGAGTCCTGTCACAATCCCGGCTCCTGGGAGGACGCGATCTTTGACCACAATCTCTCTGCTTTCAGGTTGGAAGGAGAACACGCTGAAGCTGCCTGTGAAGAATGTCATG
>ERZ761607.2911-NODE-2911-length-17538-cov-6.119888_pt1 | contig 17538 bp, 17 predicted proteins | sample MGYA00511164_ERZ761607 | MGnify/ENA primary metagenome ERZ761607 (study PRJEB28899, sample SAMN02445080) | bioreactor sludge metagenome | biome: EBPR sludge | place: Australia: Brisbane, Thorneside Wastewater Treatment Plant | collected 2011-06-22 ...
ACGACGAAACTTCATCGTCCAGGCACGAGTTTTGTCGGCCAGCCGACGAAACTCCCGCTCGCGCGGCCGCATGAGTCGGCTGCGATCAGCCGGAGTACGGCACCGCCGAGACAACCTCGACCTTGTTGGTCCGGCCGTTGGGGCCGGTGAACTCCACGACGCTGCCGGTCTCGGCGCCGAGCAGGGCGGCACCGAGCGGGGCCTGGGGGGAGAAGACGGTCACGCCCTCGAGGTACTCCTCGTTCTCCCGGGCGCCGAGGAGGAAGGTCTCGGCCTCGTCGTCCTTGTCACCCTCGAACTTGTAGGTCACGACCTTGCCGGCGGCCACCACGCCGTCGTCGGCGGGGACGGTGGTCTCGGCGTTCTGGAGCACGTGCTCGAGCTGGCGGATCTGCCCCTCGAGCTTGCCCTGCTCCTCGCGAGCGGCGTGGTAGCCGCCGTTCTCGCTGAGGTCGCCCTCGTCGCGGGCCGCGCTGATCCGGCTCACGATGTCCTGGCGCTGGGGGCCTTTCATGTCCTCCAGCTCCGCGCTCAGCTGGTCGAACGCCCTCTGGGTCAGCCAGATGGGTCCCTGCTGCTCGGTCTGCTGGGTCATGGGTGTGCTCCTGCGGTGTCTCTCGATGGAATCGATGCGAATCGATGGGACGGGGGCGTCGTACGACGACGCCTGTCGTCGCGGGGCCGGGCCAGAGTGCCGCTGTGGCTCGGCGGGACGACCAGAACGAGAAGTCTAACCCGTCTGCGACCGAGGACTAAGTCGAACGCGTTCTCTTCGGGTCAGCGCGGGCGGTCCTGGCCCGGTGCGGTGCACCCCTGGCTCTCGACCGAGGTAGCCCTGCGGTCGGTGCGGATCGTCTGCACCTGACGCTTGCCCTGGGTCGGATCGGGCGTGAAGGTGAGCTCGCCCACGGTGGTGTGGTCCTCGGCGTACGCGCGCAGGGTGCAGGAGGCCTTCACATCGACAGCGTCCAACGAGACCACGAGGACGGCGGTCACGTGGTGGTCGTCCTGGACCGAGAACGTCTCCAGTTCGGAGGTGACCTGCGGCGTCGAGTGCTCGTAGACCGTCCAGCCGAGCCAGGCCGCAAAGACCACCGCCAGGGCGGCCGCCGCGGCGATCGTGGCGCGCCTGCGCAGGGGTGACGGCGCGCCGTACCGGTCGTTGAGGGTGTCCTGCGCGCTCACGGAGCAAGGGTCGCACCTAGGGTGGGGAGGGTGACCGCTGGACCCAAGGTCGGACTCCGTCTGATGCACGTGCACGCCCACCCCGACGACGAGTCGAGCAAGGGGGCGGCCTCGACCGCGAAGTACGTCGCCGAGGGCGTCGACGTTCACGTGGCGACCTGCACCGGCGGGGAGCGCGGTTCGATCCTCAACCCCAAGATGGATCGCCCCGACGTCCTCGAGAACATCACCGAGATCCGGCGCCAGGAGATGGAGCGGGCCCGCGACATCCTGGGCATCCGCCAGGACTGGCTCGGCTTCGTCGACTCCGGGTGGCCGGAGGGTGACCCCAAGCCGCCGCTGCCCGAGGGTTGCTTCGCGCTGGTGCCGCTCGAGGAGGCCGCCGCGCCGCTGGTGGCGCTGATCCGCGCGTTCAAGCCGCACGTGATGACGACCTACGACGAGCGCGGCGGCTACCCGCACCCCGACCACATCAAGTGCCACGAGATCTCGGTCGAGGCGTTCGCGGCCGCGGCCGACCCGGAGCGCTACCCCGAGCTGGGAGAGCCGTGGCAGGTCCAGAAGCTTTATTACCACCACTCCTTCAACCGGCCCCGGATGCTGGCCTTGCACGAGGCGATGCTGGCCCACGGCCTCGAGTCGCCGTGGGAGGAGCGGCTCAAGGAGTGGAAGGAGGAGCCGGAGTGGGACGCCCGGATCACCACCAAGGTGCCGTGCGGGGACTACTTCGGCGTTCGTGACCAGGCGCTGTTGGCCCACGCGACCCAGATCGACCCGGATGGGTTCTGGTTCGCCATCCCGCGCGAGATCCAGGTCGAGGTCGCCCCGACCGAGGACTTCGAACTCGTGACGTCCTTCGTCGAGAGCGAGTTGCCCGAGGACGACCTCTTCGCCGGCATCACCCCCTCCACGACTGCCCCGTCGGCCTGAGAGACTGGGGCCATGTCCGTCGCAGCCGTCCTGTTCCCCGTCGCCGAGCTGATCGTGCGGGTCACGGACGAGACGCCGAAGGACGAGGACGTGAAGGCCGGGTGGACGGCGTTCGTGCTGTTCCTGCTGCTGATCGGAGCCGTCGTCGTGCTCGGCTTCAGCCTGGTCAAGCAGCTGCGCAAGGCCGAGGCGGCCAAGGAGGCGGGGGTGTACGGCGACGAGCCGTCCGCCGCTGACGACGCCGAGTCCGCAGAGCCCGAGAACCACTCCGCCTCCTGACCGGTCACACCGAGCGCGTGGAGGCGGCTCCGAGGCTGGTTCCCGTGCGCGAGCCCACGGCGCCGTCGGGCGTGGTGCTGGTGCTCCACGGCGGCGCCGCGCGCGGCGACCGGGCGATGGTCAGCCCCACGCAGCTCTCGGTGGTCCGGTTGATCCCGACGGCCCGCGCGGTGGCTCGCGTCGGCCGGGGCCAACTGGCGGTCTACCGGCTCCTCAACCGCTACCGGGGCTGGGACAGCGAACACACCCCCGTCGATGACGCGCGGTGGGCGATGGCGGTGCTGGGGGAGCGGTTCCCGGATGCGCCGTTCGGGCTGATCGGCCACTCGCTCGGAGGCCGCGCCGCGCTGCTGGCCGGCGACCAACCCGGCGTCCGGTCGGTGGTGGCGCTCAACCCGTGGGTCTACCCGACCGACATCGCCGACCTGTCCGGTCGTCGGGTTCTGGTCGTGCACGGGCTCGAGGACCGGATCGCCTCGCCCGACCGAGCCCGTGCGGTGGTGCACAACCTGGCCCGCACGGCCGACGTGGAGTTCGTGCCGATCCCCGAGGGGAAGCACGGCATGGTCCGGCACGGGCGCGAGTTCGACCGCCGAGCGGCGGAGTTCACCGCGGCGGTGCTGCACGACCTGGCGTGAGCGGTCAGCCGGTCTCGGCGACCGCTGCCCGGTAGCGGTCGAGTAGAAGGCTCCAGTCGCCGTACTTCTCGCGGTAGCTCGCGTTGTCGTCGTTCCACCCGCCGTGCTCGAACTCCACCCGGGTCCCCGCATCTGTGCCGGTGAACGTGACCTCGAGGGTCGAGGGGTGCGCGGGGTCCATGGCGAGCCAGAAGGTCTGCGCGTAGCGCGCGCCCGGCTCCCAGACCGTCACGTTGCCAAAGGGGTACGGCGAGTCGCCGTGCACCATCGCGACGGGGGGACCCACCTCTGGGACGATCGCGATGCCGTCGAAGGAGTCGGGATCGGGCGTGTACGCGCGGTCCCACCACGAGCCCATGCCCAGGGTGAAGACCTCGAAGGCGAGTGCAGGGGTGGCGTCGACGACGAAGGCGTTGCGGATCGGGTCCACGCGGCCATTCGACCACGACGCCCACACTGAGCGGTTAGGCCGCCCAGCGAGTGGCGTCGGACATCAGGTCGGCAAGCTTGGACACGCCCTGCAGGTCGGCGCGCCGGTCGAGCAGGTCCTGGACGTGCCGGCGGTAGCGGACGCCCGCCTCCCGGCGGCGGTCCTCGCGCTCGGCGGCGGTCTCGGTGAGCGATTCAGGGGTAAGCACGTCGCGTCTCCTTAAGAGTAGTGAGTTAGTAGACATACACTACATCATGAGGGAGTGCCGCGGCTCTGTCGGTTGTCGGGGCGTTGGTGCGAGGCCGAATGCCGTTCGCGCGACCTCCGTGCCGCCGACGCCGACCTTTCATCTGGCATTCGCCTACCGGACCGGGTCCGCGCACGAGGCTGGCGGCATGCATCGCACGAGCCTGCTCGCCGTACCCGTCCTGCTTGCCCTCTCCACGGCCGCGACTGCCTCGGCGGCCAACTCCCCGACCTCCGCCGGCGCACACGAACCGACCACGATCACCGTCGCGATCGACAACGAGACCCCGGTGCTGTACGACGACGAGGACGGTGGCAACACGTCGGGTGACGATCCGGCGATCTGGGTGCACCCGAGCCGCTCGGACCGCTCGATCGTGGTGGTCACGGCCAAGGAGGGTGGACTGCGGGTCTACGACCTCGCCGACCGCGAACTGCAGTCGTTGCCGTCCACCGTCGCCCCGCAGGGCGACGCGATCGCGGGCCGCTACAACAACGTCGACATCGCCTACGGTCTTCGGGTCCGCGGCCACCGCGTCGATGTCGCCGTCGTCTCGGACCGCTACAACGACACGCTGCGCTTCTTCGCGATCGATCCCGGGGGTGCGGCGGCGAGCACCCCGCTGTCCGAGATCACGGCTCCTGGGCAGGACTATCTCTTCCAGCCCGACCGCGAGGGTGTCGACACCGAGCAGACGGCCTACGGCCTGGCCGTCTACCAGCCGGGACACGGTTCGGCGTACGCCGTGGTCACGCAGGAGGGCACGACCACGATCGCCACGGCCCGCCTCGTGGTCCGCGGCGGCGCGATCGGGTATGCCGGGGTTCGGCAGCTGGACCTGCCCGGGGAGTTCCCGTTGCCCGACGGCACCACGTGGGCGCCCTGCGAGGAGCCCGGTGTCGAGCCACAGCTCGAGGGCCTCAGCGTCGACCAGGCCACCGGCGAGATCTACGCCGCTCAGGAGGATGTGGGCCTGTGGCGGATCGGCCTGCCACTCGGCGCCCACAGGCCGGTGCTGGTCGACCGCACGACCGACTTCGGCGTGCACGATGCCTACGACCCGGAGACCGAGGAGTGCGTACCGATCGACCCGGCCGACGAGGGGTTCGGCGGCGACTGGCTGACCGCCGATGCCGAGGGCGTCGACCTCTACTACGGGCCGCGGAAGACCGGCTACGTGATCGTCTCCAGCCAGGGCGACGACTCCTTCGTGGTCTACCAGCGCAAGCACGACGGCAGGTGGGCCAGGAACGAGGTGATGGGGGCGTTCCAGGTCGCTGGCGCGGCCGGGTCGGGCGTCGACGAGATCAACGGCTCCGACGGAGTGGCGGTGACCAACCGTCCGGTCGGCCGGTTCCGCTGGGGCCTGCTCGTCTCCCACGACGAGCCCGAGACCGGTCCGTCCGTCGACCCCGGGCGCGACGCCACCAACTTCTCCTACGTGTCCTGGCGAGACATCGCCGCGGGCCTACACCTGGTCGTCGACACCCGAGCCGGTAACGACCCGCGCTTCGACTGACATCGTGGATCAGGACACCTACACGAGCTTCCGCGGGTCGGGGAATCCGAGGCTGGTGTAACCGGGCGCGCGCTTGGTGAGTGCGGCGGCGAGCACGGGCACCTCGACGTCGTGGTAGTCGTGGACCTCAGCGGTCTGCTTGCCGGGGTGGGCGCGCAACACACGTCCGGCGTACTGGACGAGCCGGCCCTTGAACGAGACCGGTCCGGCGAGGAAGAGGGTGTCGAGTGCTGGGCAGTCGAAGCCTTCGCCGACGAAGTGCCCGGTGGCGACGACGAGGAGAGGTGGCCCATCCGCGGATGGGATGAGGCGTTCGTTTGCGGATGCGCGTTGCTTCGCGCCCATGCCGCCCTTGAGGACGACCGGATCGTGCTCGCGATCTGTGAGTGCTTTCGCGAGGTGGTCGACGTGGCCAGTGCGTTGTGCGAGCACCAGGCAGTGTCGGCCTCGCTCGATCGCGTCCACCACGTCGGTGAGGATCTGTTGGTTGCGCGCCTCGTCGTCGGCGAGTGCACTGTGAACGCCCGCGATCGCGCCAGGGATGGAGAAGTCGACCGGTTCCGCCAATTGGAATGACGTGGGTCTGACGATGAGTACGGGGCGTGGCCGCTCAGCGTCGGCGCCCTCGAGAGTATCGGGGTCGGCGTGAGTGAAGGCGTGGCGGACTGGGCCGAGTTGGAAGCCGATCAGATCGTCGAGACCGTCCCGTCGGTACGGCGTCGCCGTGAGCCCTACCCAGTAGCGAGCCGGGATGGCGCGGACAGCAGCCTCGAATGCTGCGGCCGGAACGTGGTGACACTCATCGACGATGACCTGGCCATACGCGCTCAACTTCTCGTCCAGGTCGGTCCGGCGGGCGAGAGTCTGCAGGGTCGCGATGTCGACGACGCCGGTGAGCTTGGATCGACCTCCCCCGAGTTGACCTGGCTTGATGCCGAGCAGATCTTGGACCTGTCGGCGCCATTGGTCGGCGAGCGTCTTGCGGTCGACCAGCACAAGGGTCGGGACCGGTCGCTGGGCGATGACCGCGCAGGCCATCACCGTCTTGCCCGAGCCTGGCGGGGCGACGAGAACTCCCAAGTCGTGCGGAATCACGGCTTCGACGGCTTCGTGCTGCCGCGGCCTGAGATCGACGTCGGTCGAGAGATCCAACGGGTCTCCGTTGACCCGCTGATCATCGACCTCGATCTTGCTCCCGGCGCCTTCGACGAGTCTCGTCGCCACATCCAGGAGCCCGCGCGGGAGGACGAGATGGTCGTCGAGGGTCTCGTCGTACGACGTGATGATGCGTGGCACGTTCCAGGTCGAGTGGCGACGACGTTGGCGGTCGTAGAACTCCGGGTTGTACGTCGATGCGGCGTGCTTCAAGGTCGCGTAGAGCGAGGGGCTGAGCTCCGAGCCGGGAATCCGCACCGTGCCATCAAGCCCTAGATGCACGATCGGTGCCGGGTTCGGCTGGACCTTCGTCGATCGGGCGGGCTGGGCGCGGTCGACTCGTGCCCCGACTGTCGGCTCCCGAAGCGCTGAAGCGAGCTTGGTGACCTGCTTCGGCGTGAGCCGCTCGAGGGTGGAGAGGTAGTCCCACTGGTCTTCGAAGGGCTCCAACGTCGCCAGATCGAGGAAGACGGTGGCGCCGAGTTTGCGTGAGGTGCCGTGGAGCGGAGCGGCGATCAGGTTGCCAAGACCTTGTCCCGGCAGCACGTCTTGGGACGGGAAGAGGCGGTCGTAGCAGCGCAGATCCATCCGACCGCGGATCGCGATCGCCTCCCGCACGAGCGCCATCCCGAGCTGACGGGCGGTGGCCGCTGGCACGGGATCGGTGAAGAAGGTCCACACGTGCGCGCCGATGCCGGAGCGGGACACCTCCAAGGCGGCCGGGGCGCCGACGGCCCGGGCCGCCTTCAGGTACGCGAGCGCGTCGAGCATCGCGGCCTGTCCGTCGAAGTCGGCGGCGAGCCAACAGGTCTGGTCGCCGCGAAGCATCGGATAGAGGCCGATGTGGACATCGCCGGTCAGGTGGGTCGCGATCACCTCGGGAGTCAGAGGAAGATGCCGAATGTCGGATGCCGGCCGGCCCTTGCGCCATCCGCCTTCGACCGCGGGCATCCAGCCCGACTTGCCGGTGCGGGCATTCTCCCAGCGAACGGCGTAGACGTCGCGCCTCGCGCCGAACAGGGCGGCGTAGAACTCGACCTTGGCCCGCGATGACGAGCGCGCGTCCACGGGACCGGGAGCCTTGTCGAACCAGGCGGTCTGGGCGCCGCGAGCAGGAGCAGCCTCGGCCTCGGTGAGTTTGAGGAGCCTGCGCAGGCGTGCGTTCTCGGCGCGCAGGTCCGCCAACTCCGCTTGCAGCGTGCTCACGCGGTCAATCCTGCCGACTCTCGGCTGCGCTGTCTCAGCGAGGTCGCCGTCCATCGCGGTGTGCCCGTGGCACACTTGCAGGGGTTCCGACCCAGTCAAGGAGGCAGACATGACGGTCAACCCCAAGTCAGACCTGCCCGCCGAGTGGGTCAGCGACAAGCAGGATCTCGCCGAGTTGGTCAAGGCCGTTCGGCCTTACAGCGGTGGGGACGAGTACGCGATTCCGGATTTCTTCGCCAGCGACCAGGAACAGCAGGAGTTCGTTGCGTGGGTGCGCACCGAGCGCGACAAGGAACTCGTCTGACGCATGGCCGTCGTCGTTCTCGACACCGACGTCATCTCGGGGCTGGTCAAGAAGAACCTCCCGGCCGAACTCGACTCGAAACTGGTCGGCCATCAACTCATCACGACGTTCGTCAGCGTCGGTGAACTCGAACGCTGGGCCGTTCAGCGCGACATCGGCGCTCGACGCCGAGCTGAGATCGAGCAGTGGATCGCGGGCCCGATCATCACTGGTGGCCGAGACGTATCCCGCAAGTGGGGCGAACTCATGGCGTACGCCGAGAAGCGTGGTCGCCCACGTCCGGTGAACGACTCCTGGATTGCCGCATCGTGCCTCGTCCACGACGTGGCTCTCGCGACCTTGAACGTCGGTCACTTCGGTGACTTCGCCAGGCACGAGGGACTTCAAATCATTGCGTCGTAGAGTCGCAAGGTTGGGCCGCGCCACGTAACCACGTGGCACGCGTTGATCCCTGTGGCGGTCCCACCCGAAGTGCCCTACTCGTTCTTCGTGCATCACTTTCGTGCATCACTTTCGTGCATCACTCAAACGACACGCTGCGCGTGCCACCGATGAGGAGTTCTAGCAATGGTCAATCGACTGGGCGACGCGACCAGCCCATACCTCCTCCAGCACGCGGACAACCCCGTCGACTGGTGGGAGTGGGAGCCAGCAGCTTTCGAGGAGGCGCGGCGGCGCGACGTACCGGTCCTGCTGAGCGTCGGGTATGCCGCCTGCCACTGGTGCCATGTGATGGCTCACGAGTCGTTCGAGGACGAGACGACTGCGGAGTATCTCAACGAGCACTTCGTGAGCATCAAGGTCGACCGCGAGGAACGGCCCGATGTGGATGCGGTGTACATGGACGCCACCACGTCGATGACCGGGCATGGCGGCTGGCCGATGACCTGCGTGCTCGATCACGACGGGAGTCCGTTCTTCGCCGGCACCTATTTTCCGGACCAGCCGCGACACGGGCAGCCCAGCTTCCGGCAGCTGCTCGAGGCCCTGGTCGACGCGTGGCAGAACAAGGCCGAGGACGTCCAGCGGGTCGCGGGCAAGCTGCGCGAGCACCTCGCCCGGAGCACCGCCCTCGCCGGTGGGGTGATCACCGAGGAGACGTTGGAGGCAGCGGCGCAGCGGCTGGTGAGTGAGTACGACGCGGTGCACGCCGGTTTCGGCGGGGCGCCGAAGTTCCCGCCGTCGATGGTGCTGCGCTTCTTGTTGCTCCGGGAGGGCGACCGGCCCGACGAGCGACGCATGCTCTCCGAGACGTTGGACGCGATGGCGCGCGGCGGGCTCTACGACCAGCTCGGCGGCGGCTTCGCTCGCTACTCCGTCGACGCGGCGTGGGTGGTGCCGCACTTCGAGAAGATGCTCTACGACAACGCCCAACTCTTGGGCCTCTACGCGCGGGTCGGTGGTGCGCTCGGCGAGCGCGTGGCCCGCGAGACCGCCGACTTCCTGCTCCGCGAACTCCGCACCCCCGAGGGTGGCTTCGCCTCCGCGCTCGACGCCGACAGTGAGGGCGTCGAGGGACGGTTCTACGTCTGGACGCCCGCGCAGCTGGTCGAGGCGCTCGGTCCCGAGGACGGCACCTGGGCCGCCCAGGTCTTCGAGGTGACCGCAGCCGGCACCTTCGAGCACGGCAGCTCGACGCTCCAGTTGCTCGCCGACCCAGAGGGGCCGGGGGTGGCGCGGCTGGCCGACGTACGCCGCCGGCTGCTCGAGGCGCGCGCCGGCCGTGTGCGGCCGGCCCGCGATGACAAGGTGGTCGCCGCCTGGAACGGCCTGGCGATCAGCGGCCTCTGTGACGCCGGGCTCGCGCTCGGCGAGTCGGCGTACGTCGACGCTGCGGTGTCCGCGGGCGAGCTGCTCTGGCGGGTCCACGTGGTCGACAGTCGGTTGCGGAGGGTCTCGCGCGACGGGGTCGTGGGTGGACCTGCCGGGGTGCTCGAGGACCATGGGTGCGTGGCCTCGGGGTTCCTCGCGCTGGTGCAGGCGACCGGTGACGGGGTGTGGCTGGAGCGGGCGACCCACCTGCTCGACGACGCGCTCGACCGGTTCCGGGCCGACGACGGCGGGTTCTTCGACACCGCCGCCGACGCCGAGGCCCTGATCGCGAGGCCGCGGGATCCGGCCGACAACGCCTCACCGTCCGGGCTCTCCTCGATGGTGCACGCGTTGGTCGAGGCACACGCGCTGACCGGCGTTGGTCGCTACCGCACCGCCGCCGAGGAGGCGCTCGCAACTGTCGCACCTCTCGCGGCGCAGGCGCCCCGGTTCGCCGGCTGGTCGCTGGCGGCCGCACAGACCATGGTCGCCGGCGGTCCGCTCGAGGTCGCGGTCGTCGGGCCACCGGGCGAACAGCGTGCTGCACTGGCTCGACAGGCGCGCCAGCACCCCGGCGCGGTGGTCGTCGAGTCGGACGGCCCGCGCGACGACGTACCCCTGCTGTCCGGTCGGACTCCTGTCGGTGGTGAGCCCGCGGCGTACGTCTGCCGCGGCTTCGTCTGCGAGCGTCCGGTGACCACCGTCGAGGCCCTTCTGGCGGCGCTTACCGCGGAGTAGGTTCGGCCTCATGCCGGGCGACACCTTCGACTACGTCATCGTCGGCGCCGGAAGCGCCGGGGCGGTCCTCGCGGCGAGGCTGTCCGAGGACCGGGGCGTGACCGTCTGCCTGCTCGAGGCCGGCGGTGAGGCGGACGCCGACGAGGTGATGATCCCGGCGGCGTTCTCCACGCTGTTCAAGACGCGCTGGGACTGGAACTACTCGACCACCGAGCAGAAGCAGTTGCACGGTCGGCGAGCGTACTGGCCGCGGATGCGCGCCCTCGGCGGCTGCTCGTCGATGAACGCGATGATCTACATCCGCGGCAACCGCGCCGACTACGACGGCTGGCGTGACCAGTACGGCGCGGACGGGTGGGGCTTCGAGGACGTGTTGCCGTACTTCGTGAAGGCCGAGGGCAACACCCGGCTCGGCGCGCCGCTCCACGGCCAGAGCGGACCGCTGCACGTCGAGGACCGCGTCTACACCCACGAGTTGAGCCACGCGTTCGTCGACAGTGCGATCAGCGCCGGACTCAAGCCGACCGACGACTTCAACGGCGTCTCGCAGGAGGGCGCCGGGCAGTACCAGGTGACCTGCCGCAAGGGCCGGCGCTGGTCGACCAACGAGGCCTACCTCAAGCCCGCGCGGTCGCGGTCCAACCTCACCGTCGAGACCGGCGCGCTCGCCGCGAGGGTCGAGCTCTCGGGGACTCGCGCCACCGGGGTCACCTTCCGGCAGGCCGGTCGCGAGCACACGGTGACCGCTCGGCGTGAGGTGCTGCTCTGCGGGGGCAGTGTGAACAGCCCGCAGTTGTTGATGCTCTCCGGCATCGGTCCCGCCAGCCATCTTGCCGAGGTCGGCGTGGAGTCGAAGGTCGACCTGCCGGGAGTGGGCGCGAACCTGCAGGATCACCCGGTGGTGCCGATGCTGTGGCACACGCACGGGGTGAGCGACCTCGCCCAGCTCAACAACGTGCTCAACTTCGCCCGCTGGAAGGCTCGGGGGACCGGCCCGCTGGCCTCCAACATCGGCGAGGCCGGTGCATTCTTCGCCAGCCGCGACGGACTGCCGGCGCCCGACCTGCAGATCCACATGGCGCCCGCGGGCTTCTACGACAACGGGCTGCACGAGCCGACCAGCGCCATGGTCACTGCTGCCCCGACCCTGGTGTCGGTGGCCTCGCGCGGCACGCTGCGGCTCCGCTCGGCCGACCCGTCGTGGCACCCCGAGATCGACGCGGCGTACTTCGACGACCAGGCCGACCTCGATGCGATGCTGGCCGGACTCCGCCGGACGTGGGAGATCTGCACCCAGGGTGCGTTGGCGGCGTACGTCGACCGCCCGTGGCAGCTCCCGGACACTCCGTCGGACGACGACCTCGTCGAGCACGCGCGGACGTGGGGCCAGACGCTCTACCACCCGACCTCGACGTGCGCGATGGGCGGCGGTGAGGACGCCGTGGTCGACCCCGCGCTGCGGGTCCGCGGAGTCGACGGGCTGCGGGTCGTGGACGCCTCGGTCATGCCTGCGGTCGTCCGGGGCAACACCAACGCGCCGACGATCATGATCGCCGAGAAGGCCGCCGACCTGATCAAGGAGAAGGCATGACCGCAACGGAGGCACGTCCCACGACGTTCGAGTCCCTCGACCCGCGCACGGGTGATGTGGTCGGCACCCACCCCGTCCACACCGACGAGGAGGTGCGCGCCGCGGTCGCCCGCGCCCGCGACGAGGCCGCGTGGTGGGGCGCGCTGTCCTTCGACGAGCGCGAGCGACACCTGCAGAGCTGGAAGGGCGTGATCACCCGCCGGATCGCGCAGCTCGCCGAGCTGATGCACGCCGAGACCGGCAAGCCACACGGCGACGCCATGCTGGAGTGCGCGCTCGCCATCGACCACCTCTCGTGGGCCGCCTCGCACGCCGAGAAGGTGCTCAAGCGGCGCACAGTGTCGAGCGGGCTGGTGATGGCCAACCAAGCGGCGTACGTCGAATATCAGCCGCTCGGCGTCATCGGCGTGATCGGACCCTGGAACTATCCGGTGTTCACGCCGATGGGCTCGATCGGGTACGCACTGGCCGCCGGCAATGCCGTCGTGTTCAAGCCGTCCGAGTACACGCCCGGCGTCGCCGAGTGGCTGGCGCGGAGCTTCCTGGAGACCGTGGGCCGCCCGGTGCTGCAGGTGGTGACCGGGTACGGCGAGACCGGGCATGCGTTGTGCACCGCCGGCGTCGACAAGGTCGCGTTCACGGGCTCGACCGCCACCGGCAAGCGGGTGATGGCCGCCTGCGCCGAGAACCTCACCCCGGTCGTGATCGAGGCGGGCGGCAAGGACGCCCTGCTGGTCGACGAGGACGCCGATATCGAGGCGGCCGCCGACGCCGCCCTGTGGGGAGCGTGCGCGAACGCCGGCCAGACCTGCACCGGCGTCGAGCGCGTCTACGTGCACGAGCGGGTCTACGACGAGTTCCTCGCCACGCTCACCGCGCAGGCGAGCTCGGTGACGGCACACGAGGGCCTCGACTCGCAGATCGGGCCGATCACCATGCCCAAGCAGCTCGACGTGATCCGCCGGCACATCACCGACGCGCTCAGCCGTGGCGGACGCGCCGTCGTGGGTGGCGCCGATGCGGTCGGCGACCGATTCGTGCAACCGACCGTGCTGGTCGACGTACCCGAGGACTCCGAGGCGGTGCAGGAGGAGACGTTCGGGCCGACGGTCACGGTGGCCAGGGTGCGCGACATGGACGAGGCGATCGAGCGGGCCAACGCGACCCGCTACGGACTCGGCTCGACGGTCTTCTCCAAGGCCCGCGGCATGGAGCTGGCCTCCCGCATCCGCTCCGGGATGACCGCCGTGAACGGCGTGATCACCTTCGCCGCCGTACCGTCCCTGCCCTTCGGCGGCGTCGGTGACTCCGGCTTCGGCCGGATCCACGGCCCCGACGGGCTCAAGGAGTTCACCTTCGCCAAGGCGATCGCACGGCAGCGGTTCAAGCCGCTGCTCACGCTGACCACCTTCGGCCGCACCGAGAAGGCCGATCAGCAGTTGGCCGCGATGATCACCATGCTGCACGGCCGGGGGACGACAATCCCCAAGTGAGCAGCCCGACCGTGAGGAACGAACGGTCGGCGTGGGCGAACGCGGGTTGAGCAAGCCTCGCGGCTGAGGAACGAAGCCGCGACAGGCGCGTCGAAACCACCGCAACTCGCGCTGGGACCGGGCCACGCCGGTCGAGCCTGTCGAGACCACCGCAGGGTCCGCGCCAGGTCGACCCGCGTGGTTCCGTCCGGTGCCGTCCTTGCGGGCGTTTCGACACGCTCGGTCGCGACCTCGTTCGTTCCTCACGAGGTCGCGCTCGCTGCTCAACGACCGGTGACGTACTCGCTCAGGTAGTACGCCTCGTGCCTCGGCGTACTACCTGAGCGAGTACGTCGCCATCGACACCCCGACGTAGTGCGCGGCGAAGGCGACCACGGTGAAGGAGTGGAACACCTCGTGGAAGCCGAAGGTCCGCGGCCACGGGTTGGGGCGCTTGAAGCCGTAGACCACGCCGCCGAAGGTGTAGAGCGCGCCGCCGGCAAGGATCAGCACGAAGACCGCGATGCCGATGCCCAGGCCGAGGGCCGTGGCGCCCTGGAAGAAGCCGGGGATGAAGAAGATCGCGGCCCAGCCCAGGGCGATGTAGATCGGTGTGTAGAGCCAGCGCGGGGCGTCGGTCCAGCAGATGCGGAACAGCACGCCGAGGATCGCGCCGGTCCAGACGGTGGCGAGGAGGGCCACCCGAGCGGTGCCGTGCAGCAGGAGCAGGCTGAACGGCGTGTAGGAGCCGGCGATCAGCAGGAAGACGTTGGAGTGGTCGAAGCGGCGCAGGAACGCCCAGGTCCGGGGCGACCAGGTGCCGGTGTGGTAGATCGCCGAGACGCCGAACAGGAGCACCGCCGAGGCGGTGAAGACGGCCGACCCGGTGCGGGTGGTGGCGTCGGGGGAGAGGCAGATGAGCACGATCCCGGCGGCGAGCGCGAGCGGTGCGGTGCCGAGGTGCAGCCAGCCGCGCAGCCGGGGCTTGAGCTCGCCGAGCTTGTCGTGGACGACATCGTGCAGGGTCTCCACCCCTGCGCGCATCGCGTCGCCCATGCCGTTGCTCATGTCCTGAACGGTAGCGAGGCGATCCACGCCGACGTGGCCGGTAAGCGCAAAGATCACCCGAATTGCTGGCTAACATCGACCATGTGGCGGACTGGAAACGCGGGGTACGCCGGGTCATCTACCCGGTCTACGAGGCCCGGGTCCTCCGTCGGATGCCCGACAACCTGCCCAAGCACGTCGGCGTCATGCTCGACGGCAACCGCCGCTGGGCCAAGTCGGTCGGCCGGGACAGTGCGCACGGTCACCAGGCCGGGGCCGACAACATCGAGCCGCTGCTCGGCTGGTGTGACGAGGTCGGCATCGAGGTCGTCACGCTGTGGCTGCTCTCGACCGACAACCTCAACCGTCCTCCGGAGGAGCTGAACCCCCTCCTCGAGATCATCGAGACCACGGTCGAGTCGCTGGCCGAGCGCCGTCGCTGGCGGCTGCACCCGGTCGGCGCACTCGACCTGCTCCCGTCCTCGACGGCCGAGAAGCTCAAGGCCGCCGAGGAGGCCACGACCGACGTCGACGGGATGCTGGTCAACATCGCGGTCGGGTACGGCGGCCGCCGCGAGATCGCAGACGCGGTCCGCTCCCTGCTCAGCGAGCACGCCGCCCGCGGCACCTCGCTCGAGGAGCTCGCCCAGATCATCGACGTCGAGCACATCGCCGAGCACCTCTACACCAGGGGCCAGCCCGACCCCGACCTGGTCATCCGCACCTCGGGCGAGCAGCGGCTCGGCGGCTTCCTGCTCTGGCAGAGCGCCAAGTCGGAGTTCTACTTCTGCGAGGCCTACTGGCCCGACTTCCGGCGGGTCGACTTCCTCCGCGCGATCCGCGCGTACGCCCTGCGCGAGCGCCGCTTCGGCGCCTGACGCCCGCGATTCGTCTGCGGATCGACCGCCCTTTCGCCGCGGCAGCGCACAGACGGACCGAGACGTCAACCAGGTCTGTACGTCATCTGCTCTTCACTTCCGCGTCGGGCGTGTCGCCCCGATCCGCCGCCCTGGTCGGCGTACGTTCGCCGCATCGGCGAGTGGGGAAGCTTGCCGTATCGGGAGGCCCGAATCTTGCGCAAGCACGATCCACATCTGACCAGCGGTGTTCCGCGGGTCATGCGTGGAGGCCGGCACTCCGGCCTTCGGGCTCCCTCCCGGTCCGTGCGTGTGAGCTAGGGACCGGGCGAGGAGTGCGCGCGCCGGTTCGCGTGGGGTGACCCGTGCCGATCAAGGCCAGCGACATCTCGCCTGCTCGTCAGGCGGCCCGCACCTACGTGCTCGACACCAGCGTGTTGCTGGCCGATCCTGGGGCGCTGCGGCGCTTCGAGGAGCACGAGGTGGTCCTGCCGGTCGTGGTGATCACCGAGTTGGAGGGGAAGCGCAACCACCCCGAGCTCGGCTACTTCGCCCGTACGGCGCTGCGGATGCTCGACGAGTTGCGGATCACCCACGGCCGGCTCGACGAACCGGTGCCGGTCGGTGACCTCGGCGGCACCATCCGGGTCGAGCTCAACCACACAGACCCCGAGTCGCTGCCGTCCGGCTTCCGGCTGGGCGACAACGACACCCGGATCCTCGCGGTCGCCATCAACCTGGCCAACGAGGGTTGCCAGGTGACCCTGGTCAGCAAGGACCTGCCGCTGCGGATCAAGGCCTCGGCCGTCGGCCTCGACGCCCAGGAGTACCGCGGCGAGAGCATCAGCGAGTCCGACCCGGGCTACTCCGGGATGGCCGAGCTCGAGGTGCAGGCGAGCGACCTCGACGAGCTGTACGACGACGGCACGCTCGACCTCGAGGCCGCCCGTGAGCTGCCCTGCCACTCCGGCTTGGTGCTGCTCTCCGAGCGCGGTACGGCGCTGGGCCGGGTGGGTCCCGACAAGCAGGTCCACCTGGTGCGCGGCGACCGGGAGGCGTTCGGCATCCACGGCCGGTCGGCCGAGCAGCGAATCGCGCTGGAGATGCTGCTCGACCCCGAGGTCGGCATCGTCTCGCTGGGTGGCCGGGCCGGCACCGGCAAGTCCGCCCTGGCGCTGTGCGCCGGCCTGGAGGCGGTGCTGGAGCGCCGCCAGCACCAGCGCGTCGTGGTGTTCCGGCCGTTGTTCGCCGTCGGGGGCCAGGAGCTCGGCTACCTGCCTGGGTCGGAGTCGGAGAAGATGGCGCCCTGGGCGCAGGCGGTCTTCGACACCCTCGGTGCGGTCACCTCACGTGAGGTGATCGAGGAGGTGCTGGCCCGCGGGATGCTCGAAGTGCTCCCGCTGACCCACATCCGCGGCCGGTCGCTGCACGACTCGTTCGTGATCGTCGACGAGGCTCAGTCGTTGGAGCGCAACGTGCTGCTGACGGTGCTCTCGCGGATCGGCGCAAACTCCAAGGTGGTCCTCACCCACGACGTTGCCCAGCGCGACAACCTCCGGGTGGGCCGCCACGACGGGGTGGTCGCGGTCGTGGAGAAGCTCAAGGGGCACCCGCTGTTCGCCCACGTCACGTTGACCCGGTCCGAGCGGTCGCCGATCGCCGCGCTGGTCACCGAGATGCTCGAGAACGTCACTCTGTGACGGCCTGTCGCTGCCTGTGAAGGACGGCCCGGGGGTACTACCGGGCCGTCCACCACCCCCCGATTCTGAGGCCTGAGTGACCCGTGTGACACATGTGTCGTTCGGAACCACGGGGTTTCATCGTTCGGTTTGCAACCACTTGGCGTCTCGGGCAGGGTAGCCGGGATTCCCGAGCGCTCCTCGTCACCTTCGGAAGGTCATCCCCCACTCGTGTCGTCGCCCACCAGCCAGGCCGGTAAGCACCGCGCCTCGAAGGCCCGACGTGCGCCCAAGGCCGCACTGCGGACCTCGTTGACGCTGTCGTCGATGGCCGTGGTCGCGACCGGTTTCGCGGTGGGCACCGGCGCTCTCTCGCTGAGCGCCGACGGTGGCACAGGCGGCACCGACGGCCCGGCGACCGCGAGCGTCTCCGGCGTCGGGGTCCAGAC